>MWVV01000382.1_pt1 | contig 16254 bp, 18 predicted proteins | sample 1047281 | NCBI WGS metagenome assembly MWVV01 (sample SAMN06349986, study PRJNA376086) | soil metagenome | isolation source: PT-2 sample Antarctic (ecotone) soil | place: Antarctica | collected 2015-01-13 | reverse complement strand
TCTGCGAATTGGGGTTGTTTTGGCAAAAGACGGCGGCGCGCTGGAGAAAATGCTCACGCCATTTAAACTCGGTGTCGGCGGCGTGCTCGGAAGCGGGAAACAATGGATGAGCTGGATCGCGCTTGACGATTTGATAAAAATATTTCATTACGCGCTCGAAAAAGAAAACTTGCGCGGCGCGGTCAATGCTGTCGCGCCAAATCCTGTAACTAATCAGGAATTTACAAAAACTCTGGGCAGCCTCTTAAATCGCCCGACAATAGTTTCGATTCCAGAATTTGGAATTAAACTGCTGTTCGGCGAGATGGGCAAAACTCTGCTTTTGGAAGGGTCGAGGGTTTTACCGAAAAGACTTGAAGAGGCAAATTTTAAGTTTCAGTTTTCAAATTTGGAAGAAGCATTAAAAGGAGTTTTAAAAGATTAAACCGCTTTTCAAAAGCGGCAGGTAATAACGAAAAAATGTTTGTTATTTAACGATTAGTTTATTACGCATTCATCTTTTAGTGAAAATAAAGAATGAAAATCTGGCTCTGGAAAAATCCCGTCGTGTTGATCCGAGAACATCTGGTTGCGCAAATTTCGTTCAGCATTGTCAGCTGAATTCAATGAGCGGGCGAAAAACTTTCTGGCACGCGCGAATTAGCCAGAGATTTGAGTTGATCGAAATAACCGTTTCCGCCGCCTACTGCGAACTTGGCGAACAACGCCTGCTTGACTTCTATCGGAAAGCTTATTTACCACTCAAATTAGAAAATAAATTACGCTGCGCAAGTGATATCAAATCAGAGCAGACAAAAGAATTGTCTGCTCTGATTTGATACAAATAATTGCCTGCGGTTTGTTTAGCGGTTAGAAATTTATCAATTAAAAATTTTCTAACCGCTAAATTTTTATTGGTTGTGCGCGACATATGCAAATTGTTTTCCAGAGGCACAAGTTTTGCACTTGACTGTAGAAATTTTGCAGATAAGGAGAACAAAAATTATGCAGGACGTACAGAACATCCCGAACCCGGATGTTAATTCACCGGAACGAGACGATGGTTTCGGAAGTCATTCGGAAGTCGATCAAAATGATGACATCGAGCAAACGGGCGACGCAATTCCGGTTCCGCCCGATACACAGCCCGCCGCGCCGATCGAAGAGCCGCCGGAAACTGACCGTCCGCGGATTGATGAAGATCAGGACGAGCCGAAACGAATCGCTTAATAACCTAGAAGCGGGAAGCAGGAAATATGAAAATTTCCCGCTTCCCGCTTTTTGTAATTTTTTATCTTCTAACTTTTGCCGGAAGCTATCTCAAAAATATTTTTGAGATGTATTGTATTAATTTATGACCGAAGTAATTGGTTGGGCGAGTTCTTTAATTTTGATTTTAACTCTCTCGAAGCAGGTTTATAAACAATGGAAGGAAGGCAAAAGCGAAGGTGTTTCAAAATGGCTTTTTGTTGGTCAAATCGCGGCTTCAATCGGTTTTGCCGTTTATAGTTTTTTGCTGTGGAATCCGGTTTTTATATTTACCAATTCGCTTCTGGTAATCAACGCGATCGTCGGTTTAGCGGTCAATATTTATTTGAAAAGGAAAGAAGCAGGCAAAGCGTAAAAAAATCTCTCTGAAACATTAAGCAAGCCAAAAACATTAATCTTTTGGAAATTTACCGCGCCGTTTCGCCGCACTGCGCACTTTTTGTGCTTCACCGGGAGACGCCGAATCAAAGCTGCGCGATCGGCAAAAATATCCAAGCGATTTTGGAGCAGATGCAAATTCAGATTGACGTCGCGATCCGAGAAAACTCGTTCGATACTCGCTTTCTGATGTGCTTGAATCGATCGAAAAATGTTCCGCGTTGAAAAATTGAGAAAACTTTTAGAACTTAAATTCGCTGTAAAAATGTAATGAAAAAAAATATTGAAAAAAGTATGACATATCGAGCGTATCTCGATTTAATAGACGCGCTTTTGGTAGACGGTAAAACCACCGGTCCGAATCAATCCGACGCAATGTTTAATTTTGGTAAACTCAATCGACAGCGAATGAAAAGACTGGATAAAACAGTTGAGATTAACGAATCGTCAAAAGAGCGGGCAAAAACGGTCGAGCGCAAAATGATTTGGCTGATAATTACAGAAGGCTGGTGCGGCGACGCGGCGCAAAATATTCCGATCATTGAAAAGATTGCCGCTGAAACTTCTAATATTGAAACGCGCTACATTCTGCGCGACGAAAATCTGGATTTAATGGAAAGATATCTGACCAACAATGCGCGTTCAATTCCAAAGCTAATTTGTCTCGATGCGGAAACCTTTGAAGAAATTGGCGCGTGGGGACCGCGACCACAAGCTGCGATGGATTATTTTGATGAAATGAAGGCGCAGGATTTAGAGAAACCGCAGATGATGGAAAATCTCCAGCGCTGGTATAACGAAGACAAAAATCAATCTTTGCAAGCTGAATTTGAGAATTTGTTAACGCGCTGGGTCGAAACTTCCAAAACATTAACTGCCGTCAACAGGTAATTTTATTGTTAAATGAACTCTGATTATCAGGAAACTTCAAAAACAAAAATTAAATTATGAAAGCCTACGAAATAAATCGGTTTGGAATCGAGTATTTAACATTAACCGAACGTAATACGCAAAAACCGGAGGCTAATCAAGTTTTGGTCAAATTGCATGCCGCGTCGTTAAATTACCGTGATTTGATGATGGTTAAAGGTTTCTACAATCCGAAACTGAAAATGCCGTTGGTTCCTCTGTCGGATGGCGCGGGCGAAGTTGTTGAAATCGGCGAATCGGTTACTAAATGGAAAGTCGGCGACCGAGTTTGTCCTATTTTTATGCAGGACTGGATTGAAGGCGAGATTGATTTCAAAAAAGCGCGGACGACTCTCGGCGGAGATTTGGATGGTTGTCTACGCGAATTTGGAGCGTTTGACGAAAACGGTTTGGTGCGAATTCCAGACCATTTAAACTATGAAGAAGCGGCGACACTGCCGTGCGCCGGCGTGACGGCTTTTAACGCGCTGTCCGTTTCGGGCTGTCTGAAGCCCGACGACACGGTTTTGCTGCAGGGCACGGGCGGCGTTTCGATTTTCGCTCTGCAATTTGCCAGCGTTCTCGGCTGCCGAACGATTATTACATCGAGTTCAAACGAAAAATTAATGCGTGCGAAAGAACTCGGCGCGGATGATTTAATTAATTACATAGAGCGTGAGGATTGGGATCAAGCCGTGCTTGATTTGACCGAAAAGCGCGGCGTCGAACACGTCGTTGAAGTCGGCGGCGCGGGAACTCTGCAAAAAAGCGTAAACGCCGTGAAGATGGGCGGTCACGTCGCGGTGATCGGCGTTCTATCTGGCAAAGGCGAATTTAATCCGACAGTGATTTTAATGAAAGCCGTCAAAATGCAGGGAATTTTTGTCGGCTCACGGCGAATGTTTGAAGATATGAACCGTTTGATTTGCCAGCATACTCTTAAACCCGTCGTCGATAAAATTTTTGCGTTTGAAGAAACGCAGAAAGCATTTGAATATATGGAAAGCGGTTCGCATTTCGGCAAAATAGTAATCAAAATCAGTTAAGGAGAATATTTATGAGTAAATTAATTGAACCAAACAATTGGGCTGAGTTTTTGAAGGAGTTTACAACCCGAAACAAAAATCGGAGGGCGCGTTTTAACATCTTTTTCAGTTCGGGCGAGACAGTTGAAGAAGGCGAAGAAGGACATCTCGAAGATGTTGCGCTCAATAAAAACGGTAGTTATACAGAAGTTGTTATCAAGCGCGCCGACCAAAGCGCGGGAAACGAAGAAACGATGGTTGACACCATTGAACGCGTTCGCGGAGTCGCCGTGCAGTATGAAACCGACGGCAGCGAAAATATTCTGGAAATCACGGACGGAAAAAATACTCTGTTCAGTCTGCGTTTTGAGTCAAAGCTTGACGGCGCTTCGTAGAATCTAAAAAAGTGATAAACATTGTTGCGACGGAAATTCAGGATTACGCGGAAAATTACACGTCCGCTGAAAATAAAGTTTTAGCCGAACTGAGCCAAAAAACTTATCGTGAGCGAGCTGATAAATCGATGATTTCCGGTTTTTATCAAGGTCGTCTGCTGGCAATGTTGAGCAAAATGATTTGTCCGCGCCGCATTTTAGAAATTGGAACTTATGTCGGTTATTCGACGCTTTGCCTGGCGGAAGGCTTGACCGCGAACGGAAAAATAATCACGCTCGACATTCAGCCGGAAACTAATAAAGTTGCGAAAATTTTTTGGGCAAAATCCGGCTTTGACGCCCAAATTGAATCGTATCTCGGCGACGCTTCGGACATTATTCCGAAGATCGATGAGATTTTTGACCTCGTTTTTATAGATGCTGATAAGCCTAATTATCATAACTATTTCGAGCTTGCATTTACCAAACTTCGAATTGGCGGAATAATAATTGCCGACAATGTTTTGTGGAGCGGAAAAGTTTTGGATGTTGAAACAAACAACGACGAAAGTACGCAAGCTCTGCAAATGTTTAATCAAAAAATTCAGACAGATGAGCGCGTCAGTAATGTTTTGCTTGCCGTGCGCGACGGTTTAACAATTATCAGAAAAGAAAAAAATTAACGGAAGAAAATTATGAAAAACAAAATTTACGAAATTCCCGTACGGAAAATTGACGGCGCGGAAACAAACCTTGGTGAATATAAAAATAAAGTTTTGCTTGTCGTCAATGTCGCGTCGAAATGCGGTTTAACTCCGCAGTACGCCGGTTTGCAAAAACTTTATAGCGATTATCATGGGAAGGGTTTTGAGATTCTCGGCTTTCCCGCCAACAATTTTATGGAACAGGAGCCAGGAACCGAAGCGGAAATAAAAGATTTTTGTGACACAAATTACAACGTCGAGTTTCCGCTGTTCTCGAAAATTTCCGTCAAAGGCGATGACCAACACGAACTTTATAAGTATTTGACTGATGTAAAATTAGAGACAGACATAAACGACGGCGCGATGGAAGAAAACTTGAAGGGCTACGGGCATAAACGTTCGGCAGAAGGCGAAGTTTTGTGGAATTTCGAGAAATTTCTGGTCGGCAAAAATGGCGAAATCGCGGGGCGTTTTGCGCCCGATGTCACACCGGACGACGCGCGTCTGATCGAGCGAGTCGAAGCGGAATTGGCGAAATAGACGGGTGATGTTCTAAATGCAAAATTCGGTTTGATTCCGCACGATATTGACGCGCTGAAAGTGGTTTAGAAATTTTTACTAAAATGGCGGCGGGCGAATATCCGCAGCCACCGATTGCCGAGCAGTTTGATTTTAGAATTGCCGAAGTCGAGTGCGGACGAGTGATTAACTGCTGCGCAGAAAAAGCGGATTGTTGAAGAAATTACGCAGACATTAGTTAAGGTTTTAAACAAGAAGCCCAAACATACGCACATCATCATTGATGAAATTGAACCGGAAAATTGGGGTTGCGCTGGAATGTTGACAATAGAATTTCGTCGAGAGAAAGAATAGATTTTTGTTTGAAATTTCAGTTACAAAAATCAGGGAAATTATGAAAGCAATAAGAATTCACGAATTTGGCGGCGCGGAAAATCTGCGGGTAGAAGAAATCGAAAAACCAACCGCGGGCGCAGACGAAATTTTAATCAAAACGGCGGCGGCAGGTATTAATTTTGCCGACACGATGCTGCGGCAAAACAAGTATCTTTTTTCGCCCGAACTTCCGTTTACATTGGGTTTTGAAGTGGCAGGAACAATTGAAGCCGCCGGCGCAAACGTTCAAAAATTAAAAGTTGGACAGCGAGTTTTGGCGACTATTCGCGGCGGCGGTTACGCCGAATACGCAGTTGCCGATTGGCGGACGATTGTGCCGATTCCCGACAATTTGGATTTTGGCAAAGCGACCGCGCTGCTGGTGCAGGGTTTGACCGCGCTCGGATTATTGGCGGATTTAAAGAGCGGGCAGACAATTTTAATTCACGCGGCGGCGGGCGGCGTCGGGTCACTCCTCGTTCAACTTGCAAAGCACAAGGGCGCGAAAGTTTTGGGAACGGCTTCAACAACAGAAAAACTCGAAAAAGTTGCGGCTCTCGGCGCGGATGTTGGAATCAATTACACGGAATCTGATTGGACGGATGAAGTTTTGGCGGCGACCGACGGCAAGGGCGCGGATTTGATTATCGAGATGGTCGGCGGCGACATCGGCAATCAAAATTTTAGATGTCTGGCGTCGGGCGGCACGATGACGGTTTACGGTGCGGCGAGCGGCGAGGATTTTCAAATTTCGGCTTTGAGCTTGCTCGGCAGAATGCAAACGGTCAAAGGTTACAATCTGAATCTTGAAACACGCGAAAATATGGCGGCGTTCACGAAAGAATTAATGTCGCACATCGCGGAAAATCGCCTTGAGGTGATTGTCAACGAATTTCCGCTCGAACAGGCGCGGGCAGCGCACAACGCGCTCGAAGGCAGAAAAACGATGGGCAAAGTCGTTTTAATCGCGTAAATTTTACGTCGAAAATCAACGCTTTTTGAAACCAGCGGCGCGTGAATCGTAAAAACAGTCAAAATAACAGAGAGCGATAAACTCACTGATTTCGCCAAATAAGGTAAGGAAAAAGAAGTATCAGAAAATAGACTGCGCATCTGTATGACATCGAAATTAAACAAATTAAACGCAGGAAATAAGGCAAAATGAACGGGAAAAAGTTTGATGATTCGGCGGCAAGTCAATTTTCTGGCATTCCGTTTTCTGTTTTAGATTTGTCGCCGATTAATCAAAATTCGACGGCGGCGGAATCTTTTCGCAATTCTTTGTCGCTCGCGCAGCACGCCGAGCGTCTGGGTTACAAAAGATTCTGGCTCGCGGAACATCACAATATGTTGGGTATTGCGAGCGCGGCGACATCGGTTGTCATCGGTTTCGTCGCGGCTGGAACACAAAAAATCCGGGTCGGCGCGGGCGGCATTATGTTACCTAATCACGCGCCGCTGATGATTGCCGAGCAGTTCGGGACGCTTGAATCTTTGTATCCAAATCGAATTGATTTGGGTTTGGGTCGCGCTCCGGGAAGCGACCGCCCGACTGCCCACGCTCTGCGCCGCGCACTGCACAGCGACGGCGACGATTTTCCGGAAATGCTTGAAGAATTACGGTTCTTTTTCCGCAAACCGTCTGAAAATCAAAAAGTGCGAGCCGTGCCGGGCGCCGGGCTGGATGTCCCGATCTGGCTTTTGGGTTCGAGTGGTTTTTCGGCTCGGCTTGCCGGAGAGATGGGTTTGCCGTTCGCCTTCGCCGGACATTTTTCACCCGAGTATATTTTGCCCGCGCTCGATCTTTACCGAAAAAGTTTCGAACCTTCTGACGCGCTTGATAAGCCGTATGCGATGCTTGCACTAAACATTGTCGCCGCCGAAACCGACGCGGAAGCGTGGCGACTCGCGACGACACAATTTCAATCTTTTCTGCGGATGATTCGCGGAATGCCCGGGCAAATGCTGCCGCCGGTTGAGACCATGGACGGGCTTTGGACCGCCCAGGAAAAAGCTTTGGTTGATGAGCGTTTAGGCGGCTCAATAATCGGGAGCGGGGCGACGGTCAAAGAAAATTTAGCGCGAATTTTGAATCAGACAAAAGCTGATGAATTAATGATCAACGCGATGATTTATGATCACGCGTCGCGACTTCGTTCGTATGAAATCGTCGCCCGCGTGTGGCAGGAAAAAACTTCGGCGCATTCAATTTAGAAGTTTTTGAATTTACGCGTAAATATTATTTTTGACGCGCGAAAGTAGATTAAAATTTGATCCTAAAACAAAATTAAAATGAACGTCAAAAAAATTATTTTCGTCACCGGCGGCGCGAACGGCATCGGTCGGCGTTGTGCGAAATATTTGCGAGGCTTACGTATTAAGCCCGCGTTCACGCTTGGGCTACTGACTTGGACTTAAAGGAATAAATTATGAAAAAACGAAAATTGGGAAATTTGGAAGTTTCGAGCATCGGACTCGGATGTATGGGAATGTCAGCGTTTTATGGCGCGGCAGAATCGCGCGATGAAACCGAATCGATTGCGACGATTCACAGGGCGCTCGATTTAGGTGTTAATTTTCTTGACACGGCAGATATGTACGGACCTTACACGAATGAAGAACTCGTCGGAAAAGCGATCAAAGGAAAGCGCGACGAATTCATTATCGCCACAAAGTTCGGTATTCAACTGCACAAAGGCGACCCGTATAAACGCACGGTCAACGGTAAACCAGAGTATGTTCGGCAAGCGATTGAAGCAAGTCTTAAGCGTCTTGGAATTGAAACGATTGACCTTTATTATCAGCACCGGGTTGACGACAACACACCGATTGAAGAAACAGTCAGCGAAATGGCAAAATTAGTTCAGGAAGGCAAAGTTAAATATCTGGGGCTTTCTGAAGCATCGGCTGAGACTTTGAAAAAAGCGTCAAATGTTCATCCGATAACGGCTTTGCAGACGGAATATTCACTTTGGACGCGCGACGCGGAAGGCGAAATTTTAGATGTTTGCCGCAAGTTAAATATTGGCTTCGTCGCTTATTCGCCGCTGGGACGCGGAATGCTTTCGGGTGAAATCAAAAAGTTTGAAGATTTAGCTGAAGACGATTATCGCCGCCAGAATCCGCGATACCAGGGAGAAAACTTTGGTAAAAATTTGGAGCTGGTGAAAAAGATCGAAGAGCTCGCTGCGGAAAAAAATATCACGACTTCGCAACTGGCGCTCGCGTGGGTTTTGGCGCAGGGCGACGACATCGTGCCGATTCCGGGAACCAAAAGGCGCAAATATTTAGAGCAAAATGCTGAAGCCGTTGATGTCGAGTTGAGCGCGGAAGATTTGCGGAAAATTGAAGAAGTTTTTCCGAGAGACGCAGTTGCGGGCGGGCGCTATCCGGAAGAAATGATGAAGACGGTAAATAGATAAGCAAAAAGGTAAAAGTGAAAAACCACAAATATCATCTTGGCAGATATGCTTTGCGAAAAGGTATAATTGGCGAGAGCTTAGTCAAATAAAAATAAACAAAGGGAGTTTACAATGAATTTTACAAGAAAAGCAGATGCCGTCTGGGACGGCGGAATTATGGATGGCGAAGGAAAGGTGAAACTTGGAAGCGGCGCGTTTGAAGGCGCGTATTCCTTTCAATCGCGTTTTGGAGACGACACGAAAGCGACGAATCCGGAAGAATTAATCGCAGCAGCGCACGCCGGTTGCTACACGATGGCTTTATCGGGAAATCTGGGCAAAGCTGGGTATAAACCAAAGCACATTAACACAACCGCTAATGTCAAAATTGAAAAACAGGGTGACGGTTTTGTTATTCCAAATATTGATTTAATTACCGAAGCTAGTGTTGACGGCATCGAGGACGAGGAATTTCAAAAAATTGCCGAGGAAACAAAAAAGACATGTCCGGTTTCACAGGTTTTGAGCGGCGCGAAAATCAGTTTGAACGCAAAATTAAAAAAAGCTTCGGCGGCTTAATTTTAGATTTAAATAAATAAAAAGGGACGGCTCGGAACTGTCCCTCGAAATCTATTTTTATAATTAAAGCATCAGGAGTCTGCACCGCGACCTGTTTTTTGCTGAAGCTCTTCGATTCTTTTTGAAGCTTCGGCTTTTGTTAAATTCTCGTCAAATTCTTCTTTGGCTTCTTCGCTGAGAGTTGTCAGGTAGGAACGCTGCGCTCCGGTCATCGGTTCGTCGCCGGTCGTCCAGTTATCCGGGTCTTTAATAGTGTTGCTTTCGTCCTGTTGTTCTGGTGTTAATTTTTCAGACATAAAATTCTCCTCGTGTTCGATTTTGTTGCATTGATTAAACGCAAGGTTATACGTTGCACAAACTGTGCCAAATTTTAAGTATGATGTGGATAAATAACAAAGCCGAGAGAAATGAATTAGTAAATAAATCGAGGACAAGTTAGACTGAAAGAAATACTCGGCGAAAAATATAAATAGATTTTTTTCGCCCGGCTATAAATATAAATTTTAAAGGGAGCAAAAAAAATGGGAAGTTTTGCAAAAACAATAGAAGATTCAAATTTTGAAAAAGATGTTTTAGGTTCAGATAAACCGGTTCTGGTTGATTTCTGGGCGGAGTGGTGCGGACCGTGCCGAATGATCGCGCCGTCGGTCGAAGCGATTGCCGAAGATTATGAAGGCAAAGCCGGCGTCTACAAAATGAATGTTGACGAAAATATGAATGTTCCGCAACGCTTTGGCATTCGCGGTATTCCGACTTTGATTTTATTTAAGGATGGACAGGAACAGGAACGGATTGTCGGCGCTGTTTCGCGCGAAAAACTTGCCGAAACAATTGATAAATACGTTTAATAATTTATCGAAAGTTGGAAGTTTAGAGTCGAGAGCAGAATTTAATTTTGCTCTCGACTTAATTTTTTAAAGTTGTTTCTCATAATTTCATATATTTGAGTTATCAGATTACAGAAATGCCCACTAAAAATAAGCTTTAGTTGTGTTAAAGCAATAAATTTTTTGTTCGGCAGACGTTTTTTCGTTGACAGCGGCTTGGCATCAGTAATATAAAAGACAAATCCAAACTTTTCCAAATACGAGGAACTCCAACATGACATTTTCTCGACGTGATTTTTTGAAAACTGCTGGTCTAACGGCTTGCGCGATTACGCTGCCGGTGTGGACTCTGGAAGCGGAAGCGGCAATCGGCGAACGCTTTGCGGCGGATAAAAACAAAGTTGCTGATGCCGCGCTTGCGACTGCGAAACGGCTCGGGGCGTCCTATGCTGATATTCGCATTAACCGTTATCGTTTTGAATCAATTGGAACGCGCGAGCGGCAAGTGCAGAATGTTTCGCGCAATCAAAATTACGGTTTTGGCGTGCGCGTCCTTGTGGACGGCACATGGGGTTTTGCCGCAAGTTTTGACGTGACCGAAGAAGCGGCGCGGCGAGCGGCGCAGCAAGCGATTGAAATCGCCAAAGCGAACGCGCAGTTTCAGCGCAAAAAAGTCCGGCTGGTTCCGGTCAAAAAAGTTGAGACGTCGTGGCGCGGCTCATTTCAAAAAGACCCGTTTGAAGTTTCAATCGACGAAAAAATCGCGTTCCTTTTGAAACTTAACGAAACCGCGCTCGGCGTCAAAGGCGTTAGCTTTGTCGATTCTTCGATGAGTTGGGTGAATGAACAAAAATTTCTTGCAACGTCCGACGGTTCACGCATTGAGCAGTATCTGATTCGCGGTAATCCGAGTTTATCGGCGACGGCAATTGACCGAGGAAGCGGAGATTTTCAAACACGCAATTCGCTTGCCGAAGCCCAGAGCGCGGGTTACGAATACATCGAGAAATACGACTGGCTCGGCGAAGCAAAGTTAGCCGGGGAGGAAGCCGTGATGAAGCTTTCCGCGAAACCGATTGAGCCCGGAAAATATGATCTCGTACTGCATCCGTCACATCTCTTTTTAACGATTCACGAATCGGTCGGACATTCGACCGAACTTGACCGCGCACTTTTGTGGGAAGCTAATTACGCAGGAACGAGTTTTTTAACGCCTGCAAAAACCGGCAAACTGCAATTCGGTTCAAAAATCGTCAACTTTTTTGCCGACCGAACACAGCCCGCCGGTTTAGCGACTGTCGCGTATGACGATGAAGCTGTACCGGGACAAAAATGGTATCTCGTCAAAGACGGAACTTTTGTCGATTGGCAAACGACCAGAGATTTAGCGCCGCTGATCGGCAAAGACAAATCCTACGGTTGTCTGCACGCCGACAGTTGGAGCAGCGTTCCGTTTCCGAGAATGCCGAATGTTTCGCTTGAACCGGCAAAAGAAAACGTGACGGCGAACGACTTAATCGGCGGCGTGGAAAACGGAATTATGATTCACGGGCGCGGCAGTTATTCGATTGACCAACAGCGTTATAACTTTCAATTCGGCGGACAAACTTTCTGGGAAATTAAAAACGGCAAAGTGACTGGAATGCTCCGCGATGTAGCATATCAATCGCGGACGACGGATTTTTGGAACGCCTGCGACGCGCTTGGCGGACAATCCACATATCTTTTGCCCGGAACTTTTAACGACGGCAAAGGCGAACCCGGTCAATCAAATTCGGTTTCGCACGGCTGTCCGGTGGCGCGTTTTCGCGGAATCAATGTCTTAAATACCGCCGCGCATCGTTCATAAACCCAACTTCTTTTTATATATTGTTAATCTAGCTAAGGAGTTTTTTTAAGATGTTGCTAACCGAACAAGAAGCCCGAAAAATTACCGAAAAACTGCTTTCGTTTGTCAAAGCCGATGACGCCAGCGTCGGCGCGAACAGTGAACAGGTTTCTCACTTGCGTTTTGCCGACAATTCTTTCCTGACCAGCGGTCAAATTGAAAACCGCGGCGCGAGCGTCACCGTCTGGATCGGCGGAAAACGCGGCTCGTCTTCAACCAGTGACTTTGATGACGCCGCTCTGCGCTCGACCGTTGAGCAAGCCGAACAAATCGCCAGACTCGCGCCGGTCGATAAGGAATATTTACCGACGCTCGGCAAACAAACTTACAAGCCGGTTAACTCATATGTGGAAGCGACTGCGAATCTTTCTGTAACCGCGCGTGCCAAAGCAATCGGCGATATTCTCGCTCGCAGCGAAAAGGAACGAGTGATTTCCGCCGGTTTTCATCAAGCACGCGCCACGGCAGGAGCGTTTGCGACAAAGAATGGAAATTTTGGTTACGAGAAAAATGCGGTGGTCGGACTTTCAGTTACCTCACGCACGCCGGACGGCTCGAGCAGCGGTTATTTTTCGCGCAATCATTTCGATATTGCAAGGCTCGATACCGAACGAATCGCCCGCGAAGCTATTCGCAAAACGCTGGAAGGGCGCAACGCGCGGACGCTTGAAGCGGGGACATACACAGTTGTACTTGAACCGCAGGCGGTGGCTGACCTTTTAGGTTCGCTCGCCTTTGGATTTGACGCGCGTAGTGCCGAGGAAGGACGCAGTCCGTATTCGCTGCCGGGCGGCAAAACGCGTGTTCGGGAAAAGATTTTTGACGAACGTTTGACCATTTATAGCGACCCGTATAATGCCGAATTGCCCGGTTCACAATCGGCACAAGCCGGAATTCCCGCGCAGAAAGTCTTTTTAATTAAAGGCGGTACTCTGGACAATTTAATTTATTCACGTTTTTGGGCAAAACAAAAAGGTTTGGAGCCAACGCCGGGACCGGTCAATACAATTGTCGAATCAAGCGCGCCCGCAGTGGCAATTGAAGAGATGATTCGGACGATAAAAAAAGGCTTAATAATCAGCCGATTCTGGTATATTCGCTCGACCGACCCGCGCACGGCAAGTCTGACCGGGTTGACGCGTGACGGCGTGTGGTTTGTCGAAAACGGTAAAATTCAGTATCCGGTGAAAAACTTTCGCTTTAACCAATCAATTATCCAGATGCTCGCGCCCGGCAACGTCGAAATGATCGGTGCCCCGGAGCGGGTCGGCGGCGCGGAAAACGCTTCTCTGCTTCCGGCTCTCAAACTCAAAGCGTTCAATTTCACGTCACAGTCCGAAGCCGTTTAGAAATGGCTGAGATTTTTGCTGTTGAATTTATCAATTGAAAGAAGCGAAAATAAAGATTGAGCGGATGGCTCGTTTAATTTCTCAAAAGTCCGCGCTCAAGCTGCCGCTTCCCGTAATTGAAGGAGTCGGTCCGAGTTACCAATGGCTTCCGAAAGGCGATTGGGAAACTATTTTTGATTTTTTGCGCGAACGCTTTCCAAATGTAGAAGCCGAAGCGTGGCTATCGCGGATGGCGAAAGGGGAAGTTGTCGATGAAAAAGGGCTTCGATTAAATTCCGAGAGCAGATATCGCGCCGGAGCCTGCATTTTTTATTACCGCGAACTTGAATTGGAAACTAAAATTCCTTTTGCCGAGTCGATTATTTATCAGGATGAACATTTGCTCGTGGCGGACAAGCCGCATTTTTTGCCGGTCATTCCTTCAGGCAAATTTCTTCACGAAACACTTCTCACGCGCCTTCGGAAAAAAACAAATTTGGAACATCTCGTCCCGCTCCACCGCATTGACCGGGATACGGCGGGAATTGTCCTTTTTTCTCACAATTCGGCGACCAGAGGATTTTATGCCACGCTTTTTAATGATCGCAAGGTTGAGAAAGTTTATGAAGCGATTGCCGGCAATCTCGAAGGTCTCAGTTTTCCCTTAACGCGGCGCAGCCGGATGGTAGCGGGTGAACCTTTTTTTCGGATGAAAGAAGTTGACGGCGAACCAAATTCTGAAACGCGAATTGTTGAAGTCGAAAAAATGAACAGCTTAAGTTTATATCGTCTGAATGCCGTCACCGGCAAAAAACATCAAATCCGCCTGCATCTCGCGTCGCTCGGCATTCCAATTATTAACGACAATTTTTATCCTGTAATAAAACGTATTACGGAAGATGATTTTTCGTCGCCGCTTCAACTGCTCGCCAAATCAGTCTGCTTTGCGGATCCTTTGACTGGACAAGAATGTTTTTTTGAAAGTAATCGAAGACTTCAACAGTTTGCACTATATTGATTTTGTAACAGCGCCAGACGCTGTTCATAAGCCTTTCGAGCTATTTGAACATCTGCCAAAAAATGCGGAAGTTCATCGAGGAGAAGGGCTTGCGGTCCGTCGACAACCGCTTTTGTCGGGTCAGGATGAAAATCAACTAAAATCATATTCGCGCCGGCGATCACGCCTTGCGCGGTGACGTGCATTACATCAAGGATGCCTTCCGGTCCGCGGCTTCTTGAGCCGACCGAATGCGACGGGTCAATACAGACAGGCATTCGTGTTAATCTTTTGACCACCGGCACGTGAGCGAAATCGACAAAATTACGATGCGGATCAGCAATATTCGTTTTCATTCCGCGCAAACCGAATATGACGTTCTGATTGCCTTCGCTGGCGAGATATTCCGCTGCGTTTAATGATTCGTCAAGCGTAATGCCGAAACCGCGTTTGAGCAGAACCGGAAATTTCTTTTGCCGCCCGACGCTTTTGAGCAATTCAAAGTTTTGCGTGTTGCGCGTGCCGATCTGGAGCATTACTCCGGTCGGATTGCCCGTCGAATGCAGAGCTTCCTGAATTTCTTCAATGTGCGATTCGTGCGTGATTTCCATCGCAATAACTTTGATTCCATATTTACCGGCGAGTTCGAAAACATACGGCAGGCAATTTTTACCGTGACCCTGAAAAGAATACGGGCTGGTACGCGGTTTATACGCTCCCATCCGCGTACAGACTTGCCCGTTGTCCTGCAGAGCTTTCATCATCGCTTCGACGCTTTCAGGAGAATCGACCGCGCACAGACCGGCGAAAACATTGAGCGTATCCTGACCGAAGCGCACGCCCTGATACTCAAAATAAGCGGAGCGGTGATCGTCTTTGTGTCGTCCGAGAATCCTGTATTCCTCAGACACTCGAACAACGTGGTCAACGCCCGGCAGATTTTTCATTTCCTGAACGGAAAGCGTCGCCGTGTTACCGATTAAATATATTTCAGTTAAAGTTTGTTCGGCGCCCCGGACTTGATGAACACGCCGCTCAATATTTTGAAGACGAGCGAGATGCATTTCCAACTCTTTATACTCGGAAGTTTCAGAATCGATGCTGGGTTTAAGAATAAGAATCATAAATGTTTTGACAATGCTGAGTTGTTACTTATTATTTGTTCGAAATTTTCGTTGAAGAATAGCGTCCCAAAAAGCGTACTTCCTCTGCCTGCTCGCGTATTTCTTCGAGTGCGCCGCGCAATTCGCTTTCGCTTGCCGGGGCTTGCAAATCAAAGAAAAAAATATACTGCCACGGACGACCCTGAATCGGACGGCTTTCAATTTTTAATAAATCGATGCCGCGCCGGACAAATGGTCTGAGCGCGTCGTGAAGTGCGCCCGGACGATTCGCTAATCTGACGATCAAAGAAATTTTGTCGCCTTTCTCCGAAACGTTTGAATTTGGCGCGAGCAGGACAAATCGCGTAAAATTCTCGGCGTGATCTTCGAGATGTTCCTGCAAAATCACGCCGCCGTAAATTGCTGCCGCCCGTTTTCCCGCAATTGCCGCTCTCGATAAATCACCGCTTTCACACACGCGCCGCACACTGCCTGCGGTATCGTTCGCCGCCGCTCGCTTGAGATGCGGATTGGCAGCGAAGAATCGTTCACACTGGGCGAGCGCGACCGGGTGCGATTCAACCGTTTCAATCGACGCG
>MWVV01000381.1_pt1 | contig 16330 bp, 15 predicted proteins | sample 1047281 | NCBI WGS metagenome assembly MWVV01 (sample SAMN06349986, study PRJNA376086) | soil metagenome | isolation source: PT-2 sample Antarctic (ecotone) soil | place: Antarctica | collected 2015-01-13 | reverse complement strand
CTTTCGCTTTCCAGTGCGAGCGCTTATTGTCAATCACCGTCACCGATTCGAGATTGCTCATAATCTTCGGCAAATTTTCAAAGTTGCGCCAGAAATCGAAAATTTCGTGAAGCGGTCGGTTGACGGTGATGTGTTTTTCGACGCGGTTGCTGTGTCCGTGCGCGTGCGATTTTTTCGCCGCGCCGGAAGCGTCAGCCGTGTTGATGTCGAGCGCGTCGTAAATCGGGCTGTGTCCGGTCGCGCCGCGATACAACAGCGCGCCGCCGAGAGCCGCCAAAACCGCGCCGACCCAATCCATTCGGTAAATTCCGTAACCGGCGAGCAGTCCGCCGCCGACGCTCGACGCGAGACGTTCGTTATCGCCGACGTTTTTTGTCGAATCCTTTTTATTGCTTTGATAATTCGTTTGAGTTTTTTCCATCGCGTTCATCTTTGCTCCTCGTTCGTTAAAATTTCTCCTTTGTTTTCCGTTTAATCTTCGTGCTGCTCGTTCGGGTCGGTCAGCGCGTCGGCTTTCGTGCGGTGAACCGTACCGTCCTTATGGTCGGGCGGCGCATAGACCGTGTAGAGTTTGAGCGGCTCTTTGCCGGTGTTGACGAAATTATGTTTCGTCCCGGCGGGAACGACGACGACGCTGCCCGCTTTGATATGGCTCGATTCGCCTTCAATCATCGCCGCGCCCGCGCCCGACACGATTGATAAAATCTGGTCGATGCCGTCGTGCGTTTCCTCGCCGATGTCCTCGCCCGGCTGAATGCTCATCAAAACGAGCTGCGTTAAATCGGTCGTCAGCAGAACTTTGCGAAAATATTCGTTTTTCTGCGCCAGCTTCGAGATGTCTTCGTTGAAATTCTGTTTTTTCATTTGTTCTTTCATTTTTTTATCTCCTTTGGATTTCTCCTTTTAATTTTCTTTCGTGTCGGGGTTTTTATCCGCGATATCATCCGCGCCGCGCTGATGTCGCGGAACGGGTTTATTGTCCGTGTTAGTGGCGGCGGTCGTCGCGCCGACGACATCGCGCTCGTTCGGGTCGCCTTTCGATTCGTCGCCGCGCCGCAGCATCTGCGCCATCTCGGTCGTCGAATCGTAAGCCGACGCTTCGCCCAATTCCTCAGCCGTGAAGCCGTCGCGCTGGACGTTTTTCGGGTCTTTGTCTTCGTCCGCTTCCTGTTTTTGTTTATTAAATTCGTCAGGCATTTTTATTTTCTCCTTTTATTTTGTTTTTAGCTCGATGCGAATTTCGACTTCATCATTGCGCGGATTAATCGTCGCGTTTTCAGCGCGGGCAATCGCCACACCCGCCGCTTTGCCCAAAATCGCGGGCAGTTGGTTAATTAAACCGGGAACGAAATCCTTGATTAAATTTATCGTCCGGCTCAAATCATTGGCAGTAGTTCCGCTCGTCGTTTGTAAATTAGTCAATAAAACGAAATTGTTTTGTCCGGAAAACGAAATTGTTTTGTCCGGTTTCGAGCGAGCCGTAAAAGCCGCGCATTTCCTGAAACGGGCGCGACAATTCGGGCGTGCCGAACTTGATGCGGCTCGAAACATATTTCGGGACGACACCGGCGAAACCCATCACGGCGTTTCCGTTTCTGACGGCAAGCTGCGGCAGTTTCGGGTCAACTCGTTTGCTGCCGTCGAACGCCGCGATAGCGTTGCGCACCGCGTCCAAGTTGCCGATGGCGATGGTTTTATCGTCGAGCGCGGCGATGGATACTTCGCGGTTTTTCAAATCGAAAAGCCCGAAAACGCGCGTCGCTTCGTCAACGCGGACGGTGAAAATTTCGCGTCCCTTATAATTTTTATCGCGTGTCGTTACCGGAACGGCTTTGCCGCCGATTGACGATTGCGCGATTTTTCGCGCCGCCGCCATAATCTGCGCCGAATTGCTCGCGCCGCTGCGGGCGAGAACTACCGGGTCGAGCGTCAGCGTTCCTTTCGGCGGAAACAGCGACGTGATTTTCGGCGAAAAATCGAGCGACACGGCGAACACGTCGAAACTGCGCGCGTCAATTCCGGTCTGCCGCCGAAAGCGTTCGATTTGACGATTGATTTCGGCTTGCTGAGTCTGATTATTATTGGTTAAAAGCGGCAGCGCGTCGGAAAAAAGCCGTTTCGCGTCAACGAACATCACGGCTTCGCTGTCGGGAAGCTGTCCGAGAAGCTGCGCGGCATTGGTGTTTTGAGTTGTAGTTGTTTGCGCTCCGGCAAGATGGGCGAGCGTGAAAATCGCCGAAAGTAAAACGAAAAATTTTCGACACATAAATTTTCCTCTGTTAAATTGCTGAACGATTAAAACTTCTAAATTAAATCATCGGCTGGCGGCGATGAACTAAGATTTGTTTAAGCCAGAAAACTATTAATCCGGCGACGACGATAAATAGAATGTCCACGCCCAACCGCTCGAAGCCGTTGTAGACGATGCGCCGCTCGCCCGCCGCCAATCCCGCGCCGATGCTTGCCGCCGCCGGAATGACGACGAGCGCAATCAACGCGCCTGCAATAACGCTGCGGCGAAACGCGGCGACGATTAAAACTCCAGCGAACGCGCCCGCGCCGGAGACGATAAATTCTTTTAACGTCGGATGCGCGATGTGTTTGATTTCCGGATTTTTAACCAGTTCTCCAATCTCGGCGCTGCCCGTTTGCAGCAGAATGAACATCACGAGCGCGGCTGATAAAATCAAAACGCTGTAACCGACGAACGCGGAAATCGCGCCGTCGCGGACGACGTTCCAGCGACCCAAAACCGCGCCGAGCGGGATTTTGGCGAGCGGCTCGAAAGCGGGCGCGAGAATTCCGGCAGCGGCGAACGCGATTGCCTGCGGCGCGTCTTCGCTGACCAAGCCGACCGCGCAAATCGCGCCGCCTAAAGCCATCAGAAAAACGTAATTCCAGGTAACGCGCCCCTGATGACGCAAGCCGGTTTCCATTTCTTCCCAAATCGCCTCGTCAACATCGCTTTCGATTTCCTCGCTCTTTTTCGGGTCGATAAAACTGGCGGCTTCGTGCGTCGTAATCGAAACGTCGTATTTTTCCGAAGCGGCGCGGGCGAGCTTTAGAACGTCGTCCGCGCCTTTATTTAAAACGTCAACCGTGATGACATCGCCCGGCGGCTTTATCGAAATGCCGCGCGAGAGCGACACGCCGACAACCGTTTCGAGCGAGGCGAGTTCATCGCACAACGCCCGCGAATCGTCCGACGGCAATGAGATGTTTATTGTTCTGTGCATTTTTTGATTTACTGTAAAAGCCTCTGAAATACTTCGGCGGCGAAAATCGGAAGCCACAGACGAACTCGAACAAAAACTGAAAATCAGTTTCGGCTGACGTTAATCTGCGGCTTCCATTGTCCTTCCCCGGCTCGATAAATTATAAAATCCGCTTTTTTCAAAACGCCGCGTTTTTTTCGGCGGCAGTAAAAATCCGTTAAGCGCTGCGGCGCGGCTCGACGCGAATTTGCCCGCCGGTCTCGCCGCCGCTCATTTGCTGCTGCTGTCCCGCGCCGCCTGTCGGCAGATTGGCGCGCTGCTTGGCGGCGGTCGCCAAACTCTGCGAGCCTTCATACCATTTTTGGGTAATCTGCTCGGCAACGTCGCGCCCGCCCAAGCCGAACGCCAGACCGACTGCCAGCGCGACCGAGCCGATTAAACCGATGAGCAAAGTATTGACCAAGGTTGCGGCGATTCCCAACTGGTCAATCGCGGCGATAACGGCAAAACCGATAACGATGTAATTGGTTAAAGTCGCCAGCAGATTCGGATTTCCGACGCCCAATTCGGACACGCTCGAACGAACCAGACCGGACAAAAATTTCGCAATCACGCTGCCGATAACGATAATCGCCATTGCGACGATGACGTTCGGGATAAACAAAATAATACGGTTGATAATTTCCGTGAGCTGCGGAATGCCGATAACGTTAGCGGCTGCCTGGACGAAAATCAAAAAGATAAAATATTTGACGAGCGTCGCAATCACGCCCGAGACAGTCATTTTCGTTCCCGAACGCCGGACGAAATCGCCGATGCCCGAATGCTCGACCGCCCGCTCGATGCCGACGGCTTTTAAGGCGCGCTCGATTAAATTCGCCAGCAAGCCGGAGATGAACCAACCGATGACTAAGATAATCGCCGCGCCGATTAAAGCGGGCAGAAAGCTGACGAAACGCATCAGCGCGTTGTAGAGCGAATAAACTATCGCCTCGCTCGTATCGCGGAAACTCGTTACTGTTTGTTGAACCTGCATCATTTTATTTTCTCCTCGAAACTGCTTCCTTCTTAATCGAGCGATTTATTCGTCCCGATTTATTTATTCGGCGGCTTTCGCTTCGTCTTTTGAAATTAAGGATTCGCCGAGACGCACCAGCAAATCCGCCGGGTTTTCGTAAATCTCGACGCAGCCGGCGTCGCGCAAATCCTTTTCGGGAAAGCCGCCGCATAAAAAGCCGATGGTCTTTAAATTAATTTTTCCGGCGGCAATCGCGTCATACGGCGTGTCGCCGACGACGATTGTTTCTTCGGGCGACGGGCTGCCGATTTTTTTCAAGGCGGCGGCGAAAATGTCCGGTTCGGGCTTGGATTCTTCGGCGTCGTCCGAAGTGGTTTCGCCGTCGAGCAAATCTTCGATGCCGAGCAGTTTTTTGTAATGCTCCAATTCTTTGTCAACCGCGCTCGACGCGAGCGCGACTCGTTTGCCGTCCGCTTTTATTTTGGCAATCAATTTTTTAGCGTCGGCAAACGGCTCGGCTTTCTTCAAAAATTCGCCTTGAAAAATCTCGCCGTGCCGCTTTTCCGCTTTTTCGCCCGATTTCTTCAGCTCGTCTTCGTTCATAAAAACCGGCATCAACTGGTCTGCGCCCTTGCCGATTTGAGCGCGGACTTCTTTAAAGTCAACATTTTTCCCGACTTCTTTCAAAGCTCGCTGCCACGCTTCGGCGTGCATATCAACCGTATCGACGAGCGTTCCGTCAACGTCGAAAATCACTGCTTTAATCATTTTTATATTTCCCCTCGTTCGATAATTTTAAGTTTTAAATCGACGGCGAAGCGCGAATTTACACTTTTTAATTCACGCTTCGCCGTCGAAAATTTTACTCTTTCCGACTAAGTATTTCTAGTTTCGGCGCGCGCCGCGAGCTTCTCAACGACGCGCGCTAAAATCTGCCTGCTTTATAAATTATTAAATAACTCAAACAACTTTCTACGGCGCGTTGCCGATGCTCGTCGCATGCAGGTAAGCCTGCTGATTTTTCATCTGCTCGAAATCCTTCAGCTTTAAGCCGCCGTGCTGCGCTTCGTCCCAGGTTTCCTGCGTCGGCACGGCGAGAAACGTGCCGGTGAGTTTGACCGTTTGACCGTCGCGAACTTTGACCCGATTCTCATTGCCGCCTGCGGAATCGAGTGCTTCGTCGAGCATCACAAACATCTCCTCGTTTTCGGATTTGACGGTGAAAACCTTGTCGCTCAAAACGCGGTTGACGCGAGCCGAGCGTAAATCGACCGCGCGCCCGACGAGCGACGCTTTATCTTTTGTAAAGCCGAAAAAATTAACCGCCGTAACCGTCCCGCCCGCCGATTGTTTGCCGCTCGCGCCGCCATCCATATTGCCCGCACCGTCTGTCATAGCGACGGTATTGCCGACCGCGTTGCCGACCTTGTTGACCGCGTTCGTCGTCATATTTGCGGCGGTATCCATTTCGCCGGTTGCGCGGTTGGCGTTCGCATTATGGACGGCGACCGTATTGTTGCGACCGCAAGTGTAATAAAGCAGCGGCAACAGTAATAAAAGTAAAAGCAGCGGTATCAGCCACCACGGAAACGCGCCTTTCGCTCGGCGCTCGACCGGAATTTCAGCCATTTTTCAATCCTTTTTGTTAATTCGCCGTCGCGCGCCGTAATTTTCGCGCCTTGAAATACCGCTTCGAGCAGACGAGTTTTTGACCAGCCGCAAAAAAGCTATTCTAAAAATTCTATATTCCAACCGTAGCGGGAAACGATGCGGATAAACAACCGTGTAATCACTTGGACAGGCATAAGTGATTACACAGTAAAACCGGCGATAGATTGTAGTTTTGATTTGTAAATTGCCGAGATTAGCTTGGCGGCTCGCGTCGATATTCTCGAAGCGGATTAACGGATTAAATCGGTGTTTGCCGGAAATTATTCGAGCGCGGCTTCTTTTGCTATCTGCTCGCGCTCGATGACGTGGCGGGCGAGTTCGACGCGGTTCGAGAGATTTTTTTTGGCGAGAATGTGCGAGACGTGCATCTCGACGGTGCGGTAGCTCGTGCCGAATTCGCGGGCGATTTCCTTGTTGCTCAAGCCGCGTGAAACCGCTTCGGCGACTTTCGTTTCCGTTTCGGTCAATTCCGAATCGGGCGGAATTTCGCGGGCGGTCGTCGCGGTTTCATTCAAATTATCCGCCGCGGCGATGCTGGCGACGCGGCGATGCGTCCGGCGCACGCGGTCGAGAATGTTGACGATTGAAGCGAGCAGCTCTTCCGGCTCGAACGGCTTTGTCAAATAAGCGTCAACTCCGGCGCGCAAGCCTTTGATAAAATCTTCGCGCCCGTCGCGCGCGGTCAAAAAGATAATCGGAATCAAATCGGTGCGCGCGTTCGAGCGGACGTGGCGGGCGAGCGCGAAACCGTCGCCGCCGGGCATCATTATATCGCTGACGATTAAATCGGGAATTGTTTCGGCTAAATGCATCATCGCGTCGCGCACGTTGCGGGCGGCGGCGACTTCAAAGCCTTCGAGCTGCAAGGTTTTGACAATCAAGCCGAGCAGAGCGGCGTGGTCTTCGACGATGAGAATACGTTTGCGCGTCGCTTCGTTCATTCGATAATTTCCCCGCGCTCGTCAAAATCGTATTCGTCCGTCGCGTCCGGTTCGTCCGCGTCCGCGTTCCAGACGGGCAGGAAAATAGAAAAACGGCTGCCCTTTTTCGGTTCGCTTTCGACTTCGATACGCCCGTCGAGCGCGTTTATCAGGCGCTTGGCGAGATATAAACCCAAGCCGACGCCCGGTGTTTCGGCGCGTCCCGCCGCGTCGTCCGGCGTGCCGTCGATTTCCGAATCAGGTGCCGCCGGATTACGCCCGCGAAAAAACTTTTGAAAAAGATTCGGCAAATCTTCCGGCGCGATGCTGCGTCCGTTGTCGGCGATGCGGACGACGATTTCTTCGGCGGACGTTTGTTCGGCGGTAACTTCGATGCGTCCGCCTTCGGGCGTGTATTTGACGGCGTTTTCGATAATCGTGCAGAAGGCGCGGCGCAGGGCTTTGACATCGCCGCGTACGAGCGGCAGATTTTCGCCGGTTGCGATTGTTAATTCCTGCTCGCGGGCGCGGGCGGCGGGGCGTTCGATGCGGTCGCACGAGCGGAGAACGTCGGCGATTTTGAGCGGCTGGTGTTTAAGATCGACCGCGCCCGCGTCGAGGCGCGAGATGTCGAGCAGGTTGATAATCATATCAATCTGCCGGTCGCATTCGGTTCCGATGGTTTCGAGATACTCGCATTTTTCCGCATCGGTTACGCCGTCGCGCAGAATCAGGCGCACGGCGGCTTTTATGGTTGTCAGCGGCGTGCGGAACTCGTGCGAAATCATTTGCAGAAATTCGTCTTTAGCGCGGTTGGCGCGTTCGGCTTCGCATCGCGCCGCATCCGCCAACTCGCGCTCGTGTTCGGCTTCGAGTCGGGCTTTCTGCTCGCTGACGAGCAGCGCGGCGTTCGCTTCTTCGGCGCGGTTGCGTTCCCGTTCCAATTCTTTGCGTTTGGTGATGTCGCGCGAGCAGGAAAGCAGCCGGACGAGTTCGCCGCCTGCGGTTTCGACGCGCTGCCACATCGTCTCCAGCCAGACGTATTCGCCCGATTTGCGGCGCATACGGTATTCGCTCATCGCTTCACTAGCGCCGCCGAGCAGCGGCTGATGCGCGTTTTCTTTGAACGGCGCGACATCTTCCGGGTGAAAAAAATCATACGGATTTTTGCCCGCCAGCTCGTCCGGCTCGAAACCGAGAACGCGCTCCGCCGACGGACTCAAATAAAGAAACGCGCCGTCTAAATCGTGCAGGCAAACGAGGTCGCTGATGTTCTCGGCGAGCATTTGGTAACGATTCTCCGATTCGCCGACGCGCTCGTCGGCGAGCGTCAATTCGGTTACGTCCGTTATCACGCCTTCGAGCGCGATAATTACGCCCGCGCGGTCGAAGACGAAGCGAAAGCGGTCGCGGATGTGCTTTATATCGCCAGATTTGCTCGTCAGACGGTAGGAAAAAAGATGCGAAACGGTGTTGAACGGAACGCTCTCGCTCATCAAATCGCGCACGGCGGCGCGGACGCGCTCGCGGTCTTCCGGAGTGCATCACGTTGTCCCACGAAACGCGGCGCGATTCGACGAAATCAGTCGCTGCATAGCCGACGATTTCCACGCCATCGCTCATAAACTCGCTCGTCCATTCTTCGTCCGTCCGGCAGCGATAGACGATGCCGGGCAAATTGCTGATGAGCGTTCGCAAGAAGCGCTCGCGCTCCTCAAGACGCAGTTCGGCAAGCTGCCGCTCGACATCCGCCGATTTCGGAGAAAATTCCGGGTTCACGTTTATGATTTCCATCGTATCCGTATTCGGCTGCCGTCGCGCCGATTTTACCGAAAGTTTAAGGCAGAAAAGGTTAAAACGGAAACGCGCTTCGGCAACCGGCTACACTCTTTTTCCGTCCAAGTGATTACACTTGCGTGCCTTACAGTGTGAACACTGTTTTGAGAATCGCCCGCGAATCGTTACAGTTAAATAAACTCCCCGACAGAAAATCCAAAACGGATAAAAGAGGTGTTTCATTGATATTTCAATTCGACAGTAAAGAATATCACGGCGCGACCGCCGTCGAAATCATCACGCGGCTCGCCGCCGACGCTTCAGGGTTTATCGCTACCGGCGGCAACGCCGTGCGCGAGTTTCTCAAATGGTCAATCGAAAAATTCGGCGACCGCCTGCCGCCGCGCGAGATGGAAATCAGCGACCGCCTGAGCGACGAGGCGCTTGCCCGCAATCATTTGATACTGCTTGACGAACACCGTATCGGCAAGCTGATTGAAGAAAGTCGTTGAGATTCGGCGGCGAAGGGCGCGAAAATTCCGGCGGCGAAATAGTAAAAAAAATAATGTGATAAATTTTAGGGTGTTACCGAAGATAAAATAAATTTTAGCGAGGAATAATTTTATGAAAAACAATCCGCTCAGAGAATTGCAAAAATACGGACAGAGCTTCTGGCTCGACAATATCAACCGCCCGCTGATAACTTCGGGCGAGCTAAAACGGCTGGTTGAAACGGACGGCTTGCGCGGCGTAACGTCGAACCCGACGATTTTTGAAAAGGCGATAACCGAATCGGACGCTTACGACGAAGAATTTGAGCAAGCCGTCAAAGAGAGCGAAAGTTTCGTCGTCGCCGCCGTTACTGCTGCGCTGACGACGAGCGACATCAAACAGGGCTGCGACATTCTGCGCCCGGTTTTCGACGAATCCGAAGGACAGGACGGCTACGTCTGTCTCGAAGTTTCGCCCGATTTGGCGCACGACACCGACGGCACGATTAAGCAAGCCCGCGAGCTGCACGAGCGCGTAAGCCGCAAAAATCTGATGATAAAAGTTCCCGCGACGCCCGAAGGCATTCCGGTTATCGAACGGCTAATCGCCGACGGCATCTGCGTCAATGTTACCTTAATGTTCGCGCCCGAAACTTACGAAGCGGTCGCCGAAGCGTATTTGAAAGGCTTGGAACAACGCGCCGCCAAAGGCGAATCAATCAAAGAATTGGCGTCGGTCGCCAGCATTTTCGTCAGCCGCGTCGATACTAAAATCGATAAGCTAATCGAAGCGAAAATTGCCCAAACAAGCGACGACGCGGAAAAACAAAAACTCCGAAACTTAATCGGCAAAACCGCAATCGCCAACTCGAAATTGATGTATGAACGATATTTGGAAATCTTCGGCGACGATAACGAACGCTGGCGCAAATTAAAAGAAAAACAGGCTAATCCGCAAAGGCTTTTGTGGGCTTCGACCTCGACGAAAAACCCGGCGTTTCCCGATACATATTACGTCGAAGCCCTTATCGGCAAAGACACAGTTGACACGATGCCGCCCGCGACCGTCGTCGCTTTCCGCGACCACGGCAACGTTTCAGCGACGCTCGAACAGGGATTCGGCGAAGCGCACCGGATGATAAGCGAACTTGAAAAAGCCGGAATCAATCTCGATGAAGCGATGCGAGAATTACAGGATGAAGGCGTCGCCGGATTCGTCAAATCGTTTGAAAATCTGACCGCCGCGCTTGTCAAAAAACACGAATCGCTCGCGCGGGCGATGGGTAAATAGACAGCCCGGAAAATTAAGGAACAAGACGAACAAGGGGAAAAATCAGGTGAGTAAAAAATCTGCGTCCAAAAAACGAGAGTCGAAAGAAATTTCCGCGAAAAAAAGCGAGTCGAAAAAGGCGAAAAAGAATTCCGCCGCCGATTCGCCGATTGATTCCGCGCCCGCCGTCCACGAAAACCGTGTCTGCATTATCGGCTGCGGCAACGTCGGAATGGCGAGCGCGTTCGCGCTTTTGCAGAGCGAGCTTGTCCGCGAGCTGGTTTTGATTGACGCAGACGCGGCAAAGGCAGAAGGCGAAGCGATGGACTTGCAGCAGGCGATTGCCGTCCCGCTGGAGCCGCCGGTCAAAGTTACCGCCGGAAACTACAAGGACGCAGCGGCGAGCGCAGTCGTCGTCATCACGGCGGGCGTGGCGACGAGCGACCCGGCGGTTTCGCGGCTCGAACTGCTTGGCAAAAACGTCAAAATTATCCGCGAAATCGTTGGCAAATTAAAAGCCGAAAATTTCAGAGGCATTTTGATAATGACGACCAATCCGGTTGACGTGCTGGCGCAAGTCGCGCAAAAAGAATCGGGTTTGCCGCCGCAGAAGGTCATCAGCACCGGCACGGTGATTGACACGGCGCGGCTGCGCGTTTTGCTGGCGGAAGAATTAGTCATCGAGCCGCGAGCGGTTGACGCATACATCATCGGCGAACACGGCGATTCGGAAATCGCCGTCTGGAGCGCGGCGCGAATCGCCGGTTTGCCGCTCGCCAAATTTCCCGGCGCGAAAAATCTGCCGCCCGAAGCCGAACTGCTCACGCGCGTCCGCGAAGCCGCGCCGGAAATCGTCAAACGCAAAGGCAACACCTGCTACGCCATCGGAATGAGCGTGCGCCGCATCTGCGAAGCGATTCTCAGAAACGAGCGCACGGCGTTGTCCGTCTCGACGCTTCTTCAAGGCGAATACGGCATCAAGGGCGTTTATCTCGGCACGCCGTGCATAGTCGGCAAAAACGGCGTCGAGCAAATCATCGAACTCGATTTGAACGCCGCCGAACGCAAAGGTTTACAAAAATCAGCGGATATTCTGCGCCGCTCGGTCGAAGAATTATAAATTCTTAACTTTATAAATTCGCTGCGGAAGAATCGCCGATATGAGTTGCCCTCTGGAAAATAAAGATCATTTGAGAAAAAAACGAAAGAGATAGATTTACAAAAACCCACAAGAAATACTGATTTTAAAGAAGCCTTTCAAGGACGTGATGGCAAAACACGGACGTTGTTTCCTTTGCCATCTTGCACGGTGTTTTGCCCCACGGTTATCTCAGCCGTTCGACTTGGAGTGAATTCCGAGTGTCAAAAACGCCCGTTTTTGGGACGAGAGAAACTAACCGTATAAAACAAACGAAAACCCAACAAAACCTTTCCCAAAACTTATCCCAAAAACAAGGTGTCAATACTTGCGCCGTTTTTAGCTTTTAAGACATAATTTCAATATTAGTATCGAAATCAAATTTCAGACGAGTCTAAACTTATCTTTCTGAAAAATTAAACCGTTGTAAATTATGAAAATTGGCTACGCCAGAGTTTCTACTCTTGACCAGAATTTAGAATTACAGACCGACGCTTTAGAAAAAGCGGGCTGCGAGAAAATCTTCACCGACCGGGCGAGCGGAGCGAAAGACGACCGGCAAGGCTTGATTGACGCGATTGAGTTTTGCAGAAAAGGCGATTCGCTCGTGGTTTGGAAACTCGACCGGCTTGGCAGAAGTCTCAAGCATTTGATTGAAACAATCAACGCGCTGCACGAAAAGAAAGTCGATTTCGTTTCCGTGCAGGAAAGCATCGATACAACAACATCGGGCGGCAAGTTGATTTTTCACGTTTTCGGCGCGCTCGCCGAATTCGGGAGAGAATTAATTAGAGAGCGAACCAACGCCGGATTAGCTTCAGCTCGCGCGCGGCAGATTAGGCGGACGACCCAAAGCGATAACACAAAGACAAATTCAGATGGCGAAGACAATGCTCGCCGACCCGCACACAACCGTCAAAGAAATCTGCGAGACGCTTCAAGTTTCAAAATCTACTCTTTATAGGTATATAAAGTAAATACTTTTTCGAGCCTTCCCGTATAATTCCAAAAGCGACGACAAGAATCTTCAGAATACGGAAGACAGCCTTTCTTTGGCGTTGCAAACAATTATTCTGCCGGCATCGCCGTAACAACCGGCGTAAATATATTCTTCATTGGATGAGTCAAGTATATTTATGCCTTATAATACTCTCGCCCGTCGCGCGGCGTAACGGATGGCTGTTTGAGCAGGTCGTCCATAAACCCGGTACGCTGAAAATGGAGATTTGATGGTTCAATCAAAAACCGCGTCGGAGCGCGTCTTAGGTTTTAAATTAAAAAACGTAAGGCTTTTTTTATTTATAAAAATCGTTTCGGCGGAATAATTACGCTAAAAAAATACATTCAAAACCTTGGATGATTTGGGATTCAATAAAAAACTGGTTTTTAAGTCTGGGCGAAAACTACGGCGTCAACCCGCTGATTTTCGGGGCGATTTACGTCGGCGCGATTCCGTTATTTTCCCTTTCGATTGCGTGGCTGATTAGAAATTACCGGCAAGGCAAATCAATCGCGCTGCCGACGATTGCCGCGCTGTTTTTCTTCGTTTCCGCTTATATTTATTTGATATTCGCCGGGAGGAATGTTCCGTTTTGGGTTTACGGGATTGTAATTTTGCTGGTCACTATGGGCGCGTATTCGACCTTTAAAAAAATTCGGACGCAGGTTAAAGACAAAAAAGACGGCGAAAAAACGGGCGAGGGTAAAATGAACGACGGGAAAAAGAATGAAATTTACGATTTAATCGTTATCGGCGGCGGTTCGGCGGGACTCGTCGCGGCGGGCGGCGCGGGCGTTTTAGGCGCGCGCGTCGCGTTGATCGAAAAAAACGCGCTCGGCGGCGATTGTCTTTACACGGGCTGCGTGCCGTCGAAAACGCTGATTAAATCGGCGCGTTTCGCTCACGAAACGCGGGCGGCGAAAGAATTCGGCTTTCAACCGCTTGAGCCGAAATTTCTTGACGATTCTTTTGCTTCGATAAAGAATCGCGTGCAATCGGTCATCGAAATCATCGAGCGCCACGACGCGCCCGAACGATTCGAGGAAATGGGCGTCGAAGTTATTTTCGGCGCGCCGAAATTTTTGAATCCGAATGAAATCGAAGTCGCACTGAAAAACTCCTCCGAAAAGCGCGTGATGCGAGCGAAGCGATTTTGCATCTCGACCGGTTCGCGCCCGTTTACGCCGCCGATTGAAGGCTTGTTTGAAACAGGATTTATCACCAATGAGGAGGTTTTTCATCTCAAGGAATTGCCCGAACGACTGATCGTTCTCGGAGCCGGAGCAATCGGAATGGAACTCGGACAAGCGTTCGCCAGGTTCGGCTCGCGCGTTACCGTCGTTGAAATGGCTGACCGCATTCTCGTCAAAGAGGATGAAGAAGTTTCCGCTCTGATGGAAAGAATTCTAAGCGATGAAGGCTTGAAAATTCTGACGAAAACCAAAGCCGTCAAAGTTTGCAAAACCGACAGCGGCGCAAAAATCGTCACGGTCGAATCGAACGGCAAAGCTCTTGAAATCGAAGCTGACGAAATTTTAGCGGCGGTCGGTCGCCAGCCGAATGTAGACGGTTTAGACCTTGAAAAGGCGGGTGTTGAATTCGACAAAAAGCAAGTAAAAACAAATGATTTTTTGCAAACTTCTCAAAAACACATTTTTGCAGCGGGCGACGTGACCGCGCATTTTCAATTTACGCACATGGCGGATTACGAAGCGCAAATCGTTATCCAAAATGCTTTCGTGCCGTTTCCGTTCAAAAAGAAAACCGATTTTCGCGTCGTGCCGTGGGCGACTTTTACCGACCCGGAAGTTTCCCGCGTCGGAATAACAGAAAAGGAAGCACGCGAGAAATACGGCGAGAGCGTTAAAATCTACAAAGTCTCCTTTGATGAAAACGACCGCGCGCAAACGGAGAGCGCGACTGAAGGATTTGCCAAAATCGTGACAAAAAAAGGAAAAATAGTCGGCGCGACGATTGTCGGCAGCCACGCCGGAGAATTGATTCACGAATTCGTCTGGGCGATGAAAGAAAATTTAAAAGTATCGGATTTAAATAAAATTATCCGCGTTTATCCGACTCTAGCGAAAATCACGCAGGCGGTCGGAACGGAAGCTACTCTGGAAACTCTGAAATCGCCGTTTGCGAGGAAATGGTTCGGGCGGTACCTGCGGTTTTGGCGTTAATCGTTTTTAAGAAACCGTTCCGCCGCATGAAGAACCTGCTCCGGCGGTGCAGCCGAAACAATGATTTGCCGTCGCAATTTGCCGGTTTTTGAGTTTTTCCAAATCAAAATCAAAAATCCTCTGCGGCGCTCGCTTATCAACCGAAAGTTCGAGCATTTGATTGAAATCGCAGTCGTAGAGTTTTCCCGTCCAATCCACGCTGATTAAGTTTCTGCACATCAGACCGGAAACGGTCGCCGGATTAAACGCCGAGACGAGCTTTCTCATATACGATTCTTCGTTTTTTGAACGCCTGAGCCAATCGAGATAACGAGCAATCGGCATATTTGTGATCGTATAGAGATTATTGAATGAAATGTCGTAACGCTGCTTTAATTCGCGGCGAAAATCGGCTTCGATTGCCGATTGTTCGGGCGGCAAAAACGCTCCCGTCGGATTATAAACCAAATTTAAAATTAAATTTTCATCAATTCCGTAACCGACCGCGTTCAATTTTTTCAAGGCTCGGATGCTCTTTTCAAAAACACCGTTTCCGCGCTGCGCGTCCGTTTGCGTTTGCAAAAAATACGGCAGAGAGCAAACGACTTCAACCGCATTTGCAGCGAAAAATTCGGGCAAATCAGTTTGACCGTCCTCGAACATCACGGTTAAATTGTGGCGAACAATAACTTGAGCGCCGATTTTGCGGGCTTCTGCCACAAAAAAACGAAAGTCGGGAACCATTTCCGGCGCGCCGCCGGTTATGTCGAGCGTCGGGATTTTAAAATCGTCAAGTGCCTTCAAACAAGCATCAACCACTGCGCGGGATATGATTTCCGTGCGAATCGGACTGGCATCAACATGACAATGTTTGCACGCCTGATTGCAGAGTTTGCCGACATTGACCTGCAAAATATCAATGCCGGCGGCACTCAATTTCTCACCGCCGAGTTTTTCGTCAAAATTGACGGGCGAATTCGGCAGCGCCGATTGTCCTTTTCTCGTAATTTGAATTGTCGCTGTCTGCATATTTTAGATCAAAATCTATTCGGCATTTTTGTAAGATTAGAAAATATTGTCCTGCTTCCTTAGAACCAGCCGGAAACAGAATCAATCAGGAAAAAGCTAAATTACGTCTAATGACAAAATCAACAGCACGAACCTGAATCTCCGCATGCGCCGCCCGATAAATCCGTTAAGTTATATTCCAAACCTTTTGTTTCGCGCGGGCTGCGTTTTGCGGTGCGGCGGCAATCGAATTCTTTTGCGTCTTCCAGAGTGATGTTTTCAATCGGTTCGACGGCGATAATATCCTTTGAATACGGCTCTTTGTTATAAATCTGAAAAGTTTTGTCGCAAACCGCCATCCGCTCGCCGCGCTCTAAAACGTGTCCGTCGTCGTCAATTACCTTTTTCCACTGACCTTTGTAAATTACGGCTTGATTGCGTTCCAGGCATTCACCTTGTTTGCCTTTGTAGGCGAGAACAGTAACGGAACGAAATTCGATGCCTTCGACGACGCGCCACGGCTTTTCGTCGCGGTTGACCATTTCCATTCCGTAAAAACCGGCGCGCTCGAAGGCTTCTAAAAACAAATCTTCGCGGTAAGCGCCCGAGATGCAGCCCGACCATAATTCAGAATCATTTTGCAGAGAGGCGGGAACGTCCT
>MWVV01000380.1_pt1 | contig 16346 bp, 9 predicted proteins | sample 1047281 | NCBI WGS metagenome assembly MWVV01 (sample SAMN06349986, study PRJNA376086) | soil metagenome | isolation source: PT-2 sample Antarctic (ecotone) soil | place: Antarctica | collected 2015-01-13 | reverse complement strand
ACACGCATATTTCAAATCACGAAAACAATTAATTTTGGTAATTTTAGCGGTGGTATTCGACAACCGTTTTTTGCTTCATCGAATTTATTTCTTCTCCGCTTTCTTCTCAATTTCCTTCACAATCCGCGTCGCGTGATTTCTGGCAATCAGCGGTAGGCGTTCGTCGTTTGAAAGTTCCTGCAGAAACGGCAGCATTTGCGCGGCATCGGAAATTTCATTGCGCTTTATCATTGAGTCGAGCGCGTCCATTAAACCGGGCGATTCAAGCGGTTGATTCGCACGCGCGAGATTCACGTCGAAAATCCAGATAAATTGCTGACCGATTCGGCGGTATTCATCCGCCAATAGTTTCGCATCTTTGTTTTCCGTCCAGTTAAATTCGACGTTTCGCTCGCGTCCCTCTTTTTTTACCGCAAAAGTCATCGTGCCGAGATGCGCGTAGCTTCTCTCCGCTGATTGATACGTTTCTTTTGAGTCAAGAAAATTCAAAGTATTAAAAATTGCTTTCACACGCTCTAAAGCGGCGGGCGAAAGCTGAATCGGGTCGGTAATCAAATCGCCGAAATCTTTCTTTTTAAAAGATATTTTGCCGCGCCCGTTTTCGTCATGCTCGATAAAAATTTTTGAAACAAGAAAATCAGGCTGTGAAAATGTGTAGAAATAAACGGGTGCAGCTTGCTTTTCCTGATTCGGGCGCGCGTTGGCTGTCACCGTTTCATTAGCTTTTTTAGAGGCAGTTTCAGTCGGCGCGGTTTCTTCCATTGCCGGACGTTCATTCTTTTTTGCCGGAGTTTGAACGGATTCGTCGGCAATTACAGGTTGCTTTTTAACAATGGTTTTCGCAATCGGTTTTTTTGTTTTGCGCGTCTTGCTTTGCGCCGAAGCGGAATTGGCAAAACCAAAAGATACAGCTAAAGCTAAAACTAAAAAAGTTATTTTTTTCATTATAAAATTACTCAAATCTGACCGAAACGACTTTTGAAACGCCGGCTTCCTGCATCGTTACGCCGTAGAGAGCGCGCGCTGCTTCCATCGTGCGCTTGTTGTGCGTTATGACGATAAATTGCGTTTTCTCCGACATTGCGGCGATTTTATTGACAAAACGACCGACGTTTGCGTCATCAAGCGGTGCGTCAACTTCGTCCAAAAGGCAAAACGGCGCGGGACGAAAGCGGAAAATCGCCATCACAAGCGCAATTGCCGTCATCGCTTTTTCGCCGCCGGAGAGAAGCAAAATATTTTGCAAACGCTTTCCGGGCGGCTGTGCGACAATTTCAATTCCGGCTTCGAGTACATCTTCCTGTTCGGCTTCGAGCAACGTCATTTCGCCTTTGCCGCCGCCGAAAAGCTCCTGGAAAAATTCGGCAAAATTGCGGTTTATCGCAAAAAACGCTTCTTTAAATTTTTCGCGCGAGCGTTCCTTGATTTCGCGCAGCGCTTCTTCCGCCGCGCTGATGCCGTCAATAATATCTTTTCTTTGCGCGGTTAAAAACAAAAGTCGTTCTTCTGTTTCAGATAATTCTTCGAGCGCAAGCATATTTATCGCGCCGAAGTTTTCCAGTCGCTGACGCAAATCTTCTACCGAACTGCGCGCCTCGTCTAAATCAAAATCCGTTTCAACCGCTTCGGTTTCGACCAATTCGACCAGCGATAAATTCAATTCCTGCACACATTTTTCGTTGATGTTGCGCAGTTTTGTAATCGCTTCGGTTTGTCTGATTTCGAGAGCGGCACGCTCGTTTCTCGCATCGGCGGCTTGTTTGTTGAGGTCAGAGAGTTCCGAAGACGTTAAATCCGCCTGCTCGCGCGCAAGTTTAAGATGCCCCGTCGCCTCGCCGAGTTCGTTTTGCTCCTCGATTTTTTCAGTTTCGGCAAGCTCAATTTTTCGCTCGATTTCTTTGATTGATACGGATAACTCACGCAATGCGCCGCCGGTTTCCAAAATTTCTAAATCAAGGCGCGACCGGCGCGATTCGACTTCGGTTTGCTCATTTTCAATTCGCCGCAGCGCCGCTTGCGCCGAACGCCGTCGTTCTTGAGAAGTCGCCGCCAGAGTTCTTTTTTCGTTGAAAACAGAATTTCTGTTTTCGGTAGAGGCGCGCGCTTCACTCAATTTATTTGAGATTTGCGCAAGTTTTTCCGATGTCGCCGCGCGCTCTTGTTCGGCTTTGTGCGCGTTCGTCTGCGCATCGGCGCGTTTTATTTCGAGTTCCGAAATTTCCTTTTCAATTTGTTTCGACTCGCCCGCAACGACTTTTTTATGGCGTTCGGCGCGTTCGATTTCCTGCTTGATGGATTTTTCGCGGATTTCAAGCCCGAGCGCCTCGCGCTCGATTTTGACTATCAACGATTGCAAATCGACGATTTTGTTTTCCTGCTCACTCAAATGCACACGCGCTTTTTCGGTTTCTTTTTCGGATTTTACAACTTCTTTGGACGAATTTTGTAAAGCCGCGTCGAGTTCGCGCAACTCACGTTTGAAGGCAAGCAGCGATAAGTTTTTTTCGTTCGATTTCGTTGCTTGTCCGCTGACGACAAAGAGTTTTCCGCCAATCATCAAATCGCCGTCGAAATTGACAAAAATTCGGTCATCTTTATCTTTAGCCTCGTCAAAATTTTCAACCAACCGCGCCGCCATCTCGCGCGGAAAAACCGTTTCCAGAAGCGCGGCAAAATCATCTGATATTCCGAGAAAATTTTTAATGTCCGGTTTTTGGTGTTTGCTTTGCGATTTCAAAGTTTGAACTTTGTGCTTTGAACTTTGAACTAAAACCGCAATTCTTCCCGGATTGTTTTCGCTTAAATACGCAAGCGTTTTGCGCGCGTCCGTTTCGGTTTTGACCAAAACGGTTTCCAGAAAAATGCCGAAAACGCTTTCGACGGCGCGTTCCGCTTGCTCTTCGACCTTTAAGTTATCAGCGAGAGTTCCCAAAAATTTGACACCGATTTTCGTTTGTTCCTCGAAAAGTTTCTGCACCGATGGCGCATAAACGGCGTGTTTTTCTTCGAGTTCGCGCAAGGTTTCGAGCCTATGCCGTGTGCGCGAAAAATTTTCACGCAAATCGTTCGTAGTTTTTTCGTTCGCTTGCAGAACCGTTCGCGCTTTGCCGGAAATCTTAAGAAGTTCCTGCTTTTCAGTTTGCAGCTGCGAAAGTTTTTCGCGTTCGCCCGATAAATCGAGTGCTAATTTTGCGGCTTCTTTTTCGTGTTCGGCGTGAGTCTCGGCGGCGCGCTCTGCTTCTCGCTGCAAACCCTCGGCGCGTTCTCTTAATCGTTCAATCGTGTTTTCCAACTGGCGTTCGATCGCCGTCAGACGCTCGACCGAGGTCGTATGCTGCAAAACTTCGGCGCGCACCGCTTCGAGATTTGCTTCGATTTGGCGCTGGCGGCGAACTTCGGTTTGATATTTATTTTCGGCTTCGGCAAGCGAGATTTCGTTTTTTCCGGCTTCAGCCAGTACTTTTTGCTCGTCGTTTTTGAGACGTTCGATTTCCGATTTGAAAAGTTTAAGGCGTTGCCCGGTTACTTCGATTTCGCTTTTGAGAGCGGCGGAACGCTTTTCTAAATTCTCGATTTGTTCGGTTTTGTATTGTCGGTCGCGCTGGTTTCGGTCGCGCTGCAAAGCGTTTTCAGCGTGTGCGGCGCGAAGCGCGGAAAGATTCTCTTCCGATTTGCGCGCTTCGTTTGTCGCTTCTCGAAACGATTTGTCTTTTTCGGCAACTTGCGAAAAAATTGCACGTTCCGTCTTTGTCGCCTCTTCCAAATTCCGGTCTAGTTCGCCGACGAGTTCTGTTAAATGCCTGCCTTCGGCGGCGAATAGATGGCGGAGAAGTGCGCGAAACTCTTCACGCATAATTTTGTAGCGTCGCGTTTTTGCCGCTTGACGGTGCAATCCGTTTGCTTGTTTTTCGATTTCCGCAACTATGTCGGAGATGCGGCTCAGATTTGTTTTCGCTGATTCGAGCCGCGTTTCGGCGGCGCGCTGGCGTGTTCTGAATTTGGAAATTCCGGCAGCTTCTTCGATTAAATTTCGTCTGTCCGAAGGTTTTGAAGACAAAATTTGTCCGATTTTCCCTTGTTCGATTAGAGCGTAATGCGCTCCCGACAATCCGGTTCCGGCAAACAAATCCTGAATATCGCGCAGGCGGCAGGATTTTCCGTTTAATTGATATTCGCTTTCACCGGAAAGATACAACCGGCGCGTTACCGAGACGGCTTCGCCGGGCGCGAAATCGAGCGCGAAGCTGCGCGGCTTCCAATGTCGTTTTGTTTTTATTTTCGTCTGAACCGTTTGAATCGAACCGACTTGCGCGGCTTGCGCCAATTCAGCGGTAAGTGGTGAGTTGTAAGTGGTAAGTTCGTCGGTTATCGTTTCCGAGGCGGCTTCCGTTTCGGGTTCGTCTAAAATTATGGATTTTTCGTCGAGTTCGCCTAATACTTCGTCGATGTCGCTTAAATCCTCTTCGTCACTCGCAAATTCAAATTCTTCATCACGAACCAGATGCAGCACAACTTCCGCCATTCCCGAAGATTTCCGACGGCTTGTGCCTTGAAAAACAACGTCTTTCATTTCTTCGCCGCGCAGAGATTTTGCGCGCTGCTCGCCCAAAACCCAGGCAATTGCGTCGCTGACATTGCTTTTCCCGCAACCGTTCGGTCCGACGACCGCCGTTATTCCGTTGCCGGTAAAAACGATTTCCGTGTAATCGGCGAAAGACTTAAAGCCCGTAATTTCGAGACGCTGGAGTTTGAACATTTTATAGCGCGTTTGACGGAAGAGTAAGCACTATATTTTGTTGATTTTGCGGGTTGAAGTCAAACGTAAATCAATTACGAATTTTGAATTGCGAATGTTGGAATTACTTCTTTTAATTCGTAATCGATAATAGAAAAACCGGTACGATGAACTTGTATCGTTTTAAAACGTGACTCTTTTTTCTTTATCAGAGCAAGATTGTTCAATATTTAGAATTTATCAAGGACTGTTGAGTTTAAATATCAAAATTTTGTCTTTTAGAATGAAAAAGACGAGATTGCATGTGAAAAACAATCTCGTCAAAAGTTTAAGTTTCTATTTTAGAAATCTAATCTGATTCCGAGCCGAATCGTGCGTGGACGAGACGTGCGCTGCGGAACAAGAAAGTTTTCTTCAAAACTAAGGCGCTGTTCGGTATTAGTCGGATTGAAATTGATAAATTCCGAGCCGAAAGTAAATACGGTTGTGTTAAAAACATTACCAATCTCGATATTCGGACGCAGCCGCAAGCGTTCCGTAAAATGAAAGGTCCGGCTGACGTTCAAATCAAACAGAAAAAGTCCCGGACCAGTTCCGGCGTTGCGCGGCAGATTTCCCGAACTGCCGATTGGAGCAAACGTAAATTGGTTGAAAATATCTTGTGGAAAAGTCGTGCCGCGTTCACGAAAGCGAAGGTCGTCCAGATTGCCGCTGAAATTCGGACGGTCGGTCGAAACTTCATCGAGATTGCGGTCATTTGCCGTACCTGTTCCGCTTGAAATATTAAACGGCGCGCTTGAGCCGAGCCGCAGAAGCGGTGAGAAGTCCAAACCGCCTAACCAATTGGGTGTTTCAAATGTGCCGGAGAACGCAAAACGGTGTCGGCGGTCTTGGACGGAGCGTGTAAAATCTCCCCTGAAATTAAATATATCCTGCGGATTGCTGGTATTGACAATACCGTCGTCTTCTAATTTGGAGAGAGTATAAACGGCGCGAAACGACGCGCTGAAGCCGTTGCCGATTTTGCTTAAACGGCGGCGTAATTCAACCGTTAAACCGTTATATACCGAGCTTCCGGTGGATGCGACCTGGTCAATCTGAGTCGGAAATCCGGGACCGAGTCTGCGTCCGAGCGCTTCTAATACCGCTCTGGCACGGGCGATTGGCGTTCCAGCAGCCGCAGAAGGATTGCGCGAAGCGAGATTTACCGTCGTTACAGCGCCTGCCGTTGATGTTCCAACCAGGTCAGTCGGGTCGCCGTTCACGAAGCGAAGCGTCGGACTGCTGAAACCATTTACAAGATAATCATTGTAGTCGCGGAATCCGGTCGGCAGATTATAAGGATTGGCATTAAATTCACGGAAAAGCCGCACGGTTTTGTTATAAGTATAATTTGTTTCAAATACGAATCGGTTAGCAATTTCACGCTCGAATCCGACATTAAACTGATAACTTTCGGGAACTTTCAAAGTCGGGTCAATGCGCCGAAGATTGTTGGCGGGCGTAGAGAATCCGGTTTGTGTTGCCGACAATACTCCGGCTTGCCTGAGCTGTGTTTCGATAGCGATGAGTTCTTCGCGCGACAAAGGATTCGGAAAGGAAACTCGCCGGAGAACCTGGCAGCGCGCATTATTGTAAGCAACATCTGTCGGAATGTAACAGCGAAAGTTTTGACTGGTCGCAAATCCTGAAACGATAATGGAGTTAGTGTTGTAACTCTGGCGTGTTTCAGTCAAATTCGCGTCGTCGAAGGTGCGGAGCAGAACGCGGTTATAAAAAATACCGCCGCCGATGCGAAAAACGCCTTTGCCGTCCTTAAACGGAGCGTATGCAACAGCTGCGCGCGGTCCAAAATTGTTTTTATCCCCGATAATAGTTTCTCTTTCGTAGCGCAAGCCCAGACTTAAGGTCAGATTTGGACGCGCGCGCCATTCGTCCTGAAAAAATATTCCGTAATAAGTGTTGTCCTGTCCGGTTTGTCTGCCGAAGTTCCGACGGTACTGCGTAACGTTGTTATTGAGAAAAAGATTGACCGTTTGGAAATTGAAAGTGCCGGTCGCATCCTGTAAATCGAGAAAGTCCGATTTTATGTTTTGCACGTCCGCGCCAAATTTTAAGGAATGATTACCCGTTACAGCGTTTAGTGTTTCCTGAAATTGATAGCGTGTTTCTTTTCGAGTGCCGGGAAAACTGAAATTACTCGCAGTCGTCGAGTTTCCGGCAATCAAAGTTCCGCTTCGGCTGTCTTCGCCGCTTAAAGGGTCTGTTAGAGTAATAAGAACAACCGGGTCAAGCGGATTAGCCGCAGCAAACGTCGGCTCAAAACGCGAAAACTGAAAACGGAACTGATTGACTAATTTTGAAGTGAAAACGTAATTGTCGGTGAATTTGTAAGCGTCAGTATCGCGTTTCGGTCCTAAAAGCGTTTCTTCGAGACGACTGGCAGCGGTGCGGAATTGGCGTGTATTCTGCGAAGTGCCATACTCGAAATTAAAGGTAACATTGTGTTTATCGGTAAAATTATGGTCAATTCTGGTTGAAAAAAGATGTTTGCGAGAAGGTGTCGGAACCGTTTGTGTAAATGGCGCAAATTGAGCGACCGGATTGTTGGGAAATCCCGACGGAGGCAATTCGGTACGCGGTGTGCCGCCGTTTGAAACAGGCAGAGCAAAATTCGGATTTTGCAGAACCGGAACGAGCGTGTCAATTAATGTCGTATCTTGAAGGTTGTTAAATTCGTAAGACGTAAAGAAAAATGTTTTGTTTTTGAAATAACCGAAAGGAATCGGACCGCCAAACGTAAAGCCCGGATTATATTCGGTAAACGGCAAACGCTCCAAGCCGCGCCGGTTGTTATTAAAGGTGTTGGCGTTCAGAGCATCGTCACGATAATACAAAAAGGCGCGTCCGCGAAACTTTTTCGTTCCGCCGCGTGTTCTCAAGTTGACGCGACCGCCGGAAGCGCGTCCGTATTCGGCTGAAAATTGATTGGTGATAACCTGAACTTCGGCGATTGAATCTATCGAGGGCTGGAAACGGTCTTGAGCAAGACGGTCGTCGTTATTATCCAAACCGTCAATCGTTAAATTATTCGAGTAAGCCGCACCGCCCGACAACGAAAAAACACCTGCTTCCTGCGGCGACGGACGCGGGTCATTGGTCGAATCGCCGCCGTTGCGGGCGCGGTCTTCGGCAGCATTGCGGACGGAAAGCGGTTCTTCAGCCACGCCGCCGAGTGTGAAAACAAAGTCGAGCGGCGAGCGTGTGGTATTCGGAAGCTCTTCGATTTCGCGCTGCGTAACCGTTCCGCCGACGACCGTGCGCGTCGTGTCGACGGGCGATGAATCCTCTTCAATTGTAATGGTTTGCTCAGCCGTTACGCCTGCGGGTGAAAGCGAGAAATCGAGTTGAACGTTTTGTCCGGCAATCGTTACGAGATTCGTTTTCTCCTGAATCCCGAAACCTTGCGAAGTGGATTTAACCGCATAAGTTCCGGGCTGAAGTTCCACAAAGCGGTAACGACCGTCTTCATTAGTGGTAATGGTTCGTTCTACCTGGGTTTCAATAAGAGTTGCCGTAACGGTCGCGCCGACGATCGGCAAATTGTTCGTATCGACAACCTTTCCGCTAATCGTTACATCGTCGAGGTCTTGAGGAAAAGCTGCGGTGGTAAAAACCAGAAACGATAGACAAGCGACGGACAAAAAAGTCAAAAGTCTTCCGAATACACTTTTCATTATACTTCTCCTGGAAATTTTTGAAGGGATTTTGGAGAAACTATCTTGTCTCAAAAACTTTTTTATGTAAAGAGAAAACCAAGGAAGTAATGTGAACAAATAGTGAATTATTCGTCGTTTTGAGTTACACGATTAACCTTTATGACGGTCGAGCGCGAAATTGGAATTAATGCTTCCGAGTCGAGGAGCATCTCGCCTTTTTGTGAAAACTCGTCGGCGTGAGTGTGCAGATACTGGAGAAAGCGTTCAAACTCGCGCTGCATTCCGTTCATCTTCTCGCGCATATTGAGAATAATTTCGACGCCTGCCAGGTTGACGCCCATATCGCGTGTGAGAGACAAAATTATTTCCAGCCGCTCAAGGTCTGTGTCGGCGTAAAGCCGCGTGTTGCCTTCCGAACGTGAAGGTTTCAGCAACCCTTCACGTTCATAAAGCCTCAGCGTCTGCGGGTGAATCTCGAAAATCTCGGCAACCGCGCTGATTGTGTATGTTTTAACTTTCCTTTTCATTTATCATTTATCATTTATCATTTATCATTTGAAGCCGATTTTTCTCGGTAAATAATAAATGGTAAATGTTGAATGTTATTCCAGCCCCATTGCCCGTCGCGGATTTTCCGCATTTGCCTTTTCAAACTGACGCAAAATTTCTTTCGTCTCTTCGCTGATAATATTCGGCAGATTTATTTTTACCTCAATAAATTCGTCGCCGCGCAGTTCGGGATTTCGCAGAGAAGGAAAACCGCGTTCACGCAGACGAAATTTCTGCCCGCTTTGCGTTCCGGCAGGAATTTTCAAATGCGCTTTGCCTTCGACGGTCGGTACTTCGATTTTCGCGCCCAGTGCTGCTTCCGGCAAAGTTATCGGCACGATTACGAAAATGTTTTCACCTTTTCGCGTAAAGTATTTATGTTTACCGACGTTTGTAATAATAAATAAATCTCCGGGCGGCGCGCCAAGGCGTCCTCCTTGACCTTTTTTTGGAATCCGCACACGCGAGCCGGTATCGACGCCAGCCGGAATCCGCACTTTTACCTGTTCGGTTTTCGGCGTTACACCTTTACCATTGCACTGCGAACACGGCGGGTGCCGTCGTCCCGTCCCTTCGCAGTCCGGACAAAACTGCATTCGTCCGCCGCCTTTTTGAACTTGACCGGAACCTTTACAGGTCGAGCAGACCACGACCGCGCCGCCAGTGTTACCCGCGCCCTGACAGCGCGAACATTGTTCCGAACGATTAACCGTGATGTTTGTCGTCAAACCCTTGAAGGATTCTTCAAAACTCAAACCGAGCGGGATTTCAATGTCTTTACCTTTCTGCGGCTGCGGTCGCGGCAGTTCAGGCTCGCGTTTTGCGCTTGCTCCGCCGCCGAAAAGGTCTGAGAAAATATCACGAAAGCTCGAACCGCCGCCGCTTCCGCCCGGCTCGAAATTAAAGCCGGAAAAATCAAACCCGCCGGCGCCGCCTGCTGCGCCGGTTGCTGTTCCGTAAGGCGAATTGATGTCCAGGTTGTCGGCGTAATAACCGAAACGATCGAAAACCTTACGTTTTTTCTCGTCCGAAAGAACGTCGTTAGCTTCCTGGATTTGTTTGAATTTTTCCTCAGCCGCTTTATCGTTCGGATTTACGTCCGGGTGATATTTCCTCGCCAATTTGCGATACGCCTTTTTTATTTCGTCCGCTTTGGCGTCTTTTTTTACGCCGAGAATTTCGTAATAATCTTTCTTTGCCATTAGTGAACGGTGGGTTGTGAGCGGCGGGTGCTGAATTAGTAAGTTTTCACTTAGTATTCAGCACCCATCGCTCACTAGTATCAACTATTTCTTGTCTTCGTCAACATCGACGTATTCCGCGTCGATTACGTTATCCTCACCTGAAGAAGCCGAAGATGATGTCGCGTCGCCGCCGCTCGCCGCACCTGCCGAAGACGCCTGTTCCCCAGTTTCTGTCGTTGCGCCACCGCCTTGAGCAGTCTGGCTGTAAAGCACTTCGGCTAGTTTGTGCGAAGCAGTCTGCAAGCGTTCAAATGCAGTATTCATCGCGTCTGCATCGGTTCCGGCGAGAGCCGTTTTTGCTTCCGAAATAGCCGTTTCGAGTTCGCCCGCTGCTCCTGCGTCGAGTTTGTCTTTGTTTTCGTTGAATGTTTTTTCAACGCTGTAAGTCAAACCGTCTAGACGGTTGCGCGCTTCGATTTCGGCTTTTTTCTTCTCGTCTTCACCGGCGTGCGATTCGGCGTCTTTCATCATTTTGTCGATTTCTTCTTTCGACAAACCGCTCGATGCCGTAATCGTAATTTTCTGCTCGCGTCCCGTGCCGACATCTTTTGCCGAAACGTTGACGATGCCGTTGGCGTCAATATCGAATGTTACTTCGACTTGCGGAACGCCGCGCGGCGCGGGCGGAATACCGACAAGATGAAACTTGCCGAGCGTTTTGTTATCCGTCGCCAAAGGTCTTTCGCCTTGCAGAACGTGAACTTCGACCGACGTTTGATTGTCTGAAGCCGTCGAGAAAATTTCGGATTTTCTGGTCGGAATCGTCGTGTTGCGCTGTATCATCTGCGTCAATACGCCGCCCAGAGTTTCGATGCCCAACGTCAGAGGCGTTACGTCGAGCAGTAAAATATCGGTTTTTTCCCCGGACAAAACGCTTGCCTGGACAGCCGCGCCGACGGCGACGACTTCGTCCGGATTAACCGATTTGTTCGTGTCTTTACCGAAAAATTCCTTGACCATTTCCTGAACTTTCGGGATGCGCGTCGAACCGCCGACCAGTACAACTTCATCAATATCTTTTGCCGAAATTCCGGCGTCTTTTATCGCTTGTTCGACAGGCGGCATCAGGCGTTTCAAAAGCGGCTCGACAAGTTGTTCAAATTTCGAGCGCGTCAATTTCATCACCAGATGTTTCGGACCCGAAGCGTCCGCCGTTATAAACGGCAAGTTGATTTCAGTCTCCATCGCCGTCGAAAGTTCGACTTTTGCTTTTTCCGCCGCTTCTTTTAAGCGCTGCAAAGCCATTTTGTCAGCCGTCAAATCAATACCCTGGTCTCGTTTGAATTCTTCTATAATCCATTTAATCAAAACTTCGTCAACATCGTCGCCGCCTAAATGTGTGTCGCCGTTAGTGGATTTTACTTCGACGACGCCTTCGCCGACTTCCAAAACGGAAATATCAAATGTTCCGCCGCCAAAGTCAAAAACCGCAATCGTTTCGTCTTTCTTTTTGTCCAAACCGTAAGCCAAAGCCGCCGCCGTCGGTTCGTTGACGATTCGCATCACTTCAAGACCGGCAATTTTGCCTGCGTCCTTTGTCGCCTGGCGCTGCGCATCGTTAAAATATGCCGGAACGGTGATAACCGCCTGGTCAACCTTTTGTCCCAGATAATCTTCCGCCGATTGTTTCAGCTTCTGCAAAACCATCGCCGCAATCTCCGGCGGGCTGTATTGTTTGTCGCCGGCATCAATACGAACATCGCCGTTGCCGGCTTTTTCGACTTTATACGGCACTTGTTTAATTTCGCCGGTTACTTCGTCAAAACGGCGTCCCATAAAACGCTTTATCGAATAAAGCGTATTCTCGGGATTCGTGACCGATTGACGTTTGGCGACTTGCCCGACCAGACGATTGCCGTCTTTTGTAAATGCAACAACCGAAGGAGTCGTGCGTCCGCCCTCCGAATTTGTAATAACGACCGGCTCGCCGCCTTCCATAACGGCGACAACTGAGTTTGTCGTTCCTAAATCAATTCCTATAATTTTGCCCATCTCATAAATCTCCCTTTATTAAAATTACTATGCTGCTGTCTGCTTATAAAATTTTTTACAGCTTATCTTGAGCTAAAAGTAATTATAAGATATGAGTGAGTTTCTGTCAACTTTAATTGAGTAAGGAAATGTAAGATAGATCATTTTCCAAAATTATTTTTTTGTATCCTTTTCTTTCATCAAACGCGCCACAAAAAAAACGTAGTGAACACCGGAAAAAACTGCTAATGCGGTGACGGTTGTATAGACGGTCGGGAGAAAAAAACTTTGCAGAGATGGTAGGACGGCGGCAAGCAAAATCAAGCCGACGCCGAAAACTTGAACGAGCGTGCTTAATTTACCGAGCTGAGACGGCTGGAAGCCACGAAAACCCGTAATAATAAAAATAGCGGCAGCAACGGCGATGATTAAAACATCGCGCCCGATGACGGCTGCCGTTACCCAAAACGGAACGGGCAGATGGCGCGTCGGCGGAAAAATATTCGGCAGCGTTAAGATAACGAAAGCAGTCGTCATCAAAAGTTTATCGGCAATCGGGTCGAGGATTGTGCCTAATTCGGATTCCTGATTAAAGCGGCGCGCGACAAATCCGTCAATGCCATCGGACGCACCGGCGATTACAAAAACGAGCAAAGCCCAGCCGCTGTAACCGTAAAACAAAAGGCTGGCAAAAAGAGGAATCAAAGCCATTCGCAGAAAGGTAAGCAGATTTGGAATGGTAATTACGTTTGAAGTCATTTTCAATAAATTACGAACTAATAATTACAAATTTGTCAGGCTCATTTCGTAATTCGTAATTTTTGCTAATTGCATCTCAGTTCAATAAGTGAAATCTCCGGCGGGCAACCGTAACGAATCGGCAGAACGACTGTGCCGATACCGCGTGTAATGTAAATTTGCGTTGTTTTGCGCCGGTATAATCCGTTTTTTAGTTTACGGCGCGGCAGAATTTTTTTATCTTCGTCGCGGAGTTTTATTTGTCCGCCGTGCGTGTGTCCGCTGAGCATTAAATCGACCGAAGCGCGGGCGGCGCGGTACAAAATCTTCGGGTTATGCGCCAGAAGCATTTTCATCTCGTCAGGAAAAGCGCCGCGAAGCGCAGCACGTAAATCGGTTTTCCCGACCATATAATCGTCAACGCCGCACAGCCAAAAAGATGCCTCTCGCGCCTGAAAACGAAAACCTTCGTTGTTTAAAACTTTGATATTTTCGCCGTGCAGCAAATCCGACACAAGTTTCGCGTCTGTCCAGTGGTCGTGATTTCCCAGACAGGCGAAGCTGCCGAATTCGGATTCTAATTTTCCCAAAACTTTCGCCACCGGAGCGATGTATTCGGTTTCGTGCGAAACGAAATCGCCCGTCAAAACAAACATATCCGGCTTTAATCGATTGGATATTTCGACGGCGCGCGAAATATGTTCAATATCCGTAAACGGGCTATGATGAATGTCTGATAAATGAACAAGCCGAAAACCGTCCAGATTTTTCGGCAGCCGCGAAAGCCGAATCGTAACTCGTTCAACCGTCAGCGTTTCTGCTTCATTCAAAGCATAACGCGCAACTTGCGAAAAATTACCGGCTAAATCGCGGAGAGGCGTATCTGAGGCGACTGCTGAAGAAAATTTCTCGCTCAACCTTGCTTTTTCTGTTCCGGCAAACTTCATAAATAATTCCGACAAGTTGATTTTAGAAGATTATACGTTTCTCAAAGACGAAAAGTCTATGTTCGGTTTGAGACAAAAGCATAACAACTAATTTGCTTTATAATTTCGCCGAAAATCTTTTCGGTCTCAAAAATCGGTAAAAACTGTTGGTTGTTTTGAGCTGACAATTCATTTTGAGAAACTTCTATTGGTTGAGATGAAATTTGTTAAGATAAAAACGGTTTTTATTATTGTAATTTCTAACATTTTCCGATGGATTCGATAAACGTCGCATCTCTGGTCAATCTTTTAGGCTTTACGGTCGGAGTCGCTCTCTACGCGCTTCTGCTGGCGATGGTCGTGCGTCATCGCAAAACAAAAAAGAGATTTTCGTTTGATTTGCTGCTTTTGACGACTGCCGTTTTAGGAATTTTATGGAATATCGGCGAGCTTTCGGTTTTTATTTGGAAGGATTTCGGCGGCGCGCGAGTTTCGCCGGTTTTAATGGCAATTTCATATTCCGCGCTTGGTTTTCTGCCGTCGGTTGTTGTTCATTCAGCGTGGAAAAATTCCGAAAACGAAAATACAAGCGTGCGCTGGCTGACTTTTTTTGCTTATGGGTTGAGCATTTTCGCCGGTTTGCTGCATTTTCGATCGGCGATTTTCTCAAACGCCGCGCCGTCGGCGCTCGCTCTCCAGATTTTAACTTTCGGCGCACTGGCTTTGCTTGTCGGTCTGCTGATTTTCGCCTTTCGTCAGACGCTTGATAAAAAAGCGGTTTGGATTACAGCACTGCTCGTTTTCGCGGTTTCGGCTTTGCATTTAAGCGCGCAGGCGGAAGAAAACTCGCTGTTTGTCGAACTCATCGCGCATCAATCATCGCTGCCGCTCGCGCTCGCTATTTTGCTACAAGATTATCGCTTTGCTTTTGCCGATTTGTTTCTAAAACGCGCACTTTCCCTGCTTCTTCTGGCTTCGCTCGCGTTCGGGCTTTATGTTTATGTCGCCGTGCCGCTGCTCGCCTGGCACGAAACGCACGACCGGAATGACGTGGCGGCGGCTGTTTTAGTTCTTAGTTTGTGGATGACGACGGCTTTAATTTACCCGCAACTCCACAAATTTGCGGTTTGGCTTGTCGATAAAATCATTTTGCGCCGCGCAAATTATGAAAAACTCGAAAGGGAAATTGCGCGGGCGATTGAAAAGCAAACGGACGCGAAAGCGGTTTTGGACGAAGTTTGCGGAAAACTGGCGATGACTTTGACGGCGGCTGAGGCAAGATGGAATGAAATTGGACGAAGCGAAACAGAAACAAATTTGCCGGCGGTAAATTTTACAGCGCGCAGCGCGGAGATTTTCGTGCCGACGACTAAAAAGCCGTTTTATGAAATTTGTCTGAAAAATTTTACGGGCGGCAGAAATCTGCTTTCCGATGAGATTAGGATGCTCGAAGCCGTCGGGCTGCTGACAGCGCGGCGCCTCGACAGTCTGCGCGCGGAGCGTGAGCGATACGAGCAGGAAATTCAGGCGCAGGAATTTTCAAAGCTGGCAACTGAAGCGCAGCTTCGCGCTCTTCGGGCGCAGATAAATCCGCATTTTCTTTTTAACGCGCTGACGACAATTGGCTATTTGATAAACACCGCGCCGGAAAAAGCGTTTGAAACATTAATGAAGCTGACGCAACTTTTACGCGGAATTTTGCGCGCAACCGGCGAATTTTCAACTTTGGGCGAAGAAATCAAACTTATCGAATCGTATCTTGAAATCGAACGCGCCCGTTTTGAAGAACGCCTGACGGTCGAAATCGACGCGCCGCCCGAGCTTTACCGTTTGAAAATCCCGTCGCTGATTTTGCAGCCTTTGGTCGAAAACGCTGTAAAACACGGTATCTCAAATTCAAAACGTGGTGGCGAAGTGCGAATCTCGGCGCGAATCGACCGGGAGCAAAACTTAATTCTCGAAGTCGCCGACACAGGTGCCGGTTTTAACGAAGCGAATTTGATTCATGGTATTGGTTTGAGCAACATAGAAAGCCGTCTGCAATCGTATTTCGGCGCGTCGGCGCGTTTATCTCTAATCAAAAAACCGGCAGGCGGTGCGATTGCCCGTATAATTTTTCCGGCGACAGGAAAAACATCCGCTTCGGCGGGTTAAAACTTTATGAAAATGAGAATTGTCATTGCCGATGACGAGCGACCGGCGCGAAATTTTCTAAAAAATCTGCTCACGCAGTTTGAAGATGTCAAACTTGTCGGCGAAGCTGAAAACGGCGCGGAAGCAATTGAGTTAATCGAAAAACACAAGCCGGATTTGGCGTTGCTCGATTTGCAGATGCCCGAAGTTTCCGGTTTAGAAGCGGTCAAACTCGTTAAAAAAAGCTGTTTGCCGCTCATCGCCTTCGTTACCGCTCACGATGAATTTGCTGTGCAGGCATTTGAACTCAACGCAATCGATTATCTTCTCA
>MWVV01000379.1_pt1 | contig 16358 bp, 17 predicted proteins | sample 1047281 | NCBI WGS metagenome assembly MWVV01 (sample SAMN06349986, study PRJNA376086) | soil metagenome | isolation source: PT-2 sample Antarctic (ecotone) soil | place: Antarctica | collected 2015-01-13 | reverse complement strand
AATTCTTTTTTGAGTAGGAAAATCGAGTATTTTAAAAGTGCTGGCAGCACGATGTATGGAAAGATTGGCGATGATCTGGGCTTCGTAATCAGGATTGTCATTTATAAGATCTGCAACATCAGCAATGTTCTGATCATCCAAAAACTCCCTTATTGCAAGTTTGTCTTCGGTTACAATCAATTGCTCAAATTGTTCCTGTATACTTTGTTGTTCCAGTTCTATCGACATGCTGCAAATTAAGTATTTTGCTTGCTTAAATTATGTTACTGTTTTTTCAATTTGATTAACTTCACCGGCAACAAAAAATTATGCTTTTATCAACCCTTACTATCTCAACTTCGCCCGATCGGGGAAGAGGTGTTTTTACAACAAAGAGTATTCCTTCGGGTACTGTAATTGAAGTTTCTCCCGTTATTGAGCTAACCACAAAAGAAAGAAAGCAGATTGAAGGGACTAAGCTTTATCATTACATATTTGAGTGGGGTAAAAGCCGGCGCAAAGCTGCCATGGCTCTTGGTTATATATCTATGTATAATCATTCGTTCGAACCCAATTGCGAGTATGAGCAGGATTATGAAGCGCAGACTATGACTATTCGTACTATACGTGATGTAAAGAAAGGTGAAGAGCTATACTTTAGTTATAATGGCGACCCAAATGATAAGTCTCCGTTATGGTTTGCCACAACATGATCTGGCCCCTACCGTTATTCATCTTCTACAATGTATTTTTCGTTGTATTCGAATCCCTGATCTTTTAGATGATATTGTTTATACGCGTCCTTATCACCAAACCATTCTAATACTTCCTGCTTTTTTAATTTACTTGGTTTATCTAATAGTATTCTGCCATAAGAGCTCCATTTCCAATCTCTGAGTCGTTGATTAAACCATGTAATCGTGGGTTAGTATGTATGTAATAAACCAGATGAGTAAAGTATTCGTGATGATCTACCAATGTACTTATTTAAAAAGAATTCATAATTACCTGCATTTTTAAACATATAGGTTTTCGATCGACCGAGCGGTTATAAATATGATAGAAATTGCCTTCTTCAAATTTGGTATGGAAGTGTTCGATTAATGCCATTGTAATAGATTCAATAGATTTGACAACTTTTAAAAAGTTGTCAAATCTCCATACTATTTGTGCAATTATCGAAACAAAAAAGCGGAGCCATTTCTAGTTCCGCCATAGTACTCATTAACTCAAATTATTTTATACAGTTGCTGCCTGAGCCGGCGCATGCCTGCGAATAATATTAAGTGCAGCTCCGGCTTTAAACCATTCAATCTGCTGATCATTATAAGTATGGTTAACCATAAAACGTTCAGAGCTTTCATCAGCATGATGCAATACAATTGCTAACGGTACTCCAGGTTCAAAATTGGTAAGGCCTTCAATGTCTATTACATCGTCTTCAAGTATCTTCTCATAATCTTCTTTATGTACAAAAGTTAAAGCAAGCATACCCTGCTTCTTCAGGTTGGTTTCGTGAATACGGGCAAAAGATTTTACAAGTATTGCACGAACACCAAGGTAGCGGGGCTCCATGGCAGCATGCTCTCTCGACGAACCTTCACCATAATTTTCATCCCCTACTACAATACTGCCTATGCCTGCTGCTTTATAAGCTCTGGCGGTTGTTGGCACCGGGCAATATTCACCGGTTAATTGGTTTTTCACTTTATCTACACTGTCGTTAAAAAAGTTAAGTGCACCAATTAGCATGTTGTTCGAAATATTATCTAAGTGTCCGCGAAACTTTAACCACGGACCGGCCATCGAAATATGATCGGTTGTACATTTACCTCTTACTTTAATTAATAAGCGCAAACCTTCAATATCAGTTCCTTCCCATGCAGGAAACGGTTCGAGCAATTGTAAACGCTGCGAATCGGGACTAACTAAAACTTCAACGGTACCTGGATCTTCTGCCGGTGGCTGATAACCCGGATCTTCAACACTATAACCATGTGGGGGAAGTTCGTAACCTGAAGGTTCATCAAGCATTACTTCCTGTCCTTCTTCGTTCATCAATTTATCAGTAAGCGGGTTGAAAGTAAGATCGCCGGCAAGAGCAAATGCGGTAACAATTTCGGGCGACGCAACAAAGGCATGTGTTCCGGCAAAACTGTCGTTACGCTTTGCAAAGTTCCTGTTGAAAGAAGTGATGATGGAGTTTTTGCGAGTTGGATCATCAATATGTCGGGCCCACTGACCGATACAAGGTCCACAGGCATTTGCCATTACAATACCTCCCATGCTGTTGTAAGCTTGTAATAAACCATCCTTTTCAACCGTATATCTTACCAGTTCGCTGCCCGGTGAAATAGTGAATTCTGATTTCGCTTTCAGCTTTTTATCTGATGCCTGCCGGGCAATAGAAACAGAGCGGCTGATATCTTCATAAGAAGAATTGGTGCACGAACCTATCAGAGCAACTTCCAATCTTTCAGGCCATTTGTTGGCTCTTACAGCTTCGGCAAATTTACTTATAGGCCATGCAAGGTCGGGCGTATATGGACCATTAACATGGGGCTCAAGTTCATTTAAATCTATCTCAACTATCTGGTCGTAAAAGTTTTCAGGGTTAGCATATACTTCCGCATCAGGACGAAGATGCTCCATTATTCCGTCCGCTAATTCAGCAATATCTGCACGCTCTGTAACATTCAGATAAGCACTCATTTTTTTATCATAAGCAAAAATGGACGTTGTAGCTCCAATCTCGGCACCCATATTACAAATTGTTGCTTTACCGGTTGCACTAATAGCATCTGCACCTTCACCAAAATATTCTACAATAGCGCCCGTGCCGCCTTTTACAGTAAGTAATCCTGCTACTTTAAGAATAACATCTTTGGGTGCCGTCCAGCCACTTAATTTTCCGGTAAGCTTAACGCCAATCAATTTAGGCCATTTAAGTTCCCATGCTAAACCTGCCATTACATCGCTCGCATCAGCGCCTCCAACACCTATTGCTACCATACCTAAGCCACCTGCGTTTGGTGTATGACTGTCGGTACCAATCATCATTCCGCCGGGGAAGGCATAGTTTTCAAGAACCACCTGGTGAATGATTCCTGCACCGGGTTTCCAGAAACCAAGGCCATATTTATTACAAACAGAAGCAAGAAACTCGTACACTTCTTTATTAGTATTTAAGGCAGTCTGCAAATCTTCAGCTGCACCTGTTTTTGCCTGTATAAGATGATCACAATGTACAGTACTTGGAACTGCAACCTGCGGACGACCTGCCTGCATAAACTGCAGCAAAGCCATTTGGGCTGTAGCATCCTGCATCGCAACACGGTCGGGAGAAAAGTTAACATAATGCTTGCCACGTTCAAAATTTTGAAGTTCCATATCGGTATGCAGGTGCGAATACAAAATCTTTTCAGCTAATGTTAATGGTCTGCCAACTACCTTTCTGGCTGCTTCTACTTTACCGGGCATTTGTTCGTAAACTTTTCTGATCATTTCTATATCAAAGGCCATTTGTCAGGAGATTTTAATGGTGAGATAAAAGTTGAGCAAATTTACGGCAAAACAATCCGTATTCGAAATGAGATTTCGGGCTTATCTGTTTGAAATTATCCTAAATTGCATAGCAAGCCAGTAAATTCTACTACAAAAGGAAGGCTGTCGTGATTATGAAAAGTTTGAGGGAAATAATAGAGTTACATGCATTTGGAGTATGTACAGCAATTGGCGAAAAAATGGGAATCGCTACCAGCCGAATCCGCATGTGGTTTATTTACATCTCGTTCATCACATTTGGTTCACCATTAATTATCTACATGGTACTTGCCTTTTGGATAAACATCAGGAACTATATTTATTCTGCAAAAAGAAACCCGGTTCGTTATTTATAGTATGAGCAGAAAATGAAGAACTGATTCTAAAGTTGAATTTAAACCAACCCAATTACACTATACCACCGCCTTCCTGATTTTCACCAACTGCACCAATAATTCTTCCAGCTTGTTTAAGTGCAACATATTTGCTCCGTCGCTTTTTGCAACAGCAGGGTTCGGATGTGTTTCTATGAATAGCCCATTTGCCCCTGTGGCGATGGCAGCTTTTGCAATAGTTGCTATCATTTGTGGATTACCCCCGGTAACGCCCGAGGTTTGATTAGGTTGTTGCAAACTATGCGTACAATCCATAACAACAGGAACATGATGAGCCTGCATAACAGGTATGTTTCGATAATCTACTATAAGGTCATTATAACCGAATGTTGTTCCTCTTTCAGTTAACATCACTTTGTCGTTTCCCGCTTTGCGAATTTTGTCCACAGCAAACTTCATGGCTTCACCGCTTACAAATTGGCCTTTTTTTACATTCACTATTTTACCTGTTTCTGCAGCACCAACTAAGAGGTCGGTTTGCCTGCATAAAAAAGCGGGTATCTGCAAAATGTCAAAATACTTTGCAGCTTCTGCAGCTTCATCATGTGCATGAATGTCGGATGTAGTTGGTAGTCCAAAATTATCTCCGACTTTTTTCACCAGTTTCATTGCATGTTCATCACCGATACCTGTAAATGATGAAGCACTGGTTCGATTTGCTTTACGGTAAGATGCTTTAAAAATATATGGAATGCCGAGTTTCTTGCAAAGTGAAAAAACTTTGTCTGCCACTTCCATCACCAGTTCCTCGCCTTCTACTACACAAGGGCCGGCAATAAGAAAAAAGTTCTGAGGATCGTACGATTGTTTGCTGAATAGCTGCTGTAAAAACTCCATTTTCTTCTTTTAAAATTGAGTGCAAAGGTGCAGAAAATGAAGGGATTGTTTTAGTAAACTTTGCCGTTATTTGTGCTTAGTCTGCACCGAAATTTGTTGGATTTTTTGCGATTATTGAGAAGGTGTGTTATTTCTTTGTGCTATCCTGTGTCTTTGCTTTTACGCTTTTTTAATAGAAAAAATATATGATGGTTTATGCCAAACAGAGATGAGAAAATTTTAGTGGTAGGTGCATGCGGTCAAATTGGAGTGGAGCTTACCTTACAGCTTAGAAAAATTTATGGTGAAGGAACAGTGATTGCCAGCGATCTTAGAGAGGAACATCACTTGTTGAAGGGAACAGGCCCTTATGTTTCTCTTGATATAATGAACAAGGAAACTTTTCATGTATTGGTGCTGCGATACAATATAACTCAAGTGTATTTGCTTGCTGCTATTTTAAGCGCCACCGGTGAAAAAAACCCTTTGCTTGCCTGGAATATTAATATGCAGAGTTTACTGAACGTATTGGATGTTGCTAAAGAAGAAAATTTACAAAAGGTTTACTGGCCAAGCAGCATTGCTGTATTTGGACCAAGCTCTCCCAAAGAAAATACGCCACAACATACCATTATCGAACCTTCAACTATTTATGGCATTACCAAGTTTGCAGGGGAGCGCTGGTGCGAGTATTACTATAACCGCTATAAGGTTGATGTGCGAAGTGTGCGCTACCCGGGACTTATCAGCTATAAATCGCAACCCGGCGGAGGTACTACCGATTACGCGGTAGAAATTTTTCATGATGCAATAAGGCATGGGCATTATACTTCGTTTTTAAATGCCGGCACGTATTTGCCCATGATGTATATGCCTGATGCTATTCGGGCGACCATTGAATTAATGCAGGCTGATGCAGCAAAAATAAAGGTTCGTTCATCTTACAACATTGCTGCAATGAGTTTTTCTCCTGCTGACATTGCTGCTGAAATTAAAAAAAATCTTCCGGAATTTAATATTGATTATAAAAAAGACAGCAGGCAGCAAATTGCAGATAGCTGGCCGGGAAGTATTGATGACAGCGAAGCAAAAAACGATTGGGGCTGGAAAGCAGAATATGATCTTGCCCGAATGACAGAAGATATGTTGCAGAATTTGAAGAAGCGTTAGTTGAGTTTAAGGTTGAAGGTTTGAGGTTTCAGGTTTCAGGTTTCAGGGTTAGACTGTCAACCGTCATCCGTCAACTGTCATCTCTTACCTCAAGCATTCTAAGCTTGTTTTTAAGTGCAGTTATCTGGTTTTGCATTCCCTCAATTTTTTGGAGCAGGTTGCTGATAGCTTCAAGTCCTTCAAGGTTAATATCAAGGTCGGTATGTAAGCGAACAAACTGCTCTAACCTGCCAAGTTCGCTCAAAGGGATATACCTGTTTTCATGAACAGTGGTAATTGTTATTAACCCATATTCATTTAAAGAGTTTATAAAAGAGTACTCTATTTTATGGTGAGTGCAAAAATCATTTGCTGCTATTAAATCTTCCGTTTGCATGTAATTGGATTATTTAAGTTTAGCCAATTCTGTAAATAACTCTCTTTGCCTGTTGGTTAAATTAGTAGGTATTTTAATAGCGTAGGTAATGTACAAATCTCCAAATTCGCCTTCTTTTTTATATACCGGAAAGCCCTTGCCTTTCAGTTTTATTTTGGTTCCGTTTTGCGTTTCAGGCTTTACTTTCACGTTCAGCTTGCCGCTTAAGGTTTCAACAATTATTTCGCCCCCTAATATGGCAGTATATAAATCAAGATCAACAGTCTTATACAAATCGTTATTCATTCGTTTAAAGTGAGGATGATCGGCTATGGAAAAAGTAATGTAGAGATCCCCGTTTGGTCCCCCGTTAATACCTGCACCTCCATGACCCTTTAATTTTATCTTTTGTCCATTTTCAATTCCTGCAGGTATGGTAATTCTTATGTTTTTGCCGTTAACTGTTATTGTTTGCTGGTGTGTTTTGTAAGCATCTAAAAGGTCTAATTGCAGTTCAGCATTATAATCCTGTCCCCTGAATTTTACCTGGCTGCTTCTGCCTCTTCCTTCTGATCTTCCAAACATTGATGTAAAAAAATCTGAAAAATCTTCATCACCAAATCCTTCTGTTGAATAAGATTGTCCGCCAAAATTTGAAGAGGGCCTTTGCTGCCTGGCTCTTTCATATTCTTCGCCATGTTCCCAATCCTTACCGTACTTATCGTACTTCTTACGCTTTTCAGGGTCGCTTAAAACTTCGTTTGCCTCGTTTACCTGCTGAAATCTTTTATGCGCTTCCTTATCGTTTGGGTTAAGATCGGGGTGCAGCTTTCTTGCAAGTTTACGATATGTCTTTTTAATATCTTCCTGCGATGCATTTTTATCTACGCCTAATATCTTGTAATAATCTACAAAGTCCATGAACTGTCTTTTAATTCAATTAAGAAAATGGTTTGCAAATTTAGAAGGTTATAATTTTTATTCCATGCTGATATTAGCGACCAGGGTATTTATAAAATTATTAAAGGGGATCAATTCTTTTTAGGGGGAGATCATGTTTCATATTCTGCAAAAAGGTATGCAAATTTAGAAGGTTATAATTTTTATTCCATGCTGATATTAGCGACCAGGGTATTTATAATTATTTAAGGGGATCGATTCTTTTTAGGGGGAGATACTGTTTCATGTTTTGCCAGTTTCCCATCAACTCTTCCTGATGAACTGATGCCCATTCCATAACCAGTCCAAAAGCACGTGCTGGCAGGTTTCCTGAATAAACAGATAAGTCTGCTATCCTTATCAAATTTCAAATTCTCCATAAGTTGCATGAAAATGAGGAGGATTATGATCATTATAATAAATCCAGATAATAATGCCATAGAAGCTACAAATGCGTGGCATAACGTTTCCGGTTTAAATATTCCTCCACTTCAATACCTTTAATTTTGCAATAAATATTTATCGTATCAATATCTAATTCTCCCGGCCATGTTATAGCACCGGATTCTTCGCTTATAAAAACCTTATCGAAATTGTTATCAACATCCCATGTTGCAAATATGCCTTTACCTGCAAGATGGCTTACGTCATATACTCCTTCTGTACCATCATTAAATTCTACATGAAGCAGGTATTTTTTGATGATTTTTACTACTCTGATCTTTGGAAATTGCATATTTAAAATTAAGAAGTAATATTTTAAAAATAATATTGATTGATGTATGTAAGCGTTGCTATTAGTTAATTCTTCCACACCTTCCCACATTCCTTTCTGCGGCTGCGTTAATATCCCCGCACAATGCTATTTTTGCCGCCGTATGAAGAATATCAGGAACTTTTGCATCATCGCACATATCGACCATGGAAAGAGTACACTTGCCGACCGGTTGCTTGAGTTTACACACACCATCAGCGATAGAGATATGCAGGCGCAAGTGCTCGACGACATGGATTTAGAACGTGAAAAAGGCATTACCATTAAGAGCCATGCAATCCAAATAAATTACCCTTATAAAGGCGAAACATATACTTTAAATCTTATAGATACACCAGGTCACGTTGACTTTAGTTACGAAGTAAGCCGTGCCCTGGCAGCTTGCGAAGGTGCATTGCTGCTGGTGGATGCAAGTCAGGGAATACAGGCGCAAACGATATCTAACCTTTACCTCGCTATTGATAATAATCTTGAGATCATTCCTGTTGTAAATAAAATTGACATGGAAGGTGCAATGATCGAAGAAACAAAAGATCAGATTATTGAGCTGATAGGTTGTAAGTCCGAAGACATATTGCTTGCAAGTGGTAAAAGCGGAATTGGTATAGAGGAAATATTAGCAGCTATCATCGAACGTATTCCTGCTCCTTCCGGAAATCCTGAAGCGCCTTTGCAGGCCCTTATTTTCGATAGCGTTTTTAATAGTTTCAGGGGTATTATTATTTACTACCGTATTGTAAATGGAAGTTTAAAGAAAGGCGATAAGATTCAATTTGCAAGCAACAGGCAGGATTATATGGCCGATGAAGTTGGTATCTTGAAGCTAACAATGACACCGCGGGATGAAGTACAAACGGGCGATGTGGGATATATAATAACCGGCATTAAAAATGCCAAAGAAGTTAAGGTGGGCGATACCATTACTTTGGCCGCCAATCCTGCTGAAATGATAAAAGGTTTTATAGAAGTAAAGCCAATGGTATTTGCAGGCATTTTTCCCGTTAATACCGATGAGTTTGAAGAGTTAAGAGATTGCATGGACAAGCTGCAATTAAACGATGCTTCACTAACCTTTGAATTAGAAACTTCACAGGCCCTTGGCTTCGGTTTCAGATGCGGCTTTTTAGGAATGCTGCACATGGAGATCATCCAGGAGCGATTGGAACGGGAGTTTAATCAAACGGTTATTACCACCGTTCCCAACGTTAGCTTTATTGCCTACACTTCGAAGGGTGACAAGATAATTGTCAATAATCCTTCTGAAATGCCTGACCCCACAAAGCTGGAGATGATTGAGGAGCCTTTTATTAAAGCGCAGATCGTAACGTTAGCAGACTATATAGGTAATATCATGACTTTATGTTTAGGTAAGCGTGGAATTTTAATAAACCAAAGTTACCTTACAGCAACCCGTGTAGAGCTGACTTTCGAAATGCCCCTTACCGAAATAGTATTCGATTTCTATGATAAGCTGAAAAGCTCAACAAGAGGTTACGCTTCTTTCGATTATCATCCTATTGGCTACCGCGAAAGTGATATTGTAAAGATGGACATTTTGTTGAACGGAGATAAAGTGGATGCACTTAGCGCACTTATTCATAGGGGACGTTCCCACGACTTTGGTCGTAAGCTTTGCGAAAAGCTGAAAGAGTTACTGCCACGCCAGCAATTTCAGATTGCTATACAGGCAGCTATTGGCGCCAAGGTAATTGCCCGCGAAACTATTAGCGCCATGCGTAAAGACGTAACCGCCAAATGTTATGGTGGCGATATAAGCCGTAAACGAAAATTGCTGGAGAAGCAGAAAGAAGGTAAAAAACGGATGAGGCAGATAGGAAATGTGGAAGTACCGCAGGAAGCTTTTCTGGCTGTGTTGAAGCTGGATTAAAAGCCCCCTAAATCCCCCGAAGGGGGACTTGTTGAAGGTTGAAGTAATTTCAAAATAATTAGTTGTGATGCATCCAATGTTTAAAAAAGAACACCACCATTGGCTGCTTAGAATATTTTTGTTTGCTGTTTACCTGGTTAACGGCTTTTTCTATATTCCCCGGCAATCAATTGTTTCTGACGAACTGGATCACTCGTCCTATTCATTCCGCTTTATAAAAGGCCATCCGCAGAAAATAAGACCTTACGATGATGGGAGTACAATGCCGATAACAGCATTAAATACACTACCGAGGATCATCGAACAAACTATTCATCCGGGGTTAAAAAAAAATGATAATGGAGCCAGTGACATTATTAATGGGCGCTATATAACTTTACTGCTTTCAATATTTATTGGTGTTTATATTTTAATATGGGCAAAAGAATTATATGGCGAGGCTGCAGCTACTTTCTCTTTATTTCTTTTTGTGTTTTGCCCTAATCTTAATGCGCAGACCGGCTTTGTTGCTACCGATGCATATGCTGCTTTGTTCACTATAATCTCCGCTTATTATTTTTGGAAATGGCAAAAAAATGGTGGTTGGAAAAACCTGCTGTTCTTTAGCTTAGCATTAGGACTTGCCCAGCTAACTAAACAATCCCTTTCAATACTGGTAGTAGTTTTCTTTTTGCTATTTTTCTTTTTCTGGTTTAAGGAAAAGGGTGCAGCAGCCGGCATCAAACGAAAAGCTTTCCAACTATTTGTTTCAATTTTTTTAGTATTATTTGTTATTAATGCCGGCTTTTTGTTTTGCGATAGTTTTATGCCTTTAGGTGCTTATCAATTTAAAAGTCATTCTTTTAATAATCTCCAAACATCTCTCTCGGTAATTAGGAACTTGCCTTTGCCTTTACCTTCTCCATATTTATATGGCCTCGATCTTGTAAAGCGTATGACGGAAATGGATCCGGGAGATTCACGGGTATCTTTAGGAAACTACATTTTAGGTGAAAAGAGAAATACTGGTGGGTTTTGGTACTATTACTTTATTATTCTCTTATTCAAAACTCCATTAGTTATCATTGTTGGAGGAATTGTTTTACTATGGAATTTTCGCCCTGCAGGTAATAAAAATTTCTTCACAAACGAATTTATCATCCTTGTATTAATCGCTTCATTTTTTATTTTTTTTAATTTTATGGTAAAGAGGCAAGTTGGTATTCGGCATATACTAATTATTTATCCTCTTATATATGTTTTATTGGGAAGGTTGGTGTTATTGGCAGAAAGTAAATTACAGTCAAAACTGATTAGGGGATCTGTTATAATTTATTCAGTTTGCACCTTTTATTTCTTTTTCCCAAATTTGATTGCTTACTCAAACGAATTAGTAATAGATAAAAAAGATGCCTATAAGATTTTTGCTGATTCTAATCTTGACTGGGGCCAGGGGAAAGAATATTTGAAGAAGTTTTTAAAAACTAATAAAAGTGTTGAAATACCCGGCCCGGTACCAAAAGCAGGAAAATTTATTGTAAGTTCAAATGATTATGTTGGGTTAAATAATGATCCGGATATTAGCTGGATACGGAGATTTGAACCGGCAGATGAAGTTCATTTTTCTTATTTGTTTTTTGATATTACAGAACAGGATTTACAGAAATACAATTTTAAATAGTAATGTTTTGACTGGTGATGCGAATAAGATATTTGTTATTGTACCTTGTTATAACGAGTCGTGCATAATAGGTAATACGATTGCAGCATTGCTGCAGCAAGGTTACAAAGTAATAGTAGTGGATGATGGTTCTAATAATAATTGCAGGGAACATTTTAGTACAATGCCGGTTTATTATTTACAACATACTATCAATTTAGGCCAGGGTGCAGCCATTCAAACCGGGATTGATTTTGCATTACTAAAAGGCGCAACATATTTGGTAACTTTTGATGCCGATGGTCAGCATGATGTGAAAGATATTCGAAGAATGATCGATAAACTGCAAGCAGAAAAATTAGAGTTTGTTTTTGGTTCAAGGTTTCTCGAAGGCGCTCAAACTAATGTTGATAAAACCAGGAAAGCTTTATTACATATCTCCCGTTTTACAAACTTTTTTATTTCCGGTGTTTTGCTTTCTGACAGTAATAACGGCTTACGCGTATTTACATCTGCTGCCGCTAACCAAATTCGTATTAAAGAAAACAGGAGAACTCATTCATCTGATATCATCTACCAGATTGTAAAGAAAAAAATAAAGTTTGGCGAGGCACCTGTAAACGTTCAATATTCAGAGTATTCCAGGAAGAAAGGAATACAAAACGTTGAGGGTATAAGTATTTTTATAAATATGCTCATCTATAAATTTTTCAGATAATGACGCCAATACAAATCCTGCTTACAACAGGTGTCGTGCTCATCGCTCTGTACATGTATGTTCGCATCAGGAAATCTGTAGTTGACACTGTGCTTATTTTCTTGTTCCTGGCGGTGGGCATCTTATTTATTTTATTTCCGGAGATCACGAATAAGCTGGCAAAAGCTTTGGGTGTAAACAGGGGCATTAACCTTATTTTTTATACAGGATTTCTTATTCTTCTTTTCCTGATTTTGAAATTATATGCACGAAGTAAAAGGCTTGAACAAAATCTTACGGAGTTGGTGCGTAAAATCAGTCTTGAAAAAGCTGAAAAACTTAATGAAGATTGAGTTTAAAATAGATTGAATTAACAGGAGATATTAACCGATTATACTTATATAATCTTTTAGATCAGCTCTTCAAATTACCTTTTTTAGAACTTTTCTTAGGAGCAGGAGATTTAGGGTCAGGTGTGATTTTAAGACCATTCTTTTCGGACTGTCTCAATAACTTTTCCTCGTCATTTTTTCCATTGTCATCTTTAAGAGGTTCGGGCAATGGAGCCTCGCCATCCTTAAGTTTAAAGTCGAAAACTTTATCAACAAACACCCAATGCCCGTTATCCCATTTAAAGCCCATGAAATCTCCGTCGGGTACTAATGTATAACTTTTATCAGGTTGCTTACTTTCGCTTTCCAAATGAGCGAAAACAATCATGTCCATTTCAGGATCATAGTTTAATCTTGCCCCGCCATCCTTTTTATATTCAATGCAAAACCTTGCCGGGGTTAGGAATGTTGCTTTTGCTTTATTGGTTGTATCGGGAATTGAGAAATAAGGCCCCCCAAAAACAGGCTGTCCTCGTTCGTTGAAGGTGAGCACCTCAATCCATTTCTTCGTGCTTCTCATATTATTATCGTCGAACCCTAACAAGGTGTAATATTTTTTATTATTAAAGGTCTTCATTATAACCCCATAATAAATTGCTCCTATCCAATTTTGCGCAGTACGAACAGAGTCTTGCGGTGCAGGGGTAAAGTCGCTAATATCAAATAGGGGATGTAACTGGAGAGAGCCATCTTCCGTTTTCATTTGGATAGCTCCACGTTGCCTGTAATGATCCTCATCCTTGGTGTATTGCCATGAGAAAATCCGAAATGAGCTATCGGGTGCATAGATGTGTGAAACTGTTATTAGTGAGTCGAAAGGATAGTAGAAAGAATTGGGTGTTACTAAAGATCGTACTAACATGCGGATGAAAACACTATCAGCACTAAAACGCTTGTTTGGAGACTCATCCATTATCATTTGGCGTGCATAGTTTTTCATGGAGTCTTCCATCTTTCTTAATTTGGTTAAGCTGCTTTTAGGCAAACTTTGCGTTGATGCAGAAAATGAAATAAGCACAATAAAAAACAATATACACCGCCTCATATTCTTATATTAAAATACGAATGTAGAATTTGCGTTTTATAATGAATCGTGAATATGAGAAGCCTGTGGGGTTTTAGGATTTCATTATGGTCATAGGGGTCGATAAGCCACTGGGTCATTGGGTCAATAAGTCATGGGGATCATTGGGTCAATAAGTCAATGAGTTAATAGGTCATCGGTTCATGGGGCATCGAGACATTAGACCAAAGGTTACTACCGCCTAACTTCTGAACTTTGAACTTGTAAACTTTAAACCTTAAACTTTCAACCCTTCAACCCCTTCAACTTCTCAACTCTTCAACTCTTCCTGCGCTTTCTCATAATCTTCAGGAATACCGATGTCAATAAAATATTCATCCTGCATCAGGCCGAACATTCTTCTTTTTTTGTAGTAAACCTCCAGGTAGTCTTTCTCAAACGAAAATTTTTCCGGCAGGTCTTCATCTAAGAACTTGTTTCTATGTAAAGCATACATACCTCCGTTAATACAACCGGATTCGTAACACTGTTTTTCCTTGAAGCTTTTAATTACATTATCTTCATCAACTTCAACCAACCCGTATCGATCAAAATTTTTCATTGGCTTAAGACTAAGTGTACAATTGGAACCGCTTAGTGTATGAAAGCCTGTTAAAAGAGGCACATCAATTTTAAAAAGGGTGTCTCCATTTGCAATAAGCACCGATTTTTCTTTTGTAATCTTCAATGCTTTTTTTATTGCGCCTCCTGTTCCAAGGGGTTCCTCTTCAACGGAAGTTTTATAAAAAAGAGAAGGATAATCATTTTTTAAAAACTCCTCAATCATCTCTCCCTTATGCCCTAATGCAAAAATAAAATAAGTAATACCCTGCAATTGCAAATGGTTGATGAGATAACTTAAAAAAGGCTTACCGTTAACAGGCGCCATACATTTCGGAACATCGGGAACAGCATCCTGCAGCCTTGTTCCTAATCCGCCTGCAAGAATGATCGCTTCGCAAATAGCCATAATTATTTTATTATTAAGCGGGAAAAATATTTTCTTCTACTAGCTGGCAAACGATATGCCCTATCAAAATATGGCTTTCCTGAATTCTGGGCGTATCGGTTGATGGAACGTTTAATAATACATCACTCCATGCTTTTAAAGTTCCTCCTGTAGCCCCGGTAAAACCAATGGTAACCATTTTTTTGTTTCTTGCCGATTCAAAAGCTTTCACAATGTTTGCTGAATTACCGGAAGTGCTTAATCCTATAAGCACATCACCTGCATTACCTGTTCCCTCAATTATTCTTGAATAAACAGCATCATAACTATAATCGTTTGCCACTGCGGTAAGATAAGATGTATTACAATGCAAGGCTTCAGAAGGTAATGCCTTACGATCTTTATAAAACCTTCCTGAAAACTCTGCGGCTAAGTGCTGAGCATCAGCAGCACTTCCGCCATTTCCGCAAAATAAAACTTTATTGCCTTTTTTAAATGCGGCTGTTACAACCTCAACTGCTACCTGTATCTGCAGAAGCAAATGTTCATCCTCAGCAATTTTTTGCTTTACTTCTATTGATCTTGTTATGATTTCTTTTATGATTGACATTATAATTAACTACTATTTTCTTTCGGTAGCAAGCTTATAGCTTATACAACTTATACTGTCCAACTGTTTAATCCCTGCTGTGTAAACTGGTAATTTTTATTTTGTCCTCCAAATTTTTCCAATTCTTCAATCACTTTATACCGGGAATTACCGGGACAATAAAATGTCATAAACCCGCCACCACCTGCACCACTTATTTTACCTCCGGTAGCGCCAGCCTTTTTTGCTGCCACATATATCTCTTCAATATTAGTATTACTAATGTTGGCGGCCATTTGCCTTTTTTGTTCGAATCCAAAATCAAGTATTTCACCGATTTCGTGCAGCCGTCCTTTTAGGATAGCCTCTTTCATCATGCGCGATTGCTCTTTTAGCTGGTGCATTGCTTCAATTGATTTCTCGTTTTTTTGGTTTACATTTTTTACCTGCTCATTTATTATCCGGGCGCTTTCGCGGCTGGTAGAGGTAAAATATAAAACAAGGTTATTTTCGAGTTCGTTTAAATATTGCTGCCTTATACGCAAAGGATTTACAATCACTTTATCACCCTCGTAAAACTCCATGAAATTTACACCGCCAAAGGTAGCAGCATATTGATCTTGTTTTCCACCTGTTAGCTTTAAATCATTTCTTTCAATATCGTAGGCATAATGTGCAATATCATACTCACCTAAAGGCAGCCGCAGCATTTCAGCAAAGGCGCCAATAATGGCCACAACCAATGTGGATGAAGTTCCCAGGCCGCTTCCGGCAGGCGCATCAACATAAGTAGATAATTTAAAGCCGGTAAGAGGAACGCCATAGTCGTGTTGAATACGGTTATAAACACCTTTCAGTAAATCAAGTTTGCCATCAATGGGAAGTTTGTTGTTCCATTCGAACCGTTGTTCTTCGTGCCGGTCTAATGCCTGCACTATAATAGCATTTTCTTCAATAGGTTGAATATTTGCATGGGCATATAATGAAATGGATGCATTTAATATTGCCCCACCATATATATCACTATACGGACTTACATCTGTTCCTCCACCTGCTAATCCAATTCGTAAAGGAGCCCTGCTGCGATAGATCATTTTTGTGTTGTGTTAGAAGTTCACAAGTTCACGAGTTTACGAGTTCACGAGTTCACGAGTTCACGAGTTCACGAG
>MWVV01000378.1_pt1 | contig 16386 bp, 15 predicted proteins | sample 1047281 | NCBI WGS metagenome assembly MWVV01 (sample SAMN06349986, study PRJNA376086) | soil metagenome | isolation source: PT-2 sample Antarctic (ecotone) soil | place: Antarctica | collected 2015-01-13 | reverse complement strand
AAAATTCATACGGCACAATCGCTAAAGACAAAGTTGCCGATTTGGTTATCTTGAGTGCCGACCCAAGTATGAACATTCAAAATACAACTAAAATCGTGTATGTCATCAAAGGCGGCAAACTACATAAGCGCGAGAAAGTGGTAATGCCCGCAACATAACAATTCAATGGACGTGAGGGCGCGCACAGCGACTTTGTTTGTTGGCTTGTCTATTTCCCTGAACTTGCGTGGTGGCGTTTTCGCCCCACTTCATCTCAGCCGTTAGATGGCTGTTGAATCTGACGTATCAGAATGTAAAATGAAAGAATGTTCAATGTTCGCAGAGCCACAGAAATTGATTGCCAAGCGATTTTGCGCGTTCATATCAGAGCAATTAGAGAAATTGCCAAGAGTCATTATACGTCGGAAGAAGTTGCGGCTTGGGCGCGTCCGCGAGAACCCGAACATTATGCTGAATCTATCCGAGAGAAGGAATTCTACATCGCCGAAGAAAACGGCGTTGTCGTCGGCTTCGGCACGCTGAATCAAATGCAAAGCGAAATCGAAGCCGTCTATGTTAGTCCTGAAGTCGTGCGGCGCGGCGTAGGCAAGGCAATTTTGCAGAAACTTGAGGAAAGGGCGCGAGATTTAAGTATCAAATCGCTAAAAATGAACGCTTCGTTAAACGCCGTTCCATTTTACAAAAGCGCAGGCTACGAATCGCAAAAGGAAATGAAGCATCGTTTAGCTTCGGGCGTGGAAATAGGTTGTGTGCTGATGACAAAGGAGTTATCGTCATAGCTGAACGCGCCATCTAACAAATCATTGGACGTGAGGGCGAAACAGCGACTTTCTTATCGCCTTGTCTTTTGAACTCGGAGTTGTGTGGTGGCGGTTTCGCCCCACGTTAACTCCGCCGTTAGACGCTTTCTGGTTTCGGCGCATCGAACGCATTGAGAGTTGATGCGTCGGAGGAATAATGTGAGAAATCTACTTGTTGCATTTATCTTGGTTATTACTTTGTGCGGTATTGCGTTCGCACAAGTTAAACCTATTGGCGAATTGCGGCGGATGTTTGATTATGAACAGAGTTTGTCGCTAGATGTAAAGGAAGTTGGAGTTGAAGATAGAAACGGCATTCGGATACACGATATTTCTTATGCGAGTCCCAAAGGCGGGAGAGTAACAGCTTATCTTGTCGTGCCTTCCGATAAAAAGAAAAATTTCGCGGGCATTATTTTTATGCACGGCAGACCCGGAAGCCAAAAGACCTTTTTTGACGAAGCCCTGCAACTTGCTAAAGCAGGCGCGGTGTCATTGCTGATTGACGCGCCGTTTTCCCGCACCGGAGAATCGAAACGAGATTTTGACCCGACTGTTACCAAACCTGAAGCTGACCGCGACATCTACATTCAGACTGTAATAGATTTGCGGCGCGGCGTGGATTTGCTTCTTTCGCGCTCTGACGTTGACCCGAAACGCATCGGCTTTGTCGGTCATAGTTTCGGAGCGCATACGGGCGCGAGTTTGGCTGGCGTGGAGAAAAGAATCAAAGCCTTTGTGATTATGTCAGGTGCGCCGAGTTTGAGCGAGTTTTTACGAACAAGCACGATTCCCGGGATTGTCGAAACCCGCAACGCTCTGACGAAAAAACAACAGGACAATTATTTCAGCATTCTAGCTACTGTTGACCCGGTAAATTACATCGGTTATGTTGCGCCGTCAGCTTTATTTTTGCAGTTCGGTAAGAAGGATACCTATCCAAACGAAGAAATGCAGATTCGGTATGCGAAAATGGCAAGCAGTCCGAAACTCGTCAAATTTTATGACACGGGACACGAACTTAACGACGAAGCGCAACGCGACCGCGCCGAATGGTTGCGAAAGCAAATAGGAATTGGCAAGTTGAAATGAAATCTAAAACCGCGTCTAACAAATCATTGGACATGAGGGCGAAACAACTACTCTTTATGAACGTCGCTCGTTAAATTTCACGTTGCGTGTGGCTGGTTTCGCCCCACATCAATTCAATCGTTAGATTTCTATTGAGTATTTACGAGAAAGAATAGCAACCAATCTTTTGTGGGAAATTTATGAAGAAATTTACAGAGGCGGAAAAGCAATTATTGATTGTGATTGGTTGGCTTAAAAGTCGCTATGGCTTAATGGCAGGAATGAATGTTGACGGCAAGGCTAGTCGAAGTAATATCGAAAAATTCGGAAAGGTTTGGATTGTTAAGTATCTCGTTGATTGGTCTGATGCTTACCGGAGTCTAGTTGCGAACGGTTATTTGTTGGAGAACAACGAAGATTATTTACTAACTGAAAAAGGAAACGAAGCGAGAAAGGAGTTGGAAATAACCAATCCTTTATGGCTGTATGAATACAATAACTTTTTCAGTATTGCTGAAAAGAGCAATGCTCACGCGCTGTTTTGCGAAAAAGTTTACGGGAAGAATCTTTGCCAGCACGGTTTAGCCGATATTTTTCAGTTAAATAAAATGCTTGAAGTTCTCGGTTTAACTGACAGTGACCGCGTGCTTGATTTAGGCTGTGGCAACGGTTTCATCACGGAATATCTGCAAGAGCAGACAGGCGCGTTCTTTGAAGGCTTGGATATTTCGGAAGAAGCAATCGGACAGGCTCGCAAGCGAACCGAAACGAAGAATGAGCAGTTGACTTTCAATGTTGGAAATATAAATCGCCTTGACTTTAATCCTCAAACCTTCAGCGCAGTTGTCGCCATAGATACGCTCTACTATGTGAACAACTTGGAGGAAAGTCTGAAGAAGATAATCGAAATCATAAAACCCAACGGACAGTTGGGGCTATTTTTTACGCAATGGATAAACAACCTTGAAGACAAAGCAAGTCTGTTGCCGGAAAACACCTCTTTAGCGATGCTTTTGAAGAAATATAATTTGAAGTTTACAAGTTTCGATTTAACCGAACACGAAGCGGAACACTGGCGAAAGAAAGTTGATGTTTTGGAGCAGCTAAAACCTAAGTTTGAAAAAGAAGGAAATCTTGATTTGTACAACTATCGTTACAGTGAAGCAGTCCGTTATGCCGATTGGGATTCGAGCAAACGCAGTCGTTATTTATATCATATCCGTTTGTAGAGATTTGTTCGTTACGAGAAACGAAATCTAACAAATCAATGGACTTGAGGGCGAAACAGCGACTTTGTTAAAACGGCGCGTGTTAAATTCTAGTGGGCTTGGCGGCGGTTTCGCCCCACGTCATCTCAGCCGTTCGATGCTTTCTTGTCGTCGAGAAAAAATGTCTATGATATTAACTGCTTTTCAGAAATTTGGAATTTTATTGTCCGTAATTTTACTGTTTGCATTTTCCGTCGTTACGGCTCAAGAAAAAGACGCAAGCATAATGACATTTGACGAGTATGCTAAAGTGCGTCACGGCTACCCGTATATTGTCGAGTTGCAGATTGGCAAAGGCGCGCTTCTCTATTTTGGCGCACAGCACACTTATGACCCGAAAGACGCTCAAATCGCACAAATCGAAAAGCTGTGGAAAGAATTTCGTCCGACTGTTGCTTATAACGAAGGCGGAAATCCGCCATTCTCAAAAACCATCGGAGAAACTGTCGGCAAGAACGGCGAATCAGGATTAGTGCGTTTTCTTGCCGCCCGTGACAAAGTTCCCGTGTATAGTCTTGAGCCGAGTCGAGAGGACGAAGTGGCGATGTTGCTTAAAAATTATACTCCTGAACAAGTCAAAGTTTCCTATCTATTGCGCCAAGCCGCACAATTCAGAAATAGAAAGCACGACGAAACGATTGAAACTTTTATGACGAATGTGCTTGCTTATTTCTCTCGCATTCCTGGACTGGAAGGCGCACCGAACTCTATCGTTGAACTTGAGAAAAGTTGTTTATGGTTGTCGCCGCAATTAAAAGATTGGCGCACAGTAGAGCAAAGTTGGTTTGACCCCGTTATTTCGCAAGCCTATACAAATCAAATATCCAGATTATCAAGTGAATTTCGAGATTTGCATATGGTCAAATTGCTGCTTGACGAAGTAAAACAAGGCAAGCGCGTTTTTGCGGTTGTCGGCGGCAGTCACGTTGTAATGCAGGAGCGTGCGCTTAAAGCAATATCAAGCGTTGCGCCTTAAAAATAACGCCGCATCGAACAAGTCATTGGACGTGAGGGCGAAACAGCGACTTTCTTATCAACGTCGTCCGTTAATTTTTACGTTGTCGCTGGCTGTTTCGCCCCACGTCAATTCAATCGTTCTGCCGCTTCGCTCACTGACGGAGAAAGAAGTGTGAGAATTTGCTAAAATTACTTTCAGATGAAAACAGGTAAACGTATCGTTTTAACTACACACGGGACGCTTGGCGACCTTCATCCTTATCTCGCCATTGCTCTTGAGTTGCAAAAGCGTGGTCATAAGCCTGTGATTGCGACAAGTGAATATCATCGTCGAAAGATTGAAGCGGCAGGCGTTGAGTTTCACGCGATTCGACCCGATATTTCTTTCGATGACAAAGAGCTTCATCGGCAGTTGACAGAACCGAAACGCGGGATGGAGCGCGTCATTCGTGAGTTTATGCTACCCGTTTTGCGAACGACGTATGACGACTTGCTGACTGTAGTGCAAAGGGATGGCGGAGCAGACTTGCTCATCTCGCAAATCCTCATCTTTGCCGCGCCTCTAATTGCAGAGAAAACAGGCATCCGTTGGGTATCAACCGAATTGCAACCGGGCGCATTCATGTCGGCTTACGACCCGCCCATGCTTGCTCCCTTTCCAGCGTTGGCTAAGTTACGCGGCTTAGGCTCAACATTTCACAGTGCGCTTTTTCGCTTTGCCAAACTCACCGCGCGTTCGTGGAGTGCGCCGGTGCGCCAACTTCGGCGGGAACTTGGACTCATCCCCGGCAAAGACCCGCTTTTTGAAGGTAGAAATTCGCCTCATCTTGTGCTTGTCTTGTTCTCTCGCGTGCTTGGAGAGCCGCAACCTGATTGGGCGGCGAATACACTTGTCACAGGGTTTCCGTTCTATGACGAAAATGGCTCAAGTCTTGCGCCCGAACTCGCACGGTTTTTGGATGAAGGAGAACCGCCGATAGTTTTCACACTTGGCTCGTCGGCGATTTGGGATGCAGGCAACTTTTATGTTGAGAGCACCGCCGCCGCACAGAAACTTGGAAGGCGTGCGGTGCTGCTCGTCGGCAGTGACCCTCTTAATCAGCCGTCTCAATCGTTGCCCAAGAATGGGATTGCTATTCCTTACGCGCCATATGCTCAAATTTTTCCGCATGCTTCGGTTATCGTTCATCAAGGCGGCATCGGGACGACCGGACAAGCGTTGCGTGCCGGAAAGCCGATGCTGGTGATGCCGTTCGGCGGCGACCAATATGATAACGGAGCGCGTATTGAGCGGCTGGGTGTCGGACGAACAATTATGCGAAAGCAATATACGGCGAGGCGTGCCGCCGCTGAGTTAAAGCAACTCCTTGATAATCCAAGTTACAGGGAAAGAGCGGCAGATTTAGGGCAGCGCGTGCAAGCTGAAAATGGCGTGTGTGTCGCGTGTGATGCTATTGAGGAGCAGTTGAGCCAAGCCGCTTAAAAAGTTATGCGCGGTGTCTGATTTCTATGAACAGGCGGCAGAACAAATCATTGGGCGTGAGGGCGAAACAGTCGCTTTTTATGGACGTTTCTTCTTTCATATAAACTTGCGTGCGGCTGGTTTCGCCCCACGTCAATTCGGTCGTTGGGCGGCTTCCTGTTTGCAACGGTGGAGAACAACGGCGGGCGTGATTAGCTAAATTTATTGAAAACTTTTTACTTGTCACGACTGCACATCTAAACAAATCGCCGTCGTCTGCGTATCTATATTTGGAAATCATTTTTCTATGACAAACACGGTAATCAATACCAGCACAAAAAGTTTGTTGAGAGTTTTTGAGAAGCGCGGTTACAACGCGGACGATATTCTGTCGGGCATCGTCATCAAACCCGAATCGCTTTTCGCCCCGCAAGGAAGACTCGAAATTGCCCAAGCGTCTGAAATTTGGCGCAGAGTTTATGCACAAGCTGATGAAACGATTGGTTTGGAAGCCGCCGTCGCTTTGCCAAACGGCGCATACGGTGTGCTTGATTATCTGCTGACGGCGAGTTCGACTCTCAACGATTTTTTCTTGTTTCTCAATCGTTACTATCCACTGATTAATAGCGGCGCACAGATTTGCGTCCAATCTTGCCACGACCTGGTTTACATCGAGCTTTGTCATCCGCCCGAAACACTGCCCGAACATCTCAAGCGTTCAGCCGAATACACTTTTGCCGTTTTTCTCCAACGCTTTCGGCTGGCGGCTGAAAAAAGAGATTTGAAACCTTTCAGAATTGATTTCACTCACGCCTTGCCGCCGGACGTTTCTCCATATCAAAAAATCTTTCAAACGAATATTCAATTTAATCAAAAGGCAAATCGGATTGTTTTTGACCGTGAGCTGCTCAAACTTCCTCTGCCCCAAGCCGATGCCGGATTAGCTGAAATGCTGAAACATTACGCCGACGAATTGTTATCGAAGATTCCGACGGAAGATGATTTGGCTGAAAACGTCCGGCAAGTTTTGCGCTTCCGTCTCCGGCGCGGCGGAAATGTCAACCTTAACTCGACGGCAAGAGAGTTGGCGATGAGCGCGAGAGATTTGCAAAGAAAGTTAAATTCGGGCGGAACTTCATATCAAGACGTTTTGGATAAATTGCGTTGCGAACTTGCTCTGGACTATTTATCACAAAATATTAATCTCCGCGAAATAGCACATCTTCTGGGCTTTTCCGAATCGAGTGCTTTTTTGCGCGCCTTTAAAAGTTGGACTGGTAAAACGCCCCGGGAAATCAAGCGAAACGACAACACGCCGGCGGATTGAGAAAACCGCTCCTTTCATTTCTTCGCATTTACAAACCATTTTGAGTTGGCGCAATTTGTCCGTAAATTTGGCGCGATGCGTCAAAACCAAGTCTCAAATTTGATGTAACCTGTTTAGTAATCTGGATTGCCTAAAATATTATGAATGGACGCGGCATAAAACAGCTATATTGTTACTTGGCTTATGTAGTTAATTTTACGTTGCGTGTTGCTGGTTTCGCGCCGCATCATCTCCGTCATTAGGCGGTTTTGCATTGATTCGCGTCAAAGAATATGAAAATTAAACTTCTGCTTGTTTTATTTGTTCTTTTCACTGCTTTCAGTGGTTTCGCGCAACAGAGAACAGAGAAGCCGAATCTCGACGCTTTTCAAGGCTTTGATGCTTTTGTTGAAGCCGAAATGAAACAGTGGAAAGTGCCGGGATTGTCTATTGCTGTGATAAAAGACGGCAAGATAGTTTTAATAAAGGGCTATGGCTATCGTGATGTCCAGAAAAAACTCCCTGTCACGAACCGAACGCTGATGCCCATCGGTTCTAACACGAAAGCATTTACGGCTTCTGTTTTGGGAATGTTGGTTGACGAGAAAAAGTTGGATTGGGATGAGCCTGTCCGCAGCTATATGCCTGATTTCCGGCTTTCCGATGAGGTCGCCGAGCGGCTCACGACCGCCCGCGATTTGATGAGCCATCGCACCGGATTGCCCAGACATGATTCTCTCTATTACGGTCGCACTTACACGCGGCAGGAACTGTATAGCCGACTACGGTATCTCGATTTCAATCGAACATTCCGGCAGCGTTGGCAATACAATAATATGATGGTGATGACCGCCGGTATTTTGGCGGAACGCATCACTAATCGGACTTGGGAAGATTTGGTTCGAGAGCGGGTTTTTGTTCCGTTAGGAATGACGCGCTCAAATTTTACGATTGCCGACATCACGCGAAGCGACGATTATTCGCTTCCTTACGGCGATGTCGCGGGCGTTTCGACCGCCATTCCGTTTCGAGATATTGAAGCCGTTGGTCCCGCAGGGTCAATCAATTCGAGCGCGGAGGAAATGATTCGGTTCGTGCAGATGCAGATTGACAAGGGAACGTATCAAGGCAAGCAGATTCTTTCCAAAGACGCGGCGACGGAGATGCAGTATCCCCAAATAAATTTTGAAGGTGGTCGTCCTCTAACGCGAATCTCTGACGAGGATGAGAGTTCGGACGGTCTAGGTCCAGGCGCATACGGACTTGGATTGAGCGTTACTACTTATCGCGGGCGCAAATTGCTTTATCACGGCGGAGGAATTGACGGATTTATCTCGGATATGGCTTGGCTGCCGGACGAGCGAATCGGTGTCGTCGTGCTGACGAACTGGGGCGAATTCAATCCCGTTCCGAGTATCCTTGAGCGCAACGTCTTCGACCGTTTGTTAGGTCTCAATCAGGTTGATTGGTCTGGTCGCTCCAGAGCATATTGGGCTAGAATTCAGAAACAGTTTGGAAATCCGCCCAAGCCCGAACCGCCGCCGACAACCACGCCGTCGCATCCGCTCGCCGATTATGCCGGTTCTTACGCGCATCCCGGCTATGGAGTCATCACAATCACGCTCGAAAACGGGCAATTGACGGCGCGGCTCGACCATCTCGCCGAACCGATACCTTTGGAGCATGACCGTTACGATGTCTTTCGTCCCAAACTTCCTCAGAACACCACTTTGAGTCGTTGGGCGAGCCGCCGGCTGACTTTTTACTATGATAACGGCGGAAAGGTGAATCGGCTGACAACATCTATGGAAGGTAATGTTCCCGACATCATATTCAAGCGCACCGGAAATTGATTACTGTTAATGGCAAAGATTATATTGATTATTACGTCGTTTAAAACGAAACCGCCGCCCAACAAGTAAAATTACCACCGCCAGAGGCGGTGGCTTTGTTTTTGCGCCCTAGAAGGTACTCTTTGCCCGCGACATTTTATCAATCAACGTCGCGTGGGGTAAATAGCCGCTGAAGTCCAGCGTTAAACGGCTTTTCTTTCTATAATAATAAACATTGCTTCTTAAACTGCTCCTAAATCTTTAGTTGACAGAGCGGGTTTTTAGCTTATACTACTAAAAGTTTAGGAGACGAATATGCGAAAAACCAAATCGGCTCAACTGACGCCGTTGGAATTGGAAATAATGCAGATTTTGTGGGAAACGGGGCAATCGAATGTGCAGGTCGTTCAGCATAAACTAAAGCGCGAACTTGCTTACACGACCGTTCAGACGATGCTCAATGTTTTGCACCGCAAAGGAAAAGTCAAACGAATTTTGAAAGACCGCGCCTATTTCTACAGCGCGACGGTTTCCGAGCGGAAAATTATCAAACAATCTCTGGGCGATATGATAAATCGTTTGTTCGGCGGTTCCGCCGAAAGTCTGGTGATGAGTCTGGTCGAAACAAAGCAACTGACACCCGAAAGACTTGCCGAACTCCATAATTTAATCGGCGAAAAAGAAAAAGAAGATGGAAAAAATAAGTGAGGCAATCACAATTTTTCTGCTCAATGCCAGCTGGCAAATAGTTTTTATCTGGCTTGCGAGTTTGTTGGCGACGCGAATAATGCGAAAAATGCCGATGCGTTTTCAGCATAGTTCATGGGCGTTTTCGCTGGTTTTATGTTTTCTGATTCCTTTCGCCGGTGTTTTCCGCAGTCAAATTCTCGGCTTTTTTGTCGGTTCGCAAATTATTTCTTCGACCGTCGCAAAAGCAAATTCGCTGACCTCCGGGTTCAGCCGATTTGAACAGCCGCTCGCTTTTTGCTTATCGCGCAAATACACTTTCGCGCTCGTTTTTATCGGTTTCATTTCGACCGGCATTATAACTTTAGTCAGGAAATGGCGAAACACGAAACGAATTTACGGCGATTTCACCGATGAAATTTTGCCGCCGGCGATAGGCGGAATTATTTGTCAATGCCGGGAAATTTTTGGTGTGAGTAAAGTCCGGCTTGTTTTCTCCGGCGAGACGAAGATTCCGGCAACTGTGGGTTTTCTTGCTCCCAAAATTATTTTGCCGAACGCATCTCTCGAAATTTCCGACGAAAAACTTTTGCTGACGGCAATCGGACACGAAATGGCGCACGTTCGACGGCGTGATTATTTATTTAACCTTTGTTTTGAAATTTTGAATATATTCGTCGGCTTTCATCCGGCGGTTTGGTTTATCAAAAGAAAAATCGCCGAAACACGCGAGATGGCGGTTGACGAAATGGTGACGGAAAAACTGCTCGACAAAACAGCGTATTCGCGTTCGCTGTTACAGCTTTCGTCGGAGTTTGTTTCTCAAAACCGAACTTATTCGCTCGGTATGAACGACGGTTATATTCTGGAAAAGCGCATCAACAATTTGATTTTTTACAAAACTGAAAAAAGTGTTTGGAAAACAGTTTTGGCAACGCTTTCGGCGGCACAGATTTTTATCATTGTCGTTTTCATTTCCATCGGTTTTTCCTTCAACCGTCACGCTCCGACAATGACCGATTTTATATCCGGCAGATGGAAACTTTTTATTAAATCGGCGAAAGATAAAAGTCCGACAAACGACGCTTCGGCAAATCTTTTTCTCCAAATTTCCGATGGCGAGTTAAGCGGAAAAGCAGTTGTTTTTAATCGGGAGCAGTCGAAGGAATTTACCTTAATCGAGCCGACGCTCGATGATACGCAGTTTTCGTTCAAGGTCGATAACGGCGAAGAAATTCTCGAAGGCAAACTCAACCGCGAACCGGAAGGCTTTTCGGGGTCGTGGATTTCAACCGAAAGCAATCAGTATGGTTCGCTTCAAATATCGAGGTAAATTTTTATGAAAAAAATATTAATGATTATCGCTTTTTTATTTTTGTTCCAAACCTTTGTTCAGGCGCAAAATCCGCCGCTCGTTTTCAAAAACGTCACCGTCATTGATATGACCGGAAAACCGCTGCAAGCCGCGATGACTGTTGTTATAGAAGGAAACAGCATCACAAAAATCGGCACAACGGCGAAAACGAAAATCCCGAAAAACGCGCAGGTAATTGACGCGAGCGGCAAATTTTTGATTCCCGGTTTGTGGGATATGCACGTTCATTTGCAGGCAACAACGCCTTTTCCTTTATTTATTGCCAACGGCGTTCTCGGCGTGCGGCATATGGGCGGCAATCTCAAACAAGTTTATGAATGGCGCGAACAGGTCAGACAGGGAAAATTGCTTGCGCCGCGCATCGTCGCCTGCGGTTCGGTGGTGGAGAGCTTTAATGAACCGGATATCGTCAAAGCCACTACTGCCGCCGAAGGACGCGAAGCGGTTTTAATCAACGTCAAACAGGGCGCGGATTTTATCAAAGTTTATAACCCTTCGCGCGAAGCGTATTTCGCTCTAGTTGCAGAAGCGAAAAAACAGAATATTCCGTTTGCCGGTCACGTGCCGATTGCCGTCACTTCGTTTGAAGCGTCGGATGCCGGACAACGCAGTTTTGAGCATTTAGGCAATATTCTCAGAAGCAGTTCGACACTTCCGGCAAATGAAATTGAGCGGCGCGCCGACGCTCTGGTAAAACCGAGCGGCAAGCCCGGCGATTTTTCGCATATTCCCGCCCGCATCGCCGAGCAAACGAAAATCGAATTGGCGACTTATGACCGGCGAAAAGCCGAACAATTATTCGCCCGCTTCGTCAAAAATCAGACTTGGCAAGTTCCGACTTTGGAAATCAAACGAGTTCTTTCCTATGTTGACGACGGCAGCTTTTACAACGACCCGCGAATGAAATACATTCCGGCGGCAGAGTTAGAAGAATTGAAACCGGAGAACAATTTTTTCCTGAAATATCGCACGCCTGAATTTATCCGCGTCAAGAAGCTGCTTTACGAGAAAGAATTTGACTTGGTGAGAGAGATGCACCGCGCGGGAGTCGGGTTTTTGCTTGGAACGGATATTCCCGGTTTCGGTTTCACCGGATTCACTGTTCACGACGAACTTGCATTATTTGTGCAAGCCGGATTTACGCCGCTCGAAGCACTTCAAACTGCGACAATAAATCCGGCAAAGTTTCTCGGCTTGGAGAAATCGCTCGGCACGGTTGAAAAAGGAAAGGTAGCGGATTTGGTTTTGCTTGACGCTAATCCACTCGATAACATTGTCAATACGAAAAAGATTTCAGCCGTCGTAGTTAGCGGCAGATATTTGTCGAAGGAAAAGCTGCAGGAAATGCTTCGTAATGCGGAACAGCGTTAAATGGTAAGGCGATGTCGAACAAGTCATTGGTAGGAAGGGCGCGGGAATAAACGCGAAACTCTTCGGTATTACTAAATTGACAGCTGAATGCTGTGAATTTTTGCGAGAGGAATTTTTTTATGAATTACAAAATTTTGTTTGCTGTAACCGCCGTTTTAATTACGACAACTTTAATCGCCCTAGGTTTTAGCCGCTCAAGTGTGTCCGGGCAAAACGAGTTGCAGACGCTCGCCGCAGCCGACGATAGTCGTGCAAAATCAAATCCGACTCCGAAAACCGTTGCGAAAGGCGAACAAACCGCCGTTTTAGCCGGAGGATGTTTTTGGGGTTTGGAAGCCGTGTTTGAACACATCAAAGGCGTGAGCGATGTTGAGAGCGGTTATTCGGGCGGCACGGCGAAAACTGCTGATTATGAAACGGTCGGCACAGGCGAGACCGGACACGCCGAAGCGGTAAAAATCACTTATGACCCAGCGCAGGTTTCATACGAGCAACTGCTCAAAGTCTTTTTCGCTGTGGCACACGACCCGACACAACTTAACCGGCAAAGTCCGGACACCGGCACGCAGTACCGCTCGGCGATTTTTTATTCTAATGACGAGCAAAAACGTCTTGCCGAAAATTACATTGTCGAATTGAATAAGGCGAAAACTTTTTCCGCGCCGATTGTGACTCAAATCACGCCGCTTGCCGCTTTTTACAAGGCTGAAGAGTATCACCAAAATTATCTGGCGCGTCATCCGAACCAGCCGTATATCGTCGTCAACGACCAGCCGAAGGTGGAAAATCTGCAAAAGCAATTTCCCGATTTATATCGGTCGAAATAAGAATTTACGGAAAAAATATAAGTATCGGATTTGAGGGAAATAAAATATGAAAATCGTTTTACTATTAGTTGCCGCGCTCAGTTTTTTCGGTTTGATAAGCTACAACGTAAAGCAGCCCAATCTCGAAACCGAGTCTTTGAAAGCGGACGAAATTGGTCGAACCGAATCTGTGCCAACGCCGGAATCATTGCCGGCGAAAGGTAAATCGCCAATCTTAATCGAACTTTTCACGTCGGAAGGTTGTTCGAGCTGTCCGCCCGCCGATAAGAATTTGATTTATCTGGATAAGAAGCAGCCGTTTGAGGGCGCGGAAGTGATTACGCTGGCGATGCACGTTGATTACTGGAACAGACTCGGCTGGACCGACCCGTTTTCCGCCGCCAAATACAGCGAGCGGCAAAGTCTTTACTCGGATACGTTTAAGCTCGACGGAGTTTACACGCCGCAAATGGTCGTTGACGGCGACTCGCAGTTTGTAGGAAGCAGTTTGAACGAGGCGCAAAAAGCCGTCAGCGAAGCGGTAAAAGTGCAGAAAGCCGTTGTCGCGCTTTCCGTTTCGGATAATAAACTTCAGGTTAAAATCTCGGATTTGCCGAAACATTCGGCGGCTAAGGTCTTTGTCGCCGTCGCCGAAGACAATCTATCAACCGCCGTCAAAAACGGTGAAAACGGCGGACGCACACTGCCGCACACGTCGGTTGTCCGCGAATTGAAAATCGTCGGCGCGGTCAAAGCGGAAGACAAGAACTTTGAAACCGAAACCGCTTTTCAACTACAGCCTTCATGGAAAAAACAGAATCTGAAACTGGTAGTTTTCGTGCAGATTGAGCAGACGAATCAAATAATCGGCGTCAGTCAAATCAGATTATAAGTCTTGCCTCAACTGATAAAAATTGGAGAATAAATTTAATGATTAAAAGAATTTTTTTTCTACTGACGATGACGGTAATGTTCGGCGTTGCCGGTTATTCACAGGAAGCCAAAATGTCGGCTAAACAAATTTCAGCTGAAGATGCGGCGAAAACGGCTTTGAATGTGGGCGCGAAAATGCCTGCCTTCGAGCTGAAAGACTCGACCGGCAAACTCATCGAAAGCAGCGATTTGCTCAAACAAGGAAATCTCGTCGTCGTTTTTTATCGCGGCTCGTGGTGTCCGTTTTGTAATCTTTACCTGCGAAATCTGAAAAAAAATATCTCGAAAATAAAAGAAGCGGGCGGAAATGTAGTGGCGATTTCAGTTGAGAATCCCGACAACTCGCTCGCCGTCGCCAAGAAAAATGAGATTGATTTCACCGTTTTAAGCGACCCGAATCTGGCGACTGCCGGAAAATTCGGCATCGTCTATGATTTTCCGAAAGAATCGGACGAGCGTTATAAAGCGAACGGCTTGGACATCGCCAAACACAACCAAATGGATAAGCCGCAGCTGCCGCTCTCGGCAACTTACGTCGTCAATAAAAAAGGGGAAATCGTTTATGCCTTTCTTGAACCCGATTACAAAAAACGCGCCGCGCCGGAAGTGATTATCGAAACGCTTTCAAAAATCAAATCAGGGGAAGTCAAAAAATAATATGAAGCAGTTTGATTACAGCCGGCAAAAATTTCTCCGACAACGTAATTTCGCAGTCGGAAATTTACAGACAAGAACAAGCGGGAAAGTAATTTAAATTAAAAAAGGAAAAACAAACTATGAAACGTATTACCGGATTTACGGCGGCTTTATTTTTGGTTCTCGGAATCGCGGCGGCGAGCTTTGCGCAAGACACAATGAAGCAGGATACGATGATGAAGCAAGATACGATGATGAGCAAAAAACCGATGATGAAAAAAAGTAGAATGACGAAGAAAAAGACGATGAAGAAACATCATCGCCGTCACCGCAAAGGTAAAATGATGAAAAAATCAATGATGAAATAAACAAACCCTTTTTATTATTTTCATAATCATCTGCCGTGTAAAATTTTATGCGATAGATGATTTTCTTTTTTCAACGGAGTTAAGCCTCAATTAAACTGCTTGTTATAATCAATAAAGGAAGGAGTCTCTAATTGAAAGCAAAAATAGTTTATTTAAGCGGCGCGATGCTCGACTGCACGGACGAAGAATGCCGAGATTGGCGCGAATACGCCAAACTGCATTTGAAATGCGTGGCGCTCGATCCGATGATTCGTGACTATCGGAAGCGACCGATGGACGGAATGCGGGATATGGTCGAGAATGACAAACGCGATATAGATGCCTGCGACACGGTTCTCGTTAACTTCGTCAAACCGAGCGTCGGCACAAGTATGGAAGTTTTATACGGATGGGAGCGCGGGAAAAATATAATTTTAGTCGCGCCGGCTGAAACGGTTGTCAGCCCGTGGCTTGTTTATCACAGCCACCACGTTTTTCCGAAAATAGAAGACGCAGTGCGTTTTATAAACGAGTCCGACTTTTAATGAATAATTAAGAGAGTTTATAAATGCCGCGGCAGATTTTTGATTTGAGGGTCAAGATTGAAAGTTAGTCAGGGCTTTAAATTGAATCTGGAAATCTTTCCCAATCGAATTATTGGTTAGTCAATACAGATTTTACCGCTTGATTAACTTACAATAGCTTTATCGAATTCAATCGTGCGAAAATAAGTTCGGATTACATTCATTCGACTTTTTTGGAAAAAATTAAAAATAGTAAAAAGCTATCGAAGATTTATAAAAATCTTAAAATGTCTTAGGCGAAAAAGGACATCTCGACTCATTTCGGCGTATAGAATCCGTATATTCTCGAAAGCCGGATGCAGAGCATTACTTACGTTAGAAACATCTGCGCCCATCACAGCAGACTTTGGAACCGAATCTTAACGATAAAACCTAAAGTGCTTTCCAAGCCGACAAATCAGTGGATTTCCGGCAGCCCGCCTAACGATAAGACGTATTATTTTTTATGCTGCGGTTTATATTTGCTCAAAGCCATCAATCGGCGAACCAGATTTGTTAATCAACTAAAAATATTGCTTAAAAGATACCCGAATCTTCCAATAGAAAGTATGGGTTTCCTGGATGATTGGGAAGATGATAAATTCTGGAGATACGTTGAGCCGCATTAACTTTGCACATATTCCCAATCTTCAATCTTCAATAATAACTTTCTTAGCGGAGACTTTTCGCCGCAAGTAAAATATAAAACAACTTCCTGGAAAACTATGGCGCGAAGCCGCGCTTCTTTCAGATTATTCAGGATAAGAAGCGTATGTTTATATTCTTCTCTCAAAATGTGAATTCAAATGCAATTGCACCCTAATTGCACTCTTTAATAAACCGTGTGCAAATGTAAATCATTGCATTTGCACAAAATTATGAATTCCGATTGCACCGTAATTACACTTGGTATTGCACCGTTTTTCCATATTCCTTTCTTAACCGACACGTGCGGAACTCACAAAAATTTGA
>MWVV01000377.1_pt1 | contig 16388 bp, 14 predicted proteins | sample 1047281 | NCBI WGS metagenome assembly MWVV01 (sample SAMN06349986, study PRJNA376086) | soil metagenome | isolation source: PT-2 sample Antarctic (ecotone) soil | place: Antarctica | collected 2015-01-13 | reverse complement strand
AGCATCAGCATGAAAATAATCCCTTATATGATCCAGTGCCATAATGATCATTACAATACCCCGCAAAAGATCAATTGAAGTGATGCGGCGGGTAGCAGCTAATGGCTGAAAGAATTTATTTTTCTCGGTTTTTAAGTTTTGTGTGCTTGCAATCATGATAACAAATAAATTAAGCAGAATAATTATTACGAATGATCTTTCCCGCAATTGCTTTCTTCATTGGCTGCAACTTCCAATAAGTAAGGCTTCTCCATACCCATTCAAACGGACCAAACCTGAAGTAACGCATCCATATATTGCTGAAAATGATTTGAAAGATCCATACGGCTCCAACAACATAATATAACTCGTAACGCTGCAATCTGCCGAACATGCCAAATCCCACTCCAAAAAATATCAATCCGCAAATAATGGACTGCATCAGGTAATTACTAAAGGCCATTTGCCCTACCGGCTGCATTAAATTAAACAACCATTTAAACCATCCTGATTTATAAAGCAACATGATAACCCCAAAAATTCCTACAGATCTGAAAAACCTTGATAGCTCATAAAACTCAAACGGAGCTTCTTTGACTTTAAGAAACCTATTAAAATTATAATGAAGGTCTTCAGTTAATCGCAACCATGATAAAATGAAACCTATACCGAGACCCACAATCATTAACCATACATAAGTTTTTACAGCATGTTCTCCGGTAAGAATGCCGCTTTTAAAAAAAGCCATTCCAAGGAACATAAATGTCAAAATATCCCAAATAAAAAAATAATACAAAACGCTTGTATGACCTTCTGCTCCAATTGCACTGTTTTGCTCATACACTTCAGACAGACTTCCGCGACCCTTTCGTAATTGTTTTTCATAAAGCTTTTTTTTGCTTTCAGGCGTAGCCCTTTCTTTCAGTTCGCGCATAGTTGCCAGCTTTTCTTTTTGCGCATCAGTAAGTTTATTTGTTGTTGTATCCAGTAAAGCAATTTGTTCACCCTGTCTTATGTCCGATTTATCTTTATATAAACCCCTGTTTTCTCTTGCCGTAGTTAATAAAAGACAAATGCCTGCCGCAATAAATAATTCTTTTGCTGGCATGCGCCTGAAAACAAATAACAGCATGCCGCAAACAGCATACATGAATAATATGTCCCAAAACCAAAGGAGAATATAAGTGTTAATCAATCCAAAAACCAGAAGCCAGATTTGCCTGCGAAAATAAATTTCAGCAGGGATCATTCCGGTATTCTTTTTTTCAAGACGGTTAATAAATAAGATCATGCCTGCACCAAATAACATAGAGAACAAACCCCGCATGCTGCCTTCCATTATACCTTCAATTATAAGCCATGATTTAAAGTTTAATCCACTAAGTTCATTAAGAACAGAAAGGTCAAAAACAGCTACATACGGTAATCCAAATCCGGGTATGTTCATCAGTAATATTCCGAGGATAGCAAATCCTCGTAAGCTATCTAGGATAACGAGACGTTCAGTCTGTGCGACCGGTGCGGAAACTGATAGAAATTTGGGTTCAGCAGTTAATTCCATTTTACCTTTTTTATGATGAGAAAGTAGTGTAGCAGATAAAGTGCTGTAGTAAGGTATAGTTAAGTTTTTATTTTTCCTAACTTCCTGGTATAACAAGATAAAAATGATAAACAGGTGAAGAACTATGAACCCTGAAAAATGCAAATACTATCCAACGATTTCCTTTGCAAGCCATTAAAGTGAGTCTATTTGTAATCTGCTTGTAGTTTGCATTAAGCAAGTATTATTGAGGTTTGTAAAGTAAGGATAGCTTTACAATTTATTTATTTTGTCGGGCTTATAAAGGGCTTTATTAAGTATCGTGAAATATTTACAACTTTGAGATGAAGTGGTAATAAAAATTAATAGCATCATAATATTGTTTAATACTAACCCTTTCATCAATACCATGATAACCTTCAGTATCTGTGAAAGGAACAAACCTTAAAGTTGCTTCGGAGATGTGTAAAAAATTTCTTGAGTCCGTAGCACCCAAACCTAAATATGGCGCTACAATAGTATTGGGGAAGGTTTGTCTTAGAGCAGTTGTTAACAACTGAAACGAGGAGTGGTTCGGGGAGGTAACAGGTGTAGGTTCAACGGCAAAGCCTGTTATTTTAAGTTGAACTCTCTTATCGTTTATTGACTTGATTACATGCTCCGTTACATCTTTTGAAGTCATCCCCGGAAGTATCCGAAAGTTAACTACTGTTGTTGCATTGGTAGGTATCACGTTATCTTTTACTCCGCTGTTGAATTGGGTAACAGATATGGTAGTTCGCATCATAGCATTACCTGCCTTACTGTTGCCAAGCTGCTTAAAAACAAACGTTCTAAATATCCATAGATTGCTAAAAGCCATCTTATTGGCAAAGGGCATTTCCGGTGCAAGAAACCGGAAGAAATCTTCTGATGCCAGACTTAATGAGGGTTCAAAAGGCGATTGATGTACACGTGTTATTGCTGCTGCCAGTACATCAATTGCGGTTTCTTTTTCCGGCATAGCTGAATGACCGCCTGCTATATTTACCGATAGCTGAAGGCTTATATAACCTTTTTCTGCAGTACCTACAACTGCAACCGGCTTCCCTTCCATACCAGGAACTTTTTTTTCAGTAATCTCACCTCCTTCATCCAACACAAAATGCAGGTTAATACCTTTTGATGCTAAAACTTCAGCTATAGCTTTAGCACCTTGCCTGCCTCCTAATTCTTCGTCGTGCCCGAATACAAGGTATAAAGTTCGAAGTGGCTGCACACCCTGTTTTAGCAACATTTCTGTTGCTTCAAGTAAGGCTATCATGCTGCCCTTATCATCAACGGTTCCCCTCCCGTAAATGTATCCATCCTTTACTACACCATCAAAAGGAGGTACACTCCAAAGGTTTTCTGTACCCCCTTCTACAGGTACAACGTCCTGATGAGCCATTAGAACAGCAGGCTTTAAGGTAGAGTTTTTGCCAGGCCATGTAAAGAGTAAGCCAAATTCGTTAACCTTTTGAAGATGAAGCTTGGCAAATACTAAAGGATATGCCTTTTGAAGAAAAGCATGAAAAGCTTTAAAGGCTGCAGTATCAGCAGCTAAAGTGTCTGATACAGAAATGGTTTTATACCGGATCGCTTGCTGCAAATGAGACAGCGCGCTATCAGTGGGAGTAGTTGCAGTGGCAATTGTTACCTGGGGTTGCAGAGATACTACTCTTAAAGTATTGAAGAGAATAATGGCAATTAGTATAAGTAATGAAAGGGCAAGCAATAAAAAAATTTTCTTTATCATGGATTAGTTTTGCTGGATGAGATATTTATGGAATTTCACAAACCTACCTGACCGTGTTAGTGGGTGACAACAGCAACGGGAGCTGAAGCCACGCAGAATATCAAGTGAACATATTCGCATGTGATCCCCAGGTATTAATGATCGTGGAGTTGTGTCCATAATATGTATTTAAAGAGGTATGTAAACAGCGTATAATAATGAGGCGAAGTGAGGGCTTCAATTTTCAAATTTTATTTCTTCTTTTAACTTACTTAAGCAACAATTAATTTATCAGGAGGAATAACAAGAGTTGTTTTTTTCATTGGCTGCACCTTCAAATAAGTAAGACTGCGCCACAACCACTCTGCCGGACCAAACCGGAAATACAAAAGCCATATCGGGCTTACTATTAATTGGAAAATCCATATAGCCAAAACCACATAATATAACTCATACCGTTGCAATTTGCCGAACATGCTGAAGCCAAGACCGGTAAAAACAATCATACAAATAACGGAGTGCATCAGGTAATTGGTTAATGCCATTTTACCCACTGCCGCCAGAGAAGTTTTAAGCCATTGAAGTATGGGTAGCTTACAAAAAATCATAATGAGTCCTACATGCCCCATTGATGTAAAGAGCCTGCTCCAATAATGCGTTAGGTTAACCCGGGAAAATCCTAAGAAAGAAAAATTACTATTCAGTAGAATCTGCATTTCGTAGTAATTAATAGAAAGACCAATAGCATACCCAATAACCAACATGAATACATAAAATTTGAATGAACGTTCAGCTGTAAGTACTTTCCACCTAAATAGAGCAATACCAAGTAACATCATACTCATAGCATCCCAGAGAGCAAAACGATAAGGCCATTCCATATCATCTTCCATACTTACAGGTGCCAGAAATGCTACTACATCAAAATAGCCTTTTCGCATGTTTTCATTATAGTCATTCACATAAGTTGAAGAATGTTTATACTCTTTTTCTTCCCACTTAGTTTGCGCACCCTTCAAATCTTTAGTAAGTTCCCTTCCTTCTGCTTTGTATTGTTTTGCAATGGCAGTTTTTTCTACTAAATCAATATTTGAACGATGATCTGCATAGTACCAAACATTTCCACAGATGATTAAAAATATTGAAATCAATACTAATTTTTTGGGTGGTATGTTTCGAAAGGAAAATATTAGTAAGCCCATTATACCATAATCAAAAAGTATCTCACCGGTCCATAAAAGCAAATAGGCATGTACCAATCCAAAAAATATTAGCCATAATGTTCTTCGGAAGTATATGTTAGCTACATTAATGCCACCTCCCTGTTTTTCTAACCTGTCTGTTAAAACAAACATACCTACACCAAATAGCAGGGAGAACAAGGCCCGCATAGTGCCTTCTACAAACATACTGGTAGTCTTCCAGGCATATAGGTTCCATCCATTTACGCCGCCGGAAACTGTAGGATCGGAATGATTAACAAGCCCAAATCCTATTATATTCATCAGAAGAATACCCAGTAATACAATACCACGAAGAATATCAAGAGAATAAATTCTCTCTGTTTGTTCAACAGGCAGTAATGATGCTGGAGATGTATTCATAATAGTATTTTAGTAACACTGATTTCTTATTGATATTTCAATTTTTCAACTGCACCAGAAAAGCGTAAATAGCTTTTACTTCCTCTTCAGAATAATAAGTAAACCGGCTTCGACATACAGATGACATTAAAGGCAGTTCCCTGTTATTGAGAGCTGTTCCTGTTTTTAAAAACTTTACAAATTCGCTCTCCTTATATGCTTTTGCAATGGTTAAAGGCGGGCTGCCATGATAACCACGCAAATCATTTCCATGACATTCTGTACAGGTGGTTAGCGCTAAATAATTGCCTTTTTGTACCGTCGTAGGATTATTAGGATAATGAAATTCTCTTAGAGCTTTTTCATAACTTCTTGTAACTTCCGGTACCACTTCGCCATTAATGATCATCATACGGCCCTTAAAACTAAAAGATGTTTTGGGCAGCTTATTTTCAACTGCTGGCACCGTGCGCAGAAATGCAATCAGTTGGCAAATATCTTTCCCGGTTAAGTTTACAAACATGCTAACTGACATGCCCCAAAGGCCGGTGCCATTTTTTTTAATGCCGTGTTTAATCAGGCGAAAAAGTTCTTTATCAGAATATTGAGGAATAACCTTGCTTATATTAGCTGCTACTATTGCGTCAGTCCCCGTATCGCTTTCCCAATCCAGGTAAACATCACCGCTTAAATTTTTATTATGACAACCATAGCAACCTCTTGTAAGCGCAATTTTTTTTCCGGCAGCTAAGGAAAGAGAATCCTTTGGGATAACAACATCAACTAAAGGGATGTTATATTTCTTATTGATGATTGCATTGCTTCGGATAAAGACATAAGAGATACCAGTAATTAATAATATTGAAACTATCAGGATTGTTGGTACAAGGAACTTTTTCAAGCATTACATTTTTGAATAAAATGAAACAGTTACTAATCAAAGACATTGATATCCTTTTCCTCACTTATCCCCTCCATCAAATAAATAACTTCCTGTAAGGAGTATAAATCTTACATAAAAAAATTGACTAATGCAATAGTTATACGCGGAAAGATTAAAAATGGTATAAACTCCGGCAATACGATTTTTGCAAGTTCCCATTGAGAAAAGTATTGGAACGGTAGCTTTATAAACTAAGCTGTTTACCTTTAATCTTTGTCATTGTGCTTCTATTGCTTCAATAACTAAATTTAAAGCATCACAATTCCTTCCATTATGAAAAAAAGTAACCTTATCGTAAACATGATTGCTATCCTGTTTTTAAGTTTTTCTGCAACCGCACAAGGTGATCAAATTACTGCAGATACAAAACTTCCCGGCCATCCACGAATATTACTTCTTAAAGGTGAAGAAGCTGCTATAAAGAAAACAGTAAATGCAGATAAAATATGGACTCAAATGCAGCAAGCCATTCTTGATGAATCTGATAATATAATAAATGCAGCTCCGTTAGAAAGAGTTCAAATTGGCAGAAGGCTCCTTGCTACATCAAGAGAAGCTTTGCGCAGGTTATTCTTTCTTTCGTACGCTTACCGTATGACACAGGATCAGAAATACCTGCAAAGAGCTGAAAAGGAGATGTTGAAAATATCTGGCTTCAGCAATTGGAATCCAACACACTTTTTGGATGTGGCTGAAATGACTATGGCAATGTCTATTGGATATGACTGGCTATATGAGGGTTTATCTTCAGACTCTAAAGCAATTATCAGAGAGGCTATTTTGAAAAAAGGTATTGAACCTTCCCTTGATTCACAGTATAATAGTTGGCTTAGGGCGGAACATAACTGGAACCAGGTATGTAACGCCGGTATGTTGTATGGGGCTTTAGCAATTTATGAAAATCAGACTGTACTCGCCAGGCAAATTATTAACCGGTCTATTGAGTCTATCCCTATTGCAATGAAGGATTATGGGCCGGGTGGAGCTTACCCTGAAGGATATGGTTATTGGGGCTATGGAACGAGCTTTAATGTAATGTTCATCAGCGCGGTGGAAAAAGCATTTGGGAAAGATTTTGGCTTAAGTGCCCAACCTGGATTTTTAAAGACAGCCGGCTTTATGGAAAATATGACAGGGCCTACAGGAAAACCATTTAATTACTCTGATGCAGGATCTGAAGGAGGTCTTCATCCTGCAATGTTTTGGTTTGCAAACAAGATAAAAGACCCTTCCGTATTATGGGTGGAGCGTCAACGCTTAATAAATGAAAATTCGCAAAGGCATGTAAGAGACAGATTACTACCTGCAATTATGCTATGGGGTGGAGGAATGAGCATAGATAAAGTTTCGGCGCCTAAATCTACCATGTGGGTAGGACAGGGGAAAAATCCTGTTGCCCTTATGCGTACTTCATGGACTGATACTAATGCAATTTATGTTGCTATGAAAGGAGGCTCTGTTTCAGTTAACCATGCTCACATGGATGTAGGTTCATTTATAATGGATGCCAATGGGGTAAGATGGGCAATGGATTTTGGAAGCCAGGAATACGAATCTTTAGAATCAAAAGGTATACAATTATTTGGCAGAACACAGGATGCGCAACGCTGGACTGTATTCCGTTTAACCAACCTGGTACATAATACCTTAGCTATAAATAACCAGCATCAGCGGGTAACAGGTCATGCTGCTATAATCAGTTCGTCAAATAAGCCTTCTTTTATGAACGCCGTTACAGATATTACGGAAGTGTATAAAGGACAGGTTGCTAAAGCAGTGCGTGGAGTTGGAATTATGAACAAGCAATATGTTGTCGTTCGTGATGAAGTAGAGACACTTCCGTCTGAAACAACCTTACGGTGGACAATGCTAACGCCGGCTGATGTGAAAATTACCGGCGCCAACACAGCAGAGCTTACAAAGAATGGTAAGAAACTTATTTTACAGGTTCAGGAACCCGCATCTGTTACAATGAAAACATGGTCTACCGATCCGCCTCACGATTATGATGCTCCAAATCCGGGAACTACGCTGGTTGGTTTTGAAGTCAAATTACCTTCTAATGCCAAAAGCGCTATTTCCGTAGCACTTATTCCTGAAGGCGAAAAAAAGACAACTCAAAAAATACAGCCATTGCAAAATTGGAAGTAGTAGTTAATGGATTTACGCTGTATGTGATCCTAATTTGAAATAAGATTGATTGAAGCCGGAAGCCTTAGTTATGATATCAGAAAAGCACTTTCCAAAGCTTGTTATATTGTTAGGCTTTTTATTTCTTTTATGTAAAGTAAATGCTCAAAATAACAGGGCAAACGGTTACAAAGGAATCTGGTTTACTTTAGGCCAGTTTTCAGAATACGGAGATAAGTATTCAGGAGGACTTGGCACTTATACTTCGAGTCATATTCCTATAGCTATTTATTCGAAGCTGGTTAATAAAACTTTTTTTGTTTATGGCGGCACTACTAAAAAGGATGAAAAGCATTTGCTTATAATGTTGTCGTATTACGATCATAAAAAACACACGGTGCCTAAACCTGTAATTGTTTATGACAAAGCAGGAGTGGACGACCCCCATGATAATGCTTCTCTTTCCATTGATGAGCATGGTTACATCTGGGTTTTTGTAAGTGGCAGAAATACTACCCGTCCGGGAATTATTTTTAAAAGTCGTAAGCCTTACCAAATAGATAGTTTCGAAAAAATTAAGGAAGGTGAAATGACCTATCCGCAACCCTGGTGGATGCAAGGGCACGGGTTTATGTATTTGTTCACTAAGTATACAAAGGGACGTGAGTTATATTGGTCAACAAATGTGGATGGAAAGACATGGGAACCTGATCGCAAACTTTCAGGTATGGGGGGACATTACCAGGTGAGTAATGTGAGTGGTGGCAAAGTTGTATCTGTATTTAATTATCATCCGGGAGGCGATGTAGACAAGCGAACAAATATATATCTTCTTCAAACTGAAGATATGGGCAAAACATGGAAAACAATTAATGGTAAAACAGCACAAACTCCGTTAACTGATACGCATGATGAAGCATTGATTAAAGATTATGAAGCCGAACAAAAATTGGTTTACCTCAACGACCTTAATTTTGATAAAGATGGAAATCCTGTTATTCTCGCAGTAATAAGCAGAGATTTTAAACCCGGCCCTAAAGGTGATCCCCGTGAATGGATGATTATCCATTGGAAAAATGGAAAATGGAATTTTCATAAAGTGTGTGAGTCAACTCATAATTACGACATGGGCTCTTTGTATATTGAAGATAACAGGTGGCGGATTATTGGTCCGACAGAAGCAGGCCCTCAAAAATTTGGAACAGGTGGAGAAATGGCTTTATGGCAAAGTAATAATGAAGGAGCAACCTGGAAGAAAATAAAAGACATTACTAGCAACAGTTCGCGCAATCATTCTTATGCACGCAGACCGTTATTTGCGCATAGTGATTTTTACGCGTTTTGGGCCGATGGAAATGCTGATAAATTCTCGGAATCTAAATTATACTTCTGTAACAAAAAGGGAGAAGTTTATGTTCTTCCTTATAACATGGAAAAAGATTTTGAAAGGCCGGTAAGAGTAAAGAGTGGGATTAAACTGTAACTGGATTAATAATTAGATTTCTAATAACCTAACTTTATTATAAATAAAACTTTTATGGCTTCTCAGATAAAAAATGAGGTATTGACCTTTGTTCAAGTGCTTGAAGATGAAAATTTACTTCAACTTTTAAAGGCCGATATTGAATATTTCAATAAACCCGGCAATGATATAACGGATGGTTTATCAGCAGAAGACATTGATGAATTGCGTATGCTATCAAATGAACCAGACACTACAAATACCTTGACTGAAGATGAATTTAATCAATTGACAGCTAAATGGCGTACCAGGTAATTTACAAAAAGCGTTTCTACTTCAAATTAAATCATAGTATTTATCTCTTGTGCGGAAAATCTTCAAGACCACTAATGAAAGTTTATCGCAATTTGTTTTTGCACGTAATCACCTATATTTGCCGCTCAAAATTTCTACAATTTGGCAACCAAATTTTCTAAAGAAACTTACCTGTACTGGTACGAATTGATGCAGCTCATTCGCCAGTTTGAACTAAAGGCTGAAGAAAAATATAAAATGGCCGGAAAGATCAGAGGATTTTTTCATGCTTTTGTGGGCCAGGAAGCTCTTGCTGCAGGTTGCATGACCGCGACCCGTCCTGATGACCCTTTTATAACAGCTTACCGCGATCATGGTTGGGCTTTGGCAAAAGGAGCTAGCGCTAATGCGTGTATGGCCGAATTATATGGTAAAGCAACCGGGTTATCTAAAGGTAAAGGAGGCAGCATGCATTTCTTTGATGTGGAAAAGAAATTCTTTGGTGGTCATGGTATAGTAGGTGCGCAAATTGGTACCGGTGCAGGATTGGCTTTTGCGGAAAATTACAAGGGAACAGATAATGTGGTTCTGTGCTTTTTTGGCGATGGTGCAGCACGGCAGGGAATTCTGCACGAAACATTCAATATGAGTATGTTGTGGAAGCTGCCGGTAGTTTTTATTTGCGAGAATAATAATTATGCAATGGGTACTTCTGTCGAAAGAACCAGCAACGTGATTGACATTTATAAACTTGCCGATGCATACGAAATGCCGGGTGACAAGGTGGATGGAATGGATCCTGAAGCGGTACACGATGCAGTTATTCGAGCCGTAAACAGGGCACGAGAAAAAGGTGGTCCAACGTTGCTGGAAATGAAAACTTATCGCTACAAAGGTCACTCCATAAGCGATCCCCAAAAGTATCGCCGTAAAGAAGAGTTGGATGAATACAGAACCAAGGATCCTATAACATTGGTTACTAAATCAATCCTTGATCACCAATATGCAACGCAGGAAGAACTAAACGCCATAGATGAAAGAATAAATCAGGTAGTAGAGGAAAGTGTGCGTTTTGCTGAAGAAAGTCCATGGCCCGATGACAGCGAAGTTTTAAAGGATGTATATATTCAGGAAGATTACCCTTTCATTGTTGATTAATAATTATTTGATTAAACCTTAAAGAGATTTAAATAAACTTTTAAAATGGTTGATAAAAAAGTAGCACACGAACCAAAAGTGGAGGTTGATGCTTTTGATAAAACAGTAGGTTTTTGGGAGAAATATAAGAGCCTAATAATAGGTATTTCGGCAGCAGTAATCCTGGTAGCAGGCGGATGGCTTATATATAAGAAAATGTTCCAGGAGCCTAAAGAAGAAAGGGCAGCAGAGGCTATTGGTAAAGCACAGGAATATTTTGCAGCCGAAAAGTATGAGCAGGCATTACAGGGCGATGGGCAGAATAAAGGTTTTTTGTACATGATAAAAAACTACGACGGTACCAAGTCGGGCAATCTTGCGCATCTGTATGCAGGCATGTGTTATTTAAAATTAGGAGAATTCAATAAAGCCGTTACCCACCTAAGAGATTTTGATACAGACTCAAAACAAATTCAAATGATCGCTTATGGCCGTCTTGCCGATGCTTACAGTGAATTAGGTAAAAAGCAGGATGCCGTGGATTATTACAAAAAAGCAGGCCGGCATTTTGAAGAAGATGAGTTCAATTCTTCTGAATTCTTATTTCGGGCAGGATATTTATTAGAAACCCTCGGAAAGAATAAAGAAGCTGTTGAAGTGTATAAAGAGCTAAAAGAAAAATTTCCACGAACTGAAAAAGGTTTTTCTATTGATAAATATATTTATCGTTTAGGTGTTGAGAAAAACGATTTCAGCGTAAAATAATATGGCTTCAAAAGGAAACACAGCATTAAACAAAGGCATCCCGCAACTAACGGATGCCTTTGTAGTTATTGTGAAAACTGAATGGAATGCCCACATTACTGATGAGCTTGAAGCAGGATGCAAAAGAGTGCTGGAAATGAACGGAATAGCTTCTGAAACATATGTTGTTCCCGGCGCTTTCGAAATTCCATTTGCTATAAAGACAATTCATTCTGCACCCGGTAAAACACCAAATGCCTTTGTTGCGTTGGGGGCTGTTATAAAAGGGGATACTCCTCATTTTGATTATGTCTGTAATGGGATAACCAATGGTATAACACAATTAAATCTTACGCTGGATGTACCAACTATATTCGGGGTGCTAACCGTTAATAATGAGGAGCAGGCGCTTGAAAGAATTGGAGGTGTGCACGGCCACAAAGGCGAAGAAGCCGCCATTACTGCCATTAAAATGATAGCATTTAGCCCCCGGCCCCTAAAGGGGAGTTAGAGTTAGGGTTTAAGATATAAATAAAATTTCAAACTCTTAAGTCCCTTTAGGGATTTAGGGCAAATTCCCCTTTAGGGGTTAGGGGCTTTATGAACGTACAAATATTTATTCCTTGTTTTATAGATCAGTTATATCCTGAAACTGCGTTTAATATGGTTAAAGTGTTGAAGAAAGCAGGATGCAGGGTATTTTACAATAGTAACCAAACCTGTTGCGGGCAGCCCGCTTTCAATGCGGGTTTTTGGGAAGAAAGTAAAGAGGTTTGTTCTAAATTTTTAAAAGACTTTAAGCATGCTGAATACATTGTTTCACCAAGTGCAAGTTGTGTTGGGTTTGTACGCAACTACTATGGTAAACTATTCAACAACTCTTCGGTTCATAACAATGTTATAAGAACAGGTGAAAAGATCTATGAGTTTAGTGAGTTTATGATTAAAGTGTTGGGGATCGAAAATGTTGGTGCAAGTTTGGAAGGTAAAGCAACATATCACGATAGTTGTGCCGGCTTACGTGAATGCAAAATAAAAGAAGAACCGAGAAAATTATTAAATAATGTAGACGGCCTCGAAATTGTGGAAATGCATGATGTTGAAACCTGTTGTGGTTTTGGAGGAAGTTTTGCGGTTAAGTTCGAAGCTATAAGTATAGCAATGGCCGATCAGAAAGTGACAAATGCATTGGCAACAGGAGCTAAATATATAATTAGCACCGATCATAGCTGTCTTATGCATCTGGATGGTTACATTAAAAACAAAGGGTATAATTTACAGACGTTGCATATTGCAGATGTGTTGGCGAATGGGTGGTAAGGGAGAGGGGCCGAATGAATAATGAATAATGAAATAATGAAGAAAGCAAAAGGCAAAATGAGACAACTCAGTTTTTAATTTTACATTTTTAATTTATGTCCTATTGGTTAGTAAAATCAGAACCTTCAAAATATAGTTGGGAGCAATTGGTAAAAGACAAACAGACATCGTGGGATGGCGTAAGAAATTTTACTGCAAGAAACAATTTAAAAGCTATGAAAAAAGGAGATGAAGTATTCTTCTATCATAGCAACGAGGGTTTGGAAATTGTTGGTATTGCAAAGGTGGTAAAAGAAGCTTACCAGGATCCTACAACTGACGATGCCAATTGGGTTGTGGTAGACTTAAAGCCGGTTAAGAAATTGAAGAAGCCTGTTTCGTTAGTTACTATAAAAGCTGAAAAACGGCTTGCTGATATGGCTCTGGTTCGGTTGGGAAGGTTATCTGTTAGCCCGGTAACAGATGAAGAATGGAATGTAATTTTAGAGCTTGCTGAAACGGAATAGCAAGCTGATACTAACCCGCAAATTGCATTTCAAGTTCCATCACTTTTTCAAACAATTGTTCATATTGTTTATTCAACTGTTCAAGCTGAAAGGAAGCTTTCTTAAGATCATTTTCAGTGGTTATAAACTTATGTCTATCGGAGTAATTTTCTGGCAAGGAAAGAGCTTGTTCAAGCTTAAGCTTTTCCTGAACGGCTTTATTAATTTCTTCTTCCATATTCACCAGCTTACGTTGCTGCCGTTGCAGCTCTTTCTGCAACTCGCGGTTGATAGGAGCGTTAGGGTTTGTAGTTTGTGGTTTGTGATTTGTAGTTTCAGACTTACTTCTTACTTCAGTCTTCGTTACGTCATTTTTAGTCTTCGGTTTTCCATTCTCCACCTCGTTTTCGTACCTCGTACCTGGTACTTCTAACTTCTTATTTTCTTTTCCCGCCATTCTTTCATTCCACTCAACCCATTCCTGGTACGTTCCTTTAAACTCTTTTATTTTATGATCAACTATTTCCCAAATTTTATTAGCTGTTTTAGAAATAAAATACCGGTCGTGACTTACCAGGATATAACTGCCCTGGTACTTATTCAATGCCTCCGCAAGAAGCTCAACCGAATGCATATCAAGGTGGTTTGTAGGTTCATCAAGAATTAAAAAGTTTGCCTTACTTACAATTGTTTTTGCAAGTGCCACCCGTGCTTTTTCGCCACCACTCAACACCTTAATTTTTTTCTCCACATCGTCGCCCCCAAATAAAAAGCAGCCTAATAAAGCACGAAGTTCCATTTCTGTTTTCTGGCTGCCGCATTCTTTCATTTCCTCTAAAACGGTGTTGTTTATATTCAATGCTTCCAACTGATGCTGAGCATAAAAGCTATCATCAACATTATGACCCCAAACCCTTTGGCCTTCATAAGTTTCAGTGCCTGCAACTATTCTTAATAAAGTAGATTTACCCTTTCCATTAGCACCAATCAGGGCAACTTTATCACCGCGGTCAATTTCAGCGGAGGTATGATTTATTATATTTAAGCTCCCAAAACTCTTGCTAACATCTTTCAATGAAACCAGTACTCTGCCTGGTGTTTTATCTACCAAAAAGTTTATGCGAATATCCGGCCGCTCTAATTGAACATCTTCAATTACATCAAGTTTATCAAGCCGCTTTTGCACGCTTTGTGCTTGTGCTGCTTTGCTGGCTTTTGCTTTAAAACGTTCAATAAATCTTTCCTGCTGGCGAATGTAATCCTGCTGGTTCTCGAAAGCCCGTTGCTGCATCTCGATACGGATGTCTTTCTCCTTTTGGTAAAAATCGTAATTGCCTGTGTAGATGTGCAGTTGTTTCTGGTACAATTCAACAATTTTATTAACCATACGATTAAGAAAATATTTGTCGTGGCTTACAATTACCACGCTTCCTTTATAGTTAAGCAGGTATTTTTCTAGCCACTCAATAGAAGGAAGATCGAGGTGGTTTGTTGGTTCATCGAGTAACAAAACATCAGGAGCCTGCAATATCATCTTGGCAAGCAAGACACGCATTCTCCAACCTCCGCTAAATTGTTTGTATGGCCTTTCAAGGTCGTCATTACTAAAGCCAAGTCCATGTAGAACCTCTTCAGCCTTATGGTGAATGTTGTAACCATCAAGCACATCCATCTCGTGCAACGCATCTGTATACTTTATAAGCAGTTCTTCATTTTCATGATCTTGTTCAAGTTGTTTCCCAAGCTGTTCAATATCCTTTTCTAATTTCCTCACTTTTCCAAATGCACCAAGTGCAACTTCAGTTATGTTATCATTTGTATCAAAACTTAACAGATCCTGGTGGAGGTAACCAATAGTTGTGTCGCGGCTTTTTTCAACTGTTCCTGCTGAAGGTGTGTATTCTCCAACCAATACTTTTAAAAGAGTTGATTTACCTGTTCCGTTATAACCAATTAAACCAATTCGATCGCCTGGTTGAATATGCCAGGTTGCATCACTTACAATCACTCGTGCACCAAATTCGAACGTAACATTTTGAAGACCTAATAACATACTTTAAGCACGGTTCCGCAAAGGAACTTTTATTTATTTTTAAAATGAGTTGTCTTTTTTTTATTCCCCTTCAGGGGTTAGGGGCAGCAGTTTGCAAAAGTACGAGAATGAGTTTGGAAAGCAATTTGATTTAGTTTTGCGAAAATTATTTTAACATGAAAAGATTACTGGCAATAGGTGCTCTTGTTCTATTAGCTGCCTGTGGAGACAGGGATAAACCAGCGAACGTAACAACCCTGGATCAACCTTTAAAGCAAAGTAAAAACAGCACAGCTTTTAATAGCGCTTTTCAAACACTTCTTACAAATTATTACCGCCTCAAAGACGCGCTTGTTGCAACTAACGATACAATGGCTGTAAATTCTGCCAGGCTATTAATTGCAAATGCAGATAGTTTAAAAATGGATGAATTGAAAGCTGACAGCAGCATTGTTGAGATGGCTGAAGGGTATTTACAAAGTATTTCAGCAGAAGCGAAAGCATTGGTTGCGGAGACAAATATTGAAGCTAAACGCAAATCATTTCAGATGATCAGCGATAATATGTACGACTTGGCAAGAAGTGTAAGATATGATCAGCAGGTTGTTTACCACCAGTTTTGTCCTATGGCTTTTAACGATGCCGGGGCCTACTGGTTAAGCAATACAACTGATATTAAAAATCCATATTTCGGCAAAAAAATGCTCACCTGCGGAGAGGTTAAAGACTCGTTGGATTTTAGGATGCAGTGATGGTTGAGAGGTTGATTGGTTGACGGGTTGATTGGTTGACGGGTTGAGAGGTTGAATGGTTGAGAGGTTGAATGGTTGAGAGGTTGAATGGTTGAGAGGTTGAATGAGAGAAATAAAATAACCTTCAGAATCATAAAGCTCTGAAGGCCATTCTTAAAATACTTTTCACCCAATTAACGAACAAACCAATCAACAACTATTTATTATTCTTCCTGTATCTGCTCTCCAGTC
>MWVV01000376.1_pt1 | contig 16402 bp, 27 predicted proteins | sample 1047281 | NCBI WGS metagenome assembly MWVV01 (sample SAMN06349986, study PRJNA376086) | soil metagenome | isolation source: PT-2 sample Antarctic (ecotone) soil | place: Antarctica | collected 2015-01-13 | reverse complement strand
CCTTAATGTTTCCTGCATACCATAATGTCGCTACGGCTCGCTTCTAGAGCCTGCAATTATCTCTTTCACCGCTATTACAAATCATAGGCACTACGCTTTTCTTGCTCTGCTCGCAACGAACTTCCGTCGCATCTCTTCCAACTCCAAAGCGGTCGGGCGCGGCGCGATCACCGCAATCTTGCTTTCAATAACGGCGCGTGCCGCCGCGTCGAGACCCATCAGCATCAGGCGACGGTCTACGGCCTGCCAGAAGGCCGCACGGCGCAGTGCGCTGCCGATGTGTCGCTCTCTGATATGCGCGAGGTGACAGAGCACTTTCTGGCGCGGCTTCCCTGCCCTGCGCACCGATTCGACGAGCACGGCATAGCGCACCAGCCCGGCGGGTTGGCCGTCGAGTTCTGGACGGCGTAAGCGTCTAATCTTCCATCTCACGAACATAGATTAAATGGTAACGCTTGCGCCGGTGGAAAACACTAAAGTAGAATGCGCGGCAACAGGATGGATGCTAACGCATCTGTCTAGCATCGGGCATGGTGAGGATGTTCGATGTGCCTCATGATGAAAATTGTGAGAAGAGGCGGCTGGAGACGTGAGAAGTTCCAGCCGCTTTTCCTTTGCCTTCGATTAGTACCGTACTTCTTGGGTTTCAATCCAACCATGCTGTGAATGAAATGTTGCGAAATTGCGGACATCCGCAAATTTGCAATGAAAAAGGCGACGCCACAGAAAGCAATCGCCCCTTCGTTTCTCGAAAGATAATTTTCAGCCTCGCCGGATGGTTGCGCAAAAGGCATCTACCGCGCGGCTGCATTCCATTGTCCGGCTGAAGGCGTGGCTGATAGCTCCGGCTGTCAGGTCGTCGCGTTTGGCAAAGTCCCGCTCGTAAGCAACGGCGGCAATCAGTTCGACGAACGCCCGCGCCTGCGCGTCATCGTCTTGCGAAAGTATGATGTCGGTCAACTGCGCTGCCCGCTCGTTTGATATTCTCCTGAATGCCGGGTGATGCTCCCACTCCGCACTGTCTGCCTTCGGCGCGGGCGTTCCATCTTCAGCATCGTCATCATCTTCGGCATTATCATCATCTTGCGCGCTCGAAGCTTCCGCAACTTGCAATATACGCTTGATAAACTCCGGCGTCTTGAGCAGCCCATCTATGACTTTGCCTTCATAGCTGGTTATGTAGTCAACGGTGTCGTTGTAAAGCTTTACGGGCGTAGCCGGATTACTAAGAATCCCGGCGATATTCTCGGCTAAAGAATCAATTGGTTGTTGCGGCAAACGCGCCCCCACGCGCGCCCGCTTCCCCTCTCTTTTGTTCATCGCTTCCGGCCTCCCTTCTGATGCGCGATCACAAGACTGTCATCAAAATAGAAATCCATATTGCTGGAGCGTAATTTGGTGCGCCCGCCGGTGATGAGCACGTCATCAACGACGATCCAAGTGTTCTGCGCAATCAACGCGCAGTAAATAAGAACTTTGTCGCCCGGTAGAATTCGCCGGTGGCGCGCCGCTCTGATGGTGACGAGCAGGGCGCTTCCCTGCCCTGTCCGCGTGGTAGACTGTTTGTGCATAACTGATGCCTTTCGTTTTCTGGAAGGTTGAAGGTTGGAGGCTTCCCGGACGTTGTAGCGTTCAGGAAGCCTTTTGCTTTTAGTGGCCGCGCTGTGCCGCCATTGCGATATGCAAACTTACGGCGGCCATCGAATGTTTGCAGGCGATACCGTCGCGTGTCGCGCAATTGCATTCGACGATCTTCTCGCCATGCGCGCGGTAGCACTTGACGGTGTATGTGTTGCCCTTGCTTCCCGTCACTTCGTAAGTGCCGAACTCGATCATCTTCACTTTCGGGTGAAGCGCTTTCGCGTTGTTGATTGCTTTCTCGATGTTGGCTGTCTCTAGGCTGAACATTTTGTTTGTCTCCGTTTCTTTTTTAATCGCTAACCTGTAAGAGATTTTACCGCACGCGGAAAGGATTGTCAATATATATCTTTCCTCACTAGGAAATAATTTATTGCTTATTTGTTCCGCGTGCGGTAAAGTGCCGCGTATGAACAAGAGCGAATTCACGACTAAAGAGGCCGCTGCGGAACTTGATGAGTCGGAACGGCTGGTCAGGTTGTGGTGTCAGCAAGGCAGATTTCCACACGCGCGCCGGGTTGAGCATCCGCGTGGTGACTATTGGTTAATCCCAAAGCACGACGTTGAATCGTTCACCAAGCCAAAGCCCGGCCCTGTACCGAAAGCGTCATCAAACGGCACACAGCCCGCAAACGGCAGTAATGCGGCACTCAAGGGCGCTGTGAAGGCAAAGAAGCGAGGCAAGAAATGAGTATTGAAGCAGAAAACAATCAGCGCAGCCGAAAGGAAAAATACTTCTGTGCTGGGTATCTTCGTACAGAGCAACACGCCTGCCTAAATACCCAAGACCACTTGGGGGCGTGCGAAAGATGTGGTTCTAAAAGAATGTACCCCATTAACTTGTATCCGATAGCGTCAGCTACCGATAGCGCCTTGAATGCTGCAATGGCTAGTGATGATGCGGCGGTAACAGATCGGATTCATGAAACCCATGAAGCAATTTTAGAAGAATTAAAGAGGCTGAATGATCGGATGGAAAGGCTTGAAAAGCTAAACATCCATGACGATGCAAAAGAATTGGATGGTATCAACTAAGAAGAAAGGCAAGAAATGATTGACGACAAAGCGACCGAAAAGCTCAAGAAACGTGCGCAGGACTTGGGTTTGATTGTTAATGCCAGTGCAGGAAAGAAGCAAAGCACAAACAAAGCAGCCACAGGCGCAGCCAACGCCAAGAATGGCACTTCTGCGAAGAAGAAAAGCAAGAGATAAAATCTAAGGAGATATATGCAAATCGAAGTTTCGCGTTTGTGGTTACAAAATGATGAGTCAAGAATTGTGGCTACCGTCTTTTTCTATGACGATCACGACGACGACAGGCCACATAACTCGTCAAAGGTAGAAGTATTTATTCCTATGGTTGATTCTCTTGCAGAGATCAAGAAGCTCGCCATCGAAAAGGCGCGGGAGTTTTTAACCGAAGCAATATCGAGCACTAGCACTAACAGCAAACAGGACATCACCACATGAGCGTCGAAGATAGAGTCGTCCAACTTGAAAGCGTCGTTGCCACACTCGCACGCCTGATGGAAAAGGCCGACGCGCGCGCCGCGCGTGACGCTGCCCGCACCGATAGCCTTGAACGCCACTTCAAGATGCTCACGGAATTGGCCGTGCGTGCCAGCGAGCGCGCCGACGATGCGGACGCCGGGCTTGTCGAGATGCGCGCGGCACAGACGAACGCGGATGTGCGGATCGCAGCTCTGGCAGATGCGCAGATTCGCACCGAAGACGCATTGAGAAAGTTGATCGAGCGTGACGAGCGGCGCGGGTAGCAGCGGGCAATAAAAGCCAGCAAGAAATGAGCACAGCCTATGAGCGATGTTAAAAACGAAAACGGAGTCGAGATTACAGGCGAGTTTTACACAGCCACCATCTTTGAGACCATCGGAGAATTTAACGCCGGGGCGGAGACAATTTCAGTACGCATGGAAGGATATAGAGACCCGGATAAATTGTTTGTGCGGCCTTTGTCTGAAATACCAGTTGAAATGAGAGAGACAGCTAAAGTTAATGGATTCAAGTTCTGGGCACAAGCGGAGATATCCGTCGATGAACAGAACGGCACTGAGTCGCTCAAACTTTCAGAGATAGAGCCGATGGGTCATAAATAGAAAGGCAGTACCACATGAGCGAAGAAGAAGCGCAACTTATCCGGCAGCTAATCCGCGAGGAACTAAGCGGCCTTGTGGATATTCAGGCGGCGGACGGCGTGCGGATTACGCGCGTAGAAGAAACGGCGCAGACATTACTCTCCATCACGCAGAATCTTGTCACACTTGCACAGAGCCATGACGAACGGCTCGAAGCCTTGACGATGCAGCAGAACGCGCTGGCGGTCACTGTGGAGCGTCTTTCTAACACCGTCGAGCGTTACATCACGGCGCGCGGCAACAACGGCAGCGGCGGGCAATGAAAGGCAGTATGCCGCCCGTGCGCGCACAGACTTATAGATAGCTGATATAAGTCGGGCTTTTTTTAACGCATGCCGCCCGTGCGCGCACAGACTTATAGCGTCTGTCAAAACTTCCCCAATTGGGGACAAAATGCCGCCCGTGTGCGTGAAGCAAACCCTATAAGGTAAACCGAACAAATCGGATACTCACAATGAGCGAATCAAAATTCTATCTTCTTGCTTTGTATGCAATGAAACTTAATCCTGACGATGTTGTTTATACATCGGAAGAAGACGGTTCAATTAAGTGGGATTTTAAGCCCGGCAAAAAAACAATGGGCGAGGGATTTCCTCTTGTCTCGCTCTGGGCTTTAGGAGCGGTTGCGCAATCCGCAGATGAGGCTAAAGCACAGGGGATGGAAAAACTAATGGAAGTCTGCCCGTCGCAACAAGGATGGGTGAACCATCATGTCTCAATAAATACCGTCTCGCGCGCCACTCTGCTGCGCGTTGTCGAAGATGCTACGGGAACATCCGAGCGCACCGAAGATGACGAATGGCCGGACATTCTCATGTGAAGCGTAAGGACAAAGGCCGGTTTGATTATTCAATTAAGCGCGTACGCAATTAACCGAGTAACCGAATAATTATGATTATAACTGTGGCCTCATTTAAGGGCGGAGTTGGCAAGACGACCACCGCCGTACATCTCGCCGCTTTCATGCAGCAGAGCGCGCCGACGCTTCTCATTGACGGCGATCCGAACCGTTCAGCGACAGGCTGGACGAAGCGCGGCGAGTTGCCTTTCCGCGTTGTAGACGAACGGCAGTCTGCGAAGTTTGCGCGCGACTATGAGCACATCGTCATCGACACCGAAGCGCGCCCGGAAGAAAGCGACTTGAAGGAATTAGCCGACGGATGCGACTTGCTCATCATTCCGACAACGCCGGACGCGCTCGCCATTGATGCGCTCATTCAAACCGTCGCGGCGCTGGAGAAGATCGGCACTGACCGCTTCCGCATCCTGCTGACAATTATCCCGCCGCGCCCGTCACACGACGGAGACGAAGCCCGGAGCCTTATGAGCGAGCGCGGCCTGCCGCTGTTCAGCGGCGAGGTTCAGCGGCTTGTGGCGTTCCAGAAAGCCGCACTCGCTGGCGCGCCCGTTTACAAGGTCAATGATCCGCGCGCAGAGCAGGCATGGAATTGTTATGTAAACGTCGGGAAGGAGATTGCCGCTTGACCACTCGCAAAAGCAAATTCAGCGGTTTGTTCGACGCACGGGCAGCACAAGGCGCAGAGGGCGAGAAGCGCAGGCGCGGGCGACCTTCCGGCGACGCGGGCGGAAAGCGCGACAACAAAGCCGAATACACACAAGCATCCGCTTATGTCCGGCGTGAGACGCATCGCACCGTTAAATCAATGCTTGCGCTCGAAGGCAAAGAGTTTAGCGAGCTGGTGGAAGAGTTGTTGAGCGAGTGGATTAAATCGCGTAGCTGATTATTTGAATAAGCGGTTACGCAAATAACCGATTACTCGACTAACCGCTTACTTAATTATTCAGTCTAAAAGGTTTACGAGAAAATAAAGATTGACTGTTTTGTGTTTGCCGTGTCTTAATGCGGCTTGAATTTCGGCTCGTCTTACTTGCGTTTTGTGGATAGCTACCGCCAACGTGAGGACAGATCGCAACTCTCTGATGCGACCCGTCGAGCCGAATCCTAAATCAGAGATAAGCTACAGAGAGGCTTTAGATGGATACTACCGCCGCTGAAATCTTCGAGCCTTCTTTTGAGCCGTTCACTATAACGGCCACCGGAAAGGTACGGATAGAAAAAGGCAACGACGTAGTCACGGTCACCATACATTGTGACTCCTCCGGCGACTTAAAAGCGCCTCATCCAGAAATTCTCTCGGTACCTTTCCCTCTCTCTGAGTTTAGGGATGACGCCGAAATAGAAGAGTGGGCAAAAGGAGTTTACGTCGCATTCAGAAAGAACGCTGCCTCGTTGCTAATCAATCAAATGGCGCAGATTTACATCGGTGTGCTCAATCTTCATCGAGGCGTTGCTCCTGCCGAAGTAGTCAAGGGACATGTGCAGTTTAATGAGAAATTCTTGCGAAAGGGTTTTGGGCTACCGTGGCGGCGTGGGAACTTCTCACCGTGGACTAAGATTGAACTTGAAAGGGAAGTTAGATTAGCAATTGAAAAGCTTCCCAAAATCAACCGCAACCTAGACAAAACCGTGAACAAAATGAGGAAGAACGAAGCAGCGAGAGGAATCAATAAGGAGAGTAGCAGGGTGCCAAAGTCAGGTGAAGCACTAGGAAAACTCTTACAGACACTTGGCGTGGATTGGAAGACGCTTAAAAGAGAAATTAACTATGTAAATTAGTAAAACCGAATGTAATCTCTATATCACTTTCGTTTATTTTATTGAGCAGAAAGTTGACTTTCCGATAGTAAGGCCGTACCCTTTCGGCGTGCTGGAAAGATTGAAAAGATTAAAAGCAAAAGTGCCGCGCAGATTCTTTGACCGGAAGCACGCGACACTCAGCTTTTGTTTTGCCTTTATTGACAAGTGCTTTTTTAGGCGGAACGCCTTTGAAGCGAGAGCATTTTAAGCATATTCAATGTGTTTGACAAGCCTCCCGCTCATAAGCCTACCTAACTTTCAAAAAGCACAATAAACATATCCCGCAAGGGCTTTAAGTCCTTGCACCGAAGAGGTGTATTTCCGATGCCAAAAGAGCACGAAGAAAAGCCAGAATTTAGCACTTACGAAGTCGCCGACGAGTTGGGCATCAGCCCGCCTACCGTCCGCGCTCTGGTTGCACGCGGGGCGATTCCCGCCGTGCGCTACTACAAGAGGCTGAAATTTACACGACGCGCCATTGACGAATTCAAAGAGCGTAGCCAAGTGCGCGCGATTGCCGCATGAAAATACGAACGCCCTAGGTGCTTCAACACCTAGGGCGTTCTTTTGCTTTTTTTGATGATAAGTAAAGGACGGTTTAGCCATGCCGAGAATACACCGAAAAAACTTTCGCCGCAATCGAAAAATCGATCACCTGATTGATCGAACCCTTGATCCATGTTTTCGATGCGGCGCGTGCTTCATAAAAACAGGGCGCGTTTTCACCCTGCACTGCGTTGAAAATCGCGTCGTAAACTTTCGTATCTGCCGTGCGTGCGCGCAGCTTCCCGCTGTCCAAGTAACGAGCGCCAGCTTAATGCAGGAGGCCGCATGAGCGCACACAAAAGCACAGTCATCGAGCCGCCTTTTGCTGCAACGGAGCCAGACGTTGAAATGTTTTGCGCCGGTGACGAAAATAGCTGGCAAGAGACACACGCCGCCGACGCGAAGACAGTCGAAACGCGAAAGCGTAGCAGCGCCTTTGTTGCCAGCTTCAACGCCGTCATTCGTCGCTCCGGCATCCCGGAAGCCTGCCGCGTCCGCAAGCTCGACCTTAACCTTGACGAAATCAAATGCTTGCTCCTCACCTGTATGGATGCAGCGCAGCGCGCGGAATGGAAGGCAGACAAAGAAAAAAGGCCGTGCGGAAAAGTACGCAGCTTCAAAGCGTCAGCCGGTGTAATGGAGACGTACCATAAACGTCTTGAAGTGCCGCCCGGTCTTACCGAAGAAGAAAAAGCAAAATGGTTCAAATCTAAAGGGCGAAATTGGCAGCGCCGTTTCAAGCGCCTGCACCTTGCGCAGTGCTTCACGCATTTACCTTTCTTCGTGAAAAACAATGGCGAGGCGTCGAGTCAAAAACTTGTCACTCCTAGTTACGTCGATAATCTCACGGACTTAATAGCTGACACCGCGCGGCGCGCAAAAGGCAAATCATCGGAACCGATTGGCCGTTACAACAAAGCGGCAGACGAAGCGCTCGCGCACTTCCGCGAAACCGTAAAGCCTTATGCACCGGAATGGAAACTCGAAGATTACACGGGCGAAGAGAACGCCAAAAGCGACGAGGCGGCCACATCGAAGGCGAAAACGGATGATCCGCGCAAGGCCGTGGGAAAGGCTGCGATCATGTTAGTTACGGAAGGAAGGCGCGTCGCAAAGGAAAGCGGCATGAGCGAAGACGAAGAAATCGCTTACCGTCTGGAAATACAAACGAAGATCGAAACGCTGTGGACTTCACCCTCGACGGACAGCCCGCGCCCGAAAGCAAACCGCGCGTCGCTTGATACTCCGTCTCCTGTGATGGTTAATAGCGACATTCACAAAAAAGACGATGCCGCGCCCGCCGAAGTAGCGACAAATTTGTCGCTACTAAACACGCCGGAAACGCAAAAACATTCAGCGAAAGCGCAAAACACACTCGAAAGCACCGCTCTTATTGTAGCGAATCCGCTGGAGCAGGCGACGCGCGCCGCCGAAGCCTTCGAGAGCGTTGGCTGCGATAGCTTCAAAGCGGTTTTCGTCGGCATCTACCCGATTACGGGCGAGTCCGAAAGGTTAGGCAGCGAGCCGAAGCAGAAAGGCGCATCGCTGACCGCCGACGAATTTAAGTCCCGTATTCCTGAATACATCAAGCGGAACCAGCAGCAAGGCCATAACGTGGCCGTGCGTGCGTGGGGCGCGCTCGTACAGGTAGACGATTGCAGCACGGAGATAATGGAGCGGCTTAAGCCCTTTGCTTTTTTTATTGAAGAGACATCGCCCGGCAACTATCAAGTATGGCTTGCCCTGCCGAAATCGTTTGTCGGCGCTGATGGGAAAATCAACGAAGAAGGCAAAGCGATCCGTAAGCGTTTGCTGAAGAAGTTTGAAGAACGCGGCGAGTTCGCCAACGGCGGTGCATACGGCAGCACAAGGTTGCCGGGAACGCTCAATATCAAAGAAAAATATCAGCCGTCGTTTCCGCTAATTCGCCTCACTCATGTAGCAATGGGGCGCATCGTGACGCCCGAAGAGTTAGAGCAGGCTGGGCTTCTTGCCGACGTTCCTGCGACTCCCGTTATAACGCTCGTCGAGTCTTCGCGCTATGCCAACTCAAAACTTCCTATGGAGTGGCCGGATTATCACTACTACGTCAGTCGCGCGCCTTTGAAGGAAGACGGCCAACCGAATCTTTCGCGCGCTGATGAGAGCTTTGCGGTTCGCTGTCTGTCTCTCGGTCATCCCTCTCATTCTGTTATATCAAAGCTGCAAAGTGTCAGAGATAAAGCCGCGCGGCGGCATGACTATGCGGAGAGAACTGTTCGAGCGGCTGAACACTACCTTGCTTCACAGCCTGTACAGCAGCGAAGGGAGCGCATGACGATATGACGGCAGATGTCTTGCTTTACCATCTTGCAGAGATTGGCGTCTCCGTCTCGCTTGGCGCTTCATCGTCGGAGCTTTCTTTGGACGCGCCGCGCGGCACGCTGACGCCGGAATTAACCGAACTTTTGCGCGAACATAAGGCTGATTTAATCGAACTCGTTTACGAACGCGAGGAAGCATCGGCAATTGCAGATGAGGGCAGACTATCCGCCATCGGACGCGCCTTTCTCGGGTCGCAAAAGAAACTTGTCACCGTCGCCGATGGAGTTGACCCGGCGCTGGCAAAGATCGCCACTTGTGATGCGGGATTGCTTGCCTTCGCCCGTGCTTCCGGTGGTTTGGAAATAATCAGCGCGTGCATTGATGCGCAGAGAATTGAGCGTGCAGCATGAAAACGATAACAACACACGCGCCGCAGGCCTTCGAGTCGAATGGGTTTTATGAGCGGCTCATCACCATGCGCCGCACAGATCGCAAGACGTTCGACGGCTTCAGTATTCCGACGCGGCTGGCACTTGCTGAATACGAAAAACAGAAGCGCCAGCACGAAGCAGAGCAATTAATCAAAGCTGAATCATTACGCGCGTAGAAGCGCACAGAAGGAGAATTAATCAATGTTTGGATTAAGCAATGGCGTACAGGATGTGTTGCGCCGACTCAAGCGCCCGCCGCAAATGATACCGTTCGACGACGCGAGCGCTTCCCTTCAGCCGCCGCCGCCGCTTGTGCGCCCGCCTCTCTTTGGTTCCGCAACCGACGCGCTCGGCGATGCGCCGTCGCCACAGCAGCCAGCGCCGCTTGTGCGCCCGCGCGTTGCTGGCAATTCGTCCGTGTTAGGCGATTCTTCTATCTCTATGGGCGGCAGCAATCAATCGCCGCTTGTTCGTCCCGTATTGCCCGCGTCGGGTGATTATCCGATGCCGCAGTCTTTGCCGGACTTTTCATCAACTGATAGCGCATCGGCACTGACACGTCCTGATTACATGAGGAGCGATCCCAATGCTTCGCGTGTGCGCCAACTCGCGCCGCCTTCGGAGCTTGACCGGGACACAAGCTATCTCAACGAACTACATACTGCGCCGCTCGAGCATAAATCACGCAAGCGTGCCTTCTTCGAGATGTTGGCGCGAGGCGGAGCTAATATCGACCCGCGTGCGCCTCTCGCTGAAAAGATTGGCGCGCTATTCGGGGGCGGGCTGGTGGGCGCAGTTGCGCCATCAATGGCGGCACTCGCTACACGTCAGCAGCAAATCGGTCAGGCGCGGCAGCAATATGGATTCGACTTGCAACGGCAACAACAACAATCAGAAGTTGATGCGCGCGATGCGGAAACGCAGGCGAGGCGCGCGACGATTCCAGGCATTCTTGCCGCGCCGCGATTGAAGGCTGCCGAAATCAAATTTGGTTACGACAAGTTGAACGCAAATGATCTTGAGAATGAAAAGCGCGTTGTCGCCGGTCAAGTCAATAACGCGCCGGAGTTCGATCCACTAGCGCCGCAAAATGCTACCACCGTCGCCAAGCTTCAATCGCTTGGACTTCCGGTTATCGCCAAGCGTCGCGGCCAAAACATTAAGCTTCAACAAAACGATGCGGGGCAGTGGTTCACGCTCGCAACCGACACATCGACGGGACAGACGAGCCTTAATCCGGTGATGAGACAATCCACGCCGCTCAAGACAACAAAGGAAGAATTTGTTGCGGGTGCTGTCGGAACGCGCAATCCTCAAACTAATCGCAACTATACGCCGGAGGAAGCGGGAGCATTCTATGACGGAAAAGTTGCGCCACAACCTTTCACTTCGACGCCTGCGCCCGTGCTTAAAGCCCGCACCGATACCGAGCGAGATAAGGCGCGCTTCAATAATCAGTTGACCTTAGAACAAAAGCGGGAGGCATCGGCACTCAACCGGTTAGGTATTACACAGGCAGGCGAGAATTCGCGCCAAGAAAGAAGCATCGCCGCCAGACCGGGCAAGGAAGCAAAGTCTTATACGCCAGCACAGCGCGCAGACGCCCTTAAAGCTGTCAGCGAAATTGAGTATTACTCGAAGCAAGCAGCGGCGGCACAGGCGAATGGCGGCACGATCACACTGCCCGATGAGAACGGTCATAGCGTGGAGCACACATCGGGCGACTTATTCGATGCGGCGCGCAATTCACAGCGCACCCTCGACGAAGCATATCCGGGACTCTATGACATTCAGGGTGCATACGGCAAAGACAAAAAGTTTTATCCGAGCGGCGCGCGGCTCAAAGGGAAGTAGCTTATGTCTACATCAAGCAACGATCTTGAAAATCTGCTGCGCGACATGGAAGCGAGTAAAAGCGAAGGCAGCAACGGCAATAGGGCAGCAGAACAAGCGCGCGTAGTGTTTGCTGAAATAGATAGAGTTCGCTCCTCATGGCGAGATGCTTACTGTGCGCAAGGATTCAGCGACGACGAGTTCTTGTGGGCGTGGCCTATGATCTTTAGCGAGGTGTGCATATTGTCAACCAAATATTGCCGTGACCATGTTCGGCAACAACTATTAAACATCAATTCATTTGTCGATCTAGTCACAAGCGATAATTGACAAGTGAGAACAAGAAAGAAAGCGAAGGCCGGACGGTAAGAAACCATGAATCAAGAGGCTACCTATCAAGCCGAGCGTGCTTTACGTCTCGTTGCTGCCTTCAAAGAAAAACACGATGATTGTTTCCGCAGGCACGGCAACAGTGAGGAAGCAACAGCTTGGATGTGGCAACGCTACAATACAGAAGACTTCGCGCGTCAAATTAGGTTCACACGCCGAATTCTTACCCAGCGGATCGCTGACGGTGCGGACGATCTATACGCATTCAGGTGGAATTAAGAGCAATGAAAGCGACAACTAAAGTTCCTGATAAACAGGATGAAAACAGGAACAGAAAACCAGCGGCGCGACGGACGCCGCCCGTTGCCACACAGTGGAAGCCCGGTCAATCCGGCAATCCTGCCGGACGCCCGAAGTCTCTGACGCTTTCCGAAGCCTACCGCCGCGAGTTGGCGAAGATTGACGAGACAGACCCACAGAAACGCACCTTTGCCGAAGTGCTGGCAGAACAGATGATCGTGAAGGCGAAGACCGGCGACGTTGCCGCGCTTAGGGAAGTCGCAGACCGCGTTGAAGGCAAAGCCAAGCAGACCATCACGCTCTCCACAGACCGCCGCGAACAAGTCGAGCGTGCCATTGATCGAATGATCTCGACGGCCGCGTCCGACGGCCACATACTCACCAGAGAAGACGCCACCGCCGCGCTTGCCGCCTATGCGCCGGAAGTAAGCCAACTGCTTCACTGAATGCTTCACTGAATGCAATCCTATCTTTCAGATTTAGCGCGCACCGAAGCACTCGCGCTTGAGGCGGCGGCGCAACTCACCAGAGAAGACGCCGCGCGCAGCGGCGATGATGCTTTGCGTGAAGCGCTCGAAGCCTGCATTAATTCTCGCTTGCTGATTGCCGCCGAACAGGAGAAGACGCGCATCCTTATTGACGCGGCAGAGAATGAAACGGAGCGCGCCTTTCGCGGCTATCAATTCGATCTCGTTAAACTTCAAATCGAACGCGCCGCCGAAGCCGCAGAATTGCGCCTTGCGTTGCTTGATTCACTGAAGTCCGAAGCCGACTATGCACGCGAGCGTGAGAAGTGCCGCAATGGCGCTGACGGAACAATTTACTGGTTCGAGAATTATTCATGGGGCTTTGATCCGCGCGATGATTCGCCGCTTCAGGTAATGCCGTTTTACCCGTTCGAGTTTCAGCGCAATTATCTTCGCTGGCTCGAAGCGCTCGTTTTCGAGAAACGCACGTCCGGCCTCGTCGAGAAGGCGCGTGACATGGGCGCAACCGTCGGCGCGCTGAATTGGACAGTCAAGCAATTCCTCTTTCGCCCGCACTTTTCCGCAATGCTTGTTTCCGTGACCGAAGACCTCGTGGATTCTAAAAAAGACCCGGACACGCTTTTCGAGAAAGTGCGCTTTCAACTACGGCTTACGCCGTCGTGGATGTTGCCCAAAGGCTTCGACCTGAACCGCGATACGCCGTACATGAACATCAGCAATGATGAGAGCGGCGCGGTCATCAGCGGCACGGCTCCAACGGCGAACGCCGGACGCCAACGCCGCCGTACCTTTGTGCTCGCCGACGAATTCGCCGCATGGCCGTATGGCGGCTATCCACAGCACACGGCGCTCTCGCAGACGACGCGCTCGATGTTCAAAGTGTCGTCTGTTCAGGGCAAGCATAATAAATTCGCCGAAGAGCGGCACAGCGGGAATGCCAACGTCTTTGTCATGGATTGGCGTGACCATCCGTGGAAGGATCAGCGCTGGTATGCCGCTTTGCCTTTCGGCTACGGCGGCGCGCCGATGAGCGCGGAAGTGATTGCGCAGGAAGTTGATCGAAACTATGAAGCGAGTCAGCCGGGCAGAGTGTTTCCGCAGTTCCGCGACACGCACTCTGTCATTACCGTTTCGGAGCTTCGCGTGTATCTCAAAAAGCATGGCGTGGATATTCCCGACAGTGGCGACGGGTTGCCGCGTATGCCGCTTGAGTGGACGCTTGGCCGTGCGAATGACAGGGGCGCAACCGAAGGACATAGAAACGGCTGGCTATGGGCAGCGACGCCGAAAGCTTCGCATCCGCTCGATGATTCAAGGTTTATCTTCCGCGAATACCTTGCACCGATTGGCGCGAGCTTGGGCGAGATTGCGCGCGCCGTTTTCGACTTCGAGCGCCGCGACGGTGAGAGCGCGCAAGGTAGGATGACTCTTTCCCTTAATTCACACGAAGCGGAAGGCGAGCGAGTCACCTACGCGAAGGAATACGGCCTTCACTTGCACAAGTGGCGTACTGACTATGAGAACGGCATCGCGCAGCTCGTTGATCGCTTTTCTTTGCATGACGTGGACAGGCCGCATCCTATCAGGCCGCAACTAATGGGACGCCCGAAGATTTACTTTATCGTCGCCGACGGTCAGGGCGAATTGCAGTCAAACGGGATGGGCGGCTATTTCGTCACAGGAGCACGGGACAGCGGCGGGCTTCTCAATCTGCGCCGTCAAGTCGTCGGTTATCACTATCCACCGGAAGAAGCGGGCAAGCCTGCGGGGTTGATGCGTCCGCGAAAAGTCGACGACGATCTTGTCGATCCGCTGCGCGCATTTGCGGTGCATCGCTTTCCGCCGCAGACTTCGATGACGGATGCTGAACGCCGCAACGCTTTACGGCCAAGCATCATAAAAGACGAGAACATTGCAAGGCTATCGAATGAAGAAGCCTCTCGCGCAATCACCGGCCAGATGATTTATGACGCGGAGCAAAGGGAAGAGCGCGAATTTGAAGAAAACGCACGCCGGAAGAGTGGGGGGCGCTTTTCGACGGGCGCAGGCTTGCGTGGTTTTCATGCTCCGAGTTTCAAATTACCCCGCCGATAATCCGCCTTTTACTAACCCTTTCACCACCCAATCAGAGCCATGCAATACGAGCAACGCTTTGCTATGAAGCGATGTTTTGTTTGATCTTTAATTAAAATGCGGCTTGATAGTGAACGAGCAACCCTCTGACTATTTTTGGATGGTCGCTGAATAAAAGGGTAGGCTGTGGCCTGTGCAGGCGGAATGCGGTAGCAGCAGAAGCGGTTTCTTATTTGCGCGTTCGATTGAGCATTTGTCTTTCGTACTCTTCGATATGGTCGATGTGGTGAAACGGGCGACTGCCGATTCTGGTAAATCCTATCTTTCCCGTGCGCCGCCACTCCCAAAGAGTGTTGCGACTGATGCCGAGTATTTCGCACGTCTCTTTGGTTGTGTAAAACCTTTTGTTTGGCTTCTTCAACTCTGATGCCCCGAACATCTGTATGTTATTCGAGAGCTGCTCGACGGCCTGCGCTAATCGCATAAGGAAGTCGTCTATCTTCTTGTCCGCCGCCGCGCGTAAAGCAAGAGCCTCTCGTAAATCCCGAAGTAAATTCGTTTCCATTGATTGCTCCTTGTGGCAAAGAATATGGTGATACGAGGCTTTTGATACCACACTTCGTTTACGAACCAATCACTCCCTTTGCCACTCCGCGACTGATAACGCAAACTAGAAATCACGCGAACTAAACATTACAGTCCCGAATCTACAAGCCTGCTTTTAATCCTTGCCAACGAATCCGCGCTCGTGTGCTACGCTAACTAAACAATTCAGCCATTTTGTTTAGTTCGATTCTATGCCATCGCCAGCACTTGAGACGATCAAGTTTCTAACCGTTGACGAAGTAAAGCGCCTGATGCGCTCCATCGAGAGCAAGCGTGACCGTGCGTTGTTTCTCGTGGCGTATCGTCATGGCCTGCGCGCAAGCGAAGTCGGGATGCTCCGGCGCAACGATTTCGATGCGGTTCAGTTTTCGCTGATGTGCTACCGGGTGAAAGATGGATTGTCGGGTGTTCATCCCGTTCAGCCGGACGAAGCACGATTATTGAAGTCTTATTTGCGCGCCCGCGCCGACGATGCGCCGCCGCTCTTTCTTTCGCGCAACGGCGCGCCCATATCGCGTGTTCAGCTTCACTTATTGATGAAGAAATATGGTGAAGCCGCGAAGCTCCCGGATGACAAGCGACATTTCCATTGCTTGCGCCATACATGCGGCGTGCAGTTGTACGAGAAAACCAAAGACATTCGCTTTGTGCAGCATTGGCTCGGCCACCAGCGCATCCAGAATACAACCATCTACACGCATCTCTCACCGGCGACGCTCGAAGCTGAAGCGCGCGATGCTTTTATGAAATTGCCGCGCTTCTGAAACCGTTATCAGTCGCAAAATAGTGTTTATTAGCATGGGCGGATGGACTGCTTGCATTACAAGGCGATACAGCTTGGTTACGCTTCTCATACATAAGCGTAACCTAAAAAGTATTTGATAATAGCAGCGTTATCTCAAATGCCCGAAATCCCTTAATGTTTCCTGCATACCATAATGTCGCTACGGCTCGCTTCTAGAGCCTGCAATTATCTCTTTCACCGCTATTACAAATCATAGGCACTACGCTTTTCTTGCTCTGCTCGCAACGAACTTCCGT
>MWVV01000375.1_pt1 | contig 16407 bp, 14 predicted proteins | sample 1047281 | NCBI WGS metagenome assembly MWVV01 (sample SAMN06349986, study PRJNA376086) | soil metagenome | isolation source: PT-2 sample Antarctic (ecotone) soil | place: Antarctica | collected 2015-01-13 | reverse complement strand
TTAATCGATGAACAAGCAAGCGAGGAAATTATTCTTATCGGTCTGCACAACGCGCTCCGTTTCTTAGGTGAGATTACCGGTGAGACTACGAATGAAGATATGCTAACTCGAATCTTTTCAACATTTTGTATCGGAAAGTAAGTAAAAAAATGAAGATACACATGCAAAAGTTAAAAAGTTTCAGGTTATTTCAAATTTGTGTCAAAAGTATTTTCTATTTCCAGAGTTTTTGAGATTCTATCCAAATTTAAACTTCTCGCTGAGGCGTTAAAAATCTCGCGATAAGTTTTGCCTTTTGCGTAAAGTTCGTCGTGTGTTCCGCTTTCGACAACGCGACCTTCCTTTAGAACGAAAATCACGTCCGAATCAATAATCTGCGAGATGCTGTGCGAAATAATAACGACTGTGCGGTTTTCCTTGATTGCGTCCAGACTGTTTTTAACTTGTTCGGTAGCAATCGCATCAAGGCTCGCCGTTGGTTCGTCCAGGAATATAATCGGTGGATTTTTGAGGAATAGACGGGCAATGGCGACGCGTTGCTGCTGCCCGCCGGAAAGTTGCTGCGCGTCGTTTTGGTATTTGTTTGGAAGCTGTTCGATTTGGTCGTGCAGATAAGCCTGTTTTGTCGCTTCGACAACTTCTTCAAAATTCGCCCGCATATTTCCGTAGCGAATATTTTCTTCGATCGAGCCTCTGAAAATATGGTTTTTCTGTAAAACAAGCCCGATTTTTCGGCGCAAAAGACGCGTATCGTATTCTTGAAGATTTTTTCCGTCAAGCAAAATTTCTCCATCGTTCGGCGCATAAAATTTACAAAGCAAATTCAAAAGGGTTGATTTTCCCGCCCCGGAAAGCCCGACAAACGCGACAGTTTTGCCCGCCGGAATCGTCATATTTACATCGAGTAATGCTTTTATTCCGTTAGGATACGTGAAATCTACGTTTTTCAACTCAAACTCGCCGCGCAGATTTTCCGTTATAAGTGAGCCGCTTTCCTCAATCGCAAAATCAGCATCGAGAACCTCGAAAAAACCTTCAGAATAAGTTAGAGCCTCGTTGATTTGGTCGTAGATACGGTGCAGCTGGCGGATCGGCGCGGAAACATTGTTGAAAAGCAGAATGTGAAACATAATCGCGCCAATTGTCATTTGCTGGTCTAAAACCAGATACGCGGTCAAAATGATAATCAAGACCACTCCGACTTGTTCAATAAAAGTTTTTAACGCATCGAAAATATAATTAGTTTTGCGTTGTTTGAGCTGAGCGTTGATCAGATTTTGCTGCAATTGATATTGCTTACCGCGCTCGTATTCTTCACGGACAAACGACTTAATAACGATGATTGATTCGATAATATTAAAAAGTCCATTAGTTTTCTGCTCACGCAAACCTCGCAAGCCACGCCGCACGCCTTTGAACAATCCCGCCTGCCGCCAACTCAGGAGAAAATAAATCGGCATAATAATTGAGGCGATTAAACCGACATAAAAATTTGCGTTAAACATCAGAATTAATGCCAAAATCGCATTGGCAAAAAGCGGCAGAAGGTCGACAAAAATGTTTTGGACAAAGCTTGTTAAACTTTCCGCTCCGCGATCGATTCTGGTTTGCAGCTTGCCAGTCGCATTTTCATCCGCGGCAAAAAACGCGTATTTGTAGGTTAAAATCTTTTCGATGGCGTGCTGCGCAAGATTGCTTGAAAGATTGACGCGCAGCCGTTCGCCAATCATACTCTGCCCGTATTTGACAGCTATGTTGATAATTTCCTTGCCAAACAGAATCCCGCTGATGAACAATAAAAGTGATGTGCTTTGCTGCGCGGTTTTCCCTTCTTTGATCAATTGTTCAATTGAATCAACCGTATAGCGCAAAACAACCGGGTTAACCTGTGCCGCAACCGCGCCGATCAAAGTAAGAAACAGCGAAATAGTGATGAGAAGTTTATAAGGTTTGACGAATGGAAACAGTCGCCTGATAATTTGCCAAAAGTCCATTATTTATTGATTTAAGTCGATTTGGGAGGAAGTAACATAGAATCATCAAATTTTTTATGAAGTGGTAATATCTTAACTTGTATTCGGAAATATTATAACAAATAACTAATTTGAATAAATTTTAAAAATTCAGACGCAGCGGGCGAAGCAGAAAATTATGAAAGGGATTTTGACGACAGTCGGTTTTCTATTAATTATTTTGGTGGTTTTTGAAATTTATATGACGGTCTTGCGGGCGCATAAACAGCCGGGACCGGTCAGCAAAAAGATTAATCGCTGGTTGTGGTGGACTGCGAGCAGTGTCGCGTATCGCCTTAACCAGCGGTCGCGTCACTTGATCTTAAATTCAATCGGTCCAATACTCCTTCCTGTTTTAACCGCCGTGCTTCTTACTTTTCTGCTGGTCGGATATGCCTTCATTTACTACCCGCGCCTGCCGCAGGACTTTAATATCGTCTCTCAGCCGGAAACAACTGATCAAATGCGTGAAGCCTTATATTTTAGCGGCGTTACACTGCTGACAATTGGATATGGCGATGTGACTCCGCGCACAGATTTTATGCGTGTTATCGCTCTCCTGGAAGGGTTTTCAGGCGTTGCCGTGATCTCACTCGTCATTACGTATCTACTGACAGTTTCCAGCGCCGTCCAGCATAAACGCGCCGTTGCCCTTTCGTTTTATCATCAAGCTAAACACGGAGCGGATGTCGCGGGTTTTATCATTCATTACTTCCGTCGCGATAACTTTTACGGTTTAGAAGAAATATTCCGAAACGGCACTCGCGATATTCAAATTTTGCTCGAATCACATATTGAACATCCGGTTATCTATTATTTTCATTCAATATCGGTGTATAAAAGTATGCCGCGCGTGCTTTTTATTCTTTTGGAAGCAGCGAATATTATTAATATCTGTCTTGATCAGGAGCAATATGTCAATACAACGGATCATCCGGAAATAGATACACTTGAAGAAAGCGCTCTTCAGGTCCTTAATGATTTCATTGTGGCTCTTAGTCTGGAAATCGAAACACAAAAACATATAGAAACACCGGAAATAGAACTTAAAAGACGTAAATTCTGCTTTTACCGCACAATGCGTAATTTGAAATCTGCCGGTATTAAAACGCGCTCTGACGAACATTTAGCTTTAGCAGAATACGTTTCAGGGCGCGAGCGTTGGGAGAGGCAACTTCATCGGCTCGGGTATTTCCTCGGCTACGATTGGGATGAATTAACAGGAGACAATAACTTGCAGGATGCCGTTCATGATGAACCGGATGAATTAAATCAACCGTTGGTTGGGAACAAAATTTTGCCAAAGTCTGATAATTTGAGAAATAATACTAAACATAAAAGCGAAAATGAGTAATCATTCTGACTTGAGTTTCTAATTGCAACGTATAACCATTAACTTCAGTAGTGATCCTAAGTGCATAATGCGTCATTCGCCTCAAAGATGATACTCTATTGGCTCAAAGTTTATTGGCAAAATTAACACATTTCAATAAAATACTAGACTGACTTAAAATTCAGCTTTTATAGCCAATTTGTTTTAATAATGAGATAATTAAAAGTTATGATTTTTGATGAAAAATTTGATGTTATTGTTATCGGAGCCGGTCACGCGGGGTGCGAAGCTGCCTCTGCCGCTGCTCGACTTGGGGTAGAAACCGCTCTTATCACTCTGAATCTTGATCTGATTGGGCAGATGTCGTGCAATCCTGCAATCGGCGGCATTGCCAAAGGTCATATTGTTCGGGAAATTGATGCTTTGGGCGGTATAATGGGGCGAATAATTGACCGAACCGGAATCCAGTTTCGGCTTTTAAATCGTTCTCGTGGTCCGGCGGTTCAGTCGCCGAGAGCGCAGGCGGATCGCGCATTATATCGAACTGAAATGCGTCGCGTCCTGGAATTTACTTCTAATCTGCATCTCCGGCAAGGTGCTGTTGCAGAGCTAATTGTTGAAAACAATAATGTTATTGGCGTAGAATTGCAAGACAGCCGAAGATTTGCCGGGCAGGCTGTTATACTGGCGACCGGAACATTTTTGAATGGAAAAATTCATACCGGTTCCAAAACTTTCTCTGCCGGCAGAGCGGGTGAGCCTGCTTCGATTGACCTTGCCGAAAATCTTAAACATTTGGGCTTTCCGGTTGGACGTTTGAAAACCGGAACTCCTCCCCGACTCGATGGTCGAACAATCGATTGGGACGCGTTCGAGGAACAAAATGCTGATGAGAATCCGGTCGCTTTTTCTTTTGCCACAGAAAAAATCGAGCAGCCTCAAATTTCATGCCATATCGGTTATACCAATGATAAAATGCATCACAAAATACGTGAAAACTTGCATCAATCGCCTTTATATTCAGGTAAAATTAAAGGCGTAGGTCCTCGTTACTGTCCTTCAATTGAAGATAAGGTTGTAAAATTTGCCGATAAAGATCGTCATCAACTTTTTCTCGAACCGGAGGGACACAATACCAACGAAGTATATTTGAATGGATTCTCAACTTCCCTGCCCTCAAACTTACAACAGGATTTGCTCAGGATGATCAATGGATTTGAAAATGTTCAAATTATTCGCCCCGGCTATGCGATTGAATATGATTTTATTGATCCGCGCCAGCTGAAACCTACTATGGAAACAATTCAAATTAAAGGACTTTTCTTTGCAGGACAAATTAATGGAACAACAGGATATGAAGAAGCCGCTTGTCAGGGCTTAATAGCCGGTATCAATTCCGCTTTTTATGTGCAAAAAAGAGACCCTTTTTATTTGAAAAGAAATGAGGCTTATATTGGAGTTTTGGTCGATGATTTGATTCAGCACGGTGTGGATGAACCTTACCGAATTTTTACTTCGCGCGCGGAAGATCGTCTAACTTTAAGACACGATAATGCTGATCATAGACTTTCTTCAAAAGGATTTGAAATAGGTCTTCTGTCAGGTTTGGACTGGGAAAATTTTAATAAAAAAAGAGATCGAATTTCAATGCTCAAAGAAATTATAAATTCTACTCGGTTTAAGCGTTCTGATATTGAATACGCAAGTATTTCTCAATTGCTTAATTGTGATTTGGGAGATGCCATAACGCTTTCACAGTTGGCACAAAGGCAAGGGGTGAACCTTGATTTAATTTATCGTCTTTTGCCGCAAAATATTCAATCTCAAATATCTACCAATGAATTGGAAACAACTTTGGCTGATTCTTTGTATAGCGGATATATCGAGAATCAACGAGTTGTTACTGAAAGGATATACCACAACGATAACCTACGGGTCCCGGAAGTTTTTTCGTATAAAAATATTAGTGGTCTTTCAAACGAGATGGCTGAACGTCTTGAACGCGCCAAGCCTAGTACTTTTGGGCAATTAAGACGAATTGGAGGAATCACTCCCTCAGCAGTATCGACAGTTTTAGTTCATCTTACCGCCCATAAAAATTAATCGCTGGTTACAAATCAAAATGTAGCACGTGCCACTGGAAGAAGGTTTTTGTAGCACGTGCTACATTTTTTTATCAGAAGTTAGGATTGAAAGTGGTTATATGTTATTTTATAAAAAACACAAAATGATAAAAAAATGGGAAAAATAATCGCTGTAACAAATCAAAAAGGGGGCGTCGGTAAAACCACAACATGTATAAATTTAGCTGCAAGTCTAGCAGTTGAAGAAAAAAAAGTGTTGCTTGTTGATGCAGATCCACAGGGAAATGCGACTTCCGGCTCAGGAATTCCACGCGCGCTGTCGAGAAAAACACTCTACAATGCAATGATCTTAAATGAACCGCTTGAAAATATTATCCAGACAACTGAATTGCCGTTATTATGGGTTGTACCAGCAGATAAAAATCTCGCAGGTGCTGAAGTCGAATTAGTTGATGCTGAAAACCGCGAGTATAGGCTTAAAAACTTGCTTGAAACAATTAAAGATAAATTTGATTACATCATAATTGATTGTCCTCCATCGTTGAGCTTATTAACATTAAATGGTCTCACGGCAGCAGATTCTTTATTAGTCCCAATCCAATGTGAGTATTATGCGTTGGAGGGAGTGACCGAACTGTTTGATACATTTGCCAGACTTCGACGAGGGCTTAATCCGCAATTAATAATAGAAGGTCTGCTTTTGACAATGTATGATGAACGAACAAATCTGTCGGCGGCGGTGGCAAAAGATTTACGCGATTTTTATGGTTCACAGGTTTTAAAGACGGTAATTCCAAGAAACGTGAGATTAGCTGAAGCTCCGAGTTACGGTAAACCTATAATTTTATATGATATACGATCGCGTGGGGCTGAGAGTTACATCCAACTGGCAAAGGAGATATTGAGTCATGAATAGAAAAGTATTGGGCAGAGGACTAAACGCGTTAATGGGTGATGAGGATATCTCCGGAAAAGAAAAGTTTTTAGAAATTGATCTTGATTTGATTAAGCCGAATGCTAGTCAGCCAAGAACTAATTTCACAGAAGTTAAGTTAGAAGAGTTGGCGCAGTCGATTAGAATAAACGGAGTTGTGCAGCCAATAATTGTCAGGAAGAAGGGAGCAAATTATGAAATAGTAGCTGGTGAAAGACGTTGGAGGGCTTCGCAAAAAGCAGGTCTTAATAAAATTCCAGCCATAATAAAGGATATTAAAGATGAAAAGTTACTGGAACTTGCGTTAATTGAGAATATACAAAGACAGGAACTGAACGCGATAGAAGAGGCGCGTGCTTATAAAAATTTGGTGGAAACAGTAGGTTTAACGCAGGAAATGATTGCCGAAAGAGTTGGCAAAAATCGAACAGTTATTACTACGTTCCTCCGTTTACTAAAATTGCCGGATGATATTCAAAACTTGGTTGTCGAAGAAAAAATATCAGCCGGACACGCCAGAGCGATTTTAATGGCTGATAATATTGATTTGCAGCGTGAATTAGCGAAAAAAATTGTTACAATGTCACTTTCTGTAAGAGAAACAGAAAAAGCGGCAAAAAAGATTCAGAAGAAAACTCAAATAAAGAATGCGAAAAATGAAAATCAAAAGATTGATCCAAATGTTAAAGCCGCCGAAACAAAATTACGTCGACATTTAGGAACTCAAATCCAAATTTTTCCGGACGGAAAGGGAACTGGCGGAAAAATTGAAATTGAATATTACAGTGAAACTGATTTAACGCGCATCTATGATTTGTTAATGAATATAAATACCTGAAAACATTGAACTTATGGGCAAAATTAAATTAACTCAAATGGTTTCCTGCGCGGGTTGAGTGGCAAAACTCGCCCCGCGCGATCTTGCTCAAGTTTTGGGTAAGTTACCAAAGCAAAATTTTTCTCAGGATGTTTTAGTTGGATATGAAACATCTGATGATGCCGGTGTGTTTAAATTAAATGAAGAAACCGCTCTTGTCCAAACAGTGGATTTTTTTACGCCTGTGGCAGATGAGCCGGAAATTTACGGAAGAATAGCGGCGGTAAATTCACTCAATGATATTTACGCGATGGGCGGAACGCCTCTGACCGCGCTTTCGATTGTTTGTTATCCGCAAAAGGGTGATTGGGAAGTTTTAGGGGAAATTTTAGAGGGTGGACAAAAAGCGCTTAATGAAGAAAATGTAGTTGTTTTGGGCGGGCATTCAGTTGATGATCGGGAGATAAAATTTGGCTATTCGGTAACAGGCGTAATAAATCCGAAGAACATTATTAAAAATTCAGGAGCGAAAAGCGGTGATATTTTAATTTTAACTAAACCGATTGGGACAGGAGTTATTAATACGGCAATAAAGTTTGAAAATGCAAGTGAAAGCGCTACTAATGCCGCGTTAAAAACAATGACCAAATCGGCTCAGGAAGCATCTAAAATTATGCAGGAAATAGGAGTTAACAGTTGCACTGACATCACCGGTTTTGGATTGTTGGGACACGCCTTTGAAATGGCAAAAGCGAGTTGCGTAACATTGAAAATTGAATCTGAAAATGTTCCGCTCCTGCCGGATGTTTTAAAATTAATTGAACAGAAAATGTTGACCAGAGGCGATAAAAATAATCGTGAGTACGTTGGAGAGACAATAAAATTCCACAGAAATATTACAAAGGAAATGCAAAGCGCGTTATTTGATCCACAAACTGCCGGCGGTTTGTTGATTAGTTTAGATGAAAATAAGGCGGAACGTTTTTTGAACGAAGTTGCGGATGCGAAAATCATCGGAACAGTTCGAACATTCAAAAAAGTTTTAATTGAAGTAAAATAAGAAAATGTATTATTTATTTATACTTGAATCAATCGGAACATCGGAATTGCTTTTAATAGGTTTAATCGCGCTGATCATTTTTGGTCCGCGCAAATTACCTCAATTTGCGCGAACAATCGGCAAGACAATGGCAGATTTGCGCCGCACCGGCGATGATTTCAAAAGAACCTGGACACAGGAAGTTTCATTTGAAAATGAAAAAAACAATTTTGGAAACGAACAAAACTTGCTTGATATGAAGTCTGTTAATGTTGAAAATACTATCGGACAAAGCGCGAATGTTGATGACAATAAAATCGCCGCGCCGCAAATAAAAAAAATAACTAAGGAAGATTTTGAGCGCAATTTTTCGATTAAGGAAACACCTGAGTTAAAAAAAACGCTGGTCGAATCCAATGCTACGGGCAAACGCGATTGGCTCTAGAAAAATCAGTAATCAAAATTTAGTTTTTTAATGAAACCAGACGAAACAAATCAGGAAGAATTAAACGGTCAGATGTCTTTTTTAGATCATCTGGATGAACTCCGCAAGCGCTTGGTGAAATCGGTAATTGTTGTAGTTATTGCATTTATGTTGTGTTGGGCGGTCTCTGCCGAAATTTATGAGTTTTTGGCTGTTCCGGGTCGTCAAGCCCTTTCAGAAGCGGAAAGGCGGGAAATTCCCCTTGAAGGTTTAACGGGTGATGAAAAAGTTTATATCTTAAGCAGTTTGCAGGAAGGCGAAGCGGTCAGTTACGTTTTCACAAGAGCGACTAAGCTCGGCATCAGCGTCGTCTCGCCCGGAACATCAGTCAAAGCAAAGGTTTTGAGAGACGGAACGGGCAATATCGGACTTTTTACCGATGATTTAATAATTGTCGGTAATGGAGTCCTGCCGAAAGGAATTAAACTGCCCGCAGATTTCAATCTTCAAAATGTACAGGAAGCGAGTGCGGAAGAGAGATTGATCGTTACCACCGCGCTTGAAGGGTTTACGCTTTATGTAACAGTTTCGCTTTATGCGGCGATTGCTCTTTCGGTTCCTTTTTTGTTGTGGCAGATTTGGGGTTTTATTTCGCCCGCGCTCTATCGCCACGAACGCGCGTATGTAACTCCGTTTATTGGGCTTTCAACCGTTTCATTCATTACCGGCGCCGCTTTTGCCTATTATATTTTATTTCCGCCGGCACTTAAATATTTGCTCGGAGTGAGTGAAGATTTTCGTCTGATGCTGGGGGCAAGCAGTTATCTTGATTTTATAATTCTGATGATATTGGGGATGGGAATAGTTTTTCAGATGCCCGCGATAACTTACGTTTTGTCGCGGATCGGACTCGTTTCCGCCGCATTTCTTATCAAAAATTGGAAGATTGCAATTATTGTTATTTTGATTGTCGCTGCCGTTGTCTCGCCAACACCAGACATTCTAAATCTGATGCTTTTCGCCGCGCCAATGATGATTTTGTATATCATCTCAATTTTCATCGCGTGGTTCTTCGGTCGGAAAAGACAAAGCGACTCGCAAGTCGAGAGTCTCAAATAATAAAATCAAACAATTTATTTTCCGTCCTGCTTAATCAATTCTCGATTGTCAAAAATTTGGTTAAGCGTTTCACTCATCCGGTAACCTGCCAAAGCTAATTGCTCCTGGGCGATTTCAAAGGCGCGTTTCTTGTATTTATCCGAAGGCATTTGATAGCGGACAAGTGTTGCGGGGAAGAATTCTTTGGCGGCGATTTCAAAACCTTCAGTTTGCCATTCGTTAAATTTGCCGATTTTCAAGCGATTCTGCATTTTTGAAAACGGGTAGTTTTTGGTAATGGTTTGAGCAATTGCCGGTAAATATTCGGAATCGCAGGCATCGTTAACCCGCGGAATGTTTCGCATAACGATTGAATCCCAATACCAATGCAGATTTACACGATCTTCGCGCGGCGTGTCTTTGGCGGTCAGTTCAAAAAGGTTGCCGCCCTGATCACCTTTTGGCTCAAGTTCCGTGACACGCGCTGATGTATGGAGCGGTTGGTGGAGATCGCCGCTGAGATGCAAAAACCAGGCTAGCGCAATCGCTTTCTCTGCATCGGAGGCTGAAGAGCCGCGCATTAATTTATCAAATTCAAAAAGCTGATCGACGGCTTTGCCTTTCGGTTCGGCAAAATTTTCTAAAATTTCTACTTTTCCATTCGTTTGGCGCCAGAAAGTATCAGCGTAATGCCAGTCGCCTCTGTGATATTTCTCGAAGCGATTCTTAAATTTTCGGTCGCGCACAATGTCCGCCCAGGTGCTGGCAGTCATAAAAAACTCACGCTGTTTGGCGGCGGCGGAACGCGAGTCCTGCAAATAAAACACGCTCAAATCAGAATCTTCCGGCGCGTTGAGAAGAATTTTTGTGATCCGCTCACGCACTTGAGGCGTCAGACGCTCCCAGGCGATGTAAGTCGAAAGTTTGTGTCCCGTGTCGTCCCACGCCAAAACAGAGGATGTCAAAACAACAAAAAATGTAAAAAGCAGACAAATTTTAAACAGCGATTTTTTCATTCAATTCTCCTTGAAAACTATAAAAGATTTTAGCCGAGTTAAAGAATAATAAAAAGGCGGAAAGAAAAAGTTCAGCAAAAAACGTTTCTCTTTCGGGTAATTTGAGAAGACAAACTTTTACTCGAAAAACACATCAAAAAACTGCTAAACATTCAACGTTTATGACATTCAATTACAAAGATCAGATACATTAAATTTTAATGTAGGGAGCAAAAATAAAATGCAGGTGGTTTTTGAACAAAACAGAATAGCGGAAGCTGTCATTAACAGAACTAAAGGGGAGTTTGGAAGCAAAATAGGCTTATTCGGCAAACTTTTCGGATGTTGGCATAAACGCCTGAGCCGCGCTTTTACAAAGGAAAATATTTCATATCGGACTTGTTTACACTGCGGCGCGCGGCGGCGTTTCAATACGCAGACCCTAAAAACATTCGGTCCATATTATTACCCGCCAGTAGTGTTGCCCTATCAGAATTAGGCAACACGATCAATGATTTCTATAAACTTTTTGACAAATCAAAATTTAAGCTAACAAAAGGTAAAGCTTAAGCTCTACTTTCTGTTGCTTATTCAAATACGAAAATCTTATATTTTAGCGACCGCGACAATTCTTGAAGGATCGGAGACGACTACGCCGCCGGATTTTTCCTTTGTCACGGCAAATATTTTCGGTTTCCTTACCTTCAACTGCGCGTCAATCGGAATAACGACTTCGCCTGTTTCAGAGACATCAAAAACGCCGCCGCTCAGAGGAGTTTTTTGGTTTTGTGTTTCATCAACAATCCAGAGTTGATAGCTTTCTTTGTTCGGATCATTAGCGGGCAAGCCGCGAAAACGCATATAACCTTGCTGTTGGGCATTGCTCCAGACTATATCGCCAATAATCTCTTTTTCATTTTTGGCGGATGTCCAGCTCGTCTGAACCATATCCTGAGCGGAGGCGAGAAACTGTTCGCGTTTTTGCGCCGCCGATAATTCAGGTGTCGGAGTTTGTATATTTACAGGACTTTGAGCAATTTCCGCCGGCGGACGAAGACGAGTCGTCCAAATATTGACAGCCAGAGCGATACAAGCCGCCGCCGCGACTGCCCAGCCAAGCGATTGCCAGAAAGAGCGTCGAGGCGGCGACAATTCATATACATTCGGGGCAATTTCGTCAGCTTCTGCCGCAACGCTTTCTTCTGTCTTCGGCGGAAAACCGGAAACTTTTCGGTCACCTTCACTAAAATTAAAATACTGTTTCGAGTCGTCTAATATTTGACTTCGCAAACTCTCGGGTAAAGGCTCATTCGTATCCAAATCCGCTAAACTGACCGCCGCCGCCGTTAATTCAAATGATAAATCTTCGCACCCATCAGCAAATTGACTTGAAAGCTGCGCAAATTCCGTCGATTCTTCTTCGTTCAATCCAAAAACGGCTTGGTCGGAGAGGAGTTCAAGCAGTCTTTCTTTTTTAATTTCTTTCATACTGCCGCCTCCTTCGTTTCGCCAGAATTTGCCAATCCTAAAACTTCTCTCACGTGAATCAAACCGCGTCGCGCGTGTGTTTTGACTGTGCCGAGCGGTATCGCCAGCGCATCCGAAATTTCCTGATGCGAAAAGCCCTGAACAATTGAAAGATGCAGAATCTGTCGTTGTTCGGGACGCAAATCGCTCATTGCTTTGGCAGCTTCCTTTGCTTCGACAGTCATTTGTATATTCTGATGAACCTGACCGGCAGGTTCAACTGAAATATCGTCCATTGAATCTGTGTTAGGCTGCCGGTTTTGCTTTCGTATTCGGTCAATCAGCCGCCGCCGCGCGATCATCGCTACAAAAGTCGTTTCAGAAGCCTGCGTCTCGTCAAAGCGTCCGGCGTGTTTCCAAATATCGATAAAAATCTCCTGAACCGCATCTTCGGCTTCCTCAGAATTATTTGGCAGCATCCGCCTTGCCAGCGACCAAACCAAGCCGCCGTAAGCATCCAAACAATCTTGGACGGCGCTTGTTTCATTGGACGCTATGCGTTTTAGAATAGCTTGAGCCACAACTTTTATTCCCAACCTTAAAAGGTTTTAAAACATTTAGCTTTAAGCTACTTTATTTAAGCGTCAATTGCCAAGTCAACTGGCGCGCTTTCCAAAAATGCAAGCATTCTTGTTACTGCAATACCGCTTTGGCTGGCTAATTTTATTCACTACTTTCAAACATCGGTTTGCTAATAATCAAAGTTTCATCTTTGGCGCAGTAAATTTTCAATTCGGTAAAGGCGTTTTGCCTCAACTGGTATTTTATTCGTTGATGTGCTGAATTTGGATGCAGATCAGTTGAATTGACCAAAAAGCAAGATTTCAATAACGAGTTCAAAATTTCAGTTGTTATTAATTTTCAGGCTCATTAACGCGGCAAAAGACTGTCTAATCCTTCAATAATTTGAGGCAGCGTTTCGAGAACAAAATCGACTTCTTTTTCAGTGTTATATCTGCCGAGCGAAAACCGAATCGCGCCCATCGCCTGTGAATACGGAATGTTCATCTCCTGCAAAACGGTTGAAGCCGTGTGCGCCTGCGCGTTACACGCCGAACCGGTTGAGACGAAAATACCCGCGTCGCTCAGTTTTGCTAAAATCGCTTCGCCGTTAATGTTTTCAAATGAAATGCTCGACGTGTTCGGCAGACGTTTTGTTCGGTCGGTGGTACCGTTTAACCGAGAATTTGGAATTTTCTGCAAAATTTCGTCTTCGAGGTTGTCGCGCAATTTTTCAATCGCTTTCATCGCTTGTAAATCTGCGACGAGATTTGCTGCCGCACCGAGGGCAACGGTTTGGTGAATCGCTTCTGTTCCGGCGCGTTTTCCGTTTTCCTGTCCGCCGCCGATATAGAGCGGAGAAATCTCAACTCCGTGTTTAATATAAAGCGCGCCGACACCTTTGGGAGCATGAAATTTATGACCCGAAACGCTGAATAAATCAATTAAAGTATTTTTCAAATCAACTGCGACTTTGCCCGCCGCATTCACGCCGTCAACGTGAAAAAGCGCGTCGGAGTTTTCTTTAACAACCGAGGCGATTTCTTCGACGGGAAATAAAATTCCGGTTTCGTTATTGGCAAGCATTACGGATACCAAAGCCGTATCAGTGCGGAGAGATTTTCTGAGCGTTTCCAAATCTAAAAACCCTTCTTCGTTGACATCGAGCCAGGTTATTTCAAAATCTCCGCGCTCTAATTTTTCGCAAACTTTACGGACGGCTTCGTGCTCGACGCGTGTGGTGACGATATGCTTTTTATTCGGATTAGCTTCGAGAGTTCCCAAAATTGCCCAATTATCGCTTTCTGTTCCGCCGGAAGTAAAAACTATTTGCTCTGAATCGCTTGCGCCGAGCAGTGCGGCAACCGCTTCACGCGCTTTTTCGTGTGCCTTTCGCGCTGCTCGTCCGAAATCGTAAGCGGATGAAGGGTTGCCGTAAAACTCTGTTAAAAAAGGTTTGATTGCCTCGAAAACTTCGGGGGCGACGCGCGTTGTCGCGTTGTTGTCAAAATAAATCATTGTGTATTGGTATTTGCTCGATAAAAAATAGAAGCGTTATCAATTTACCATTTACCATTTTGCATTTACAATGAATTAAACTCGTGAACGCAACTCTTAAAATCACTGAACCGGATGGGAAAATGTGGCAGGTCAACTTGTTGCCGCGCGCGATTTACAGCGTCGGCAGAGCAAAAGACAACGACATTATCCTCAATGATCGCCGCGTTTCGCGTCGCCACGCGCAGATTGTTACCGAAGCGGAAGTTGTCAAACTCATCGACGGTCATTTTGAAAACGGGCAGGTTCAGCGCAGCGTCAACAGCGTCTTTGTGAATGGCGTATTGCAGCTTGAAAAAATTCTCGAACCGGGCGATGTCGTCACAATCGGCGAAACAAAACTGGAATTTGAGAAAAGGAATTTGGTCAGCGTCGCGCCGATTCAAAAAAGCGAAGAAAAAAATCTCGCCGCCGCGCCTGAGTTTTCAACTGATAACAGAAGCGTTTCGAGCAATCTCAACTATAACGATCAGCCGCTCGGTCAAACGCAACTTTTGCTTTCTGCCAGCGAAATTATCGGGAATTCGTCGAATCTTTCAGTTGAAAGCGCGGTCGCCACGCCTTCGGAAATTAAGGAGTTGCGGCGAAAGGCGAAAATTTTAGATCTTCTCTATGAAATGAGTAAGTCGCTTGGCACGGTTTTTGACTTGAAAGAAATGTTTGTTAAAGCGACGGATTTGGTGTTCCGCGGAACACCAGCGGAAAGAGTTGTCGCGTTGCTGGCGGAGGAAAGTTCGGACGGCACAATCTTAAGTTACAGTCTTTATCCGATTGCCGTCAGAGCGCGAGAGGCGAGACTTGAAATTTTATCTGAAAAATTTTCGATCAGCCGCACTATTACGCAAAAAGTGATGAGTGAAAAAGTCGCGCTTCTGTCACAGGACGCGACGACCGACGCGCAGTTTTCCGGTGCTGAATCAATCGTTTCGCAAGGGATTCGTTCAACTATCTGCGCTCCCTTGATTACCGAATCAAATGTTCACGGTGTTATTTACGCTGATCGGTTTAATCCGTTTGCTTCGTTTAGTCCCGAGGATTTGCAGTTAATCAGCGCGGTGGCGGCGCAGACGGCGGTGACGGTCGAAACTATCAAGGCGCATAAGCGTCTGGCGCGCGAGGAAGTGGCGCGGGCGAATTACAGTCGTTTTATGCCCGAATACGTCGTAAAACAGTTGCTTGAAAATCCCGATTCAATTAAACTTGGCGGAATCAACCAAACTATCACGGTTCTTTTTGCCGATATTCGCGGATTTACAGCCTTTTCAGAACGGGAAAAACCGGAGAAAGTGGTCGGGCTTTTAAACAGATATTTTTCAGCGATGTCGGAAATAATTTTTGCGCACGGCGGAACGCTCGATAAATATATCGGTGATGGGTTGATGGCTATTTTCGGCGCGCCGAACGCCACGCCGGAAGATGCTGAAAACGCCGTGAGAACGGCTGTTACAATGCAGAAGAGATTGATTTCTCTCAACCAAGAATTAACAACTGAAGGATTCGTTCCGGTCAACATCGGCATCGGGCTGCACACGGGCGAAGCGACGATCGGATATATCGGTTCAGACCAGCGTTCCGAATATACGGCAATCGGCGACACGGTCAATTTGGCTGCCCGGCTCGAATCAAACACGCGCGGCGGACAAATTTTAGTCAGTGAGGTGACGGCAAACGAGTGCGGCAATCTTTTTACGTTTGTTCCGCGCGAACCTCTAAACGTCAAAAATCGTTTGCAGTCGGTTACGCTTTTTGAGGTAAAATGGAACTAATCGGGAAATTATTTATTTTCTTAAGCTAAGAAATTACTTCAGAGACTCTTAAAATTTTGATTCGCTTGTGTTCACGACAGGAAAAATTGCTTCTATGATGGGAATTACATCACTCAAGAAATTTGTTACCGATTCGATGGCGGTTGATTTGGGAACAGCTAGCACTTTGATCGCCGTCAAAGGGCGCGATATTGTGTTGGACGAGCCTTCAGTGGTCGCAGTTAATGAATTAACTAATGGGATAGTTGCCTATGGGCAGGAAGCGTTTGATGTGCGCGGGCGTGCAGGAAGCGATATTACGGTTTTAGCTCCACTGATCG
>MWVV01000374.1_pt1 | contig 16414 bp, 14 predicted proteins | sample 1047281 | NCBI WGS metagenome assembly MWVV01 (sample SAMN06349986, study PRJNA376086) | soil metagenome | isolation source: PT-2 sample Antarctic (ecotone) soil | place: Antarctica | collected 2015-01-13 | reverse complement strand
AAGTTGTTTTTTTTGTTGTAGATTTTTCGTTTTCTTTTTTGGATGCCATAATTTTCTCCCGTGCTAAGTTATTGAAATTAGTAAATTTCGATTACAATTTAACATAGCTATACGAAAAAAAGATACACTTTTTTTATTCAAGATAAAACTTTAGTTTGAAATACTCGTCCGATAGAGTCAGATGTTTGCGAGGAAAATTCTTTTTTGTTAGTTTAATTAGCGATTTAATCGGCTCGTATTTCATCGAAAAATTCGGGTGAAAATTTTGGGAAACAAGACTAAATTTACTCTTCCCTTTCAACCTTTTTAAAATTATAACGCAGCAAAATTCGCATCGGCATAGCTTTTCCATCTCTGCTCGCGGGTCGCCAATTCATCCGCCGAACGTTTTCCGCAACCGCTTCGTCCAAACCAAAACCTGCCCAGCGAACAATTTCGATTTTCAAAATTTTGCCCGTCTCGTCCACGTCAATTTCAACGTCAATCGTCGCTTCAACCCGGTAAAGATTGGCGAGCGGCGTGTATTCGGGGCGAAAACGTTTGTATGGCAAAGGCGGACGAAAATTCTTCGCCTCAGGCGAATTGTCTGCCGGCAATTCTTCTAACCTTGGCGCAGCTTTTTCGTTAAACTCCTCGCTCGTTACTGTTTTTAGTTTGCCGGAAATTTCCGCAGCCAAAGTATTTACCGAATCGAAAAGTTTTTTCTTTGCGTTTTCCGGCTTTTCAGCTTCAAAACTGTTAAGTTTCCACAAAACAAGTCTTCCGGTGCGCGCGCTGACCGTAAAAACAACCGCATAAGATTCGTAAAATTCGCCTTTCGACAAATAAGTGCGCCGCAAATTTTCTGCTTTAATCAGTAAAAAATAATCGCAGCCGATTGCCGCGCCGATGTTTTTCGATTCGGCAACGGTTAGGTTAAAAGGTTTTTCGTAAGGTTGCGAGCCAAATGCGGCAGCGCTCAAATCATCGTCTAAAATTTTTGCGTACGATGCGAGTGAATCTTCCAGTTTTTCGGCGAAATTTTTGCTTTGTACGGTTTTATCGGGAAAGATAATTGCTATTTTCGGTTGAGCTGAAACAATCGTGCAAAAAGAAAATAGAAGTAAAAAGTAATAGGTAAATTCCTTTGTTACTTTTGCCTTTAGGAACTGTGGTTTCATACTTCTTATTTTCGATGATAAAGCCGCGCGATCTCCGGTTTGAGTTCCGGCGGAAAACAGACGCGATGGATTTGATAACCTTTTTGCAGCCCGCGCACAGCAGCGCTGACTTCGGAAATTTCACGGATTTCGGGACGCGAAAAACCTTCTTCGACGTAAATTAGATTTTTCGGCTCGGTTGCCGCTTTCGTGTAAAAATAATACGCAACGTCGCCCGCGCGATCTTCGGCAAAATAATAATTCGTGTCGAAACCAGCATTTTCGACCGCGTTTTTCGCTTGAGTAAGAAATTCTTCGCGCTCGCCCGTCGGCATATCGAGGTCAAAAACCTTGAAAAGTTTGCGATTTAAAAAGCGATTCGACAAATCCGCCAAAATTTTGTCGTCGGCGCAGCGCCATTGTTTGATGTGAAACATCACATCGGCGTCGTCGAGTTCAAGATGTTCTTTTAAGTTCAGCTTTTCGCCGCCGAGAATTTTTTCAAACGGCGTGCCGCGCGCGAACCAGACGTTTTTTCCCGCTTGGAAAAGCTGCAGAGCGCGGTGCAGAAGCGAGCGCAAAACCGTTTCGGCAGCGCGCAATGTGCGGTGAAAATAAACCTGCCGGAACATATAATATCTGGCTTGCAAATAATCTTCGACGGCATAAATACCGCGCGCCGCAACGTAAAGTCGGTCGTTTTCTTCGTCGATTTCCAGAGATTTGATAATCCATTCGAGGTCGTAAATTCCGTATTTCGCACCCGTCATAAGCGAATCACGCAGCAAATAATCCATACGGTCGGCGTCAAGCTGCGAGGAAACAATCTGCGCCAGTGCGACGCGGCGAAAATCTCCGCGAATAATGGCGGCGACATTCTCGGGAAGTTCGGCGGAAAAAGCGCGCAAAATTTGTCCGACTTCCGTCTCCGCGCTCAAAATCGCTTCAATCGAAAACTGCTCGTGATGAAAATCGAGAATCGTTTCGATAACGTGCGAAAACGCGCCGTGTCCTATGTCGTGCAGCAGCGCAGCGCAGCGAACGGCTGTTTGTTCCGCCACGGAAATCGTGTATTTTGTTTTGAGTTTTGCCAGAATTCTGGTCGTCAAATGCAGCGCGCCTAAACTGTGCGTAAAGCGCGAATGTTCCGCCGCTTGATAAGTGAACAGCGCGAGTCCGAGCTGTTTGATTCGGCGCAAACGTTGAAATTCAGTCGTGTCAATCAACCGAACAAGAAGTTTGCCTTCGTCCGTATCTGTCTCCAACCGAATAATATTGTGAACCGAATCGCGGTAGATTTTTTCCGACAAATTTACTCTCCCTTTGAACTATCTTGCAGGTTTTAGCTTCTTCGCCTAACTATTTCGCAAATTGTAGCTATTTTTTTTCGTCCAAAAAAACTCGAAAATGATAATGAAGGTTATTTGCGTCGAATAAATTTTTATTACCTTTCTCATCAACCGAAAACCAATTGGTTAAATCGTCGGCGCGAACCAGAATTAGTTCTTCATTTGCTTTGGCGATACCGAAATGTGAAATACGAGCGCAAGCGAGCGCGCCGCCGCGCATAAAACCGTCGTTTGGCGTGCGCGTCCAACCGGCTTCGAAGATTAGGCATCTGATACCTTTGCGAAGACGAAGCAGCGAGCCGACGAGATTCGAGTTTCCGAAAGTGAAGTTGTGCGAATTTTCCCGTTCGATGGCGATAGACATATTCTTTTCTCGGTTAAATTCGGCGGCAATAGCGACGCTTGAATCAAGCAGCCATTTTACGCCCGCAGCGCGAATTTTGTCGTTTGCCGCGCGGAGCGAAAGATATTCGGCAACGTCGCCGCGCTCGTCAGATTTCGCGCGAACTGCGGCTTCGTTCAATATCTTCGCCCAAACTTCATCCTGCTCGTTCATAACTTTGAGCATAAAACCGTCGTTCGCCAAATGCAATTTCGTGTTATTATTTTGAGAAATTTCGTTTTACGCTAATTGTTATTAAATAACGGTTAATTGCAACGTTTTCGACGACTAATCATTAACAATCAACAGACTTATTTATGAAAAATTTTACGATATTATTTTTTTTGATTTTATTTTCATCAACGATTTTCGCGCAAAAACCTAAACCGATTAATAAAGCGGTTAATACAAATTCGGCAAAGTCTATCGGCGGTGAAAAAGAACAATTTGAAAAAGCCGTCGCGCAGACAAACGCAAGCGACAGAGTAAAGGCGCTCAGGAAGTTTGTCGCAAATTTTCCGAACTCGGCGGTGAAAAATCGCGCGCTCGAACTCGTCGTTGTTGCGCGCGCTCAAGCAGCGGACGAAAAACTTCGCGCCGGCGACACAGCCGCTGGCATAGAGCTTTTCAAACTTGCCGTTAAGGATGCGCCCGCCCCGTTTTCCGACAAACTTTTTGCTGACGTTATTTTGCAAATTCCGAACAATCTTTTTTTTCGCGGACAGCGTGAGGCGGCAGTCGAAACCGCTCAAATGATTGAAAGCAAAATCGGAGAAAATGCCAAACATTTGCTCGGGTTGGCGACTTTTTATTTAGGCGTCGAAAACGCCGCCGAAGCCAAAAAACTCGCCGATCGCGCCATTGTTCTGGAACCGAGTTTGCCTGCCGCTTATCAAACGCTCGGTCTTGCCAATCGTCTGAATTTTAATTTGGACGAGGCGGCAAACGCTTACGCAAAGGCTTTGGAACTCGATGAAAACTCGATTGTTTCAAAGCGCAGTCTGGCGGAAATGAAACGCGCGACCGGAAAATCCGACGAAGCGATTGCGCTCTACCGCGAGATTTTAGCGAAAGATGCGGCGGACGCTTCAGCTCAAAACGGTTTAATCCTTTCGCTGTTCGACGCCGATAAAAAATCCGAAGCCGAAGCGGAACTGCAAAAATCGCTCGAACAAAATCCGAAAAATTTATCTCTTTTGGTCGGCGCGGCTTACTCGTTTGCGGCGCACGGCAACGGCGCGCGAGCGGTTGAATTCGCCGAAAAAGCAATTGCCGTCGAGCCGCGCTATATTTGGTCATATCTGGCTCTGGCGCGCGGGCATTTATTGCAAAACCGTTACTTTGAAGCCGAACGCGCACTGCTGACTGCGCGAAATTACGGAAATTTCCCGACACTCGATTATGAACTCGCATCGGTGCGTCTCGCCGGTGGATTTTATCGCGAAGCAGCACAGGAGCTGGCAAAAAATTTCGTGGTCAAAGACGACGCGGTTACGACAAAACTTGGCGGACGAGTGGAAAAACAGGCGCAGAGTTTTACCGATTTGCTCGCGCTCGAACGCCGCGCCAGTCTTTTTGAACCGCTCGCCGCAGACAGTTCCGAAAATGCCGAGAAATTGAAATACCTGTTGAGTTTTTACAAAAAAACCGAATCGTCCGAAGCAGCCAGTGACGATGAAATTTCTGACGCGGCAGATAAATTCGTCGGCGGCAGTGACAAAATGAAACTGCACCGCCAGCTTTTTGTCGCCGAACGGCTTCTTGATAAAAAGAAATCGCTGCCGAAAATAATCGAATTGATGCGAGCCGCAATCGGCGGAGTGGATGCGGCGCTCGATGTTCCGAATCCTTCGTCGGCGGTTTTGGCTGAACAATTGTATGACGCTCGTTTGTTTGCCATTGCAAAAAACGAACTAATCGTTGTTCCCGGTGTTCCGCGTCAAACGTTGTCGAATATCCTGCGCGGCAGAATAGAAGAAATCACTGGTTGGGCATTGTTTCAGGATAGTAAACCGAGCGAAGCCGTCATTCGTCTTAAACGCGCAATCAGCGTTTTCCCGGAAAAAAGTGCGTGGTGGCGTTCGAGTATGTGGCGGCTTGGCGCGGCGCTGCAAGCGGACGATAAACAGCCTGAGGCTCTTGATGCATATATCAAAAGTTACACAAACGATAATGCGCCGAGCGCGGCAAAACGAATTATTATCGAATCGCTTTACCGGCAAATAAACGGAAGTCTCGACGGTTTGGATGCAAAAATCGGCGCAAAATCCGCGTCTGATGTCGCCGTTTTCGCCGAACAAACAGCGAAAACCGAAGCCAAAAGTCAAACTACCGAAAAACAAACTCCGATTGCAGCCGCCGAGCCTTCGTCAAAAACTGAAAATGCACCGCAAACGCTTGTAACAGAGGTTAAACCGACGCCTGGAATGAGCTTAGAAACAAAAGCCGAAACAAAAACGGAAACAAAACAAGCCGATAAAACTGAAACGAACAAAAATCCGGCTGTCGAAAATGCCGAAAAGACGCAAAAACCGCTTTTTGAGCCGATTATTATTACCGTTCCCAAAACCGATGTTTCGACCGACCCGAAAACCGACAATCAAACGGACAAAGCGCGGAAATGCCAAATAATCGTCGGTCAGGAAAATATTTCGCTGTCGAGCAACGGCGGAAATTTGAGTGTTTCAGTCGGTTTTGAAGGTGATTTCGGAGATGCGAAAGAAATAAAAGCTGCGTCGAATAGTTCCGAAGATGTCGAAGTCTTCATTGACCCGGAAACCGGAGCGTCTTCAAATCGCGCTTTGTTCATTGTCAAATCAATCAGCGCTAAAACCGGCACTTTCATCATTACGTTCGAAGCGCCGTGCGGTGGAAAAAAGGAGATTAAAGTAAAGGTTCGTTAAAGGCAAATGATTATTATTATCAATAATAATTTCTATGCACAGTCTTCTTTTTTCTGATTACTGACTACTGCTTTCCCTACCTCTCTTGCGATAAAGTTTCGGATAATTTATCGAAGCGGTTGCCAGTGTCGCAAAAATTAAAAAGAAATAACCGTTGGCGGGCGTGCGCAGCGGAAAATCGAAAAAGCTGTGGATTAAGATGCCGAAACAGCCGGCAAGCGCGCCGACGGCGACATTGCGCCGGAAATTGTCCGAGGTTTTTGTAATAATTCGCAGGCTTTGTTTGAAAAGCAAAAAGATAAATGCCGCGACGCAGGCAAAACCTAAAATCCCGGCATCGGCTAAAATTTGCAAATAATCATTGTGCGCTTGTTCAACTCTGGATGTTCCGTTCCACGTATCGTAGCGCGTAAAAGCCACGCCGAAAGCATCGAGTCCGGCGCCTAAAATCGGATAATCGGATATAATTTTCAAAGCGGTCTGCCAGAAATGAAGTCTGCCGTTGCTGGCTTCTTCAGGATTTGCCAAACCGACGCCGCGCAGCAGCGATTCATCACCGCCGAGCATAATTACGGCGCCGAATAAACCAAACATCACCGCCAAACCGCCAATAACATAAGTAAAATTGCGCCTGTAATTTTTAGACTTTTCGCCGCTCTCGGAAACTTTTTCACCGCTCCCCTGTTTTTTGAGCAAATTCGCCGCTACGATGAATACCAAAACGGCAACCAGACTTATCAATCCGCCGCGCGAACCGGTAAACAAAATCGCAATTCCCATTACGGCAGCAGCGATAATCAGGAAAATACGCTTATCTTTATTTGTTGCCTTACCGAATAAAAGCGCAAGTGTCAAGCCGATTGTCATTTCCATCAAAGCGGCGAAATGATGCTGGTTAATATAAGAAGCAAATTTGACGTTTGTCGCAGCCTCGCGCAGTCCGTAAACGCCTTCGACACCGGCAAGCCTTTGCAAAATGCCGAAGAACGCCATCAACGCGGCGAAAATAATGACAATCAAAACGGTTTGCCGCAGACGTTTTTGATTATTAATAAGCGTCAGTAAGAGAGCAAAAAAAACGAAATAGATAATCAGTTGAACGACTGCAAAACGAGTCGTATATGGCGCGAGCGAAAGCGTTTGAGTTGCCGGAACGGGAAGCAAATCCGTTGGAATATTCAGATTGCGAAGCGGCAGAAGCTGAACCAACCCAATCGTAATCAAACCGAGAAAAGGAATTTGCAGCCTGTTTGTATTAAAGGAAATTTCTTTTTTAGTCCACGAATCGGCGAGCCATAAAACCGCGGCAGCACCGACAAACAGCGACAGCAAACCGAGCGACCAAACGTCAACCGCGCCGAAAGCTAAAACGGCAAAAATACTAATCGCGCACAGAAGAAAGAAAATTACTCCGCTCAAGCGCGAGGTTTTTTCATTGACAAGTGTCGCGTCATACCAATCGGAAGTGTTTGATTTTTGAACGATTTGTTTCGACATTTTTCGTCCGCCAGGTCAGGCGGTAATATATCTCTCGGCTATTGAGTTAAAGTTAAGTCGTCAAACCACACTCTGCCGGAAATCGGGCAGAGCGTATCTTTACAAGTTTCGCGGGCGAGCCGAATGACAATGGCTTCCGTGTTTTGCGGAACGGTAAATTCCGTTTTAAGATTCGTCCAATCGAACGCCGTGGAAAGCGGCGGCGTTTGCGTCAGAATTTTCCCGTCCGTAACGTTCGCAATCTCCCAATAAACGGTTGCTGCGGTTTTCAGCTCTGATTTATAAAACATTTCAAAGCCGTATTTTTTTCCGGCTTCCACAGCAATTGTTTGTGAAAATTTGCGAAAATCTCGACCGGTCGCCGAGTTAAAAATGACTACGAGGCTGCGGTTTCCCCCGTGTTTCTGACTGTTGTCAACACCGATTTGCGGCTGCATGCCTTCTTCTATCTGCCAATCGAAAAGGCTTGCGCTCGTCATTTTCACGTCGGTTTCAAAACCGCCGTTTAAAATTTCTCCGACGGCGAAACTTTGTTCGCTAGCGTCGTCAATTTCTGATTGAATCAGCAGAGCGTCGCGGTATCTTTTTGCTTCGAGCATTTGGTTGAAAAGCGCGTCGCCGTTTTCCTTGAAATCTTTTTTCTTCTGCACGGCGGGCAGAGAATTCCAAATTCTCATTGCTTCATCAAAGCGTTTTTCTTTTGCCAGAAAAACAACTAAGGCGGAATTTACCGGCGCCGAATCTCCGATGTACTGACTTATTTTTTGCAAATTGCCGCCGAAAATTTGCCAGGCAGTCAAAGCCGTCGGATTGACAAAATTCGGGTCGCTTTCCGCCGCCTGCCGTATTTCGATAAAGGCTTCCGGCGTTTTGCCTTGCCGTAGAAGATGATTTCCGAGAATCCATCTAATTTCCGAGTAATTCGGCGCAAGTTCCAGAGCTTTTCTAAAAGCCTGTTCCGCGCCCGCCATGTCGCCGATTCGACTGCGCACTTTACCGAGCGCGCGCCAGGTTCGGTAATCACCGGGCGCAAGCGCCGTCGCCTGTTCGTATTCTGCTAATGATTTCGATAAATCGTCTGAAGAAAATGTTTTTTCCAGCAAAACGGCGGAAGTATAATGCGTCTGCGGGTCGTTCGGAGCCAGAGAAAGGGTAAGTTCGGCAAGTTCTCCGAAATTGGCATTAGACGCAATGACATTTGCCAGACACCATTTTACAAAGAAAACAATGCCGAGAATGCACAACAACACCGCCGCCAGCAAACCGATTTTTTTCGGGAGATTGTCAATTTTGATTGATTTTGTCGTCATTGAGGATTTTTTTTGAATTGATATTTCAAAAAAGAATTCTGCATTCAATAAAAGTTTTATTACTATTTCCGAAAGATTGCAACACGGCAAAAAATACGGCTTCGGTGGTTTTGTTACATTTAGCGTTTGTAACCAAACAATGAAAAACAGAAGCGGAGTTTGTCAAGATTCATTTCGCGGTAAACAAAGAAAATAATCTCGCTTAAATCACTTTGACGACAATCATTGTCATATCGTCGTGTTGTTTCGCGCCGCTTGCGACGAGCAGCTCGTTTGTCTTTAATTTCTCGATTATTTTGCCGTTTTCGGTCAAAGAAAGGTCCGGCGCGTTTTCGTAACCGAGAGCATACGCGGGTTGAAAATTGCTGCCGTTTTTCAGAAGTAGCGTAACTTGCGGAACGTGCAGCGACTCGCTGATTTTATTCGAGACGGTTTCGAGCAGCGGTTTCGTTTCAATCATCGTGCGCACGTCTTCGCTCAAATCCGAAAGAATTTGTTCGGAATTGTAAGCCTCGCGGAAAAATTTCTAATCAGTCCAAGCCTTGATTTTTTCGGCAAGCAGGCGAATCAAAAAAAACTCCCGCAACGCCGAGCGAGATAAAAATCAACTTTTGCGGACGATTCGTTTCGTTGTTGGAAACAAAGGAAAAGGCGGTGAAAATTACCGCAATACTCAGCAAAATCTGCAAAACCAGCACGCCGTTTTTCGCCAGCGCGTATTGCAAACCTTGCCGGACGACGACGCTCACGTCCATCGCGCGCTGAACGACGATAACGTAAGCCATCGTCATCGGAAACAAAAGCATTAAAAGCAGCGAGGCAATGGCGAACCAAAACGGCATACGGTCGAAAAATGAGCCGCTTTTTCCGCTGAAAAGTCCGTAAAGAATAATTATAAACGTCAGTAGCATCGTCGCCAGCGTTCCGAATAACATCAGACGCATTCGCCGCCGCGCGTCGGGCGTTTTCAAAGTCCCGCTTTTGACGCCGAGTATGAAAAAGAACATTCCGATGGCGGACATATTTATAAATGTGGAAATGCCGTTGTAAGGCTTAATAATAAAATCCAGCGCGTCAACGACATTGGCGCCAAGAAAAGTCTTGAGATTACCGAGCAAAACCAAAAAAATCTGAAAACCGAGCGGCGCAATTAAAAGCCATTTCGCCCACGGAATTTTTTTGTCCACGCTCCAGCGTTCGGGAAAATAAAGCGCGAACAGAAATATTGACAAAGCCCAACCGCTAAAAAAAATGCTGTTGTAAAATTCAACCAGCGTGTTTCGCGCGTACCCTTTCAGCCCGACGGCGCTGAAACCGAGTAACATAAACAGCAAAAGCCAAGCCAGAAAAACTTTCGGACGAACGAGAACCACATAAAATCCGAGCAGAATGCAGAACGTCGGCATCCCATACGCAAAAAGAAATGCGGCGACGAGACGACTGTAAAAACTTACGTCTCTTTCAATCTTCGCGGGCTTAAAACTTATTTCCAGATTTTCAGTCTGCCCGTCCGCATCGGTTCGCGCCACCGTCAGAATCATATTCGCGTTGGGGTCTGCCTTTGCTATTTCTTCAAAATACTCGTCGTTGGTTTTAATGTTTCTTCCGTTGACGGCGACGAGCTTGTCTTTAACTTTCAATCCGGCTTTTTCCGCGCCCGGACGAACTGTAATAACTTCACCGTTGACAATCAGAGGCATATCAATCTGGCTTGCGGTGACATTAAATCCTTTGAAAACATTGCTCTAGTGAATTGCCAGAACCGAAAGGGCGAGGGCAAACAAAACGAAAAGCGGAATGTAGAGAAGCGTTGGCTTTTTCATAAATTATTGAAGCTTTTACAGTTATTTTTTACTTCAAAAGGAAAGTTCTGACAAGGTTTTTTCTATGTTTCCGCAAAATAGGCGAAAGCTGCGCAAATCTTTGCTTTGCAAATACCAAATAAATGCGACTTTTATTCGTAGAGTTATGAAATTTCGTTCAGGAAACTCATTCCGTTTTTTAACTCGAAATCAAAATTCTCCGCAATCGTTTGCCCGATGTCGGCTAGACTTTCGCGCGTTCCGAGATTTACGTTTTGTTTTGCTTGCCTTCCATAAACCAGAAGCGGCGCGTATTCGCGCGTGTGGTCTGTGCCGCGATAAGTCGGGTCGTTGCCGTGGTCGGCGGTGATTATTATTAAATCGTCTTCGCGCAAAGCGTCGAGAATCTGCGGCAGACGAATATCGAATTCTTCGAGCGAGCGAGCGTAACCTTCGACATCGCGGCGATGCCCGTAAAGCATATCGAAGTCAACCAAATTCGAGAAAATCAACCCGCGCGAATTTCGGTTTAACGCTTTGATTGTCTGGTCAATTGATTGCTGGTTGTTCTTAGCAGTTAAATCTTCGGTTACGCCGCACGAGTCGTAAATCGAAGCGATTTTACCGATGCAGACGACATCCAAATTCTGCCCGCGCAAAAGCGGCAGAAGATTATCCGGCGGCGGCGGAACGGCGTAATCGTGGCGGTTTTCAGTGCGCTTGAAGTCGTTTGCGGCGCGTCCGACAAACGGACGTGCGATTACGCGCCCGACTTTATCTGCGCCGTCGAGAATTCGGCGGGCGATTTCACAAATTTCATAGAGACGTTCGACCGGAATCACTTCTTCGTGAGCGGCGATTTGAAACACGGAATCGGCGGACGTATAAACAATCGGCTTGCCGGTTTCGATATGCTCTTCGCCGAATTGTTTGATGATTTCCGTGCCTGACGCCGCGACGTTCGCCAGCACGCCGGGAACGTTTGCTTCGCTGACAAAACGATCCAGAATTCGTTCGGGAAAGCCGTCGGGGAAAGTAGGAAACGCTTCGTCTAAAACGATTCCGGCGATTTCCCAGTGTCCGGTCGTCGTGTCTTTACCGTTTGATTTCAAAGCGCATTTGCCGTAACTGCCCGTCGGATTTTCGATTGCCGGAAGATTCGCCAATGGACGAATATTACCCAAACCGAGTTTTTGCATATTTGGCAGCGCGACTTTTCTCGATTCCAAAGTATGCCCGAGCGTGTCCGCGCCGGCGTCGCCCCAACTTTCGGCGTCCGGCATTTCCCCGATGCCCGCGCTGTCCAAAACCATCAAAACGATTCGATTAAATTTACTGTTCATAGCTGGAATATTACTTTAGAGACAAGATAAAAGCCAGAATCGAATGTTTATCGAAAATTGTCGGCAATAACATTTATTGATATGATAACAAAGCTGGAACTCGCGTTATAATCAGGTAAATAATGGGCAAACTAACAGCAAAAGCAAAAGTAACCGAAGGCGGCAGAATCGTCATTCCGGCAAAAATGCGGCAAGCCCCGGACATCGAAATCGGCGAAAATGTAACTCTCAGCGTAAAAGACAATACGTTGCAAATTATTACGCACAAAGAAGCGTTGCGGAGAATTCAAGCATTGGTTCGCAGGCACGTTCCCGAAGGAGTTTCGCCGGTTGACGAACTGATAAAAGAACGGCGCGAGGAAGCGATTGATGAATAGAGAAACGTCCGTGCTTGATTCCTCAGCGATTTTAGCCGTTTTAAACTTAGAAAAAGGTGCTGAAAAAGTCGCGCCTTTGCTGTCGAACTCGATAGTCAGCAGCGTCAACGTAGCAGAGGTTTTGACAAAACTTGTCGAAAGAAACATTTCTTTGGACAATGCTCTGTAAGATTTTCTCAGGCTCGGTTTGAAAATCGTCGAATTTGACGTAAAACAAGCCGCTAAAGTCGCTCAACTGAGACCTTTAACAAAACATCTCGGTTTGTCTCTTGGCGACAGAAGTTGTCCGGCACTGGCGATTTTGGAAAACGCCGTCGTCGTAACAGCCGATAAAACTTGGATGAAACTAAATTTCTGCCCAATCGAAGTCATTCGTCAATTCGTCGGAGCGGTGTAACCTTCACGGGCGCGAATTTGCGCGCCGACCGGAACGCCTTTGAGTTCTACTTTTATTTTTCGGTAACTTCCGTCGCGCTTTTCGTTCGACGAATAATAGCCGAGACTGTATTTTGTGCCGATTTCCTGCGCGACTTTGGCAAAAGCGTTTCTGGCTTCGCTCAAATCGGCGACCGGGAAAACTCTGCCGCCCGAAGTTTTCGCTAAACCGTTCATCTCGAAATCCGCAATTTCGTAAAGTTTTTTGCTGATGGCGAGACGTTCAAAATCTCCCAGCTGGCAGAAGTTGGAAACCTTTTCGATGTTCGATTTCGAGTTAAACATTCGGTAATAACGGCGAATTTGCGCTTGCGAAAAACGCATTGTGCCTTCACAATCGCCGAGCAGATTGTCTTCAAAAAATTCGCGCGTATCAACCTGTATAAAATAAGAAACGACACCGGCTTGCGCAAATTCATCGCGCGCTTCGGCAAAACCTCCGACGCTGGTCGAATCAACGCCGTCTGTTAAAGCGACGAGGGCGCGCCGCCCGCGGAATTCTTCTTTCGGTTCTTCGCTAAAAACGCTTTCGGTAATCTTCATCAACCCGTCGTAATAAGGCGTTCCGTTGCTTGTTTTAACTTGCGCGAGAACGTCTTTTAATTTAGCGCGGTCGCTGGTCAAATTCGTCAAAACTTCGCTGACCGCAACTGATTTGTTATCTCTTACAGAACTCTTAAAGGCGACAATCGAAACGCGGTCACCGGCACGCAAAGAGTTGATAAAACTTTCGGCGGAGCGCTTGATAAGTTCCAAATCCGAACGAGCCGAACCCGAAGTGTCGAGCAGCAGAGCAACTTCAAACGGCGCGTTTGTCGCGGCAAAATCCGCAATTTCCTGGCGCTTTCCGTCTTCGTAAATGACAAAGTTGCTTTGCTTTAAGTTCAGCAGAGGCTTGCCGCTTTTGTCCGTTACAACAAAAGGAACGTCAACCAATTGCGTGTCAACGCGCAAAACTTCTTCGTCTTCTTCCTTTTTAGGCGGATTTTTATCTTGAGCAAGAGAATTTATCGAAAATCCCAAACCGATAAACAGCAATAAAAAAAACGTTTCAATTCGCATTATAAAAACCTCGCGTCAGTTTTCATTTTATAAAATTGTAGCAATTTTTTCATCAATCACATATTTTTTATTAAATTTTTCAGCTTGCTCTACTTTGCCGCCAGATGTTCAAGTTGTGCGTTTACGTTTGGAAATAATCTGAGCGTAACGCTTCGGCAAAAAAAATTTTACGAGCGCTTTCTTTGTTTTAGAGTTTCTACGATGTCTGCCAATTCCAATTCCTTCGCTTCGAGTAAAATAAGAAAATGAAAAAGCAAATCGGCGGCTTCCGCTTTGAAAAGCTCGCGGTCGTCGTCCTTAGCCTCGATAATTAACTCGACTGCTTCTTCGCCGACCTTTTGCGCGATTTTGTTGATGCCTTTTTGAAAAAGTTGTGAAGTATAAGAATTTTTATTCGGATTTGCTTTGCGTTCCCGTATCGTTTTTTCGAGTTCGGACAGAAAATTTTCCCTCTCGTTTTTCTCGTCGAAACAAGTATCTGCGCCGGTATGACAAATCGCGCCGGTCGGATTTGCTTTTATCAAAATCGTGTCGCGGTCGCAATCAAACAGGATTTCTTTTACGCCGAGAAAATTTCCGCTCGTTTCGCCCTTTATCCACAGAGTTTGTCGTGAACGCGAAAAAAATGTAACTAAATTACTGCTTTTTGTTTTCTCGAACGCTTCGCAGTTCATATAGCCGAGCATCAAAACTTTTCCGGTTTGCGCGTCCTGCACAATCGCCGGAACAAGCCCGTCTGCCGATTTTTCAAAATTGATTTTCATACTTCTTCGACCACCGATTTCTATATTCTCACCGAAATGTCATTTTCTTTCAGATATTTTTTCAACTGAAAAATTTCAATTTCACGAAAGTGAAAAATACTCGCGGCAAGCGCAGCATCGGCTTTTCCCTCTTCAAAAACTTCGACAAAATGTCGCCTGCTTCCCGCGCCGCCCGAAGCAATCACCGGAACATTTACGGCTTCGGAAACCGCTCGCGTCAGTTCGATTTCAAAACCTTTTTTCGTTCCGTCGGCATTCATTGAAGTTAAAAGGATTTCGCCCGCACCTGATTCGACGCCTTTTTTTGCCCATTCGACAGCTTTTAATTCGGTCACTACTCGTCCTCCGTTTAAGAAAACCAGCCATTCATTTTTCACAAATTTTGCATCAATCGCCAAAACCACACACTGCGAGCCGAAGTTTTTCGCAGCGTCTTCCAGAATTTTCGGATTTTTGACGGCAGAAGTATTTATCGAAACTTTGTCCGCGCCGGAATTTAATAAAACTTCGATGTCTTCGACCGAGCCGATGCCGCCGCCGACGGTAAACGGAATGTTGATTTGCGCCGCAACCTTTCGGACGAGTTCGCTCAAAGTTTTGCGCTTTTCATCGGTCGCCGTAATATCTAAAAAAATGAGTTCGTCTGCGCCTTGCTCGCTGTAAATTTTGGCAAGTTCGACCGCATCGCCCGCGTCGCGCAAGTTTATAAAATTAGTTCCTTTGACCGTGCGCCCGTCTTTCACGTCAAGACACGGAATTATTCGTTTTGCCAACATTTTTCGATACGAAACAGAACGCGGACAGACAGCATGTGAAATATTTATGAAATTAAATCAGTTAAAAATTCATTATTTTTCCGCGTTTTATTCTTTTACCTAAAACTTTCCAATTCTTCCAGAGATATTTTTCCTTCATAAATCGCTTTGCCGACGATTACTCCCGCGCAGCCGATTTTTTCAAGCTCGAAAATGTTCTCGATTCGGCTCACGCCGCCGCTGGCAATAAGTTTTAAGTCCGGCAGACGCGCCAGAATTTGCGTGTAGAGCTGATTTGCCGAACCTTGCAAAAGACCGTCTTTGCTGATGTCCGTGCAGAAAACCCGGCGCACGCCTCGTGCAAAACAGTTTTCTAAAAACGGTAGAATTTTTATCGCAGTCGTTGTCTGCCAGCCGTCTATCGATAGAAAATCGTTTTTCACGTCGGCTCCGAGCAGAATTTTTTCGCTTCCGTAGCGGTCAAGCCACGCGAAAAACTTTTCCGGTTCTTTAACCGCGATGCTTCCTACACTTGCCATTTTCGCGCCCGCTTCAAAAACAGACTGAATATCTTTTTCAGTCTTGATGCCGCCGCCGAAATCAACGGTTAAATTCGTATTTCCGGCAATCGTTTCCAAAACTTTTAGATTGACGAGTTTTCCGCTTTTTGCGCCGTCTAAGTCAACAATATGAAGACGTTTCAAACCGGCGTCTTCAAATTTTCTCGCCGCTTCCAGCGGATTTTCATTGTAGATTTTCTTGCGCGCAAAATCGCCCTGCGCGAGCCGAACGCATCTGCCGTCAATTAAATCTATCGCCGGAATAATCTCAATCATATTGTATCAATCCACGAAATAACACGAAGAACACGCTGCGTTTTTGCCTTTTCTTAGTGTTACTTAGTGGATTATATTTCCAAAAAATTTTCCAAAATCCGCGCTCCGACCGCGCCGGATTTTTCCGCGTGAAACTGCACGGCATAAAAGTTTTCATGCCGAATCGCCGCGCTGAAATTCAAGCCGTAATCGCACGTCGCAATCGTTTTCCTTCCGCTTTCGACATAAAAGCTATGCACGAAATAAACGAAGGAATCTTCGGCAACGCCTTTTAACAAATCCGACTTCACATCAAAGATATTGTTCCAGCCGATTTGCGGAATTTTCAAACTGTCGCTTTCAAATTTTTTAACTCTATACGGCAGAATTCCCAAACATTTCGTTTCATTTTCTTCGGACGATTCGCACAAAAGCTGCATTCCGAGACAAATTCCCAAAACCGGCTGCTTGAGCGAAATGA
>MWVV01000373.1_pt1 | contig 16418 bp, 24 predicted proteins | sample 1047281 | NCBI WGS metagenome assembly MWVV01 (sample SAMN06349986, study PRJNA376086) | soil metagenome | isolation source: PT-2 sample Antarctic (ecotone) soil | place: Antarctica | collected 2015-01-13 | reverse complement strand
AGATTTTTCGGATTCTCTCCGAGCGCTATCGTAACCGCAGAGGGCGTTTTGGACTACGGTTCAACTTAATTGCGGCAATTATCAATTCTGAAATCGCCCTCTGTTCTTGATTCACGCAAGAGGTCTATTGAAGTAAGGTCTGTATTTGAGCCACGCCTTGTGCCTAACCCCTTCGGTGGTCCCAATATTCCTATGCAGTCGGTACCCACGTCCGTTGCAGTTGGTGCCGATGGTACCCTTTATGTCGGCGAACTCACAGGGTTTCCATTTCCCCAGGATGCGGCTCGGATCTATCGAATTGATAGTAATGAACCAGAGGTTTACGCTGATGGCTTCACGAACATAATTGATAGTGCTGTCGATCCTGACGGTAATCTCTATGTCTTGGAATACGCTACTAACTCAATCCTGTCTGGAGATCCAACTGGTGCGCTGAGTCGCGTCGCCCCTGATGGCACTCGCACAACAATTGTTAGCGAGGGACTAATATCCCCTACCGCCCTAGCACTTGGTGTTGATGGTGCTATCTATGTTTCAAACAATGGTAATGCTCGTGGAGCAGGACAAGTTCTTCGTATTGAACAAACTACTCCAATCCCCGAACCTAGTTCGGTATTAGGTTTATTAGCTTTTGGGGCTTTGGGTGCTGGTTCAGTCTTGAAGAAAAAGCAATCAAGCGTAGGGTAATCAACTAAGCGCAATCGCTCTATTCTTCTTCTAGTTTATTAATTCGGCGTTCTAGCAAGTGAATTCTTTGTAGTAAGTCTAGGTGATCGCTCTCCCCAGTAATTGAATAACCGACCAGTTGAGTGAGCTGTTTTTCGTAGTCGCTACCTATTTGCAAAAGTGCATTAGCGACATCTCGTTGAACAAGGCTTGACTCAATGAGTTCTCTAATTTCTCTCCTTAGCTCATTCATGTTCTGGCGACTTTCTGTCGATTGTTCGGCTAATGCCAGAATTGTTCAAGAGTTAGATTGGTGAGGTTGGTTAGCATGGCGCTTTGTCGATACCAAACTATGTTTATTTAGCCTTGGGGGTGAAGGTCAAGTTTTTGTTGGATGGCAGAGATTGCTTTAGCTTCTGATTCTGGGTCGGTTGGATCAATTACAATCGCCCGTCCCGATTGTTCTAACTTATCCATATATGCAAAAAAAGCTTCCTGGTTATGACGATTGTCTAAGAAGTACCGTTTCGCTTCATCTAGCGTCATAGATGCGTAATCGATTTGGCTCATAGTAACTCTCCGTCGGCTCTGATTTGTAGTTCAATAGACTCCTCATGCCCTGCCAGGATGAAAAGATTTCCCGTTCGCTCGTCTAACCGCACAACATGAACAGGCTGGAATACTACATTAGTTAGCCAATGGCATTGTCGGTAAAGCGATTTCATTTGTGCAATAGTTGGCTCTGGCATTTAAGCCGACATATCCTGCTGCTGTTCGCGCTCTAACTTTTCTGCGATCGCACTCCGCAACCATTCACTGCGCTGTTGACCTTGCATCGCTCTAACTTGGGCATCGACTTCCAAAGGCAAACGTACAGAAATAGCCTTTTCTGCCAACTCACCATCATTAGAGGGTTTGAACCTCGTAAGGTAATCCGCTCTCATAGCTCTATCTATATTGACTACTCTAAATTGATTATATCAAGCCCCTGTAGACTTGGGGCAATTACTTGACATAACCCTGTAGACACGGGATAATATTAATAGAGGCAAAGGGAAAGAGCAGCCCGCACCTGAAACGCAACAAAGAGGCTCACTAATTTAAAAGGCGATCGCTAACTTTGGACGGTGCGCGATCGCCTGTACCCAAAACCTGAGTAATACCAGAATGACATACCTAATTGACAGAGATCAAGAGTTTCGTTTAGAGCAAGACGTAGTAGTTGAAGAAATTTACTTAGAGGGCATTACCGATGCCGCCGATGGTCGCCTCCCAGCAATGCCAGACGTTATTTATCTCCAGGGGTTTTGCGAAGGGATGCGCCAGCTAAGAATGCAAGTTCGGTTAGCACCAATACCAGTAGCAACAGAAATAAAAGAATATCCTCTACTTTGTGGGCAATGTACTTACTTAAACAATGGTAAGTGTGGGATTAAATCAATTGCGAGAAGTAGCACTAATTACGCTTGCGATCGCATATCAGTTGATTGCCCATTTTAATACTAAATAGCTTGTTCAATTGAGGTTAAAATATTAATTAAACAAGCTATCTTTACCCCACAAATCAACACTAACACTAATAAAAATCATGCAATTTGAACACAAAAAAGTAACGATTGGGATGCCAGAAACTCCATATTTATTGAGAGTAAATAAGCAATTTGGCTGTTTTACAGTTGGTAATGTTGAACCCGGAAACATTGAAAGCGTAAATACTTACGGGCGGGGTAAGTTCTTAGAGTTTGCGATCGCTGCTTGTGACACCTCTTTATACGGGAAAATCGGCAAAGTAAAGGACGATCAAGAGTACGCTTTTATTAGCGCGATCGTTACGGCTAGTGATGATTCTAGATTACCTAGAGGCTTGCTTATCCACTTTTTAATATATGGCTACGAGGCGAGGTTTTTTACGATGTTAGCTGCTGAAGTTGAAACTACCGCAATATTTGGCGGTAGCGTTCCACAAATAATTAGGATGGTTTTTGATAGGTCGGTTTCGACTCAATTCAACAGTGTAATTAAGCCGCCGACTATTTCTAGTAGAGACGTAACAAAGGAGGAGTTGGTATTTTAAAAAGCAGCGCAGATGATAAATGAAAAATACTCTAGTTACTTGCCCGATGCGACGGCGCTTTATCCGACGATGGCTGACCCAAAAACTGGGGAAATACTAAGCGGACTTACCCGGCATCAATCTATGCCGCTCTTGCCTGTCAGTGAGCCGCAGAAGCTTTTAGCGTAGAAGTTAAAAAGGCGCGATTGCTTCCAGCACTGCCCCCTAGGCGATCGCGATTCCTGATATGCGATCGCTAAATGTTTAAATGCTTTGGGTGAGTTTGATCACTAATTGTTTGAATGCTTCTTATGAGTTTAATTACTCACTCTTCAACCAAAAACTAACTAGTAATGAATGAAATTGTACCTATTTGGAAAACCCGCGTTGAAATCCTCGACCACAAAGGTGTTGAGATTATACGAAATGCTCAATTCTCGCTTGATATTTTGCAACAAACCAAAACAGTAGATAAAAAATTGATAGAGCTAATAGTTCGACGCTGGACAGCTTCAGGTTATTGGCTTGATTTATTTTTATTAGGTAAAGGTCGTCGCAATGAGTATCCTCTAAATCTTCCAGGTGTTAAAGCCGAAGAAGGGTGGGCTAAAGTTTTAAAAGCTTTATTTGACCTTTGTATTCTCTGCCACGATTATCATTCCCTTAAGCACTCATATCATTGGCCTATTCATCTTTGGCTGGCTGTCGTCGATGATATGGTGCAGCAAGATATTAATTCTGCTCTAAAGGGCGATCAGTTAAAAACGGCAACTCTTAAAGGAAACCGTAACTTTATTAGATGCCTAAAAAAACGCAGAATGCCATCACGAGAAGATTGGGGAGGTTGCGGCGATCATTCCTATCGGCTGTTTAAAACTGCCTTTGCGATAGATAAGCGTGCAGACAGAACCCCAGACTTCGTTAAGTTTCTGGCGGAATTCATCAGTAAGTATGACGAAGACACAACAGCTTACGACCATAACGACAGGGCTAAAGCTGTTTTTGTTGAGGCAGGAGTTTTAAAGGTACGGATAGATAAGCGTTCTCAAGCGACAGGCTGGAAAACTCTACAACTGCCTCCTTTGTCTAGAGAATTTTGGTCAAGCCATCAGGGGGTACTCATTAGTGGGGGGCATACTGAAACTGGGGTTCAGCAATAGCAGCCGATGGATTAGGTGTTTTTAACCAAAAGATTTATTATCAACACAACAGTTCAAAACGCAACTATGCCAAGCTTTTTAGACCAAATCCAAGCCATCGACAATATGATCGCACGTCCTACGCCGCCGCAAACCGAACCTCGTTCAATGCGGCGCAAAAAAGCCCGTGATGCCAAGCGTGCGATCGCATCTTCAAATATTTCAGTAGTCAAATAAAAAAATTGGTAGTCCGCCTTGGCTAATTTAACTTCGGTGAATGACCTGCTTGCTAACTAATTAACTGCTAACAAACCGCTCACTCTGCCTTGCCTCGTTGACCAAAACAAAAAACCAAAACAAAAAAACTTACTTCCAACTTAACAGGCATTCACGAAGAAATAAATAAGTAGGTGGCTACCTGATTCACCAACATCAGGAGTCAAAAAATGCAAAAACCCCCAGGAACGTTGGAGGTTAGGCGGTGGAGAAAATTCATTGATAAGATTGTATTGCAAAACGCAGTACAAATCAAGCCTTCACAACAACCAAATAAAAGTTTTAAAACTCCCCCCCCACTGCCAAAACATTTAGATAAATTAGTTGATCAACCTTGGAATCCCAAAGCTAGCTTGGAGGTTGATTGGTGGCTTTGGTACTGCCAACGAGAGTTTGAAATGGTTGGGGGTAAGTCTTAATGCTTACCCCAAGGCATCGACAAGAATTAATAAATAGTCGTATTGACAAGGACATTGCCCGGTTAAACTTCAAAAGCCTTGAAGGTTCAACCATTTATCAATACATCTGTTACGCATCGACGCTAGAACGTCTTAATTCAGGGCGTTTGGCTTCAAAGTGGTTAGACAGGTATGCCCATTGTGAAGCTGGGGTTCTGTATTGTGCTGGACGTGACCCCCAAAACAATTGGGAGGAGATGGAGTGGGGCGCTTCAAAGCCCGATCGCCCCAAAGAAGATTATCAAAAGCCAGGGAAATTTCTTAAATACGAACACCCTCCCCAAATTGGGACACGGACGTTTTTCCTCCGAGTCTCGCTTTCAATCTGGAAAAAAATTGCTAAACGCTACAAATTAGCTTTGCCAGAAAACATTATCGTTGACAGTAACGGCGAGGCGCTGGGATTCTGGGCGTGGGTGCAAAACAATCCCAAAATACCCATAATTATTGTTGAGGGTGCAAAAAAAGCTGCCTGTTTGCTTTCTGCCGGATTTGTTGCGATCGCCTTACCTGGGATTTATGGAGGCTACCGCAGCAAGGATGCCCAAGGCAACAAAATCCCTCCTTACTTAATTAGAGACTTGAAGGCGATCGCCCAGGGAAAGCGATCAATTTACGTCTGCTTTGACAATGACACCAAACCTTCGACTCGCCACAACGTCAATGTTGCTACCAGCCAATTAGGGCGGTTATTTCAGGCTGAAGGATGCAATGTTAATATCATCACTCTCGTTAGTCCAGAAAAGGGTCTTGATGACTTTATCCTGGCGCGGGGTGTTGAGGCATTTGAAAAGCTTTACGACTCTGCTCTGCCTTTAGTCTTGTGGCAGGCTAGCTTATTTAAGCAACTGAGCTATGAAGCCGATGTTGTTATTTCAACCAAATACCTAGAAAACATTGATGTCCCAGCTTCTGCTAAGTTGGTGGCAATTAGATCGCCCAAGGGTTCGGGTAAAACAGAGGCGATCGCTCAACTTTGCCAGGAAGCCTACGAAAAACAGCAGCCCGTAATTGTGTTGACTTACAGAGAGCAATTAGGTCGAGAACTGGCGCGGCGGTTTAAATTGCCTTATAAAACTGAAATCCACCAGACTCCAGAGGGAAAGCTTTATGGTTTCTCTCTGTGTATTGACTCGTGCCATCCCCAAAGCGAAGCTAGGTTTAACGGTCATAGCTGGGGCAATGCTCTAATCGTGGTTGATGAATGCGAGTCGGTAATCTGGCACGCGCTTACCAGTAATACCTGCGCCAAAAACCGCTTGCCTATCTTACATGAACTTACGGCATTATTTACTAAAGCATTAAGTCATGGTTCTTCGGGTCGGGTTGTCTTAGCAGACGCGGATTTATCTGACTTAACTGTTGATTTTGTCAAAGGAATAGCGGGGCAAGACAACTTACAGCCCTATGTGATTTTAGGTAACTACAGGAGCGAAACTGGCACGGAGGTTTTCAGCTATCAAAGTTCGGCAGAATTGTACTCGCGCCTGAAAGAGCAGGTAAAGGGCGGTGGCAAACATCTTATTCTTAGTGGTGGACAAAAAGTAACGAGTAAGTGGGGGAGTCAAAATCTTCAGAAGGATTTGCAAAAACAATTTCCTGAGAAGAAAATTCTTGTTATTGACCGAGAAACCGTAGCAGACCCTAGCCATCCTGCCTATGCCTGCATTGACAACTTAAACAAAGTCTTACTTCAATACGATTTAGTAATTGCTACTCCGATAATTGAGAGTGGCGTTAGTATCGACCTTCACAATCACTTTGCGGCAGTTTGGAGCTTTTCGCCTGGAATTGTCCCAGCAAATAGCGTTCGCCAAAGCCTTTTTAGGCTAAGAGATTTTAAAGTTCCCCGGCATATCTGCGTGTCTGATCGGGCAATGCCAGCAAGCTTTGTTGGTAATGGGGCGACATCTCCCAGTGCGTTACGTAATGGGGAACTGAAAAAAGCTCAATCTAACTTTAATCACTTACTGAATTCTGGAGTTACGGTCGATGCGAACGGCAGTGTTGAAAGTAATGCGATCGCCTTAGAAATTTGGCTAAAAATGGCTTGCCGTCATAATGCTAATTGTCACCAGTATCGGAAAAGTATCCTGGCAGATTTAGCAGGCGAAGGTTGTCGAATTATACAAGTAGATTCTGACCTTGATAAGGAAGATCAAAAAGCGATGTCTGAAGCTATGGGCGAGTCTAGAAACGAGCTTACCCTAGAGGAGGCTCATCAGGTAGCTGAAGCCGAACCTCCAGCCTCGCAAATCGAGTATGAGGCACTAAAAAAGAAAAAGACTAAAACTTCTTCGGAGCGCCATTCTCAAACTAATTATGAAATCAAAGGGCGCTATCTAACCGAGCCGACCGCAGATATTGTTCTCAAGGATTGGAACGGCTGGTATCACGGGCTGCAACTTCATTACTACTTAACTGTTGGCAGGCAGTATTTAAGTAACCGCGATGGGAAAAAGTTTGCTGAGTTTTCGACAGACGGGCGATCATGGCTTCCTGACTCTAACCGCGCCCTGTTATCAAACAAGGTTAAAGCGTTGGAAGTTTTAGGGATAGGCAAGCTTTTAAATCCTGGTGTTGATTGGACTGCCCACAGTTTAGAAGTACAGCAGATTGTTGAAAAAGCTTTACTTTGCGCTAAAGATATCAAATTGTTTCTAGGAGTAACAGTAAGCCCGAACAATTCACCTATGGCGATTGTTCAAGAAATTCTTTATCAAACGATGGGGTTCAAACTTACCCCACCACCAAAGGGAGAACCCCAAGTTGTTGAAAAAGGAATCGATAGTCAGGGCAAGCGTCAAAGAGCTAGGATTTATAACTTTGTCCCTCCCAGCGACCGGGGAGAAGTTTTTGACCGTTGGCTTCTTAAAGACAAAGAAATTGCTATCCAAGAAAGTGTATCAAGTTACGAACAAATGGCACACGAAAACTCTATAGATCTATATAAGGATTTAAGTGATCCATCTTTTAATGATCCATCCTTCCAATTACCTCAAGCTGAGGAGTTGCGATGGGTCGGGAGCAACTATCTGCCATTGATTGCTTCTTCGCCTCTTGACGAACTGCTGGGGGAGCTTAAAACGATCTTTGAGAACTACGGGTCTAATTGCTGGCGACAGATTTGGAGCGCGACCTCAGCCCTAGTGAAAGCACAAATATCTCAAGCGGTAAAGTTTACCCACACGCCAGGGCAATTCAGTTTTCTGGACTTCGCATCTGGAGGGGAACTATGAACGAAAATCACGCCGCCGCCGAACTACAGCGCCGAGAATTAATCCGCCATTGCCACTCCTTGGTGGCAATGATCGCCAATAGACCAGGCTCAATCAAATTGCTACAAGGCATTCTGCCAACGCTAGAAGCGTTCGCTCAGTACAAAGCGAATCGGCGATCGCGCTATCAACGATAAATTTATACATTGATTACGAGGTTTTATGCAACAAATTGACGTTTTACAGTTGGAAATCAAATCTTTCGAGATTGAAATTCAAAAGTTAAACCAGGAATTAACGGAGGTTGGAGGTTTTACCCTGCGATTAGCCAGCAGCAACGCTCCGAGTGAGATTGCGAAGTCAATCCGCACCGAAGCCCAGCAGGTACTGGAGCGCCAGCCCGTTATTAAAGGGTTGCGAGATGCGATCGCCGAATTGACCAGCCGATTGGAACAGAAACAAAGTGAGCTTGAGAAACTGGAGAAAGAGCAGCAGAAGCAGTCGAGAAAAAAACGAATTGAGCAAGGAAAGTCGCTACTTTGTTCTAAATCCGCCGATGTTGAACAAGCAGCCGAGTCATTAAAAAATTTGTTTCTTGAGCTAAAGTCACTTGCACGCGAATACGAGGGCGATTTCAATCAAATTAATCCGCCGACTAGCAGCCGCCAAATATTAAACACTGCGTCATTGCTCAATTTTGGAATGTTAACAACTCCGACACTTACGCAAAATGATGGGCGATTTTTATTAAGCTCCCAAGCATTTGATGTTTTTGAGAGTAAGAAAGAAGCTTTGCGACGGGAAAGGGTAGAGGTTAGTCGTATATCCAAGGAATACAATGACCAGATGATGTTAGAACTCCGGCGGCGCGAAAATGATGAAAAAATGCGGGTTGATCGCGAGTACAAAACTTCGCTATTGATTTCAAAACGACAGGAACTAAAAGATTTTCTAGCTGCGAGGGCTGATAGATTGTTAAGTTTAAAAACGGCGAACGTTGATGATTTTAATAATGCGATCGCGTCTTTGGAAGTAGAAATTGAAAGTTTACAGAAACCTATGCAACCATAAGAAAAAGGCGGTCTATGGCGGCACAATGGCGGGAATATAGCGGTTAAGCCTGGATTGACGACAAAACAGTTAAAAGTAGTTGGTTTATTAATACAAGGAATAAGCTATCACGCGATTGCATCACAGCTTAGTGTAGGATTGCGTACCGTTGAGCGATGGGCGACACGACCGGATGTGCGTCAATTAGTGATAGAAGCTCAAGCGAAACTGGAATTAGAACTAGGGGAAGAAATCTTTAGTAAGTGCAAAAGTGGTCTAATCAAAGGACTACCAAAGGCTGTCCGCCGAACCCTTGAAGCTCTAGATCACCCCGACGCTCGAATTCAAATTCGGGCAGCCGAAGCGATCGCCAAGTGGACTGGTTTTTATCAACCTCAATCTCAACAATTGAAGCAAGAACCCCAACAGCTTCCAGAAGAAAATTTGAAAGACTATTTAACATATTTGGCAACTAAGAATACTAATGGCTCCCATAGTTCGAATTGACCAATTTTGTGAAGATCCAAACTTATTAAATATGAATTTGTGGCCCAAGCAAAAAGAAATTCTGACTGATTTCTGGGGAGGTAATTATAGGTTGGGAATTTGGGCATTAGGTCGCCGTAGTTCTAAAACTACAATGGCGGCTGCTTGCGCTGTTTATGCCTGTTGTCTGCTTGGTGATGAATACAAGAAATATTTGCAACCGGATGAGCCATTTTATGTTTTTGGTGTAGCTACTAATCAAGAGCAATCTAAAGAATTCTTGAGACGTGTGAAAGCATTCGTACAGCGCAGTCCTATTTTAAGCAAGTTAGTAAAGCGTGAAACGGTTGATAGCCTCGAATTGTCTAATGGTTGTATATTCCGAGCGGTTCCTGCTACATCGCGCGGGGTAAGAGGTTATGCCATCCCTTTTCTCGTATTTGATGAAGCCGCACACTTTATAGATTCGGAAGGAAATAGTGCAGGCGATGCCCTATATCAAGCTTTGTCGCCTTCTGTGACTCAGTTTGGAAATTTGGGAAAAATCTTGATGCTGTCTTCACCTTGGTTTCAACGCGGAATTTTCTGGGAAAGCTTTAAACAAGGCAGTTCTGGTCAATTCCCACAACTCCAAGTAATAAGAGCGGCGACCTGGGAAGTCAACCCTGGCATCTCTGAAGAATCGCTGGCGTTAGAAAAAGCACGAGATCCGCAACTATTCGCGGCAGAGTATGCCGCAGAATTTTCAGGCAGTATTGCATCTTTCTTGAATGCACAGTTAGTGGATGCTGCTGTCAACCATGATCGCGGGCTGCTGCCACCATTAAATAAGTTTAAAGGCACTTATTATCTAAGTTTAGACCCGGCGCGGGGCGGTAGAGACCAGTACACATGCTGCATTGCTCACTTTGATGGCGATCGCTTAGTCGTAGATTTATTTCATGAATTTACCCCTAGTTGGGGACATGGCAAGAAATCTCAAGTAGCGATCGCAGAAGTTGAAGATTGGATTCTTGAAAAACACCAAGCCTATAATTTCGCCGCCGTTACTCTAGATCAGTACAATTCGATCGGTACAATTCAAAGGCTATCGGGCAAAGTCAAAATTCGAGAACTGACTTGGACAAGTAGCACAAAAACTCAAGCTTATTCAAAAGTTAGAGAACTAGCCAACGGGGCGAATTTGGAATTGTATCCCCATAAAAAAGCAATCGCCCAGCTAAAAAATCTAACTGTGAAGTATTGACCTAACGGCAGTTGGGATGTTTCTGGTGGCACGGGCGCGGCGGTTGATGATTTCCCAAGTGCGCTGGCGGGAGCAGTATTGATGGCAAAGCAGCGCATTATTAAGCAGCAGATAATAAAAGCAAAGTCCTATCGAACCTGGTAGCTCTAAACTTCTGGTTTCTTTGGTAGTCCATAGCCCGCCGCCGCGAGATAATTCTGAACGACATTCCCAGTTTTCCGGACTGGCGGTCGAACCAGTGAAGCTGGTGAATTCACGCCGTAGCCACAAGCCTTGATGTATTCTTGAACAAGATTTTTTCCTACTGGCGTTTCTTGAGTCATGAGGCTTGACCTATAAAGCTTTTAGCCTTATTTTAGAGCTAAATTTTAACGCAAACGGGTGTGGAAGTTCTAGCGAAGCCACTTCTTAGTGGCGTAGCAGTCAAATATTGTTATGGCGCTCGTTGTGGCTAAAGTAATTTTTCGCTACGAATCAAATTCTCAAGCTCTATTCAAATATCTCAAAGTGATGCTCTTGCAACTACAGCCAAAAAAAAACAGGGTTCTTCACTCTCATAGCAATCCGGGGCTTCTCTATCCAATCTCGCCTGTTTTGCTTCTTGAAGTTTACTAATCATCTCAAATTTCTGCGGCAAGGTAAGATTTGATGCCTGACACACTAAAACCTGCCTCAATTCTTCGTAACTAACTTTATCAGGGACAACAGACATATTTTTACTCCGTACACTTGACCTTTCTCCTATACTGGCTTCAGCAATTACATATTAGGTGTAGAAACAATAAAGAATTGCATGAATAGTTTGTAAATACCTACGCATTAGAAATTGCTATTGAAGTGTAATTAAATAATTAAGTTACCAAAATTATTGAGAGGCATTTAAGCGCTTAATACTTAAGTATTCACTAATTCTTTATGCAATTGTTCATCATTTCTAAACCTAATATGTATTTACAAAAGTCAGTATAGAAAGGCAACCCTACCTCAAGTCAAAGGATCATGAAAAAGTCTACAGTTCTCAGAGTTTTGCGGCTCTCTACAGATGTTATTGATGGTCCAGGCTGGACAGATGTTGATGTGAATGGCGGCTACTACGACAGCCATGGAAAGTATGTGCCGTCTCAATCTAACCATCAGTAACCAATGGCGCGGATATTTTGCAGCCCATCAAAAGCCGATCGCCGCTACAGCTAGTCGTCTTTGCTCCGGCGTGACTTCCAGGTAGCGCTGCAACGTCCCTAAATCGTTGTGTCCTGATATTTCCTGAATCACTCGCAGGGGTATTCCAGCGCTAGACATCATAGTTAGGGCAGTGCGCCTAAAGCTGTGAGTGCTGACACCCTCCAATCCAACCCTTCCGCAAGCAGCCTTAAGAATCTTGTCAGCCATGAAGCGGGTTAGAGTTAGACTTCGCCCTCGCATCCCTGGAAATAGCGCCCCTGGTGATGTTGGGTACTCTGCTAACAATTGAGCTAGTCCCGGCTGGATATCCACAACGCGAGTTTTGAGCTTACCCTTCGTGGTAGACTTCCTAAAAGTTAGAGTTCCACCTTTGATGTCTGTAGTTTGAAGGGCCAGCGCTTCGGAAACCCGACAGCCAGTATATAAGCAGATGCCAAACAAAGCGCGATCGCGCTCCTTTGTAAATCCCTCAGTAAATAGCTGCCTCAATTCTTCTGGGGTGAGTATTTTCCCTTGCCCGTTTCCTGCTACTTTCATTGGCTAAATTTGTCTGATTTCACCAGATTACAAGAAACTGTCATTTGGTGGAATAGGTGACTATAAGTATTGATATCTCGTTGTCGGCTGGAACGAGTCTCCCTCAATTAACTTTTACTTATTAATCAATTGCTCCCCATTCCACGACAGAATCAAGGTTGCAGCCATTTTCTATAGTTTTTGCTTATGATATCGCTGCTATCACCGACTACAGCTATAATTAGCTACCCTTGAATCAACACTGATAGCAGAATTAGCAACGATGGCAGAGTCACCGATGGTCGGGGCGCGGGTTCCCCAAGACTGGCAGCAACAAATTAGTGCGATCGCCTTGGCTGCGGGTCGCAAAGAAGCTGAAATCGTTAGGGATGCGATCGCTCAGTATTTAGGCAAGACTGACCCCACAGCAGTTAAGGGTGCGATCTCTGATTTGCAAGAGCGGGTAGCCAGTTTAGAAAGAAAGTTAGCGGGGCTGGGGCGATTGGTGGGGTAGTGCGTTAATTGGCGGAGTTTGATGCGTTTTAAGGAGAACTATGTCAGCAAAAGTAGAGCGACAGAATACTATTACTAGAAAGAATCTTGTTTCTAGCTTGATGATTGGGTTGATTGTTGGACTATTGGCTGGTCTTCCTTTGGGTTGGTTAGCTCATCAGTTTTATGCTGAACGACGGTTAGCTGATGTGTTAGTTTGTCGGGAAAAGAATCGAAACTTGCCTGAAGTCCAAGTTCAGGCTATGTGCGGGTCAAGATTCTAAAATTAATCGCCAACAATACTTGCTGTGGTCATTGCCACCATCTAGGGCAGAATAACCCCACAGCCGTGCCAGGAGTGCGATATCTTCACTCGAAGATAGGGTAGCTAATCTAGAGGGGAAGCTGGCGGGACTAGGACGGTTGGTTGGTTAGCACGGCTGTACTTCACTGGACTTTTGATGTGGGGTATTCGCTCCCATCCCAACTCAATAAGTTTTCCGTTTTCTTCCCAAATCCGAATCGCTTCATGGCTGACATTGAATAGCTTGCCTAGTTCTTTGCGCGATCTCGTTTCCCGATCGAAGTCGGGCGCGTTGCTTACATCTGTAACGAGGCTATCCATCCGTTGTGTGGGGCGCGGGTGCTTCTGCCTGAGAGTAGAAGTATTTTCTCTCAGGCGCTTAACTCCCCCCAATTCTGACTCCAGGGCTGCTACTCGTTCTGGTAGGACGGCAACGGTTTTCTCTACCTGCTCTAGCCTTGATAACAAGCTTGTTATCACATTGTTATCATTTGATATATAGATGTTATCTTCAGTTATCTTCCTGCTATCAGGAGAGTCTAAAAACTTTGCAGCTAGGGACTCTAAGACCTCCTGAAGGGTGAGTCGCTCCGTTGCCGCCCATGCTTTTAGTTGCTCTAGTTTCGACTTGTCCCAGCGAAATATTACCTGTACTCGTTCGCTCATTGTTATCACTTTTTATCAACTGATAACTCATTTTAGCAGCTTTTAATAGCAGTTGCTATCAGGTTTGATAGCGGCGGATATTGGCTGATAACAGTTAATAGCTTGCATTGATATATTGTGATAGCTAGTGATAATAAGGAGTGCGATCGCCTGACAATACTTTTCGGTTAAGAATTAAGCAGTATTAATAATAGAAAAATTGAGCGGTTGGCGTTGAGTACCAGTGCCACGATGAATAGGCTTCTTAGACGGAAATTTGGAACGAGTTTTTTTGACTAATCGAGGATTGCTTCTGTGTTGTCGAGGCGGAATTTTTTCATCCAAAATCTCCATGATCAACCATAACCAAAAAAAGGGAGTTGTTCAGTTGGGGTATGCTGGAATTCAGGTATTGCGGCCCGAATAACCTTGAGAGTACCAGTAAAACCCAAACGCAGAGGCGATATCCCAGCCTGCTGCGAAGCGTGAAACATTAAAGACCGTACTGCCCAATGCCCTAAAAGCAAACCATAAACTTCCTGAACGACTTCACGGGGATTAAGTGAACGGATCGGTGTTTTACGACCATTAAGATGGGTTTTTAGTTCATCAATCGTACTTTCTACTTCCCAACGCTGATGGTATTCACGAGCTAGGACTAAAGCTAGGTAAAGTTGAGGATCTAGAAGACTGGTAATCAGGCGATAAGTTTTTTGTTCTGGTTCTGTTTCAATCGTGTACTCGATGACGCGTAACAGAATTTTGCTACAACCTTTTTTCTTGGACTTACCATCAGGATGAATCCAAGCAAGGTATGAGCCGTCGTCTAAAACTTGTTCTGGCACAAACTTAACGTTGGCAGGTACTCGTCCTAGAAAATGGCATCCTTGCCTTTGAGTCGCTTGTACCATTTGGTAGGAATGAAGCCCTCTATCCCACATCAATAACATCCCTGATGTTACCGAACGCAGCAGTTTCTTTACCCGTACTCGTTCTCCAATGCGATAAGGACACATCAGGGCATCCACAATTAAGTGCGTACCTGCTTCAATTAACAACACTAGCCGGATTTTGGGAAATGCCGCTCTAGTTCCATGCCGACTACCAGGATATCCAAAGACTTTAGCGTTGGCTGGAGTATCGGGGACATCTAAAACAGTCCCATCTGCTGCCATTACTCGCAGCCCAAATAAAAATGCCCCTGGAGTTTCTGCTGTTGCTAAAGGACGCACTAACATTTGAAATAACTGACTCATCGCCCGACATCCCAATCTCTGCCTTGCTTCGGTAATAGATGATGGGCTTGGTATACGCCAATACTGCCCTTGCTTTAACCAATGCGTCCTTAACCCTTGAACTAGATTTTTCAGGACAGTTCGCATTGAATCCGATGACCATATACTCATCGCAATTACCAAACAAACCACCAAGTGTGATGGCAATTTACGTTTACGTGTTTCTCTACTATCTGTCTGCCCTAACACTTGCTCAATTGCTTCCGCTGGTATCGCTGTTTCTACCGCTTTTAATACTTCCCCCGATTCCATTAAACGTGATACCAACGAAAATTCCTTAAGTTGCATTAGCTGGGTGCGTTTTCAGGTACAACTCTCAATTTACCTGTTTTTTGGCTTAACCGAAAAGTATTGGATCGCCTGACAGTATCGCCATAATTTGTGTACCAAAAGCCGAATTGGTACACATTTCTTTTTGCCCTATAGCACAAAAAAAGAAACCCCCAGAGCCTTAATAGTTTGAGGGCAGTTTCCATCAAGGGTTTTGTCTCCGCACGGTATTTTTGGGCAGAAGAATTCTGCCTAAAAGATGCCTCCGCAATGATGGTTTACAAGGGTTCATAGTAATGGCGATCGCGCAGTCGTGAGAAGTTCAAAACTGGTTCTCATACTGCCTCTAATTCGGCTACTGACATGGCTCTATAACTTTTTGCCATTTGCGTTTCAATAGAGAAACTATACCCATCACCCCCACTGCTAATATGCCTAACCCAGAAGAAGGTTCTGGGACAGGTTCAGCCTTCAGCGTTAACGAGGCAAATTCTCCCAGTCGTGCGTGAGCAACAGCTGTCGGATGAATACTGTCCCAGAACAAATACTCATCTGGGTTTGTACAGGCGATATTGCTGACTGGATCTAAGCAGGGTTCAGTCACATTCGTCAAACCAAATTCTGCTGGATTAGTGATGGCTGCCTGAAATAAAGAATCAGCCGCCAAAGGTATTAAGTTGATTCCTTCGTAGGTCTGGCTCAAATTGTTAAGGGTTGTGGCTAGACTAAAGTTATGTGCTTGGCTCAACTGAGTTAATGCGTTAGAAATATCTGGACCCAAGCTAAGATTGCGGGGTACATTTCCCAAATCAGGTATGTTAGGCACCAAAATATTTCGCGCCCCGGCTTCAAAGAGCGGTAGTCCTGAATAAGTAAGGATAGGTAGCCTAAAGTCGTAGTAATTCATTGTAGTGATGAATAAAATACCAGATAGCTCCAATATGGTTTTCTAGTTTTTTAGAGAAGGACAAGGTTTCTCTAACTAGACGTGAGACTAGACCTCTTGCGTGAATAGGTCAAAGGCAGCTATAAAGTGGGTTAAGGAAGAAGAACTAGCCATGACTTACAAGCAATTCAAAGACCTTAAACCTAGCGCCTTTAAACGCAGATGTGGTGTAAATC
>MWVV01000372.1_pt1 | contig 16482 bp, 12 predicted proteins | sample 1047281 | NCBI WGS metagenome assembly MWVV01 (sample SAMN06349986, study PRJNA376086) | soil metagenome | isolation source: PT-2 sample Antarctic (ecotone) soil | place: Antarctica | collected 2015-01-13 | reverse complement strand
AGTAGGTGTGGTGTGGCTGTTGGGATCGCGGTGTTGCTGACCACGCTGGCGGCAATGTATGCGTCCCGCAAAACGGATATTTTTCAGGCGACCGGCTGGATTCAGGTTGATGCGGAACAAGCGAATCTGGGTCTTGTGGCGGATGATAAACGCCCGTCGGTTTCAAATCAGGATTCATCTTATTTTAATACGCAGCTCAACCTTCTCAGCAGCGAAAGTCTTCTGCGGAGAGTTGTCAGGGAACTGAGCTTAGATAGCAACAAAGAGTTTCAAAAAGCAAGAGCGGCGGAAAGCGTCTCTACTTTGCGCCGGGTTTTGAGAGCCGTCGGATTGGCGAGCGATGATTCTAACAAAGTCGGTGAAGGCTTGGAAGATAATTCGATTTCGGCAAGTTCCAACCTCGCATCGTCAGAAGAAATTGCCGAAGCCGTCCGGCTCGCGCCTTACGTGAAGATGTTGAAGGACAATTTATTTATTGACCCGATTCGGGAATCGCGCGTTACAACGAAAGATACAAGATTGATTCAGGTTTCGTTTCGCAGCACCAGTCGTGACGTTGCCGCGCTGGTCGTCAATGGTTTAGGCGAAATCTTTACCAAAGCTAATCAGGAGAAACGAACCGGGACAAGTACTAAAACAAATGATTTTTTAAAGGAAAGAATCGCCAGTCTGCAATCGGAAATAAAAGCCGGCGAAAATAAATTATATGAATTAAATAAAACCGCCGGAGTTCTTAAGACCGATGAAACTCAAACCATTGTCATCGAAAGATTATCGGGATTGAACAAGCAACTTCTTGTAGCTGAAAACGAACGCAAAGAAGCCGAAGCCAAATATAATGAAGTTACGAGATCTCCGGAAACCATAAAATCGCAGGCTGAGGAATTAATGGTTCGGTATTATTCCGAAAGAGAGAACAATACTCGCGCATTAATCGCGGATTCGCAGAAAGGCATTACCGGATTAAAAGCGGCAAGAGCAAGGGCTCTGGAAGAATATCAACCGGGAACGGATGAAATAAAAAACTATGATGTTCAGATCGAAAAGCTTCAGGAAGAAATAAAATCTGTCCGGGAAAATGATCAGGAAGAGTTAAATAATTACCGAGCCAGAACGAGCAAAGATATCGTCAATAATTTGAGAACCGCTTACCTGAAGGCGAAAGCGCAGGAAGATAAAACAAAAGCCGATTATAATGATCAGTACAACAAAGCTCAGGGGCAAAATCAATCGGGCGTCGCGCTCAAGCTTCTCGAACAGGAAATAGAAACCAAAAAAGGTTTTCTTGAAAATATTTCCAAATCGCAGCGGGAAAATGACGTAAAAGCCGTCGGCACAGACAATAACATCAGCGTCGCCGAAATTGCTATTCCGCCGAAAGTTCCAGTCGCGCCGAGTCGTCTGATGACGGTGATGGGCGCCTTGTTTTTATCAACTTTATTCGGAATGGGACTGGCGATTTTTCTCGATTATCTCGATGATTCTATTCGCACGACCGAAGAAATCGAAAGCCTTCTCCAGCTCCCGGCGCTGGCGGCAATTCCGAAAATTGATTTAGTGACGAGACGGCGAATGCTGCTTGCCAGCGGAAATGACGACGGGCAGGACGCTTCAAAATCTGAACTTCTGATCCATACCGATTCACGTTCTTCACTCGCTGAATCATATCGACAGCTGCGAACTTCGATTTTGCTTTCGACGGCGGGTCGAGCGCCGAAATCGCTTCTGATTACATCGAGTATGCCTTCCGAAGGGAAAACGACGACGGCCATCAACACTGCAATCAGTCTTGCGCAGACCGGCGCGAAGGTTCTGATTATCGACGCCGATATGCGTCGCCCGCGGCTTCATTCAGTTTTCGATGTCAGCAACGCGCAGGGCTTAAGTACGCTTCTGTCGAGCGAGTTGACGGATGAAGAAATGCTCGATGTAATTGAATACAATGAAGATTCAAGATTAAACTTGCTGACATCAGGACCGGTTCCACCGAATCCTGCCGAACTAATCGGCTCAGAGCAGATGTCGCATTTGTTAAAAGTTTTTCAAAAAAACTTTACGCACATCGTCGTTGATTCGCCGCCGATTGCCTCGTTTACTGACGGAGTTTTGATTGCTTCGATGGTTGACGGAGTGATCTTGGTCGTTAATTCCGGTAAGAGTTCAAGACAAGTTGTTCGGCGTTCGAGACAATTGTTAACTGACATCGGAGCGAAAATTTTGGGTGTGGTTTTAAATAATGTGAATCTTCGCTCACAGGAAAATAATTATCATTATCAAAGCTATTATCACCGGGATAATTACAAACACGACGACGAATAAAATCTGAAAATAAAATCTGAATTAAAATAATAAAAGAAATCAATATATAGTTTGCGGCTCAAAACGAGGCAAACTAAGTTTTTGTTTATGGAAAATCAAACTAAAGTTTTAGTCACCGGAGCCGGCGGTTTTATCGGCAGTCATTTAGTTAAATATCTGAAGAAGGAAAATTTCTGGGTACGCGGCGTAGATATTAAATATCCAGAATTCTTTGAAACCGAAGCTGACGAATTTGAAATTCTGGATTTGCGCCGGTGGGATAACTGTCTTCAGGCGACGCGTGACGTGAAGGAAGTTTACGCGCTTGCCGCCGATATGGGCGGGATGGGTTTTATTTCGAGTCATAACGCGCAAATTTTATATAACAATTCGCTGATTAATCTGCATACGCTCGAAGCCTCGAAAACAAACGGCGTCACGCGCTATCTCTACACAAGTTCAGCTTGCATCTATCCGGAATATTTGCAGGAAGAAACAAATGTAACGCCGCTCAAAGAAGAAGACGCTTATCCGGCGCAGCCGCAGGACGCTTACGGTTGGGAAAAACTGGTCAGCGAAATTCTTTGTATGCATTACCGAAACGATTACGGTATGGAAACCAGAACTGTCCGATTTCACAATATTTTCGGCGAAAACGGAACCTGGGAAGGCGGGCGCGAAAAAGCTCCGGCGGCGATGTGCCGCAAAATTGCCGAAGCTAAATTAACCGGAAAAAGCAGTATCGACATCTGGGGGGACGGCGAGCAGACTCGTTCATTTTGTTACATCGACGACTGCGTCGAAGGCATCTATCGCCTGATGCGTTCTGATTTTCCTGAACCGCTCAACCTCGGACAAGACAGAATGGTGACGATTAATCAACTTGCCGATATAATTTCGGGTATTGCCGGGGTGAAAATTGAAAAAAAACATATCGACGGACCACAGGGTGTGCGCGGGCGCAATTCCGACAACACGAAACTGCGCGAGGTTTTAGGTTGGGTGCCGGAAATTTCGCTCGAAGATGGTTTGAAAACAACTTATAAATGGATCGAAGAACAAGTTGTAAATCAAATTTCGGCAAAAAATAAATTATCTCAAACAGCCTCCTGAAATGACCGGGGAAAAATCACAAGGGTTAAAAAAGGTTGAACTTATCATACCCGTATTTAATCGTCGCGAAACTACCTTACGAGCTCTGCGAAGTTTAAGCCGCATTAAAGACAAAGGTTTGGATGTTCATATTATTGTAGTGGACGACGGTTCAACTGATGGAACCGGCGAAGCGATATGCCACGATTTTCCTGAAGTTCAAATCGTCGAAGGCGACGGAACGCTTCATTATGCCGCTGGAACTAACCGTGGAATCTCCGCCGCGCTCGAAAGAAATCCCGATTACATTGTCACAATGAACGACGACGCTATTTATCACGAGAAATTCTTACAGCGGTTGATAAAAACAGCCGAAGATAATCCGCGTTCCGTTGTCGGCGCGCTGCTGCTGCTTTGGACTGAGCCGCACAAGGTTTTTCAGGTTGGTTATGAATGGAAAACCCTCAGGGGTGGGTGGCTGCAAACGGAGAATCTAACGGCTTTTGACTTCCCCGGTCAGTCATTTGAGGTGGCGGGAATGGCGGGAAATTGTGTTTTGTTTCCCGTCGAAGCGATTCGAGAATGCGGTTTGATGGACGAGAAAAAATTTCCGCACGGGTGGGGCGATTTTCAGTATGTCGTCCGAATGAAAAATATGGGCTGGAGGCTTTTGATCGAACCGAAAGCGTTCGTCTGGTGTGAACCAAATACAAACCCCAAGCCGCTTCATCAATTAAAAAAAAGCGAAATTTTACGAATTTTATTTCGAAATCGGCGTCATCCACTCAATCTGCAGAGACAGTTTGTGATGCGCTGGGAATCCGCCCCGACAAAGCCGCAAGCCTTTTTTGGGTTTCTGGCGTATGTCATCAATCTTTTAGTTAAGACTCTAAAACCTGATGGCACCAAAAATCAATAAATTTTGATGCTAAAGAATAAAAACTGCTAAACGGTAAGCTGTTTATTCTTATATAATTAAGTTAAGAGACCTAATCAATTTTCTCAGCAATTACTAATAAATTTTTACCGATTGGCGGCGGCAAAAAATTTTCAAATTGTTTTGCCAAAGGCACAATAAATCTGTCGTAAAGCTGAACTGCGCCGCTCTCCATCGTAGTTGATTTCATCAAACGATATTTCACAAACCAGGGAATAATGCCCATAACATCAAAATAACGCGAATTTACTATTCGCATTTGGGCGGTGCGACATTTTTCTTCGATTTCGGTTTTCCGGTAACGGCGGAAGTGTCCGATACGCTGATCAAAATGGCTGAAAAGTTCGGGAAGGGCGGGAACAAAAATAAAAACTCTTCCTTTTTTGCGCAATGATTCCCGAACGGCTTTTAACTCCGCGCGATCATCTTCGATATGTTCCAGAACATTAATATAAATTATTGAATCCGGCGATTGTTCACTTCTTAAATTCGTGGCGACATTGGTGAAAATATCGTGAAAAATTTTAATTTTGGTTATTGTGTCCTTCCCGCTTAAATTATTTCGTAATGTTTGGATCATTATCGAGGGTTCAACCAAAGAGAGCGTCTTTGGTTTTGTTTCAAGTAAAAGTTCGGAAAATGTTCCTGTCCCGGCGCCGACTTCGACCAGGTGCTCGCCCAAAAAAGGTTTGATAATACCTAAAATCCAGCGGTGGTAATTTTCCGCAAAATCCATCGCTTCCAGGTCTTTACCAACATATTCGACTTTATTGTTCATTAGATTGATTTAGCGCCGATGGTCGGTTGCTCGGTATCTGCGGAATGTTTTTGAAAGAATTTTCAATTGTGCAAAAAAGATTAAAACGTAAAATATAAAAAAGGGCGGCGACTCCGTCGCGGTATGTAATTTTTTTTCCTTCTTCGTAAGTCCTGCCGTAATAGCTGATCGGCACTTCGTAAAAGGCGCATTTAAGCTTGGCAACTTTTGCCGTCACTTCTATTTCAAAGCCGAAACCGGTTGAGGTAATTAATAGATTGCGAATAATTTCGCCGCGAAAAGCTTTATAGCAAGTTTCCACATCGGTCATATTCAGGTTAGTCAACAAATTCGAAATAAAAGTCAATCCTTTATTCGCTAAAAAATGATAAAAATAAAGCACCCGCGCCGCGCGCCTCACCATAAAACGCGAGCCGTAAACGACATCGGCGTAACCTTCTATAATCGGCGCGATAACTTCCGGAATGTCTGCCGGGTCGTATTCGAGATCAGCATCCTGCACAATGACAATTGCGCCGGAAGTCAATGCGAAACCGGTTTGCAGGGCAGCAGTTTTGCCGGCGTTTTTTGGTTGTCTGACATATTTAACCAGCGGATGGGAGGCGACCATCCGGGCTGCGATCTCCGCGGTTTGGTCCATCGAACAGTCGTCCACAATAATAACTTCGTATAACTGTGGAATTAGCAGAACTTTTTCCACAATCCGCTCCAGAGTCTTTTCTTCATTATAGACGGGAATAACGACTGATAGACATTTGAGTTTATTGTTCAAATCAATTTTGGTCATCAATAAAAATTAAAATACTAAAATTACCGGTGACGAAACAATCGCACTCGTCCCTGTTCATAAAATGGCTTATTATCATACCATTGATTCAAAAAAGGCATATTACGCTCACCGCCATTCCAGATTAAAAGTACGTTGATACGGTCATGATGTAAATTCATTAAATCGTTTAATTGATTTAATTTACCAGTTATTTTTTCGTTCGGGTCGCATAACTCATAACTACTCGATTCGTGGAAATCGAATGAAAATTGCCGATCTTGAATGTCTTTTGCCGTTACCGGAAAAAGATAAAAACCAATTTCATAATTATCCCAAACCAAAGTCCGTTTGCCAACGCCGTAAAGTACATTGAGATTTGAGAGCGGATTAGCTTTAAATCGGCACCCGTTTTCGATGAACCGAATCGAACCGAATCGGTCGTCATCTTTAATAACTGAACGAGCCGCGAGATATTCTTTTCCTATTGCGTTAGCGTTTAAAGCGTATTCCCAAAGAGCGAAGGTTTGGAAAAATAAAACGAATATTAACAAAACAACTGACACGATTTTGAGCCGAGGAAATGTATCAGTGCGAAAAACCGGCACGAAACATATTAATCCGCACAGCAAAATTCGTTCGCGCAAAAAACTGCCGTGTGACTTGCCAAAATCATCGGGCGCGAAAATCCAGAATAAAATTGAGGCGGCGGTTAAAAAGATAAACGGCAGTGTTTGACGAATTAAAAAATAATCACGGCGATAAAAAAAGAAAGTCGCCGCAGCAAGACACAAAAGCGTGACAGCAAGCCACAAAAACGGCGAAAAAACGGCGAAAAGATTCGAGTCGCCGACGAAAAACGGAAAGCCTCTGCGCGTCATTAATTGGAATGGATCGGCTGTTTGCAGCCGAAAAAGCCAACTCGCTGGCGAAAGGGGATTGTCCAGATACCGCCAAACCGGAACCGCCGCGCCTCCAGTTTCAGTCGTTGAATTATAACAGAAGACCAAAGGCAAAATTGGCAAAATCGCTACGCTAGTCCAAGTCAAAGCGCGTTTTAGATTCTTAGTTGGAAGTGTAAGGGCGATGACCGAAATGCTGCCGACGAGCATTGCGAAACTGATCAAATGACTAAAAAAAACTATAACTAACAAGATTGACAAAATTAAACTGCGGGGTAAATTAAGAATTTCGCGCCAACGCCAATACAGACCGAGCGTGAAGGCAAATCCGATTACGCCGATGATAAAATTATAGAAACCTAAAAACCACATCCAATTAAATGCCAGTACCGCGCCGATCAGAAAGCTCATCGCCAAGCCTTCACGCCCGACAATTTGAAAACGCAGCCAACCGACAGCCGCCGTTAGTCCGGCAAAAGTCAAAGTGACCATTATTTTCGTTACGACTGGTGGGGAGAAGATAAGCAGTAAAATTGCCAGCAAATAATGCCCGGTCAGATTAGGAATAAGAGCGGAGTTAAGAGCGTAGAATTCGGTAAAAGCAGGATTATCGCGCAGCAATTCAACGATAATGTATGCGTTATAAAGATGCGGCGAGCCGTCTTGATTTATAAAATTATCAACCGCCCAAATCGGCAGACAGGCGAAAACGATAATCAACAAATAAATGCAGAGCAGACGCAGATTCGCGGCAGAGAAAAAATGCATAACTGATAAAAATCAAAAAGGCTGTGTAATTTTTTACGGCTAAACTGCGGTCAATTATGCCAATCCGAAATTTTTTTGTAAAATACCTGTTCAAGGTTATCCGAAAACAATGACGAAAAAAACGAGAAAGTAAAAATAGCAAAAATTAAAAAGTTCGTTATAATTAACGTTAACAATTTTTTGGGTTGAACTCCAATCATTAATTCAGTGCATACACAAAAAACTCCAAAACTGATTTATCAATTAGTTATAAAAGATTAAACCTTAACTTTTATATTTAATAAAAAACCAACCAATATTTTATAAATTACTTTAGCAGTCGGCGCGGCAACTCTTAACGAATAACTTGATGTATAAAAAAATAGACATTTTGAATGAATCGGCGCCAAATAATTTTTACTATATTTGGCACTATATCGATTGGGGTGGAGCGCAAATTCTTTTTTTTTGTTTAATGAAGGAAGCCCTTAAATTCGGAAATGTTAAAGCAATTATGCCGAAGGGTTCAAATGAGCAGTTATTAAATTTTCTGGATAATATAAACGTTCCATATAATTTCTTTAACGCTTATTTGGATAACGCGCCCGCCCATACACTAAGTAAAAAGCTCAGAAGACATATAAATAAAATTCACTGCGAATTTACTTTAGTAAAACATTTAAATGATTTTAATTTTGAGAAAAGTATAATTCACACCGAACTCACACCATGGCAATCCATGTTAGCTCTGCTCTGGTTATGCAGAAAAGCGCCCGTTTTTGTGACAATGCATAATTCTCTCCCGCCGGTTGCTAAATGGCGATTTCTTTTGTGGCGATTTAAGTTTTGGGTTTTGTCACGAAACACAAATTTTAATTTGTTTGCCGCTAACCAGAACACAAAAGAAAGCTTACGACCGCTTGTTTCACAAGAATTTCATAACAAAATTACCGTAATTTACGCAAATGTAAATCCGTTGGAAATTGAAGAGGCAAAAACTTCTTTGGAAGAGTCGGTGGAGATTTTTGAAAAATATGATTTGCCGAGAGATAAATTTTTAGTATTTTGTGTCGGACAGTTTATTGATCGAAAAGGTCGCTGGGTATTTCTTGAGACAGCGCGGCGGATTTTAAAAGAATATGATGAATTCGCTTTTGTATGGATATCTAACTCAAAACCTTCGGCTGAGGATTTAGAGAAGGCAAAAACATATAATCTGCGCGAAAACTTCGTATTTATTACGTCAGACCAAATTGGCACCAAACACGTTGATTTGTTCAAACTGCTCGGGCAGGCTGACGCATTCGCCCTGCCGAGTTATTTAGAAGGGCTGCCAATTTCAATTCTAGAGGCGATGGCGCTCGGAATACCGTCTATCTCGACAAATATAAATGCCATCCCGGAAGCCATTATACACCTCGAAACAGGCTTGCTGATTAAGCCCGGAGACGTTGGTGAATTGAAAGCGGCGATTTTGCTTTTAAGAAATGACCCGCTGCTTCGCGAAAAATTAGCAATTCAGGGGAAAAAACACGTTTTGAAAAACTTCGATGAACAGACAGTCGCAAAAATAGCCGTTGAGCGTTATCTCAAATCCTTAGATCATAAAAATGGACAATGAAATAAAGACGGAAAGCGGCAGAAGCATTATCAGAAATGTTTTATACGGGTTTTCCACATTCATTCTACCGCTCAGCTTTAGTTTTGTCGCAACTAAATTATTAGTGCAGAAGCTTGGTATTAAGGACTACGGAATATACGCCCTCGTTTTGGGGTTTATCGGCTACACCTTTAATTTTAGTTTTGGGCGGGCGATTACTAAATATATTGCCGAATACAAAATATCGGGTGAAAGCCATAAAATATACGATCTCATTTCATCTGCTTTATTCATTACCTTAGCGGTCGGAATCGTTGGAGCCGCAAGCATCTGTTTATCGGCAAATTGGCTGGTGGTAAATTTTTTTCTGATCAGCCCGGAAGATCAGACGACAACGACGACGGCGCTGTTTATTGCGTCAGCCATCGTTTTTCTGTTGATGGTCAATCAAACTTTTAATGCGATACTGCAGGGCATCCACCGGTTTGATGTGTATTCCAATATTTCAAATTTCAATAATCTGACAATTTTAATCGGCAATATACTACTGGTTTATTATAATTTTAAGATTCTGGAATTATTAATTTGGAATGCGGTTGTAACTTTTATAACAGGTTGTCTCTTCGCTCTTTATGCAAAACGCCTGTTGCCTGAATTTAAGTTTAGTGTCAAGGCGAAACCGGAAATGTTGAAATTGATAATGCGATTTAGCGCGGGGATTATCGGTTATCAAATTCTTGGTAATATACTTTTATTATCTGAGAGAAGCTGGATATTTAGAAAACTCGGAGCGGAAAGCTTAACGTTTTATTTTGTTCCGATGACGATCTCAATTGCTGTCCATACATTTGCGAATAGTCTTGCGCTGGTGATTTTTCCGCTTGCCAGCGAATTAAAAAACAATACTGAAAAACTTCGTCGTCTTTACAAAAAGGCGACCAAATTAGTCTGCTTTCTGGTGATTTTTTTAACGGCTACTTTGGTAATTGAAAGTGAAATGTTTTTAACTTTATGGATGGGCGCCGATTTTGCCGCTCAGACCTCAACTTTATTCGTAATGCATACGATTAGTTTTAGCCTCCTGGCGATTCAAACTATCTCCTGGCAAATGACCGAAGGATTAGGCTATCCGGCATACAATATTTTCATTTTTACAGTGTGTTTTATCATAAACATACTTTTAATTTTTCTATTGATTCAAACTCTGGGTAACGTCGGAGTGGCGTTTGGCAGAATGGCGGGTTTGTCGGTCATGTTTTTATCAGTATTTTACGTTGAAAAACTATTTTTTAAGCGGGTGCAGAAAAAATTCTGGATTAGGTTAGCAGGCTTTCTTGGAACCGCCGCCTTATTTTCTGTTGTAACAGAAAAACTAATCATTTCTAATTTTCAAACAAGCTGGATCATTTTTGTTTTTGCTACAATAAGTGGCGGAATCGTTTATTGCGCGATTTTGTTGATGTTAGGGTTTGTCGATGCGGAAGATAAACTTTTGATTAGAAATCTTATTAAAAGGTAATAGAAATAAGTATGAAGGAAAAGTTGGAACTTGTTCAGAGGGTAGATTTCATCAAACAAATTTGCGTTGGTAAAAAAGTATTGCATCTCGGTTGTACGGATCATCCTTATACGCAGAGAGCGATCGAAAACGATATGCTTCTGCACTTTAAGTTAGAAAAAACGGCAAGGGAATTATACGGATTTGATTATGATCAGGAAGGCATCGATGTTTTATCGAAGGCAGGCGGCAAAAACCTTTTTCGGGCTGATCTGGAAAAACTCGATGAAATAAAATTGGATGAAACTTTTGATGTCATAATTGCCGGCGAGATGATTGAACATCTTTCGAATCCCGGGTTGTTTTTACAGGGGATTCAGCGCTTTATGAATCCTGAAACAAGTCTGGTAATCACCACCATTAACGCCTACAGCGCCATGCGATTTGTGATGTATGGCTTGCGAGGCAGAGGCGGCGCAAATGAACCGGTGCATCTCGATCATGTTGCTTATTACTCTTACTCAACGCTCAAACTGGCGATTAGAAGGGAAATGTTAGAAGTAAAAAAATTTTATTTTTATGATATGGGTCCGGAGCACAGACAGTTTAACCGTTGGTTTTACAATGTCATCAATGATGTTTCCGTCGCTTTTTCGCCGCAATTATCTGACGGAGTAATCGCCGTGTGCCAATTAAAAAAAGATTGAATTTGTATTGATTTAAGAAATTTATTTTTAGTATTAAAAAGGATTGTGAAAAATAATTTTTTAAACCCGAGGATTTGTAACCTGATTAATAGTTTTTCAAGTTTTAGCGCGTGATTTTTATGCAGAGTTCGAATCAACGACCCGCTTTTTTACAAAACAGAAACACAGCGCTTTTAGTGCCGGTAATAATAATCGCCATTATCACAATTGTGGGCGGTTTCTCACTCGTTTTTGTCTCCGATGACGCGGCAAATCCATTTAAACAGCTTTTTTTAATGCCGTGGGTAATTTTGCTCGGAGTGGTTTTGGCTATTCCGAATTTCTATCTGTATTACAAGGGGCGTTTTGATCTTTTTCACCCTCTGGTGTTCGCCGCTTGGTCATATTTTATCCCGGCTTTTTTTGTCGGCGGTTTGATTTTAGCCTCCGGTTTGTCACAGCCATACTTTTTATCGTTTGTCGAGGATGAAAAATATAATCTGCCCTTGACAGTCGTTTATGTAATTCTCGGTTACGGAGGCTTGTCGATCGGATTTTTTCTGCCGATCGGGAAAAAAATCGGAAAAAGAATTAACAAACGACTGCCGACTTGGGATTGGAAACCGGAAAGTCTGTATCTGCCCGGAATTCTCCTTTTGTTTATCGGCATCGGAAACAGCATCGTCGCATTTGGTTTTGGAATTTTAGGTTATCAAAAGGTTGATGTCGTCGGCGCATATGACGGATTGTTGTTTCTGCTCACACTTTTGTGGCTCGAAGCTAGTTTTATTTTATGGCTTTGTATATTTAGAACCAAAACTCTTAATATTAACCACTATATTGTGATTGGTTTGCTTTTAAGCACTTCGCTGACCAAATCAGCTTTTCAGGGCAACCGCGGAAGCCTTTTGCAGCTTTTTATACTCATTGCGTGCGCGTTTATTTTTTCGGTGAGTAAATTACATTTTCGGCACAAAGTAGCCGGCGCTTTGCTTTTAATTTTAGCACTATTTGTCGGAATGATTTATGGAACAACATTCCGCAATGTTAAACAGACAGAAGCGGTGATTAGCACAGATAAATATATCGAAAATATCGGACAGACGTTCGATAAGTTGTTTGAACAGGATTTGGTCGATAATCTCGCTGAAGGAGTGGGCGCGCTTGCCGAACGAATTGAAAACGTCAGCTCGCTGGCAGTTGTCGTGTCCAATTATGAAAAACTGGAGCCCTACGAAGAAAGTTACGGGCTGAAGGATAATATCTGGAAGGACAGCATCACCTTTTTTATTCCGAGACCTTTGTGGGTCAATAAGCCTGTTGGTTCCGAGCCGCGCCAGTATGCCGACTTATATTTTAATTACAGCGAAAATTCTTTTACAGTTACCCCGATGGGCGATCTCCTGCGGAATTTTGGACCCGCCGGAGTTCCTTTAGGAATGATGCTCCTCGGAATTATTTTGAGCGCGATTTATACCGCGCTGATTGAAGACCAGGTTTTTTCTTTCTGGCGCACGACGCTGTTTTATATGCTTCTGACGACAGTTTCTTATGAAGGTTTTTACGGGACTATCATTCCGTATCTAATTAAATATGGTTTATTAGCAATACTCGGAATACTTTTTATTCGATTTTTCCAAATTGGAAGAGGTAATCAATTTACAGGTAGAGCGCGAAAGTTAAATTGAAAATAGTAATTATTGAGAAATAGGTTTCAAACTAAAATTTATCAGGAAAAATGGAAGTTAAGGTTTTCACTAACGGTTGTTTTGACATCATCCACCCCGGGCATATCGATTTATTACAACGCGCCAAAAATCTTGGAACACGACTGATTGTCGGAATTAACAGCGATACTTCAGTGCGGGCAATTAAGGGAAAATCAAAACCGTATACGAATGAGATCGATCGGCAGAGTATTTTGCAGAGTATAAAATTTGTTGACGAGGTTCATATTTTTAATGAAACAACCCCTGAAGTTCTGATCAGGCAAATAAGTCCGGATGTATTAGTCAAAGGTGGCGATTGGGCGGTGGATGAGATCGTCGGTTCTGATTTTGTGCTGGGAAATGGGGGAAAGGTCTTCTCGCTCCCGCTTCTTCAAGGATTCTCTTCCAGTTTAATTGCTGAAAAAATTAAACAGAGCGATTTTGTAAAAAAAGAGTTTAAAGCTCTAAAAGAAGTCTCATCTCATCAGACAATTAATAATTCTCTGAAAAGCCATCTGGAAACGTTTGAAAAATTATTGAAAAATGAAATTCACTCAATCGAAGAATGCGCTGAATTAATATATAAAACTTTCGCCAAAGGAAATAAAATTTTGATTTGCGGCAACGGTGGAAGCGCCGCCGACGCGCAGCACCTCGCCGCGGAATTCGTCGGCAGATTTGAAAGGGAAAGAAAAGCTTTACCGGCAATTGCTTTAACGACCGATACTTCTGCAATTACCGCGCTCGGCAATGATTACGGGTTTGAGCGAATATTCGCCAGGCAAGTTGAAGCTTTAGCTGGCAAAGATGATTTATTAATCGCCATCAGTACCAGCGGAAATTCACAAAACGTTAATGCCGCCGTTATGTGCGCCCGGCAGATGAATTGTAAAACTATCGGTCTAACCGGCGCTTCCGGCAAAAAACTCGCATCGCTCTGTGACGCAAGCATTTTAGTTCCGGCATTCCGCACCGCACGAATTCAGGAAGCGCACATTGCCATCGGTCATATCTGGTGCGAAATAATCGATCTTAAAATCTCTAAATAAATATTTCTTTGCGAATTTCGATTCAAAACATTTAAGTTATGAAAATTACCAGTGAATTTAAAAATATTAATGTTTTAATCGTGGGAGACGTAATGCTCGACCGGTATTGGTGGGGAAGCGTTGAGCGAATATCACCGGAAGCCCCGGTTCCGATATTAAGTTTAAGAAAAACCACGCTTGCCGCCGGCGGTGCGGCAAACGTTGCGGCAAACGTCGCCGGCTTAGGAGCGACGCCCTTTTTATTTGGGATGGTTGGAATGGATACCGAAGCGAAATCTTTTAAGGATATATTGACCGCCCAAAGAATTTCTACCGAATATTTATATCGACATCCAGACCGTCCAACTACTGTTAAAACAAGAGTTATCGGACATAATCAACAAATCGTCAGGATAGATCGGGAATTGAAATCATATATTTCACAACTTGAAGAAGAAGAATTATGGAAAATGATTCAACAAATTGACGGTAGAATTGATGTTATTATCATATCAGATTATGGAAAAGGTTTAATTACCGAAAATATTGCAATGCGTCTGATAACATTTGGAAGTGTTCATAAATTAAAAGTATTAGTAGATCCGAAAGGGAAAAATTACACAAAATACAGCGGAGCGACAATTTTAACTCCAAATCGTTTTGAGTTAGCCCAGGCTTGTAATTTAGTAAATCAAGAACAGACAAGTATCGAAAAAGCCGGTAATGAATTGCTCAACAAATTGTCTCTGAAAAATCTTCTCGTTACCCAGGGTGAAGACGGAATGACCCTATTTGAAATCAATCAAATTCCGGAACATCTCCCGGCATTAGCGCGGAATGTGTACGATGTAACAGGTGCTGGTGATACGGTTATCGCAACTTTGGCAATTGGTTTAGCAAGTGGAATGAACACTCTTGAAGCGGCTAAAATGGCGAATACTGCAGCCGGTTTAATAGTCGAGCAGTTAGGAACTACGGCAATTACGCGAGAGATGCTTTTTGCGGAGTTAAATTAGAAACTGTTTTAAAAAGTTTTTATCAAATAAATAATGGCGGCAAAAATACTCTTCATTGAAAGAAAATTACAAGACGGGATCAGCATCGAAAAGGTTTTTAGGCAGATAATTAAAAATTTAAACAGGAGTAAATTCAGATGTTCTTTTAAGCAGCTAAAATATGGAAATAATACTTTGGGGACTCTGAAAAACCTTCTATTTTTTAAACCTGAAAAAACCGATATTTATCATATTACAGGACATGTTCACTATATTAGCCTGATTCTACCCATAGATAAGACAGTTTTAACGATTCACGATCTGGGAATTCTGCGGATTCGCAGTGGGTTTCGTCGTTATATTCTAAAAAAGATTTTATTTGATCTACCTGTTCGGAGGCTTCGATACATCACGACAATCTCAGAAACCGTCAAAAACGAAATAATATTTCAAACTAACTGCGACGAAAGCAAAATACGGGTGATAGAAAATCCTCTGCCGTATGATTTAAGTCCAGAATTAAAGAAAGTTTTTAATCAATTATGTCCGACTATTCTTCATATTGGAACAACAAAGAATAAAAATTTGGAAAATCTGATAAACGCTCTGAGCAGTATAAATTGCCGTTTGAAAATTATCGGAAAATTAGACGATAATGTAATTAATCAACTTAAAGTACAACATATAAATTATGAAAACGCTTTCGATTTAAGTAATGATGAAATTAAACTTGAATATCAAGAAGCGGATATAGTGGCTTTTTGTTCATTATACGAAGGTTTTGGCATGCCGATCATTGAAGCTCAAGCAATGCGAACACCGGTTGTCACAAGCAGCATCAGCCCACTCAAAGAAGTCGGCGGCGGCGGCGCCGTAATGGTGGATCCAAACGATCCTTTGAGTATAAGGAAGGGAATTTTAAGTATTATAGAAAATAAAGACCTTCGAGAAGAACTGACAGAGATTGGAATTAAAAATATAAAACGTTTTGAGGCAAAAAACGTTTCTCTAAGTTACGAAAAATTATACGAGGAAATTATTGAGCGCAACCGTTAAAAAAATTTATTCAACAAAAAATGCTCGAAAAAACATCTGGTAAAAGCAGAAAAAAAATATTAATCATTTGCAACTATTATCTCCCCGGCTTTAAAAGCGGAGGCAGCCTTCGAACAATTGTGAATATGGTTGAGCGCTTAGGGGAAGAGTGTGAATTCAAAATAATTACCCTCGATCATGATGGAGATAATATCAGATACAAAAATATCGAAGTAAATAAGTGGATTAAATTAGAAAACGCGCAAGTGTATTACTTATCACAAGATGCTGTTAAAATCACGAAACTGCTTGAACTTATTAAAGGCGCGAAATCGGATACAATTTATCTAAACAGTATATTCGTAACACTCACGATCTTTGTTTTGATTTTGAGAAAACTTAAATTAATTT
>MWVV01000371.1_pt1 | contig 16512 bp, 13 predicted proteins | sample 1047281 | NCBI WGS metagenome assembly MWVV01 (sample SAMN06349986, study PRJNA376086) | soil metagenome | isolation source: PT-2 sample Antarctic (ecotone) soil | place: Antarctica | collected 2015-01-13 | reverse complement strand
CGCACCAGCATCCGCAGCCCATAGCGGAAGTCCTGCCCTAAATCTGCAAACATATTGCTTTTCCTTTCTCCTCCTGTTGCGGTTGATTCCTGCGCCGTCGGTTTCGTCCTTCTGATCGCGTGCGCGAACGTGGCCAATTTGCTGCTCGCGCGGGCGGCCGTTCGGCAGAAAGAGATCGCGTTGCGTTTGGCGCTCGGTGCGAGTCGCTCGCGTCTTACTCGTCAGTTCCTGACGGAGAGCGTCTTGCTTGCTGCGATCGGCGGCGGTGTGGGACTACTGTTCTCCATCGTCGGGATCAACGTGCTCAAGACTTTCATTCCCGACACGATTTCTCAGGCTCAATCCATCACCATCGACGGAAAGGTGCTGATCTTCACCCTGCTGATCTCACTTGTGACTGGAGTGATCTTCGGCCTCGCCCCAGCAACGCAAGCCTCGAGTTTCAATCTGAACGATACGTTAAAGGAAGGCGGCCGAGACTCCGGTGCGAGCAGTCGCGGGAACCGAATCCGGAACCTGCTCGTGATCAGCGAAGTGGCGATTTCTTTCGTGCTCCTGATCGGAGCCGGCTTGTTAATCAATAGCTTCCTCCATTTGCGGAATCTCGATCCGGGATTCCGTGCCGACCATTTGCTGACGATGAAGGTCGTCCTGCCGGAACTGAAGTATCCAGACAAACAGCGACGCGCACCTTTCTATGAAGAAGTGCTGCGTCGGGTGCGAAGCTTGCCCGGCGTCGAGTCGGTGGCGTTCGGCGGAAACCTGCCTTTCACCTACAACGGCGATTCCATCTTCATCTCAATTGAAGGCCGCCCCGACCCTGCGCCCGATCAACAGGTGGACGTGGTGACCCGAGTCGTTAGTCCGGGCTATTTCCATACCATGGGCATCCCGCTGGTGCAGGGCCGGGACTTCGACGAACAGGACAAAGTCGACAGCACACAATTGGTCGTCATTACCCAAAAAACCGCGCGGCATTTCTGGCCCGGCGAAAACCCGATCGGCAAACGATTGAAGCCGGGATCAAGCACGTCGGAGAGCCCGTGGCGCGAAGTCGTCGGAGTGGTGAAGGACGTCCGGCAAAATGACTTCCTCGCCGAGCCGAAATTGCAGATGTATCTCGCTCACACCCAGACAAACGCTTTCGCGCCGAATGCCCTCGTGGTCCGCACCACGGTCGATCCGCTCAGCCTGGCGGCGACGGTGCGGCGCACGATTTGGGAGGTCGACAAGGATCAGCCGGTCTCGGACATCAACACCATGGAAAGCATCGTCTCCCACGCCGTCGCGCGGCAGCGCTTTAGCATGGTGTTGTTAGGCGTGTTCGCCACGCTTGCGTTGGTCCTGGCCGCGGTCGGCATTTACGGAGTGATGAGCTACTCGGTCGCGCAACGCACGCGCGAGATCGGCATTCGCATGGCGCTCGGCGCGCAACGCAGTGACGTCTTGAAGATGACGGTAATGCAAGGGCTGAAGCTCGTGCTGACTGGCGTCGCAATCGGCCTTGCTTCCGCCTTCCTACTCACCCGCGTGATGGCCAGCCTGCTGTTCGGGATCAGTGCGACCGACCCGGCAACATTCCTGAGCATCTCCCTTGTTCTGACGGCGGTCGCGGTTCTGGCCAGCTACATTCCCGCGCTCCGGGCCATGAAGGTCGATCCGATGGTCGCGTTGCGGTGTCAATAGCGTGACTCTGCGCGCGCCAGATTGTAACTAACGGGACAGTAGCGTCACACAGGGTTAGCACCGTTCGCGAAGGATTGGGTCAAAGAAGTGCGGCGTGTTCCTGTCGCCGCTCGCGCTCAGAGATGTCGACTCACTTACTTCGCCGACGAAATTAAGTACCAGTCGAAACGGAGGGTCACCATGTCGGCTGGCTTTTCGAGTTCAGCTTTCCCGACGACGTAAATGTAGGGCTGATCAGGCAATCCACTTCCAGCTAAGACGGACAAAGGCAGAGCGAGCCATGCGAGCAGAACAGACTTCATAGCCCGAAGGGTGACCGAATCGGTTCGCGGCGGCCAGATTTCAGCGTGCGCTTGAAGTATTGACCTTCCTTCAAACCCGCCCAAGCTCGCGTGATGCCCACATCCACATCCAACACGTTAGTTCAACCGTACCTCTTCTTCGGCGGCCAGTGCGAAGAGGCGCTTGAGTTTTACCGCAAAGCGCTCCACGCGGAGGTGCAGATGCTCATGCGCTACAAGGAGAGCCCCGATCCAAATCCGGCGATGCCGTCCTGCTTCGACGACAAGGTGATGCACGCCAGCGTCCGGATCGGCGCGACAACGCTGATGGCGTCGGACGGCATGTGCAACGGCAAGCCGACCTTCGAAGGCTTCTCACTTTCGATCGTTGTGGCTGACGAAGCCGAGGCGGACCGTGTCTTCGCCGCACTGGCGGAGGGCGGGCTGGTGACGATGCCGCTCGAGAAGACCTTCTGGGCAGAAAAATTCGGCATGCTGCAGGATCGGTTCGGCGTTGGATGGATGGTGTCCGTGATGCACAAACCGGAAGCCGGCGCGTAGAAAGGAAGGGAGGAGGGCTTGCGGACCCCACCAACTGAAGGATCGTCCGAATTGTGGCGCGGAACTCGTACGAGGTCCGCGGTCTCGTCAAGTGCGGCCGCGCGTTCATCGAACATAGCGCGCGTGATTTTAGAGGTTGGGCGACAATTCGGATTTCCGGGTAAATCCGCCATGGGGCGACTTACCGGTGCCTGACGCGATAGGTGAGAAAGCACTCGTCTCCGACGACCCGCATGTCCGTCAAGGTGCAGCGCACACTCGCGGGCAGGAAATCTTTGCTCACGCCCGTCAGCGTAGGCGCATCGCGGCCGCCGAAAAGGTAGGGGGCGATCGTGAGATTCAGTTGATCGACTAGATCGAGCTCGAGCATGGAACGAAAGAGCGCGGCGCCGCCTTCGCACGCCACCGACCGCACTTTGTATTCCCTTCGTAGCTGCTGCAGCATCCAGACGAGATCAACCTTGTCCCCTTCGCTCAAGTGCAAGGTCGCTTTTTCGCGAAGGGCTTTTTGCGAGGAGCGCGGCATACGCGTCGTCGAAAAAATGAGAATCGGCGCGATCTCTGATTGAAAAAGTTTGAGCGATGGATCAATCCGCCCTTCGTTCGAGAGGACGACACGCAGTGGAGACGGAGTCTGACCGCGCGCGACGCGTTCGTCGCGCAACTCGCCTCGGGGGAGGCCGAGCCGCACATTGTCCTTCTGCAGCGTGCTGTGTCCAATGAGCACCGCATCAGCGAGAGCACGCTGGCGCAACAGATGCAGCTTGTCCTCCCGCGAGGTGAAATCCACCGGCGAATAGTCGCGCGTAGTGATCTTTCCATCCGCCGTCATCGCGAAGGTGGCGGCGACGAACGGGCGGCGAATTTGGGAGCGGCCTTGGCGCTCCGACGGTTGGGGCACGGAGGCGCTTCCTGCATCCTTGCTCTTGGCGGGTCGGCGCGTTGACGCCGCTGCCACATCCTTACTTTTCTGCGCCAAAGCTGTGCTCGAGCGTTGCCACCTCGTGACGCATCTCGCGCATCTTGATGTGACCGGCAGTTCCGCTCGGCCGGTAAAGGAAATACACGATCGCGCCTGGCAGGGCACAAATAACAATGATGAGGAAGCTGAGCGAGCCGATTAGATTCGCAACGCCTGCGCGCACGCCGGCAAGATTGTGCAGGAGAATCTGGAGAACAATTTCGCGCCAGCCCGCGCCGCCGAAGCTGATAGGCAAAGACGAGATTGTTCGCTCGATCGGCATAATCGCGAAAAAGTCGATTACCGGTACTGGCGTCGGCGGGGTCGCGCGCACGTCTTCGGCGTGCAACGCGTAAGCCACGCAAAGGAAGGTCGTGAACGTGCCGAGGTGCGCGACGAGCGACATGCCGAACGCAACCAGTGTTGCTTTCCAGTGACGGGCGTAAAGGTGATAGGCGGCTGAGACTTCGAGCAGCTTGTCGCGTCCGGGCATCCGTTGCGGCAGCCAATCAAACAAGTTGAACCCACTGACGACAAACGACGTCACGAGCGCGAGAATGGAACTTCCGAGGACAACGAGGAGGACGTAAAGCAAGCGGCGCGTCTCGGGCAATTGCGCGAGCCAGTGGTAGCGCAGGAAAATCAGCACGCCCGTAATGCTGATCAGGGCAACGAGGCCGATGACCCGATCGAAGAGGACAGCGAGGAGCGCTCCTGCCTTTTTATCCGGGGTCTCTTTCAAGAGCAGGTAGCTCTTGATGATATCGCCGCCAGTTCCGCCAGGCATGAACTGGTTGTAAAACATGCCGATGAAAAACAGCCCGCCGACCCGCAGGTTGCTCAGCCGAATACCTTGCACCCGCAGCAGGACTTGCCAGCGCACCGCGGCTGCAAGCTCGACGATGAGGTAGGCAAAAACGCCGAGGGCGATCCACCAGTAGTTGGCGAGACGAAGCGCGGTTGCCATTTGCGCGCGCTTGGCGGGATCGCGGAAGACAAAGTAGAGCAACGCGAGCGTGACCGCGACCTGCGCGCCGCTGAGCAGTGTTTTTTTCATTCGGGGAAGTGCTGTTTCCAGATCGCCACGGAGCGGCGGATCTCATCGACCGTTTTGCGCGGGCTCATTTCCCAGACAAACAAACAGCTCCGAGGCAGGAGCGGCACAAGATTATGGAGATCAACGTGACCGGCAAACGGCGGTTGGTGGTCCTGACCAGGCCAGATCACATCCTGAAGATGGCAACCGAATGCCCGACGCCCGATCAGCCGGAGCCACTCCTCATGGTCTAAAAATCCGAGGTTCTCTTTGATCTGGATGTGCCCGAAATCGTGCCAGTAACCGGCGAACGGTGAATTCAATTCGTCGAGCAACGCGGGAAGCTCGCGCTCGTTAGGCATCTCCTCGTAACCGCGCCGGCCTTCAATGCCGAGGCGAATGTTCCTGGAGCCGGCGTACTCGACGATCGGCTTCAAGCATTCTTTCACCCGCTCGAGGTGCCACGCTGCGCCTTCCTCTCGCCGCTTCACTGCCTTGATTTTCCGGCGAACATAACTGCGCGAGAGGAGTTGGCCGTTCTGCGCGAGCGCGATCAGCTCGTCTGTAATCGGATTCATCGGTACGTCGCCACAATGGAGGACGACAAAAGGTGCACCGAGTCGCGCCGCAAAATCGATTGTTCGGAAGGTCTGCTTCACCGCGCGTTCACGTTCGGCGGACGTGCCGGCGGAGAACTTGGGACCATCCGGCGACGCCTGCGTCACCTCCAATGGTAGAGGGCAGAAGTTATGCAAGCTACTGAACGTCACTTCGCCGGCTTCATACATCTTCTGAATTCCGGGCATCAGCGAAATGCGAATGCCGTGGCCCAGCTCAATATGATTGAAGCCGATCGCGTCTTTTATTTCCCGCAGCATGTCGTCCCCGGCTTTGTGGCGCCCGGAGTTCCAGCAGGTCGAAAAGGAAATCATTCCCGCGCGTCAATGAACCGAGACCGGCGCGGGTGCCGGTTCCGGCGCAGGAGCAGTCTCGACCGGAACTCCGTCGACATTGCGCTTCGCGAGATTCATCACAAACAAGGCTCCGGCGCCGAAGAAAACGGAAGCGACCGCGAGCGCGGCCCGCATGCCGATCAGATCTGATAAGCCGGTGGTGAGCAGGCCCGCGATCGGCATCAAGCCGAAGAAGCTCAAGCCGAAGACGGCGGAGATTCGTCCGCGCAAATGGGCGGGGGCGCGCTCCTGCACGATTGTGCCGGCCAAGCCGAAGTTCAGCGACAAAGCGATGGCGAGTATGCCCATGGCAATCGCCGTCAATGTGAAATCCGCGACGCGGGACATCGCGAAAAGGGCGCACGACACCACGACCGCGGCGATGGTCATAAAGCGAAAGCGCAGCGAACGCGCAACGCTCAGCAATCCAAGAGATCCGGTCAGCGATCCGATCCCCGAAACCGCCATGAGCAAGCCCATGCGGTCGGGCCCGAGGTGGAGAATGTTCCGGACATAAAGAGGCAACATCACGGATAAGAACGGAAAGATGAAAATAGTCGTTAGGGCAATCAATCCAATCATGCAAAGGATCGTGCGGTCCTGGCGGACGTAGCGCAGTCCTTCTTTGAAACCGCTGCGGCGTTGCTCCTCCTCCTCGGCCGTTCCCACTTTGCGCGCGGGAAGCGAGATCAGCGCAATCATAAGCGCGAAAAAGGAAGCGGCGTTCACGAAAAAAGCGGAGGCCGCGCCAACCCAGGCGACGAGCATTCCGGCAACGGACGGACCCACCAGACGCGAGCCGTGGAAGACCGAGCGATCAAGCGCGACCGCCGTGGCGATCTGCTCGCGCTGGACCAGCTCAGGAACAAGCGCCGAGATCGCCGGCATCTCAAACGCAATACAAACCCCGAGACAAGCCGCGAGCACGATGACGTGCCAAACCTGAATCAGTCCGGTCAGCACGAGAGTGCCAAGGATCGCGGCGAGGATGGATTGAATGATCTGCGCCGCGATCAGGATTTTCCGCTTGTCGTAACGATCCGCCGCCGAGCCGCCGACCATGGTGAGCGCAATTGTCGGAATACCGGCAGCGAAGTTCACCATCCCGAGGAGGAGCGCTTTGTCGGTGAGCGAGCTCATGACCCACGCCTGAGCCATGACCTGCATCCAGGTGCCGGTGTCGGAAACAGCCGAGCCGAGGATGTAACGGCGGAACGGACCGGCGCGCAGGAGTTCCAGCGCGCGGGGTCCGAAGGGTTGCTCGGCCTTTTCCATGGGCAAGACAGATACGCGGAGCAGGTCATCGGCGCAACGCGAGCCAGCGTAGAACACCATCAATGAGCGCTGCATTGGGATTTCCTTTGGGAAATCGCCGCCGAGCCGAAGAATTATCCAGATTGATCTTCGAAGTTAAGGGCCCGCAGCGGAAGACGCCGAACGCTTTACCGTATCAGCCTTGAAAAAAGGCGTCGAAGGTGGGCACTTGATCCATCCCACGCAGGGATTTTCAACTGCATGTCCTGAGGAAGTCGGAGTGCGACCGCTCCGGGCGCGACAAATTCGTGCGGAACTTCGCGCTTCTTTTCTGCGGACTATTCCAATGCGGCGCTGCTTATACGCGAGGAACGCGCGCAACGCTTTCTCAATGAGCGAAGACAATGTGCATCCATCGCGCGCCGCAAGTTCTTTTGCTTGCGCGTAAAGCTGCTCATCGAGACGAATCGTGATCCTTCGCACTCGAAAAAAGTGATGCGCGCCAACCTGAGTGTGTCGACCAGTTTTATCATCGTGCGACTTGAACGACGCGAAGAATTGCCTTGTCTGGTAGCGGAAGATTATGCGACCGGATAAATTTACACAAAAAATGCAGGAGGCGATGCAGGGCGCGCAGGACGTCGCGGCGCAGCACAACCAGCAGGAAATCACGAACGGGCATTTCTTGATCGCGTTGCTCGATCAATCCGAAGGCGTGACGCGCCCGTTGCTTGAGAAGCTCGGTCTCGTGGCCGGCGAGTTGCGGAGTCGTCTCGAAGTGGAGCTCAGGCGCCGCCCGCAAGTGCACGGGTCTTCCGATGTGCGGCTCGGGAGTGAACTTCGTTCGATCCTCGACGCAGCGGAGAAGGAGATGGCGACGCTGAAGGATGAATTTCTGAGCGCCGAACATTATCTGCTCGCGCTGACTGATTCGAACGACCCGGCGGCGAAGCTCTTAAGAGAAAGCGGCGTGACGCGCGCGAAGCTGATGCAGGCGCTGCAACAGGTGAGGGGATCGCAGCGCATCACCGATCAAAACCCGGAGGGGAAATATCAGACGCTGGAGAAATATGGACGCGACCTGACGGAGATGGCGCGGCGCGGGAAGATCGATCCGGTGATTGGGCGCGACGGCGAGATCCGGCGGGTCATGCAGGTGCTTTCAAGACGCACCAAGAACAATCCGGTGCTAATCGGCGAGCCTGGCGTGGGCAAGACGGCTATCGTCGAAGGTCTTGCGCGCCGCATCATCAGTGGCGACGTCCCGGAATCGCTAAAGAAGAAGCGTCTGATCGCGATGGACATCAGCGCGATGGTGGCGGGCGCGAAATTCCGCGGCGAATTTGAAGACCGGCTGAAGGCTTTCCTCAAGGAAGTCACCGACTCGCAAGGCGAAGTCATCCTTTTCATCGATGAGCTGCACACCATTGTCGGCGCCGGGGCCGCGGAAGGATCTGTCGATGCTTCAAACATGTTGAAGCCGCAACTGGCGCGGGGCGAATTGCGAACCATCGGTGCGACGACGCTGGATGAATACCGCAAATACATCGAGAAAGATGCGGCTCTTGAGCGCCGTTTTCAGCCGGTGACGGTAGACGAGCCCACGGTCGAAGACACGATCGCGATTTTGCGCGGCTTGAAGGAACGTTACGAAGTGCATCACGGCGTCCGGATTCAGGATGCGGCCCTTGTCGCAGCCGCGGTGCTTTCGCATCGGTATATTAGCGATCGCTTTCTCCCGGACAAAGCCGTCGATCTCGTGGACGAAGCAGCCTCGCGCTTGAAGATCGAGCTCGATTCCATGCCGACGGAGATCGACATGATCGAGCGCGACATCATGCAACGCGAGATGGAGCGGCAGGCGTTGAAGAAGGAGAAGGACGCCGCAAGCAGGGAACGGCTCACGAAGCTGGAAAAGGAACTGGCTGATCTGAAAGAGCAGAGCGCCAAGCTGAAGGCGCAATGGCAGAACGAGAAGGCCGAGATCGACAAGGCGCGCAAGCTGCAGGAGTCGCTCGAAGCCGCGCGTACCGAGCTCGAGCAGGCGCAGCGCCGGGGCGAGCTGGCGCGCGCGAGCGAGATTCAGTACGGACGCATGCCCGAGCTGACGCGTCAGTTCGAGGAGCACAACCGGAAGCTCGGACAGCTCCAGGAGAGCGGGCAGATGTTAAAGGAAGAAGTGACGGAAGACGATATCGCGGAAGTGGTCTCCAGCTGGACTCACATCCCGGTGTCGCGTTTGCAGGAAGGTGAGCGCCAGAAACTCGTCCGGCTGGAGGAGCATCTGCATCAGCGCGTCATCGGGCAGGACGCGGCGATCACAGCAGTCGCCAACGCGGTTCGTCGCGCCCGGGCGGGATTGCAGGATGAAAATCGGCCGATCGGCTCGTTCATTTTTCTCGGGCCGACCGGCGTCGGAAAAACAGAGCTCTCACGTGCGCTCGCCGAGTTTCTATTCGATGACGAGAACGCCATGATCCGCATCGACATGAGCGAGTACATGGAAAAGCACACGGCGGCGCGGCTCATCGGTGCGCCTCCGGGTTATGTCGGCTACGAAGAAGGCGGGCAGCTTAGTGAAGCAGTGCGGCGCAAGCCCTATTCCGTGATTTTGTTCGACGAAGTTGAAAAGGCGCACCAGGACGTGTTCAACGTCTTGCTTCAAGTGCTGGACGATGGCCGGATCACGGACGGGCAGGGGAGAACCGTTGATTTCAAGAACACGGTTATCATCATGACCTCGAATATTGGCTCGCAATACATCACGGATGATTCGAATGCGGAGCAGCGCGAAGCCCGTGTCACGGAGGCCTTGCGGCAGCATTTCCGGCCGGAGTTCCTGAACCGCGTTGATGAGATCATCATCTTCGACCGGTTAAACGAAGAACAGCTGAAGGCGATTGTTGGAATCCAGCTTCGTCGCCTCACGAATCGTCTCGAGAAGCAGAAGATCACGCTCGAACTCTCGGAAGACGCGAAGGCGTTCATCGCGCGTGAGGGCTACGACCCCGCCTACGGAGCGCGGCCTTTGAAGCGGGCGATCCAGCGACAGATTCTTGATCCGCTCAGCATCGACCTTCTGGAAGGCAAGTTCCGCGAGGGCCAGACAATCCGCGTGGATCAGCGGAACGGCTCGCTCGAGTTCGTTGCGGCCTAACGAGACGTAACGCAGTCCCCGAAAGCCAGCTGATCAGCTGGCTTTCCTATTTAGACGTCGAGGTTGCGCACATTGAGCGCGTTGTCCTCGATGTATTGACGTCGCGGCTCGACCACGTCGCCCATCAGGCGCGTGAACATCTGATCCGCTTCGACCGCATTGTTGTCGTTCAAATCGACCTGGAGGAGTTTGCGTTTGTTCGGATCCATCGTGGTGTTGAACAGCTCTTTCGCGTTCATCTCGCCCAACCCTTTGAAGCGCTTGATCTGAACCCCGCGCCGGCCGATCTCGACAATCTTCTGGTGGATCTCGGGGATCGAGAAAAGCGGATGCACAATTGCCTTTTCGCCGTCGCCTTCGATTAACTCAAAAATCGGGTGATCGCTCGCGGCGTAGTGGTCCACTTTCAATCCCTTGCGCGCCAGCTCGCTCATCAGCTTCTGGATCGTTGTGGCCTCGTGCAGCTCGACCTTCTTGGCGCGCCGCCGAACGCCGCCGTTCGTCTTCGCAGTTACCGGAACGAGCGGTAACAACTCCTGGCCCATCTCCACGTCGAAGAGATTCAGATCGAGATTCTCTTCATGAAAGTGCCGCACCTCTTGCTCGTCGTGGAAGTAGCGAACGCTCTCGTCGTTTCCTTCGCGGACCTTTACAAGATAGTTCGGCAGTTTGCCCGTCTTCTGATCGCGTTGCTCCAGGAACGTTTCGAAGTCGCTTCCGTGGCGCCGCACAGACTCGCTCAGCTTGGCCAGCTTCTCGAGGGACTCGAGAATGTCTTTCAATTGCGCGGCACTGACCTCCTTGCCGTCCGCCAGATTCTTCAGCCGGACATCCTCCGCGCCTAACGAGATCAGGATCTTGTTCAGCTGCACGTCGTCATCCACGTACTCCTCGCGCTTCTTGCGCTTAATTTGATAGAGCGGCGGTTGCGCGATGTAAATTTTCCCCGCCCGCACGAGCTCGGTCATCTGCCGATAGAAAAAGGTCAGGAGCAGAACGCGAATGTGCGATCCGTCGACGTCCGCGTCCGTCATGATGATGATGCGGCCATAGCGGAGCTTTGTGATGTCGAAGGTCCCTTCCTCCTTGCCGCCATCCTTCCCGTCCTCTTTCGGTTTGCCAATGCCTGTTCCGATCGCCGTGATCATCGACTGGATCTCGGTGTTTTTCAGCGCCTGATCGAGACGAGCCTTCTCCACGTTGATCAGCTTCCCGCGAATCGGGAGAATCGCCTGATAACGGCGGTCGCGTCCTTGCTTCGCGGAACCACCGGCCGAGTCGCCCTCGACGATATACAACTCCGTCAGGTCGGGATCTCGCTCAGAACAATCTGCGAGTTTGCCCGGCAATCCACCACCAGTGAGGGCACCTTTGCGAATCGTCTCGCGTGCTTTTCGTGCCGCTTCCCGCGCCCGGGCGGCAGTCAGCACTTTCTCGAAGATTCGCTTCGCAACTGGAGGGTTCTGATCCAAGAACGTCATCAAGCCTTCGTAAACGACGGAGTTCACAATCCCGTCAATCTCGGTGTTCACGAGCTTCACCTTGGTCTGCGACTCGAAGCGCGGGTTCGGCAGCTTGATGCTGAGGACGCACGTGAGTCCTTCGCGGGTGTCGTCGCCGGAAATCGCGGGGTCTTTCTCTTTCGTGAGGCCGTTCGCCTTCGCGTATTGATTGACCGCTTTGGTCAAAGCGCTCCGGAAACCTGTCAGGTGCGTGCCGCCGTCCGGATTTGAAATCGAATTCGCGAAGCAAAGGATCTGGTCGTTGTAGCTGTCGTTATACTGAAGAACGACATCAACGAAAACTTCGTCGCGCTGGCGCGAAAGGATCACCGGCTTCGGGTGAATAACCTGCTTGTTCTCGCCGAGCTGACGGACGAACTCCTCGATCCCGTGCTTGTACAGGAAAATTTCCTTCTTCGCTGTTTCCTCGCGTTCATCAGAGAGAGAGATTTCAAGACCAGGATTCAAAAACGCGAGCTCGCGCAGGCGGCTCGCGAGACGGTCGAACTTAAACTCCGTCGTGATGGTGAAGATCGTCGGATCGGGCAGGAAAGTGATGAGCGTGCCGGTCGTTCTCTTGTTCTTCAGTTCCCCTATAACCTCAAGCTTCTGCGTCGTCTTCCCGCGCTCGAACCCCATGTGGTAGACCTTGCCGTCACGCGAAACCTCCACTTTGAACCAATCCGAAAGCGCGTTCACGCACTTCGCCCCGACGCCGTGCAAGCCGCCCGAGTATTTGTAAGCGCCCTGGCCGAACTTTCCGCCCGCATGCAGATTCGTGAGCACAAGCTCGACGGCCGGCATCTTAAACTTCGGATGCATGTCTACCGGAATGCCGCGGCCGTTGTCACGAATCGAGACGGAGCCATCGACATGAACGACGACCTCGATTTTGCTGCAGTGACCAGCCAGATGCTCGTCGATCGAGTTATCGAGCACCTCAAAAACGCAATGGTGCAGCCCACGTTCATCGGGGTCACCGATATACATTCCGGGACGTTTCCGGACGGCTTCGAGACCTTCGAGTTTGTCGATTTGTGCGGCGTCGTACTTTTGCGATTGCGCAATGCCCGTGGCTGCGTCGCGGGTAGATTTTCCGAGAGTAATTTCGTCCTGTGTTTCGAGCATAAAACGGCAATGGAATCGCCGGGCCGGAATCTAGGTGAGAACCTGCTTCTGAACAATCATTTTCTCGCACTCGGAAAAGACCTCACCCCCCACCACTGGTGAGCAGAGCGACAGAGGACCCACCATATTGGGGTCGCAGTTCTGGTCAGCAAATTGGCTCGCCTGGTGATTCAGAGCACGCTTGACCGTCTCAGGTCCGAACTCGAATTTAGACAAAATGATGCGCAGGCAGACTCTATACGAAGGCCGCTGGATTTTTGCCATTCTCCTGATCCTGGCGATGCTTTCGTCGCTCGTCACTCTCTGGCTCTCGCTCCTTTTCCTCGCGCTCATCCTCTACACCTTCGCTTTCTTTCGCGACCCGGACCGCGTGACACCCGGCGATCCAGATTTGGTGGTTGCCGCTGCGGACGGTGTCGTCGCCGACATCATGGAGATTGAAGAGACCGAGGTGGTGAAGGCGCCAATGAAGCGCATTGGTATATTCCTCTCCGTTTTCGATGTCCACACGAACCGGGCGCCGGTCGCCGGCAGAATCATTTACCGCCAACATCGCGAAGGTCTTTGCCTCGACGCGCGCAGCCCTGATTGCTCCGGGAAGAACGAATCCATGACGTGGGCTTTCGAGAATCCGCGCGCCACGCTTGTCGTGAAGCAACTCACCGGTGCGATTGCGCGGCGCATTGTGGGGTGGTCAAAGGTTGGTGACACTTTGCAGAAAGGGGAACGCTTCGGCATGATTCGCTTCGGTTCGCGGACCGAAGTATACTTGCCGCTCGAAGCGACGGTGCTGGTGAAGCTAGGCGAGCGCGTCTCCGGCGGCTCGAGCATCATCGCGCGGCTCCCCTGAGAGATGAGTGAGCAGAACCCTAAGATCTATCTGCTGCCGAACCTGATGACGGCCGGCAACCTCTTCTGCGGGTTCGCCGCCACGCTCAAGATCGTCCAAGGCGCCCTGCTCCAGAGCACCGACGCGGACGCCGCGGCGCTGCTTTTTTATACTGCGATCTGGTACATCCTTGGGGCCTGCATTTTCGATCTGCTCGATGGACGCCTGGCGCGTCTCGGTGGTCAAGACAGTCCATTCGGCCGCGAGTTCGATTCGTTAGCGGACACGGTTTCGTTTGGCCTCGCCCCGGCGCTGATGGTCTATCGCATCGTGCTCGTCGACTTTCCGCGCGTCGGCTGGGTGGTTGCGTTCGTCTATCTGCTTTGCGGAGCGTTACGCCTGGCGCGCTTCAATTGCGTCGCGGCAAACGGTTATCCTGGTGGACCAGACAAAAACTTCCGCGGCTTCCCCATTCCGGCCGCGGCGGGGCTGATTGCTTCTATCACTCTCTTCATGCTCTGGTGGTTCGGCGAACGGGATCACGATATCGGACGATGGAAGTGGGTGCTCCCACCTCTGATGCTTTTCCTTTCGTTCATGATGTTTAGCCGGTTCAGTTATCCGAGTTTCAAAGGAGTGAACTGGCGCACGACGCGATCGGTGCCGCGTTTTCTCGTCATCAGCGTCCTCTTGATCTTCACCGTGCTGAATTATGAGTGGATGCCGGCGATTCTTTTCCTGAGCTACTTGCTTTACGGCTTTGTGCGCCCATGGCTTTCGAAAGCCTGGAGACGCGAAATCGAAGAAGAGATCGAGGACGAAACGAACGAGCCCGACTCGATCGAGCAGGCTCCATGAGCTCTTTCTGTAGCGGCCGTCTCGACCGCCCGATTTCTATAAGGCGACGGTCATAGACCACGGCTACGAGGGAGAGTTTAACTCCTTGAGGATTTCCGGGTCGCGCACGTCCGCCCAATCGCCGGCCAACTCGAGCGCCTGCACGCGCTTACCGGAAAGCGCGAGACCGCGAATCGCGTCCGTGAGCTCGAACTCTCCGCGCGGCGAACGCTGCAGCCGCGCCGTATAGTCGAAAATGCTCCGGCGGAACATGTAAACGCCGGCGTTGTACCAGGGGCTCGTCGGTTCGCCCGGCTGCGGCTTCTCACGAAGATCGGTCATGTTGAAACTAGCGTCGACGAAAACGGCGCCGCCTTTGCTCACATCCTCGTTGCGCTTGACGCTGATGATTGCGTCCACATCGTCGCCGGGTAAAGCGAGGCGAGCGTAATTCGAGAATTCGATCAGAATGTCGCCATAGCTAAGGAGAAACGGTTCGTGGCCGCAGAATTCCCGTGCCAGCTCCACGACTTTGCCGGTTCCGTCCTGCACCAGCTGCGTCGCATACTCAATGCGGAGATCGAATTGCGCACCGTTCCCGAAAAAATCGCGCACAATGTCGGCCCGCCAGCCGACGATCAGCAGCACATCGCGAATGCCGGCGGGTCGCAGGCCTTCAATGATGTGCTGCAGGATCGGCCGGCCCTGCACTTGCAACATCGGCTTCGGCAGATCATTCGTCAGCTCCCGCATGCGCGTGCCGCGACCTGCTGCGAGCAGAACTGCTTTTGTGATCTGCCTCATGAAATCTTTAACCCTGCACTTTCACTTGCACATGCATTCCCCTGCCGGTGCAAGTGCAGGATTAATGTGAAGCGGATTTGCAATCCGCACTCGATCACTTCAGCCTCCCGCGCATGCGCATGGTTTTTCTGGCAAAGTATCGAGAGACCGGGCTCCTCATCATGCGAGTGAGTCTCGGCGTGCTTTTCATCATTCTCACCGGCCCGGTCCTGCTCTCAGGCCCCGCGCGCTGGGCAAATTTTGGCAGCGCAATCAGGAGCCTCGGTTTGCATTCGCACTATCCAATCTGGGGCTTCATCGGCGCGCTCTTCGGGTGTCTCGGGGGAGCGTTGATGATCTTCGGACTATTCTTCCGGCCAGGCGTGTTGCTCGTCTTCGCGATCACATTCGTCCATCTGCTCGGCGCGTTGGAAGGAGGCACATGGCGTGGAAATCTTGCCGCGGTTGAGCTCGCCTTGATCCTCCTTGGCCTGCTCTTCGTCGGCCCGGGGAAATACAGCGTGGACAAGAACTGAGGCTGCTCCGGATGTCATCCGAAGCAAGTCGCAGGTGATCACAAAAGCCGAGTTGCCAACGTCCCGAGTTGTAGCGGTGCTTGTGTCAAGCACCGGGCGCAGAGCGTAGCGACATCCGCGCCAGGCGTTTGACACAAACGCCTCTACAAGTAATCGCGCTCTTTTCGATTTCGCTTTGAAACGACCATCAGTCTAGCTTCGAACCCAATCAGCGCCCGGCTACAACTCGCCCGCTTTGCGAGCACCTGGTTGTAACGTCGAATCTCCTCAACTTCCCACGCGTAATAGGAACGAGAATTGTATCCGCCACCGAGAAAGCGGACCACGGCGCATGAGTCTGAGGGATCTATGGCAAATGTGTCATAGCCCGCGAGCGGCAAGAATGTAAGCCAGGACGTTTTCCCGCTGCTCTGGCCCGAGTCCGGAGCGTTTCGCCATCTGCGCCACAATGACGGGCCACTGCGCGCGAGTATGCTCGTTCAAGGCCGGCAAAGCATGGCACTCGGCACAACGACTCACAAACGCCGAGCGTCCGCTGTTTAGCCAGGCGAGATCGACCTGCTGCCGGCCTGTGGATTTCGCCATCGCGGCCGTTACAGGGGGCGCGATTGGCGAAGGAACGGATTCGCAGCCAGCAAATGCGAGGACGGAAATAGATGAGAGGAGAATGGCGGCCTTGCTCGTCATTAAAACGAATAGCCGACGATCGTTCGTAGTTGGAAGTCAGGCTCGCCGACCGACTCCGTGAGCTGCGCCAAGGCCGTGGTCGTCGCCCACCAATTACCGGCGCGTAAGGAGACGTTCGGACCGGCGTAGACAACGCTCTCCTCCGCTTCCTCCCATTCCGGGAACGCGATCTCGTGCAGGAACTCTGCACCGATCAGCAAGCGTGGTGTCACTTCGTAACTCGCGCCGAACGTCTGCTGAAACTCTCCGGTGTGTTCCTCGAGATCTTCACCTTCCCACTCCGTTTCTAGCGAAGCGTTGTAGCCCAAAACAAGACGACCG
>MWVV01000370.1_pt1 | contig 16527 bp, 21 predicted proteins | sample 1047281 | NCBI WGS metagenome assembly MWVV01 (sample SAMN06349986, study PRJNA376086) | soil metagenome | isolation source: PT-2 sample Antarctic (ecotone) soil | place: Antarctica | collected 2015-01-13 | reverse complement strand
CTCGTATCTGGATAGCCAGTGACTTTGTGGCGGGTACGCGTCTCCGTAAGGATCGCGGGGCTTTCGGTATTTGGGCCCGGCCACACCCGCCATGCTCTAGGTTCCCCAGGCGGTGGGAGTGCGGTACCGGCAACGGCCGCAAAGGGCGCGGGCCCTCTCCTTGCTCCCACCCTTACCTTGCCCGGGGGGGTGTATAGCTATTGACGAAATGCACGGCAATTACGCAGGGTGGCACGCGCTGCAAGGGTATAGCTAAAGGTAGCTCTAGCTACTGCTACGCCCACCACCCGGACAACGCGGGTGCCAGGAGGCGGGCGGCCCAAAAGGGCGGCAAGCGTGGCGGGCGCGGCCGTCCACAGGCGGAGCTAGCCGGGATAAAGCAACGTCTCTCAGACCTCGCTGACGCCGTGCTAGAGGAACGCGTCGATAAGGGCGTCGGGGCCGTCGCCAGCCAGGTGCTAAACGTCTATCTGCGGGCCGTCTCTGTGGAGCTGAAGGCAAGGGAGCAGGCCGAACTTATCGAGCGCCTGGAGGCTTTGGAGGAGGCGGCGCAAACACAAAACAGGGGAGGCAAGAGATGGGGATAGACAAGCGCGTAGAGAACCTCGAGCGGCTCTACGGCACGCCCGAGCTCCGCGGCCAGGACGAAGCTAGCGAAACGGCACGGCGCAGGCAAGGACAGGAGACCCTGGACGAAGTGCAGAGGAGGCTGGCGGCGATAGCCAGGCCCCCTAGGGGCGGCGGATGTGATCTCACGCCGGAAGAAGAGGAGGACGCGCTCAGGCATCTCTACCGCGAAGTGCTCGGCTGCGAGGTCGGTGACGATGAATACGAGCGGCGCGTGGCGCTGGTCGAGAAGTACGGCGCCGTCTTCCTTGCACCGCTCCGAGAGCAGCAGGACCTGCTGAGACGGCCCTGAGACGCACGAGGATGGCCTCTGGGGGCTTTCGGCCCCGGCCCTAATGGTCTAGTATCCCCCATGTGGGAGAGGACCGCACAGAGGGCGCCCAACAGGACGAGTCTCCGAAGGAGTACGTGACGGTTGGAGAGGCCGCCAAACTCCTTGGAATCCATCGGAATACCGTACACCACAGGATCAAGTCTGGGCGCATAACAGCGCACAAGGTCGTTGAAGGGGGGCGTGAGGTTTACCGTGTGGAGCGGGATTCCCTCGGCGTTGGGCGCACAAGTGCACATGTGCATACATTGGATGCACAACGCACAACGGCCAGTGAGGAGCTCTCCCGTCTGATAGCGGCCCGCTTGGACGAGATTGTGCGCGATTATACGCACGAGTTGGGCGACCTACGAGAAGAGCTCGGGGCCGAGCGGGCCCGCCGCGAAATGGCAGAGTCAACGCTGCGCGAGGGGATGGCCGAGGAGCGCCGGCGACGCGAAGAGGCCGAGCGAGAGCGCGACGACCTGCGTCGAGAACTGTTCACCCGCAGCGACCCGCGAGAATCGCCTCAGACGGCCGAGGAGGAGCCGGAAGGGTCGGAGCCCCGGCCCTATGCGGGAGGCCCACAGGAGGGCGTACAGAGGCCACAGGGCGGGACCCTGCGGAGCTTACGCCGACGCCTCCTCGGATGGTAGGGCGCGAACTTCTTATGTACGGATGTAGACGGCGGTACCACAAGGCGTACATAAGAACAGAAAGAACCGTTCCTAAAATCCAGAAACCTGCATAAGCATCCAACCTCAGATAATACCGGCCGCCTCGAGCGTGGATAGGACCGGTCCAGGGCCGTAGGAGCGGTGTATTACGCGGTCTTATCCAGAATCCTGCATCTGGACTTCGGAGAATTAACCTTCCACGCAGCTCGGTGAATAGGGGCATTGAGAAGGACCGGAGTCCCCGTTGTAGAACTCCGGCCCGCTCGCTTACGGAAGCGTCTACTCTAGCCGTATTTCTGGGCCGCGTCCTCGAGCGCCGGGGTCGCCCTCTGCAGGTCCTCAGGGGTCATCACGAGTTGGACTTTTAGCTCCGCCCCCATCCCGAAGAAAAGGGGTTCTGCCTTGGCGGGCAGCTCGGAGGCGTCGTCCATGTTGACGATGAAGTAGCCACCTCGGGCACCGTCCATGTCCGTGAAGTATGCCGCCTCTGGCTGTAGTTCCTCCATTATGGACTGGATGGTTTGAGGGAACCTTCCTTCCTTGATAAGCGCGTTGGCCTTCTCCGTCGGGATGCGGACACTGAGTATGAAGCGCATACTCTCTCTTCCTCTCTCCCGCTAAGCGGGATAGCCCTTTCCACCATGGACATGATGCCACCTGGCGAAGTTTGCCGCTTCTCACTAGGGGTGAGGTGAGAAAGGCGAAGTGCGCAGAACACCCATTCCCCGACGTTGGGTGCATAGCGCCATGCGGCCTCGCGGAGCTTGTCATGACCTACGCCCAACGCGGCGGCTACCTTTTCGCGGGTTTCGCCTTTCCCGATCGCCTCCGGTAAATTACCGGAGGCGATCTTTGCCGCCGCGCTTTTCCGATCTCCGCCTGCTGCGCTAAGCCGCCTCTTTGCCGCCTCCTGCTCTAGCGGCTCTAGGCGTTGTTTCATGGCTACCAGCTCTGTCGGTGCTAGCGGCGCGCACCGCCTTATGTACACGCGCCGCGTTAGGGTGCCGGTGGCGTACACAAGAAAAGGCCGGAGCCCCCGCTGTAAACTCCGGCCCTCGGATTCTACAGAGCAAAGCCCCGGCCAGCGGGAGGATGGGATGAAAGCCGACCAGGGCTACTGTGGTGGATTATACCGGAGCCCTTATTAGCCCCGGCCCAACAACCGTTCTTACTCCTCCTCGTCGGCCTCCACCGCGTCCGAGCGCCCGATGTACCTGGATGCCTCGGCGATCACAGCCAGATGCTCGTTAGTGCGCTCCTGTGCATCCACCAGCGCGAGCAGAAGCGCGTTCATTGCGCTTTGCGGGCTGCCCTTGCTGCCCGTGCCGTAGTTGCCCTCTATCACGATGTTGCGCAAGTAATCCGGTACTGCGCTCATACCTTGCTCCTTTCGGTTAGCTACCCTCCTGGCACCGCTTACAGGGTACCGACTCTATGATCTCGGCCTCCTCGCCCGTCTCCGGGTCCTCGACCAGGTGGCCGATGTACACAAAGCCGTCGTAGCAGGCGGCGCACTTGCTCAGGCCCGCTGCGGCGAACGGATCACCGGCAATGGTTACATGCCGATGTGTCTTGGCGTAGAGGATGCCGACCGCGTACAGGTGCTTGCAGGGCCTTCCGGGGCGGTACTCGTGGTCTAGGCAGCTGCACGTTTCCGCCTCGTAATCGACCTGGTAGCGGCCCTCTCCGGTGCAGCTAGGCACCTCGAACAGGTCTGTGCCGATCTCGCGGATCTCGCCGCCGCGCGCGCGGTACAGCTGTAGGGCGCGTTGCTCGCGGGTTTCGGGGGCGGTTTGGTGCGCAGGTTGCGCTATCCTTACGTCGTCCATAGGGCTCCTTCCCTGTGGGCCGTGCTCCGGGCGGTGGTCGCCGCGCCGGGGCTTTTCTATGTCGAGCATCAGTATAGCATAAAAATGCGCATTTTAGGTGTAGCTTTGTGCGAAAAAAGCTGTAAAATAGTCGCCAACACCGACGAAAGGAGTGTGGATGACAGAAGCAGGACCAGGTGCAAGGATCGGCCTCACGCTGCGCGCCGTGCGCGAGGATCGGCTGTTGTCGCGGCGGGTGCTTGCGGAGCGTGCGGGGGTAAACGCTATGACCATTGACCACATAGAGCGCGGCCTGGTGGAGCGGCCCAGGCGCACAACGCTAGAAAAACTGGCAAAGCCGCTAGGCGTCCCTGTAGAAGACCTGATAGGAGAGCCCCGCCCTTTAGAGCTGGCGCCGGAGGTAATGTACCCAGCCGACGAAGCCGCACGGCGTAGAGCATTGGAGGTCGCTTCCGCTGAGGAGCGCGCGCGCTACGCTGCCAGGCTTGCGCAGGTTGTAGCCGACACGGTTATCAGCGCCTATAGCCCAGGCGATTGGGGCGACATCGCCACCGACGAATCGAAGCCGGAAGGCGAGCGCAGGGTAGCCCGCAAGCAGCTGGCGAGGGTGTGGCAGCACATCGACCGCCTCTCGAAGCTACGCGCTGAGGCCACGGGCGCGCAAGAGCCGCCGCAGGAAGATCTAGCCGGATTCATTGTCGCCCACGCTAGCGTTGGAGCAGTCGCATAAACATGCAAGTTGCAGTAGACAGACAGGCCGCTGTTAGGTCCAGCGGCGAGGATCAGACCCCCTACGGCAAGGAGGATCATGACAGAAGTATACAGTAAAGAGCCGCAACAGGGTACGGCGAACATCCCCGCAGAGATGAAGACGTACCGCGCGTGGGTGGTTTGGCGCTACCTGGAGCGCGACGACAAGCCGACGAAGGTGCTGTACGACCCGCTTACCGGGCGTAACGCCAGCACCACGGACTCGCGGTCCTGGCGCTCCTGCGAGGAGGCCGAGGCGGCGCTAGAGCTTGGGCGTTACAACGGCATCGGGTTTGTGTTTAGCAGCGGCGACCCATACACGGGCATAGACCTCGACGGTTGCCGCAACCCCGATAGCGGGGAGCTAGCGGAGTGGGCCGCCCGCATGCTTGGGGGTTTAGGTGGCTACGCGGAGGTTAGCCCTAGCGGCACGGGCGTGCATGTGATCGTGCGCGGAGGACTACCGGAGGGCACGCGCCACAAGGTTAGTAGGCCCGGAGGCGGGGCTATAGAGGCGTACAGCATGAAACGCTTCTTTACGGTTACGGGGGAGGCGCTGTGAGCGAGATACCGGACCGCCAGGACGCCCTGGACGCCTTCGCCCGCAGGTTCCTTATGCCCGACGCGCCCAACGGCAACGGCCACCACAAGGCAAGCACGGGGGGCTACACCCCTACCGACGAGGAGGTGTTACGGGAGGCACGCAAGGCGAGGAACGCGGCAAAGTTTGCCTCCCTGTTCGATGAGGGCGATGCCGGAGCCTACGACCACGACAACAACCGCGCGGACATGGCGCTGATATCGCACCTCGCGTTCTATACGCAGGACCCCTACCAGCTAGACCAGCTATACCGACAGTCGGCACTGATGCGCCCTAAGTGGGACCGGCGCGACTACCGCGCAGGCACCATTAACAAGGTGCTGGCCGATCAGGGCGATACTTACCACTGGCCACAGCGGGTTCGCCCTAAAGACGGCGTTTTCTATTCGTCCGATACTAGGAAAGGTAATTCGGAGGAAACGAATTCCTCCGGAACATCCCTACCCTTCAAGACGGGGAGGGAAATATCGGTGGCTACCCCTGTAGAAACGGAGTGGGTAGCCTACCCGTGGTTTGCTGAAGGCACGATCACAGAGCTATCCGGGCCTATAAAGCGCGCGGGTAAAACAACCCTGGTAGCTCACCTTGTGGCAAAGGTGTTAGACGGCGCGCCGTTTATGGGCGGCGCGACAAAGAAGACCGGCGTAATGTACCTTACCGAGCAATCGCCCAACAGCTTCCGCAGGGTTATCCGCGACGCCGGGTTAGAGCGCGACGACTTCCATGTACTGTACTGGCACGAAAGCCGCGGCATAGAGTGGTCCGAGCTAATGCAATCGGTGTGTGCCGAGGCCAAAGCCCGCGGGGCGGGGCTGATCGTGATCGACGTGATCTCGCGGTGGTGCAACGCTGGCGGCATTGAGGAAAACACTACCGAGTTCGCTAACAAAGCCATGCCGCCGATGAAGGCCGCCGTGGCGGACGGCCTGACGGTTGTCTACCTGCGACATGACCGTAAGGGCGGTGGGGAGGTGGGGGAGTCGGGGCGCGGTACCTCGCAGATCGGCGGCGATGCCGACCAGCTCCTACAGCTTACGCGACCCACAGGCGGCAACGCCCGCGCCACCGTGCGCGTGCTTTCGGCTGTCGGGCGGTTTATGGACGACACGCCCGAGCAGCTTACTATCGAGCTTGACCAGGAGCGGGGCGAGTACCGCTCGCTAGGCGACGCCGCCGCCTTCGCCCGTAGCCAAGCTATGCAGACAGTGGTTACTGTACTGCCAACCACGCCGGAGGGTGCAATACCTACTAACACGGTGCTCGAGAGGGCGCTTGTGGCGGGCTGTAACCGCACGCACGTTTACGACGCCCTCGGGACGTTGACGGAGGCCGGGACCATCAAGCGCATCGGGAAGGGCCGTAAAGGCGACCCCCACCGCTACTACAAGCCCGAGGAATTCGTTTCCTCCGATCCCCCTTCCTATGGTTCGGACGAATCGAATAGCAACCCCGAGGAAGGCAACGACGGCCGCAAAGACCCGGGCGTTGCCGTTACCGAACCCATAGAGGGTAACGGTAACGGTAACGCCCCTACAGGCGGGTGGTTTGGCAGCGAGCAGCGTAGTTACCAAAGCGCCGCCGAGTTGCTTGCCGACCCGCCCGCCTGGCTCGCTGCGCAGCTGGAGCGGTGCCGCGCCAAACCCGACAGCCTGTTGAAGCCCACCGCTGCCGCGGTGAGCGACGCGATCTACGGATCTGCCGAACGCTGGCGGGAGGTGCTGCTGGTACTAGAGGCGCACATCGGTCCCGATCCGCGCCAGCGCGGGGAGGGCGAGCTATGAGCGGTGGGGCACTGTACCTACACCTGCGGGCGCTGGGCCTGGAGCTGGCAGCTGTGGAGCGGCCCGAGCATCCGGACGGCCGCGTGGTCAGGGTGTGGGGCCTCGCCCGCCTGGAGCCGGGCGAGCGCGAGCGCATAAGCCGCCTGATGCGCGCAAACAAGGCGGCGCTGTTGGCCGTGTTATCCGGCGGCGCGCCTGGTGCTTTGGCCGTGCGCCAGGAGGCCAGCTACGGGAGCAGCAGGCGAAGCCGGGAGCAGGCCGCGTGTTGTTTTACCGTCAGCCTCACCGGATTCACGGCAAGCGATGAAAGGAGGTAGCGGCATGGTCATAGACCGGTATGCCTGGCGCGTGCACGGCGACCTATTGGAGTGGCTGGCCACCGGGTTCCCAGGCTTGAGCAACGCACAATTCGAGGCTGGCTACCGGCTGCTGGCGGACCCTGACATTAGCGATGTGGCGGCGGAGCAGGTAGCGGTGGAGTTGCGGCCACAGACGGCGGCCACGCTAGCGTGGAAAAGGGGGGCAATTGACTGCTACGGAGTGGACCATCAATCAGCTCATCGAGGAGCGCGCCCAGGCGGTACGGGAGGAGCCGCAGCCGCTCGATCAGTGGGAGGCGGATAAGCGCGCCCGCCAGGAGCGGGAGCACGACCAACAGCGTTGGGAGTGGGTGCGCCACCACCACCGCATGGCGGGCACCTTACGCGCCCTCGCCGCCGAGCATGTGGAGCGGGCAAAGCTGTTAGAGGGGAATGATGCCTAGAGTTTGCACAGTCTGTGCGCACGATGAGCGCCACAGCATCAACGTGGCGCTCGTCCAGCGCGAGCCTTACCGCGCCATAGCGCGCCGTTACGGGCTCGGGAGGGACGCTCTAGCGCGGCACGCACGGGAGCACCTACCTAAACTCCTGGTTAAGTCTTCCCGTGCGGTGGAGGCGGCCCGTGCGGATGACCTGCTCGGGAGCATCGGGAGCATGGTGGGGCGGCTAGAGGCCTTCCTAGATCGTGCTGAAGCGGACGAGGACGGCCCGGAGTTCAGGGCTAACGCGGCTGTGTGGCGCAAGCAGATAGAGCTGCTAGCAAAGATTGCGGGCGAGCTGCAACAGGAGGGCCAGACCAACATCTACCTAAACCCGCAGTGGGTACGGCTTGTGGCGCGGCTCGTAAGCGCGCTAGAACCCTACCCGGACGCCCGAGATGCCGTACTAACAGCCATTGAGGAGGTTCCTAATGGCAGACATTAACAGCCGCCTCGCGTGCGCCATGCGCGGCAGGCCTTGTGTGCGCGTAGCCCACACCGAGGTCGAGCTGGTGGACGGCGTGGAGGTACTGGTCAAGGGCACGCCTCCGCCGCCCCTGTGCGATAGTTGCCCGCACCGCAACAGCGAGGCACGACCGATCAACCACGTATCGGTCGTGCGCAACGCCTACTCTGTTGTGCGGCCTGTAACCTAGATACCGACAGCGGGCCGTGGGTTTCTCGTTCCCACGCTCCCGCCCTCCAGGGGCGTCCGTTTGAGAGGTCGCGGGCGTCCCTTTACTTTGCCTGTGCGGCGCGAGGATCGCTTCTAAGGGGTTTCGGCCCCGCCCCTAATGGGCTAGTATCCCCCGTGTGGGAGAGGGCGCTAGACCGGGCGGCGACTACGCCGCGGCCGACCCGGCGACCGGGCGGAGGATGGCCGTACCCGAGGCCGCCGTGGCCCTGGGCATTACCGCCGACGCCGTACGGAGCCGGATCAAGCGGGGCACGCTGCCGACCGAGCACGAGGGCGGGCGTGTGTTCGTGGTCATGGGTAGAGCCGCCCGGCCAACCGACCGGGCGCAACCGACCAACCGACCGGGCGGCCAGACCCACGACCTGCAGGATCAGGTCCAGTACCTCCGCGAGCAGCTACGCCGGGAGCAGGAAGCCCACGCGGAGGCCAGGAAGATCATCGCGGGGTTGGTACACCGCATCCCCGAGCTGCCCGCCCCCGAGACGCCGCCAGGACCGCCCGTGCGGGGCGGGGCTACCCAGGATAAGGGCGATGTACCCACAGACGACACAACGCAACGTCGCCCGTGGTGGCGTAGGCTGCTCCGGAGCTAGGGGCGTGGGCGAGGTAGAGCATCTAGACAAGCTTGCCGAGCGCATCAATGCCGAGCACCGCGCTTGCAGGATGGCCGCGCTTGATGCCTTGGAGCACGCGCTTGCTGCGGGCGACCTATTGTTGTATGCGAAGGCTGAGCACAAGCACGGCACCTGGCTGGCGTGGCTTGAGGCTAACTTCGAGGGATCGGCGCGTACGGCACAGGTTTACATGCGCTTGTCCCGCGACCGTATCGTGCTGGAGGGAGCAAAAGCGCAGAGCGCTGCGCATTTGAGCATCGCCGGGGCGCTAGAGGCTCTTGTGGAGCCGCCGAAGGGCTTGCCGCCTATACCGGACCACACGCTCCCGGTGGACTACCCGGAGGTGCTGGACGAACCTGACGCGGAGGCGGAGGCGCGCATTAGCGACGCCGAGTACGTGCTGAGCACGGTTGCCAAGCTGCTGCGCAGTGCGCAGGCCCCCGAGCTCGCCTTGTGGCCCGAGGAGGCAGCCGAAGCCTTAGCACGGATGAAGAGGAAGGACCGCGCCGCCCTGGTCGTAGACCTCCGTAACGGCATAGCCTGGCAGGAGCGCGTGCTAGAGGAGGCCGTGCAGGGGCAGTAGGCGTACATCCCAACACGGGCGTATGCACGCCAGCGCATACCTATGCAGCGCCACAACATGTAGTGCAGGCCGGTCTTGTGGCGGAGATGCTACAGCGGCGATCCTGGCGCGTTAGGGGCGGGGCTATGCAGGATCCTGCAAATGGACTTCGCAGAATTTACCTTCCCCGACGTTGGGTGAATAAGACGGCGGCGAGTCTGCTTACTCATCCCTACGGACCACCTCGGGACGCAGCCACAAGGATACGTGCTCGGGCTGCATCGTCTCCCTAACCACGGACAGAAGCTCGCTGTTCAAGCTGTCCAGGTCCGTTTCATCGCGCAGCTTCGCGGAGAATGTTTCCAGCGTCTTGGCGGCATCGTACTTGCGGCGATAGAAGCTGCGGTCGACGAGGTTCTGGACGCGTCGCCTCAGGGGGTTGAAGAGGGCGGCGATCACCAGGGTGGAGGCCACGACGACGAGCTGCGGTAGCTGCTCCTGGCCGGTGAGGGTCCGCAAGAGCGCCTGGGTCGCCGTCACCCCGCCGAAATAGACGCCCGCGAGGGTTGCCGTGAGCGAACCGTAGACGAGGGTGCGGTTGATGACCACGTCTATATCGAACAGGTGCGAGCGTAACACGGCTACGCCGATGGATAACGGGAGGAGCATCAAGGACAACGTAAAGCCCACTTTGAGAACCAATAGCGTGTGGGGCGTGTCCCCACCAACCAACGAGAGGTCCACCGGCAGCTGGGAAGGGAAGGTTCCCGCGATACCCAGGGTCGTGCCGAACACAACCCACTTGGTCTGCTGCCGTTGCGTCTCAGAGGAGACCCTACGGTAACGATAGACCTGGGACCAGACCAGGCTCACTACGATCCCCAGGAACACCAAGAACGAAACAGTCTCCAGGGCGGGCCAACGAGAGTACAACCCCGCAAAGAGAGTTGTGGACGACAGAAAAGCGATGAACGCAACGGCGAGCCAGCGCGTCCAATGCGGCACGAATCGTCCCCCGGGAAAGAGGAAGAAGAACAGCACGCTGCATACCTCACCCACGATTCCCACGCTCCGGACGGGCAACCACCAGGCTGGCTGGGAGGAGATCAAAGGATATGCAGCCGTCGGGATGCCCGCAACCGTCCCGAAGGACACCAGAAACAGAGAGACCAGTAGCGCCATCCGGTCGTCGGAGCGCCGCAAGAAGATGATGGCACCCACAGCGAAACACACAAGCTGGAAGATCTTCTCGACGACGACGTTAAAGAGTGCATAGAAGCGTACCGACAGGCCCATGTCCCCTAACGCTCGCACGCCTTCGGGGGTAGGCTGACCTACGGCGCGCTCGGAACAGACCTCGGATGCGGCAGTGCACACGCTCTGATAATGCTCGAAGCTGCTCGGAATGCTGAAGAGGATTATCGCAAGCGCCGTGATAGCCACCGCCACCCAAGCAACGCGGGCAGGGAGGCGCCAGCGAGCGCGCAGGGTAGCGCCGGGGGATGGCGTGCTCATCGTACCGTTTCCTCGACCGTGCTCTCTTGTCCTTTCTGTCACAACACCACTCTACAGCAGTACCGTCTCCCAAACGTTACGACAAACGTTACGAGAAGCGAAAGTGATAGCGAACTTCTTAGAACGCCGTGGAGGCGAAGTTCGCGCAGAGGGTCGCGCCGGGAAAGCGGGAAATTGGAGCGACCCTGAAAATTGTACGGGAGGCTGCCCCTCCTCCACCAACTCCTCGAAGGGCACGCCGTATGCCCTGGCGATCTGCGTCACGGTCGGCATGTAGGGAGCTCGCTTGCCGGACTCCAGGTACATCAGGGTCTGGTGGGATACGTTGGCAAGCTGCGCCGCCTCCTTCTGCGTAAGACCCCGCTCCTCCCGAAGAACCCGCAGCTTCACCGCGATCGGACTCGGCATCATTGTGCTCCTCTTGATCAGAGGGCCGGAGCCCATTAGAGCCCCGGTCCTAAGAGCCTACCCCTGCGAGAGACCATAATACTTCGGGAGTGTAGTATGAGGTTCTTATGTATGGACAGCGACATCTCCGTGTCCTATACATAAGAATGCCGCGCGGTGTAGGACCGGAGCTGTGCGGACTTCCGAGAACTCTGGACAGGCGAACTTCGGAGAATTCACCTTCCACGCACTCCGGTGAATAACGTAGGATGCTTGCACAGAGTAGTGTCCTTGGGAAAGGACGCGCCAACGATGGAGGTGTCCTCTAGATGGCTACCGTAGATGATCTCGACCAAGTACTGGAGCAGTGGCACCTGGCGCAGGACGAGTTCGTGAAGGGCAACCCAGAGCTTGTGAAGCAGATGTGGTCACATGCAGAAGACGTGAGCGTCGCCAACCCTTATGGTCCTCCTGTGCGCGGGTGGGACAAGGTTACCGAGGTGGTTGAGCATGCCGCATCTTTACGCCGCGATGGCAAGGCCACTGGCTATGAGGTCGTCGCGAAGTACGTGACTGGCGAACTAGCCTACGTGGTGCAGATAGAGCGAGCAGAGTCGATGGTGGGCGATGGGGAGGAGACCACCCCATACGTTCTGCGGGCTACGAACATATTTAGACCCGAAGAGGGCGAGTGGAAGATCGTGCATCGGCACGCTGACCCCATAACCACTCCTCAGCCAGCAGAGTCGGTGATAAAGCAGTAGAGAGCTACCCTTGGAGCGAACGTCCTAGAACGCCGTCAAGGCGAACTTCGGAGAATATCCCTTCCACGCACTAGAGTGAATAAGGGGCAAGAAGAAGGGCCGAGGGCTATCCCCGACCCTTCTTCCCTCGTTCCTGTAGCGTCGGAGTTGGCTCCTATTCCGGGAAGACAAAGAACGGAGGCAGCCCCTCGAAGAAGCCCTCCGGGATCGCCTCGAACCATGCATCGATAGAACCCAGACCCACGAACACCTTCTCGCAGTCGGCTGCGACTACATCTTTCCTGTTGACGATGACTACGTCCCTGCCGTCCCCGCAAAAGATCAATGCCTTGGCCTCAGGAGCGCTGAGGGCGTTGATCACGTCGGTGCCATCTCCGCCGAAGACCTTATCGTCGGCAGTATTGGTGATCAGGTCGCTGGTGGCCAAGAAGTCGTTGCCTTCTCCGCCTACGATGTTGTCGGCTCCACGACCGCCGATAATCATGTCGTTGCCGTCCCCACCGAGCAGGTTCTTTTGGCCACCTTGGGTACGGTAGGCCCTACCGACTTTCTCACCTCCAACGAGACGATCTTTGCCCGGACCTCCTAGCAGGGTATCGTTACCAGCCCGACTAAAGAGCGTATCGTTACCTCCTTTGCCAAACAGCGTATCGGAGCCGTTGGTCCCACTTAGGGTGTCGGGACCGTTGGTACCGATCTTGGTCACCGCCAGGGCGACCCCGCTTGCCATCAGCAGGGTTAGGGCCATGGTGGCCGCCAACAATATGATGCGTCTCATAAGGAGAGCCGCCTTCCTTTGGTAAGGGGGCGGGGTGAGGAGCGTACTAAGGCCGGACTCACGGCGTCCCTTTATCAGCAACATTCGCAGCATACTCCCCTATAGGGGCAGGGGTATCACCCAAATAGGCTATCTTTGCTGTAGCTTGGCGTTGCTTGCAGGAGCGAACTTCTTAGAACTCCGTACCCGCGAAGTTCGACGAATACCGAAATTCTCCGAAAGCAGGCCAGCAGCAAGTCGCAACGGATTGCTACATTTCCTCGCCCGGTTTGTAGCGAAACGCCCCGGATATCGGCGATGCCCGGACCAAATAGCGATCAGATGTCCCTCTTTAGGTCGACAGAGCCCTGAGATTGCTGCCGGGAACTTCGGAGAATTCATCTTCCACGCAGCTCGGTGAATAGGGGCATTGAGAAGGACCGGAGTCCCCGTTGTAGAACTCCGGCCCGCTCGCTTACGGAAGCGTCTACTCTAGCCGTATTTCTGGGCCGCGTCCTCGAGCGCCGGGGTCGCCCTCTGCAGGTCCTCAGGGGTCATCACGAGTTGGACTTTTAGCTCCGCCCCCATCCCGAAGAAAAGGGGTTCTGCCTTGGCGGGCAGCTCGGAGGCGTCGTCCATGTTGACGATGAAGTAGCCACCTCGGGCACCGTCCATGTCCGTGAAGTATGCCGCCTCTGGCTGTAGTTCCTCCATTATGGACTGGATGGTTTGAGGGAACCTTCCTTCCTTGATAAGCGCGTTGGCCTTCTCCGTCGGGATGCGGACACTGAGTATGAAGCGCATACTCTCTCTTCCTCTCTCCCGCTAAGCGGGATAGCCCTTTCCACCATGGACATGATGCCACCTGGCGAAGTTTGCCGCTTCTCACTAGGGGTGAGGTGAGAAAGGCGAAGTTCGCAGAATTCGCCTTCCACGCACTCCGGTGAATAGAGCAGGATCGCGCTAGCGTTAGCCTTGAGCACCGGGGGGTGGACCGAGTATCTCGATGCCGTGCTGTTGCTGGGCGGCCTCGACCTTCTCCATGTCGATCAGACCCTCCGGCGGAAGGACTCGCTCCTGCGCCGGCTCTCCTGCGGCTCGCATGAAGCGCGCGTGCTGGGGGGTAGTGAGATCGAGCCACCGCGCGGTTTCAGAGTCTACCTGGAAGGCGTGCACAACTCCTCCAGGGATGTGAACGAACGTGCCTGCGGAGACCGGTGTGGGGTGGTCGATATCTTCGAGGTAGACGGTGAGCTCTCCTTCTATGACGTAGAAGGACTCATCGTCCTCCCGATGGACGTGCAGCGGGGTGGCCATCCCCCTAGGAGCGAGTTGCTCTACTAGGGCGAAGCGTCCTCCCGTCTGCTCGGCGGTGGCTTTAAAGATAGCGAGCGTCCCGAAAAACCAGAGCGCCTCTCCATCCTCGGAGCCGAACGCGTAGGGGGTTAGGTTGGTATCCATGTCCTTCTCCTTATACTTATGGAAGGGAGAGAGCCTTAAGCGCCGCCCCGCCGTGGGTTGGTAGTACTTGTAGCATACTCCCTATCTGAGTAGGGCGTCTCACCCAAATGAACTATCTTGACGAACTTCTTAGAACTCCGTACATGCGAAGTTCGTAGAACGCTGGTTAGCGGAAGTTCGCGGGACGTATAGCAAGGCCGCGATCCCGATCCGCGGACCGGGATCGGACGGTTGCATCCCACATCCCACACGTTGGTCACTGCAGCCTAAGGACCGCGACCGGGAAGATGTCTTCCCGGTGCCGCACCCCCCAACCTCGGGAATCAGTCCCTGCAACCCCAGCTTTGCAGCACCTTTTCAGATGCCTCCGGCCGGGTTCGCACAAGACTGGCCGGTTGCTACGGCTTGCTGCGGAGCTTTCTTCGCAAACCCACGGGGGTTAGAGGCGGGGAGAGGGTTTGCGAAAGGGCCGGGCCCGCCGGCGGCCGTATCGTCGGGCATCGAGTTTCTTATGTACGGCTTAGCACGCTTGTGGCCGTGGTGTACATAAGAAACACCCTGCGGCATAGGACCGGCTGAGAGCGAAGGGCCGCGCCGGTAGTGGGCGGGCGCGGCCCGGGGCATTATAAAGGCCGAGACCCCGTAGGACCCCGGCCCGGTCGGTACGTGGTGGCTACTGGTCCTTGTAGTGCTCGAGCTGTTCGAGGTAGTCCCGACGACTATCAAACAGCCAGCCATCGTCGTCTGGCTCCTCCTCCGGCTCACCTTCCGGCAGCGGCGGCAGGGCGGGCTCCAGCACGGCGAGCTTTTCTGCTACGGCGTGCTGTAACGTTTCCAGCCGCTCGTCGAGTGGGGCCAACTCCTCGTTCAACTCAGCGGCTAGAGCCTCCAGGCGAGGTCGGTAGCCTTTGTACACTTCTTCGGCCTCTCCCTTGATAACCTCGACCTCCTGGAGTTCCCCCTCCATCGCATCGGCTACCGCCGCATCCACGACCTGCTCGGCGGCCGTCTCGTTCTCGGCCACCTTGCTAGAAAGGTCGAAATCACGAAACTGTGCAGCGTGCCGACGGACGATGAGCCCGAGTAGGCCGGGATCGAGTTCCTCCATGGCATCCAGCTCGACCGCGCCTGAATCAGGTGCTGCTGGATACTTCTTAGCCTGCTCGGCAGTCATGACGATAGGCTCTACGCGAATATCGTAGTCCGTGGCGTAGCGCTCTATCCAGAACTCCATCTGCCGTGCCATCTGTCGCGGCATGTTCCTGCCGGCGGCGTCGTAGTCTGAGACATAGAGGATGCGAGTTGGTTTCTCCAAAGAACCTACGCGGCGGCGTAGAAGGTTCACCATCGCTGTGATGGACTGGTAGCCCGCGCCCGAGACGTAGTTCGCTCCAAGAGAGCGGCACAGGGGTACGAGGATATCGTTCATGGTCGTCTTCTCTGCCCAGACCTCGACGTGGTAAGGCTGCAAGGCTTCCTCGTAGAAGTAGCCTTCCACCTCTGCCTCTACCGCAAGAAAACGCCGGTAGTTGTTATCCAGAATCGTATGGATGTGCGAGAGGCGTTCGGTCTTCAACTCGTAGGAGAACTCAGGCTCCCATCCGTAGCCGGGGGCCATGTAGATATGTGGTGAAGGGTTGCGCCTGTCTACGATGTCCTCAGGGTCTACCAAACCAAGGTAGCGGGCGTAGCGGCTGGCGTTGTTTAGGAACGCCCAGCTATCTCCGTCATTCTCATAGAGGGCGCCATCCGAGCGCATGGCGTTCCCACGCGAGACCAGCCGGTAGTGAATGCGTCTTAGATGTGCGCCGGTGCCGGCGGAGCCACCGAAGGCTTCGGCAAACCACTCCGCCATCGCCGTCTGTGTCTCTGTTCCAGCGTAGAAGGGGTCGTTTTGGGGGGCCAGGACAAGCAGGTCTTTAACGGACGGCTTCGTCGGCCTTGCTCAAGCCGTATGGCGTGCCTTGCTCAAGCCGTATGGCGTGCTGTAGCACTTTGAGTCGCTCGTATGGCGTGCTCACCCATCTCTCCTTTCGTCGTGGGCCGGAGCCCCGTAGGACCCCGGCCCGGTAACAGTTGTCAGTTGCCCACGAGCCACGAAAGTCCCAGCAGCACGACCAGCAGCGCGACGCAGGCAGCGATAACCACGTACCCAGCAGCAGCGCCGACGAAGCCCCGTGTGGGCGGTGGGCACGCTACCGCGGGCACAGCGCCATCGGGAGGACCGTCGGCGGCGCCGTCAAACCCCCCTTTGACCCACTCGGGTGGCTGCGGGTTGTCCGTGTCCGTCCGGCCAAGAATCTCCAACGCGCGCTGCATATCCATCACTAAGGATTCGACGGCCACCTGCCCATGCTCCCCGGCTGCCAGGATGTGCTCGACCTGCTGCGCACTCA
>MWVV01000369.1_pt1 | contig 16541 bp, 19 predicted proteins | sample 1047281 | NCBI WGS metagenome assembly MWVV01 (sample SAMN06349986, study PRJNA376086) | soil metagenome | isolation source: PT-2 sample Antarctic (ecotone) soil | place: Antarctica | collected 2015-01-13 | reverse complement strand
TATTTGCCCACTGGGCGAAAGTCGCAGCGATGCGAGTTTTCGCGCGATGCTCCAAGCGGCCAAAGACAAAGGCGCCGCGCAAATTGTTGTCATGCTCGACAACGACGACGCCGGGCAGAGTGCGACCGCCAGAGCCACAACTGCAGCGCAAACCGTAGGTTTACCCATAACGGCGAAACAATGGCGCACCGCCGCCAAAGCCGGTTATGATGCTTCCGACTTTTGGGAAGAGTGCCACGCAGCGCGCCGCGATTTCGTCGCGGCGCTGCATGAATTGAGCGACGCCGCGCCGGAAATGGCACCGGCGCCGGCAGTTGCACCGCAAGTTATCAGCACACCCGAAAAGAAGTCTCAGGCCGATTTGCTTTTGCGAATTGCTCTTGAAGAAACGACTTCTTTTCGCAATGACTCAGACGAATTTTTTGCTACTGTGGCACGCGACGGGCGCCGGTTTACGCACCGTTTAAATTCGCAGGCGTTCCGCTCTTGGCTTTCTCTTCGCCACTTTGAAGTTACAGGGCACCCCGCCAACAACAGCGCCGCGATTCAGGGCACGATAGAAACGCTACGCGGCTTGGCCATGCAGCAGCCGACGCGCGAAGTGTTCACGCGCATTGCAGCCACGCCGACCGCGATTTACTACGACCTTGCCGACGAAACCGGGCGCGTCGTAGAAATCACGGCAAACGGATGGAAAATCGTTGACGTGCCGCCGGTGCCCTTCGTGCGACCTAAAGGCACGTTGCCGCAAGTTGAGCCGCAACACGGCGGGAATATCTCGCTTCTGAGCGAACTTATCAATGTTACGCCGGGCGATTTCCCGCTCGTGATTGCCTTCGTCGTTTCATTCTTTCAACCGCAAGGGCCGCGCCCCCACTTGGGCCAGATTGCAGAGCAGGGCGCCGGCAAAACATCTAACACCGTCACGCTACGCCAGCTTTTAGACCCGAACGCTGCGCCGACCCGTAAAGAACCCAAAGACGAACGCGACGCGATGATTTGCGCGAAAAATAATGCGGTCGTCGCCTTCGACAACCTTTCGCATTTACCCCAGTGGCGCAGCGACCTTTTTTGTTGTCTCTCGACAGGCGCCGGCTACGCAACGCGCGCCAACTATACCGACGATGAAGAGATTATTTTCAGCTTGAAGCGCCCGGTGATTTTCAACGCCATCACCGAAGTGGCGAGCCGGCCAGACCTTTTAGACCGCACGCTTCTAATTGATTTGCCTTTGCTTTCGGATAAGAAGCGCCGCCCAGAAAGCGAAATGGAGGCGCTATTTCAGCATCATTGCCCGTTGCTGCTGGGCGCTCTCTTCGACGCGGTAGCGATTGGCCTCAAGAATTTGCCGACAACACGCCCGGAAAACTTGCCACGCATGGCGGACTTCGCGCTGTGGATTGAAGCGTGCGCGTCGGCTTTCGGATGGCAGCCGGGCCAATTCCTCGAAATTTATACCGCCAACCGAAAGAACGTCGCCGACACGACAGCCGAGCTTTCCACGCTTGCACAAGTCGTCGAACGATGGTTTGCGGGCCGCGACTGCGAACCATTTAAAGATAAGCCGCAAGTGCTTTTCGGCATCCTCGACAGCGTTGCCACTCTTGAAGAAAAGAAGGCAAGCGGATGGCCCAAAGACGCGGCGCGCATGGGACGGGAGCTCAAACGCCTGGCTCCTATTCTTCGCGGGCGCGGCATCGAAGCGCACGCCGCGCCGTCCGATGGCAAACGGCTATGGGAGATTAAAAACAGTGACGGTAACTCGTCAAACAGTGACGGCAGTGACGGTAACTTTTTATCTACCGTCACTGCAAAAAGCCTTACACGGCAAAAAGAAACGTCAAACAGTGACGGCAGTGACGGTAAAACCGGGATTTCTTCTTCTCTCTTAGAAAGTGAAGAAAAAGAAGAGAAAAGAGAGAAAAGAGAAGAAAGAAGAAAACAAGCGGGATTTACCGTCACTGCCGTCACTGCCGTCACTGCCGTCACTGCCGGTAATTCCGATGCTATCACTGGCCGCGACTTTGGCAACGACGCGGAGGCCTTTTAATGAGCGCCGTCGCACTGGCTGACAGGTTGGAAGCGCGCGGCTTGAGTTTAGACGTGGCCGGCTCAACGCTTTGGGTTCGCCCTGTGAGTGCTCTTGATGACAGCGACCGCGAAGCGATCAGGGCCAACAAGGCGGCGCTTATAGAGATCGTGAAATTTCGCGAAGCGGCCAGAGCGGGACGTGTGGCACCGAATCACATTTGCGTTGATACCGAACTGATGACGCGATGGTGTGCGGCGGAAGTGGCGACCGGCGAAGCGCTGACAATCGAAGGCTACCGAATCGGCGAAGCGGCCAGCGGTGCGCTGATCGGCGCCGATCTCGAAAGGCAGGTGGCTTAATGAGCAACCGAATTCGCGGCGTAAAGAACCCGCACCTGGCAGAGCAGCACAACTATTTAAAAAAGCTCGTGGAAATCTTCGACGAGCGCTCCGGGCGCCCGATCACGCCCGGAGCCATAAGCGATTGCTTCGTGAATCACGACAATTGGTGCAGAGCGCTCAAGGGCGACGCCTGCAATTGCAGCCCGCATATCGTGTTTAAATCGCGCAAATAAGCGCAGCCCAGGAGCAAAAGACCCCATGGCAAAACCGAAAACAACCCCTGTCCGCTACAAGCCCGGCGCCGAAGCCGCCAAATTCAAGACGTGGACTTTTGGCAGAGATGAAACCGTTGTGTGTGCGGCCAGCGCTGAGGACATCGCGCGTCTTGAATCAAACCGGAGCGAGCAAACGCAGCGGACAGCGGCGGCAGCGGCCAAAGCAATGGCAGACCTCGAAGCCTTTTCGCCTGGGCGCCGTTTGCTCCTTCGTTTGGGAGTGGGCAAAGAAGCCTCAGCCGTGCCGGTAGACCTTGCGGGCGAAACGGTTTATATTCGGCGGCTCGATGCCTCCGGCTTTCAGCAGGTTTCTGTGATCTCGAATCGCACGGCCAGCGGCACACTCGACTTCACCAACTCGGATAACGTGCGCTCCTTCATTGCGACAGCCCTGATTGCGTGCGTGCGCCTGGACTCTTCGGGGGAAGTTCAAGCCTTCACCGGCCTCGAAGCGTGGGACTTGGCCAGCAGCACGGCGCCCGATGCCCGCGCAGCCGTTGATACGCTGCTCGCGAAGATTCTCGAAGTTAACCCCGATCTGCTTACAAGCCCCGAAGCGGAGGGCGGCGGCGCAGCGGAAATAGATGAACGCGAAAAAAAAGGCGCGCGCGCTGGCTCGCCTTCGACTGGAAGCGGGCCAGCATCTACGAGTGCCTTGAATTCGTCGCCTTCGAGTGGCTCCAAGAGCATCCCTTCCACGCCCGCGCCCTCTTGATTGCCGGAAAGTTAGGCGGCGGAGAATGGGTGCGCGGCTACATCCGTGGAGATGAGCGAGTTTTGAGCGAATTGGCTGAATGCTTCACGATCTACAGCGCGTTTTGCCGCTTGCCTGAAAACGAGGAGCCGCTTACTTACGGCCAAGCCATGCAGCTTGTGAATGATACGCTGGGCGCTCTTTACGGAAAAAAGAAGCTTCCCGCAAAAAAGAAAACATGACGCCAATTCAAATCGCGCTTCAATCTACCGGCGGGCCACAAGTGCAGGCCGTGCTCCGCAACATTGCCGCAGACGCCAAAGACCTGGGCGCGCAGCTCCTCAACGACGCTAAGGCCGCAACGCAATTCGCCAACGCTCTGAAGAAAACGGGCGGCGGCGCCAACTGGGGCCCGGCGATCAGCGCCGCGCAAAAGCACGCAGCTTCGCTCAGAGATTCAGCGGCGGCGGCCCGGCAAGTGGCCAGAGCAGCAAAGCAGGCCGGAGACGACAGCGCCGCGGGGATCAACAAAGCCAACAGCGCCGCGACCGGCTTCATCGGCACTCTGCGCACCATGAATAGCGCGCTGGGCCGCGTGAAATCCCAGAAGCTCGACAATCTCAAAGACACCTTCAGCCAGGGGCGCAACGTCGGCATTGGTATGGCCGCTGTGGGCGGGGCGGGCGTGGCGCTGAGCACTAAAAGCGCGCTCGATGCCGGTGAATATCTGCGCATTCGCGACAGCCTGAGAAAAGCACTCGGCAAAGACGCCGGCGACGACTTTTTACGCACCCTCGAAAATTCCGACGCGGCCAAAGTCTTTGGACTCAAAGCCATTCTTCAGCAAGGGCAAAGCGCTATCGTGACCGGAGGCTTTAGCCCCCAAGAGCTTTTAAACAAGCAGAACACCGGACTTTTTCAAACGATGGGCGCGATGGCCGCAGCCGGAGGCGGAAAAGCGGAGGGTGTTGTTGAAGCGATGCGCCAGGTCGGGCAAGTCAAACGAAAAGGCCGGGCCGAGAAAAATGATCTTGACGTTATCGCCGAATCGGGCGGTATTGACATTTATGGATTGATTGAATCCAAGTTCAGTAAGGAACGCCTCACCGAAGTTATGGACGGCAAAAAGCCGCTCACTTATGCGGAATTAGAGCAGGCTTTGGCTTCGGTGCCCGAATATAAAGGCGGGCAATTCAAAGACACTTTGGGCGATGCTTCCAAAGGTTTGCCCGGTCAAGTGAAGGCTCTGGAAGGTGCCGTCTTTGCGCTCTCGGCGGACGTTGGGCAAACCTTTGTCCCCGCAGTTTCCCTTGCAACTACCACGGTAACCGGCGCTGCCGATGCGTTTCGCGGACTTCATCCCGCCGTAAAAACCAGCGTAGCGGGCATTTATGGCCTGGGAAGCCTTCTTCTGACTGTGGGAGGCGGTGCGCTTGGAATGCTCAACGGCGCCGCTGAAGCTACGACTTCTTTAATAGACCTTCGCCGCAACATTCGCACGCTGGCTCCGCACGCGGCCACCGCGGCCCAATATCTCAAGCTGCACCTTCTCCCGGCGCTGGGCACCATTGCGCTGGGTGTTGGGCTTGTAGCCGTTGCCGCCGCCGGCGCTTATATCGCCTTTAAGGGCAGCGCCGATGCCGCCAAAATGAGCGACGCGGAGTTAAAAAAGACGTGGCCAACGATGTCAAAAATATGGTTGGGGCTGGGCAAGGCCTTCGACTGGCTGAGCGAGAAAGTTGATTGGATTCGCGGAAAGCTGGGCCTCAGCACGGACAAATCGCGCGATGATGGCATAGAGCGCGGGCTCTATGAAGCGGAAATTAAGCGGCGCAAAAACGGAAAACACGAAGGCGCCGATGAGACTTTTGAATCTTGGAAATCCAAGCGCGACGCCAAAGCCAAAGGTATCAGCGATGCCGACGAATCAACCACGGCGGGCAACGTGGCAAAAGAAAAAGCCATCAGCGCCGATGCAGCGGCGGCAGCCGCAGGCAAGCCGCTCGAAATACCTGGCGCCGCCGATTTGACCAAGTCGCTCGACAACCTTGCCGATAAGGTGAACGGCGCGGGCAACGCGGGCAACGCGGGCAACAGCGGGCTAAACGTGCTCAGCAGCGAAAGCACTCCGCTTCTGAACGGCGGAGAGGCCGGCGCTGGTGTGGATTACACCTCGCAGATTCGTAGCCTCGAAGATCAAATAGCAGCGGCTAAAGGCAAGGAAAACACGGCCCGGCGCGAAGGCTTGCAGGCTCAGTTAAAGCATCTCCGCCGTGCTCAGCAGGATGCACGCAAAGCCGAGGGCGAAGCCAGGAAAGCCGGGCGCGACGCCTTCAAGGGCACCGAACAGGATGAAGATATTCGGCGTGCCGAGTCGGATAGCAGCAAAGAGCTTTTAGTCGCACGGATTGAAGAAGAGGGCAATGTGCGCAGCGCAGAGGAGGAACGCAGCCTCAAGGCGGAATTGCAGCGCATCGAGGACTTGAAGGATTCCAAAAAGCTCACTTCTGAGGCCGCAGAAAAGCAAGCCGACAAGCTACGCGAAGTTTACAAGCGGCGCGGCGAACTGCGCGAAGCTGAGCAGGCCATGCGCGTGGCGCAAATCGAATCCGAAAGCCTGATTCTCCGTTCTCAAATTGAGGCAGAAAACCAGATCGGCAAAGAAAGAGAAAAGACGCTCCGGCTCGGCTTGCTGGCTTCTCAAACTATTCTCGGCAAAGCGCAGTTGCACCTCGACAGTGCGCGCAAACTCTCTGCAATGGCGGCAGCCGACAGTGCGAAGGAAGCGGCGGGCCCAAAGAGAGCGCCCAGCGCCGCAGACCAATTTGCCAAGATTGGCAATCTGCAAAACAGCGCGCGCGTGGAGGGCTTGATGGCTGAGGCCGCAAAGACCAAAGACCCCGCAGAGCAGGCTTATTTGCTGAGGCAGGCCACGCGCCTGATGGATAGCACTTCGCGCGCTGATGGTTTCCGAAATTCTCAGGAGATGGGCGCGTCCATGCGTCCCATCAATCGCGGCGGAGGCCTCAGCAAAGCGCATCTCGAATCAATGGCCAATGGCGGCGCCGTTGGCTCTTATCCCGGCGGCGGCTCTTCCATAAGCATTGGCGCCAATTCGGCAGAGGCAAGTGCGCTTTACAATCAAGCCAACAACAGTCCCGGCGGCACTGCGACCGCCGGGGTGCGTAGCGCTGGCATCGAAGGCAACGATCTGGTGATTCAGGTGGAAACCATCCGCGTGCCGATGAGCCAGTTTGAGAGTCGCTTTGTCACCCGCCGCGAAGTGGCCAGTGCCGGGCGCGGAGGACTGAGCCGGTAAAGGTAGAAAAAGGGAGATCCAAAATTATGGAAAACGAACCATCGAAAGAAGTGCGCACCGACGAAATACGCACGCAAAGGCTTGTCATCACCGACAAGGCAGGCCGTGACCGCCTTGTGATTTTTGTTGAGCACGAAGGGCCGGAAGCCGTGTTTTACGACGAGAACGGCGCCTTCGAGTCAGCTATCAGCTTTCAGCATGGCCTTTTTAAAGCCTTCGTGCTCAATATAGCCGGAAACTTCGACAGCGGCGCCAAAGTTATCGAATTCGACATTCCGGCGCAGTCCTTCACCGACTCTGGCCTGAACGTCCTAAAAGACTTTAAAAACTTTTGCCCAACCCTGAATTAAGCGCACCGAATAGGGTCGGCGCGCAATTCCTATGCGCGTTTTATTCGTGTTTTCGCGATTCTCATCAGCCCGAACCGACACTCAAGGGGCAAGGATTTTACTCTTGATAATGTCTCTTTAGTGGCGCATGATACGTTCGTTTTTGCGCGTCGAAGTGGCATTTCAAGCCCTCGAACGATGCAAAATTATCACGCTGAAACCTCGATTATCCCCGCCGGCGCCACGCCTTTGAGCGTATGCGCTGCGCCCCTCGACTTTGACCCTGTGGCCATGCTCCTGGCTGACAAGCGCAGCCCTCAGACGCGGCGCGCTTACGCCGGAGACTTAAACCAGTTCTTTGGCGGAAAGGCTTCTCCGGCTGTGGTTCACGCGTTCTTGTCGCAGGCGCCCCGCCAGATCGCGCTTGACCTGATGAGCCACAAGGCGCAATTGATGGCCAACGGCTGCGCTGAGGCGACCGTAAACCGGCGCATGGCCGCTGTGAAGTCGCTGCTCAAAATGGCACACCGCGCCGGGCACTGCGCCACGGACGGGCGCGGCCTGGTGGATTCGGAGCGTCTGCAATCGTACCGGGATACGCGCGGTATTGACCTCAAAGCGATCAAGCGACTCTTGAAGCTCCCGGCGAAGCTGCACGGCGCGGATACGGTGCGCGGACTGCGCGACGTGGCGCTTTTGCGCCTGCTGTGCGAAAACGCGCTCCGGCGCGCTGAGGTGTGCGCGTTGACCGTTGCCGACTTCGAGCCGGAAGGGCGCCGCCTCTTCATTCTGGGCAAAGGCAAAGGAACGCAGCGAGCACCGGTTACGCTTTCGGGCGCCACTGTGGGAGCGATTGAGGGTTATCTGCTGGCCGCCCAGCAGGGCGACAAAGCCACCGGCGGGCCGCTCTTCTGGAATCTAACGCGCGACCATGCCCGGCGCGCCGGCCTGACTCCGGACGGTCTTCATCACTTAATCGGCGAATATGGCACCGCGCTGGGCCTCAAGCGCCTCACGCCTCACCAACTGCGCCATTCTTCGATAACGGCGGCGCTCGATGCCGGTGCCGACGTGCGCAGCGTGCAGCGACTCAGCCGTCACGCACGCCTCGAAACCCTCCAAAAATACGATGACAACCGAAGCGATATGCAAGGTGAAGTTACCAACAAACTGGCCGCGCTTTGGAAGTAAAAGCGGCTCAACTTGATTAATCAAGAGAAACCAAGTGATGAATCTTACTCCCCGAAAACGCAAAGCAAAACACGGCGGGCCGCGCCCCAATTCGGGCCGGAAGCCTGCCCACGTCGAAGCCGATTTATCGGCGCTGATGGATGACGCATGGCCTTACGCGGCGCGCGTGGCTGTGATTCAGGCGCTCAACGAAGCGGCCAGAAACGGCAACGTGCAAGCGGCCACAGCATTGCTCGACCGCGCGCTGGGCAAGCCAATTGAGCGCCAGATGGTTGACCGTGAAGCCAATGACGCTCTGGTTATCAAAGTGGAATATGCCGACTTGGAACCGGGCGCATGATGCTCTGCTTTATGCTCTGCGTGGCACTTGGGAATTTCCCGACGTGCCACAACCGGGCGAAATATCACCTTGAGTAGCTTCGAGGAGCCTTACAGTTCACCAATAGTGTCAACTTCGAGCGATGCCTTATTGATGGTTTAAGGCTTAAAATTATCAATAAGACGCGCCCTTATTGATAATCAGGCGGCGATTTTCGCCGCTTTTTAGCACCGCGCAACTGATAGGCCTGTCTCAATAATTAGCGCAGCGGTTGGGGCGCTGATGCCGCAAGGCTTCGTTGAATTGCACGGAAACCGCGCGAGCGCGCGTCATGGAGTCTGGCCATGAAACCGAACGAATACGAACGCTATTTAAAGAAAATGATGGCCGCGATAACGGGGCCGGATGGCTACACGGTTGACGGCCAGCCCTTCACTCTGGCTGACGTGATGGCGGGCAAGGTGCGCGGCGTTTACAACTCCGAAAAGGGCGACTTTGAATATCGCCTTTGGAAAGAATCAAAGCCGCAGAAGCGGCGCCGGCCCCTTTGCGCTGCGCGATGCCGCGACGGTCACGCTTGCCGGGCGCGCGTCGCGCTCGACGACAAAGGCGCACCGCGCCGGCGCTGCAAAGTTCACGGCGGATTATCGACGGGGCCACGCACCGCAGAGGGTCGCGCACGCATCGCAGAAAGCAACCGGCGCCGGGCAAAAACGCACACCGTATGAGATGAGGCCTGGAGAATAGTGAATTTTGTGATGGGGTCGCACGCGCACGCGAAGAGTTTGCGGAAATACCGCAAAACCAGAGGGCACGCGAGGCGCCGGGCGAAAGCGGCAAATTGACTACAAATGCAAGCCAAAAGCGGCGGTCGCACGCACGCACACGCGAGGCGACTGGCGATAATCGGGCATCATACAGGCTATGGATAAGTGCGCGCGATGCTGGGGAGTCTTTGGGCTTTATGGGGCCATCGCACCCACTGGGCGACGCTGCGCCCGTTGCCGTCGCCTGGTGTGCCTCTTTTGCGCGTCATGGCTGTTCTGGCCGGAGCGCTGCAAAGACTGCGCTCCGAAATGGCTTTGACGGCGCACCGAATAAGCGCAGCGCAGGCGGCCTTCGAGCCACAGTTTTGCGCCCTTGCACAGCGCTGGAAATTTCACGACCCCATGAAGGGGACGCGACCCCATGAAGGGGACGCGACCCCATGTAAGGGCCAGAAGCGCGCACCCCTACAGACCGGCATCAAGCCGCAAGAACCCGAAAGCGAAGCGCACCGAAATACATATTTCGGTGCGCTTTTTGTTGATATTTCGCGCACCAAATCACGCTTTCAGCCTCAAGGTCTCACAAGGGAAATTATGTGACCTTGAGGCAATTCAGCGCACCGTTTTGAGTCAGCGAGCCGCAGTTTTTACAATGCGAAAAATTTGATGCCGGGCCTTTTTGTTATGTGCCCTTTTTAGTTTTGGCGCCCTTCGCTTTCGTGGCCGCTTTCGGCTCGGCGTTGATCGGTGGGCATGGCATCTCCTCATAGGGCGCATACGGGTCAATGCCATATTTCTCACAGAGTTCAATGGCGCGGTTAATAAATGCGACTAAGAGTTCGGGAGAGGGCAGGTTACTCATCGTTTATCAGTCCTTTTGGGTTATTCGTTGTGCTGCGCGTCTTCGAGGTGATACACAGCGGCCAGAATCCTATCGAGGTGCGGCGCGACCTCCAAGTCCGGCAGCGGGCTTTGCTCCAAAGCTTCGCACGCCATTTCGACACAGCGCGCCGCATGGGCAAGCATGGCCAGCGCAGCGCTGTGGAGATCAGGAGCCGGCGCGGCCTCAACGCGCACCGGCTCCGGTTTTGGCCATTCACTGAGCAAGCGAAATTCGCCGGGCGCTCCAACCTCGAAGAATTCCGACGCGTTGAGGGTTTGGGCGCTGCTCACGCGCCGCCCTCGCTGCGCTCTTCGATAAACCAGTCCCAGAGCTGATTAACTTCGGCTTCGTTGCCCGGCTCAATCGTAAGCCTTTCTGTGTTTTCGGCAAAAGAAGCTTGCCGATAGTAAACGTTGAGCAAATCAAGTTTGCGCTTGAATTCCATTGCGTTGAGCGCTTGCTGGGCGAACTCCATCACAACAAAAGGCACATCGCGCGGCGTGGAAGCGTTGGCTAAACCGGCCTGAGCGAATGGACCAATTTCCCTGATATTCGCCTCGTTAAGCAGGGCATAGCGCTCTGTGGCGATGCGCGTCTTCACGAGCCACGCGTGAAACTCGGCGACCATCACGGCGCGCTCGCTTACTGCGTTCATTGAGGCGTTTTCCCAATTGTCGCGCTCCGCGTGTGGCTTTGCGAATTCGGGCCGGGCGAATTTCGATGCTTTTCCGCTCATGGCTGCACCGCCTTTTTCGTGACTGCTTTTGCGCCCATTTTTGCGGCCTGGATGCGACGAGCGCGCAACGCGTTGGCATTGGCTCCGGCCAGTGGGCCGCTGATACGCCGCGCACCCACAGGCCACCAACCGGCGGCGCGGGCCCGTTTGAGATCGCGCCGCCGCTGTGCTTTTTGCTGCGAGGGGCGCAATACGCTGCGCGCCTCTTTGCCGTCTGAACTAAGATATTCCATAGCAGTTTGCCGCCTCCTTTGCGGCGAATTGTCAGGCGCCGGGCAAGAGTTGAAGCCTCTTGCCCGGCGCCGTTGTTACCAGAACAGCACGCCGGCTTTTACTCCTGTGATTCCATTCTCCCAGTCGCAAGCCGTCAGTTCCGCGCGGCTCTCGATGCGCTTGCCGATGTAGACGCCCAGGGCGCCCCGGCACCTGTCCTTAGCGGCTTCTGAGACAGTATCAAGGCCACTTTCGCGCGCAGCCTGAAAGAAAGCGCGGATGGTTTGATAATGAGCACAGCGGCCCACCTTCGCGGCTTTGACCGGCTCGACGACTTCCACCGGTGCCAGCGCGGCAAAAGCGCGGGCTTGCCAGTGGTCAACCGACTCCGACCAGGTGCGCTCTGAAATCGTGACCGGATTGGCCGTCTGGCAAGTTGGGCAGGTGACTGTGTAGCCGGTGATGATGCCCTGATAAATGCGGTTCGTGGCGCAGTGCGCACAAGCTCTCGTTTCCATTTGAATAGCTCCCCTTTAAACGTCAACTTCTATACTCTATTTTACTAATTCGTATAGTAAAGTCAAGTATACTAAAGGAAAAACAACCAATTTATTTTCGCGGTGCAGTAAACTTAATGTATAATGAAGTAAGGAAAACGAAGGAGGACTAAAAATGCCTACCGAAATCATGGGCACAAAGCTCTACAATCTGCGTGAAGTCGCCGAAGTGCTGAACGTCAGTTACTTGACGGCGAAGACCTACCACAAAAACGGGCGCATCAAAGGGCAGCGCATCGGGCGCTCAATCATGGTGACCGAAGACGAATTACAGCGATTTGTAAGCGGCGCCACAGCAGCCAGCGCATAAGCCAGAGGTGAACCTATGACCGTGACTATTGCAGGTGAAACGCGGCAACTGCCGCCCGAAGTGGGGCACGCGCTCCAAACCAAAGCGCGCCGGCTTGGTGTGAGCATAGCCGCCTTATTTGTCGAACTGGCAAGCCGTGAGGCCGCAGCGCCCGAAGTATCCGACGATTCGCTTTTTGCTGGGTTGGACGCCCTGGCCGCTCAGTTCCCGACAAACGCGGCGCCTCTGGCTGATAATGCCGTCGCGCGCCTTTATGCCGAGCAGGGAGCCACGCAGTTGTGAGCTTGGCCACCACGCCGGTTTATTTGCTTGACGCCAACGTGTTGCTTCGCCTGGCACAATCGGCACACCCACAACACGGCACGACGCGCAGCGCATTGCAAACTCTGCGAGCCGGCGGCGCTCGATTGGTAACGGCGCCGCAAAGCCTTTATGAGTTTTGGGCAGTGGCAACACGCCCGGCTGTCAATCGCGGTGGGTTGGGAATGCCGACAGCGGGCGCGACAGCCTACTTGAATCTGTATGAGCTGCACTTTCCGATGTTGGGCGAAGTGCCGGTTTATGCGGAGTGGAAGCGCCTCGTGACTTCTTACGGCGTGGCCGGCCTGAACACGCACGACGCGCGCCTTGCCGCTTTTATGCTCGTCCAGGGCGTCACGCATCTTCTGACTTTCAACACGAAAGACTTCAACCGCTACGGTCCCGAAGGTCTTGCCATTGTAGACCCGGCGACGGTGACAGCCAACACATGAGCGGGGAATTTCAAGACGCGCAAAACGATGTTCTGATGAGCCTGAGCGCCAAGTCTTTGGAATTGGTGCAGGGCACGCTGGAGCGCGTCGGCGCGGCCACCGATGCCGAATGGCTCACGGTCACAGAGGCGGCTTTCCGCTCCGGGAAATCGGAGCGCACCGTCCAGCGATGGTGTCAGCGCGGCGTGATCGGCGCGCAGCTCGTGACAACGCCAGAGGGTGAAGCGTGGAAAATTGACCCGGCGACGTTGCCCCAAACCTCAGACGGTGTGCTGAGGGTGACGCCAGAGGTGACGCCACTTAGCGACACGGTGACGCCATACGGTGCGCCGGTGACGCCATACGGTGCGCCGGTGACGCCACCAAAACAAGGCGGTGACGCCATTCCCTTCGAGGGTGACGCCATACGGTGCGTAGATTCGGAGAGGGTGACACCAACCGGTGACGCCACGGTGACGCCATTTTCTGAGGGTGACGCCAACGGTGACGCCATTTTGAAACAGGGTGACGCCACGCCCAAAACCTCAGACGGTGTGCCATTCAGCCCGGAGCTTTCGCCATTGGCGGCGCGATACATGGCGCAGCTTGAAACAGAAAACGCCTTTTTGCGCGCCACGGTCGAAGAGGCCAACCGCAACGCGGCGGAGCTTCGCGCCGCGCTCAGAGAAGCGCTCAAGCTGCAAAGCCGGGCCTTACCATCGCCGCGCGAAGATTCGACGACGACGGCGCCCAGTGCTCAGGAGGTGTGCAGCGTATCAGCTTCCACGTCTCCCGAAAGTGCCTCATCAGGTGCGCGAATTTCGCAGCCAGAGGCGCAAGAGCAGCCCGAAAGTAGCGAGCCAGCGCTAATGCTATCAGGTGCGCTAATCGAAGCGCAGCGGCCAGTTGAGGTGCGCCGGCGCGGCTCGTGGTGGAAATGGTTGATTGGAGGTTAAGGAAGGATTATGAATCAATTGACTTCTAAATTTAGCCATGCGCCAGTGGATTGGTGGAGATTTGAAGCCACTGCTAAGTGCGATTGGACTCCCGGAGGCCTGGGCCTGCTGGCGCTTCGCTTAATGTGCGAAAGAGCACAGGAATATGAGAGGAACGTCACTGACTGCCTGCGAATAAAACTTTCCGAATCAGACACCATTAAGCCGACGCTTACCTTTCGGAGCAACGAAGGCGAACCCAAAAAGCTCCGATTCGAGACAATGACTCTGACAATTCCTACTACCTTCTATACATTGGGGAGGAGCGTGGGCGTTGTTTTTTCGATTTTTGGTGAAGTGGCTTTTATTGATACTTCGCAAGATTACGAGGCCGCTCGCTTTGCGCGTGATCTTGACCGTTCAAACAAAGAAATGCAGTTGTTAATCCCTGATGAATTGATCTTAGGTTCCCATAAGCCATTCGCAGAAGTTGCGGCCCGACTCTTCGACGCGGCTCGGAGCACAGAGGCCAACCTTCAAATTGTTTACGAAAACAGCAGCAAGGCTGGGCCGTTCGACGGTCCCACTATGGCTGATTTAACAAGAGAACTCGGTAAAGGTTACTCAACAATTTCCTACCACCGGGACAAGCTCTTGAAGGCTGGCGCCATCCAGAACAAAACTTGCTTTACAGGGCGCGAGCTTGGTGTCATCCGCACCAGCGTTAAAAGAGCAGAGGGAAAAAGGAAGCCGAATAAATCTTTAGTGATTTATTAGTGACTCACCTTACGCAGTGGGCTGTGATAGAGGCAGCGGGACACGCCATTTTGAAGTGCTGTAGTTGCTCAAAGGCACTGGTAAGGGCAGCTTGATACAACTTGCCCTTTAATGCAAAGTGGTTCAGGTGTGTGGATGTGCGATAGGCTTCAAGTTTCACAAAAGCTACAATGCTGGCGAAAAAGTGATTGCTCTGGGTATGTGGCAGTTTGGTCGGTGACTTGGCAAAGGAGGCATTGCTCTTGAGCGACTTGTGATACTCTTCCACTTTCCACCGTTTCTGGTAGATCGTGAAAACAGAGGGGATGGAAAGCGAGACATCGCTACAAGCTAAATACAAGAGGCTCTGGATACCATCTTCGTTTATGAAGAGTTGACGCGCGACTATGACCGCAAAGGGAATGCTTTCAAGGTAGAGCGTCAGCGGAGCCTGCGTATTCCATTCGAGCGAAGAGAGCGCCACCCACTGCCCTCGTTGCTTTTGCGCTTGTGACAAAGCGACTTTGCGATTGCTCTTGAGGGGCAGGATGAACTCTTTTTTGGCTTTTTGCTTGATCAAAACCATATTATCGGCACTGGAGAACCAGCTATCGGCCAGCACATAGTGGAAAGGAATCTGCTTGTGAGCCACAGCGGCAATCATCTCTCGTGCATATTGGTTTTTGGTCTTGGGCGACTGCCACTTATCCTTGCCGGTCTTTGGATCGGTGGTAAGCACGGTTTTCTGAATCAGCTCAAAGGCCACAGGTAAAGACATATCCTGACTCAGATAGAGTGCCGTCAGGAGATTGATGCCTTTGACGGTGCGCCCTGTAGTATGGTCGAAGTGCCAGGTGATGAGTTCACTTTCATCGGTATAAGGCTTTTCTTCGACAGTATCATCGAGGATGAGCACCGCATCGGAAGATTGCACCTGACGCACCAGAGGCTTGACGATCTTCCACAGGTCTTTGTCACCTAAGGGTTGTTGAGCGAGGAAACGGGTAACTTGATCGTGACTGATGTCAGGGAGCAAGTTCGCCATTCCCGTGGCGGTAGTGGCGCCAAAGGAAACCAGCAGATAATCCGTGTAGAGATCCAGAAGATTCTGTTTAGCCATAAATCTCAGTCATTCTATCAAACCCTACTGCGTAAGGTGAGTTAGTGATTTATTAGTGATTTTCAGCGAGTCGCTAAAAGCGGGAGGAAAATATGAAATAAGCGCGAACCCTGATCTCGCAAGACGAAAATTATTTAAGTCGCGCCCGGCGCTTTTCCAGAAACGGAAAACGCGCCAACCCCTGCAAGGGCGGCGCGCAAAATCCGAAGACATGAATAATTTAACCCCATCTCCGAACGGCACGCAATCAACGCCACTGACCAGCCACAACCGACGCCCCACAGCACCACAGATCGGCTACCCGACACTCTCACGCGCCGAATTTGAAGCCATAGCCGACCGGCTGGGCCTGACAATTCCCGAAGGCAACAATCGGCGCGGCCCGAATCCTTTCACCGGGAAGGGCACGAACGGCTTTGTCTTCTTTTTCCCTGAAGGCAACGGCTCCGACCGCGAAGGCAATTTCAAAGTTTCGCGCCGGGAAATGCTCGAAAAGGCAGGCTTTCAAAGCTACGCACCGACGGCGCCGACCGCCAAAGCCCCTAAGCATTTCGACAAACGCAGCCTTGAAGAGCGCGGACTAAACACCGACGCGCGGGCTCACTTCCAAATTTCCGGCGCGCTGGGTGTAAATGGCGATTGGGGCGAATATCGGCAGTTTCCGACGTTTCACCCCGACGGCTCACAAGCGCGCAGCCGTCGCAAATTCCGCGACCCGGCACGCCAACCCACAAAAGACCGGCAAGGGAGACCCCGACAGCAGGCTAAAACACTCTGGGACAAAGACACCAAAGACAAAGGGCAGCCTGTAGCCTATGGCCTGAACTGGATTGAAAGCAGCGAAACCGTCTATTTGGTTAATAGTGAGTTAGCCGTTTGGCTGTTCTGGGAAGAGGGAAAGCGCGCTATTTGCCCACTGGGCGAAAGTCGCAGCGATGCGAGTTTTCGCGCGATGCTCCAAGCGGCCAAAGACAAAGGCGCCGCGCAAATTGTTGTCATGCTCGACAACGACGACGCCGGGCAGAGTGCGACC
>MWVV01000368.1_pt1 | contig 16552 bp, 12 predicted proteins | sample 1047281 | NCBI WGS metagenome assembly MWVV01 (sample SAMN06349986, study PRJNA376086) | soil metagenome | isolation source: PT-2 sample Antarctic (ecotone) soil | place: Antarctica | collected 2015-01-13 | reverse complement strand
GTCCCGGTAAGGCGTCTTCGCCCCGATAAAATCTATAATAATCTGTCGGTAAAGATAGGCAGGCGCCCTAAACTGCCGAGTTCGGTCATCCCAGATAAACATTCTCGGCACATAGGAAGAATCCGCTTCGGTTGCGCCTTCTAAAATCAACGTGCCGCATTCAAATTTTAGCGTGAGTTTTGGAGGTTTGGAAATGGTCATTGGCGCTTATTATAAAATTTTCATTACAGAAAACAACTGACTTTCTGTCTCATTAAATTGAAACTAAACTTAATTCCAAAGTAGTTCAATTAAAAGTTGCCAAGATGTTTTGCCGTCGGATAAGTGGTTGAGTCGTTTCAATTCCAAAGTAGTTCGATTAAAAGTCGTCGCGCTTGCCGTTTCAATTATTTGAACTACTGTCTGGTTTCAATTCCAAAGTAGTTCGATTAAAAGGTTATAAATTCCGACAGAGGTTTGAACATTCTGGCGTGTTTCAATTCCAAAGTAGTTCGATTAAAAGGGGTCGTCGGTGCGGTGCATCTCGCACAGAATCTCTTGTTTCAATTCCAAAGTAGTTCGATTAAAAGAAAAAATTCTTCAGCCAATACCGCAAACGCTTCGGCGTTTCAATTCCAAAGTAGTTCGATTAAAAGCCCGTCGCAGCCAAAGTTTGTGAATAGGGAACTTTTATAAGTTTCAATTCCAAAGTAGTTCGATTAAAAGTGCCGACGCGCTTAATTCAAGCGGCGAGTTTGCGCGGTTTCAATTCCAAAGTAGTTCGATTAAAAGAAGTAAGCCGTTCGATATTCTCGTGCAATTGCGTTGTTTCAATTCCAAAGTAGTTCGATTAAAAGAAAGCCGAATGGTTCTGCTGCAATTTCGCGTTGTTAGTTTCAATTCCAAAGTAGTTCGATTAAAAGAGTGAAAAAGTTTTGTTCATCATATTTGCTTTCAAAGTTTCAATTCCAAAGTAGTTCGATTAAAAGCTAAGTATTCCGTCCACTCATCGAGCAGCTTCGTTGTGGCGGGTTTCAATTCCAAAGTAGTTCGATTAAAAGTAGAACTGATAAGCAGCCGCTCAAAATGAATTTCTTTGTTTCAATTCCAAAGTAGTTCGATTAAAAGAAGGCATTACGGGCTTTATGTATGGCGCGGCTGTCTGTTTCAATTCCAAAGTAGTTCGATTAAAAGTTTCAGCCGTTTTATTTTCAAGCAGCTCGTCCATGTTTCAATTCCAAAGTAGTTCGATTAAAAGACAGGCACTTACGTAGGAAGCGATACGATTCGCCTGTTTCAATTCCAAAGTAGTTCGATTAAAAGCCGGGCTTGAAACCGCCCGTTCCGCCATCAATAATTTATGTTTCAATTCCAAAGTAGTTCGATTAAAAGTAACACTTTTTCATTCCTAAACCTATCAAACTATAGTTTCAATTCCAAAGTAGTTCGATTAAAAGTCAAATTCTCGCCGCCGACCCCGCCTCCCCTGCGGAGTTTCAATTCCAAAGTAGTTCGATTAAAAGCGGACGTGATTTTGTCGGTCATCGGATTATTTACTCGTTTCAATTCCAAAGTAGTTCGATTAAAAGACGCTGTTCGGCAAAGACGATTTGGAAGCGATTGCGAAGTTTCAATTCCAAAGTAGTTCGATTAAAAGTAAAAATTATCGCGGCGGTCATCGTTCGGGTTTATTGTTTCAATTCCAAAGTAGTTCGATTAAAAGCCTGCTTGCCCGCATCACTTTAGACGGCGCGGACATGTTTCAATTCCAAAGTAGTTCGATTAAAAGCCACGCTTTAAGTTCTTGAACGCGGGCGGTGCTGTGTTTCAATTCCAAAGTAGTTCGATTAAAAGTCGATAGCAAGTATCGTTTCCGCAAGTTACAGGATGTGTTTCAATTCCAAAGTAGTTCGATTAAAAGGAAGCGACTTTGACATCGCCTTTTAAGTCTTTTTCTTGTTTCAATTCCAAAGTAGTTCGATTAAAAGATTATAAACTTCAACGCCTTCCGGCACAGGCAAAGTTTCAATTCCAAAGTAGTTCGATTAAAAGGGCGTTACCTTCAAAGCCGACTTCTCCTATCTGTGTTTCAATTCCAAAGTAGTTCGATTAAAAGTTTCTGCGCTTTGGGTGTGCCGACTTTTTTTCCCGTGGTTTCAATTCCAAAGTAGTTCGATTAAAAGAAAAATCACATCTCGTCGTTGAGTTTTATAAATCGAGTTTCAATTCCAAAGTAGTTCGATTAAAAGGCGTAAAAACAGGGTTATAAACGTTTTCTAGTGCTGGGTTTCAATTCCAAAGTAGTTCGATTAAAAGTTCTATCTGTCCAATGCGGGTTGACTGACCGTGCGCTGTTTCAATTCCAAAGTAGTTCGATTAAAAGCTTAACGGCACGGAACGGACAAACGCGTCGGGAAATGCGTTTCAATTCCAAAGTAGTTCGATTAAAAGTTTGTATGAGCGATTGTTCGGACGCTTCGTAAATTTGTTTCAATTCCAAAGTAGTTCGATTAAAAGGTTTCCTTAACTTTTGTTTCCGACGTGCTTGTTTGGTTTCAATTCCAAAGTAGTTCGATTAAAAGCAAAAGCTGTTCAGACATAACAAAAAGGAGTAAAAAAGTTTCAATTCCAAAGTAGTTCGATTAAAAGCCGATTTTTTCGGCACAAAAAACATAGCAATTATCAGAGTAAAAGTCATTTAATTTTTCTGAATATCAGCTTATTTGTCGTCGAGGTGCAGTAGTGTGAAAATCGCGGGGTTGCGACGACTGCGGGTAAGTTGTTTATTTATCCTAGTTTAATTCCAAATCGGATATTCTTTTGAGTTAATAAAGCGTCTGAAAAGCGATTTGTGAGAAGTCCGACGACTTTTTGCCGGTGAATACTAATCTTTCGGTCAAAGAAAATTACCTGTTTCTCCGCGTTCTTTACCGATAACTTCCTTTTCGAGCCAGCGTCTTTCCCGCGCGACAAACATTAGAATTGAATCCGCCGTATTGTCGATAATTTTGTTCAGACCGCTTTTCATCGCTTCGATTTGCGCCGGCGTCAATTCGCCTTCAAATACCGAGTTTTGAACCCAGTGCAGATAGCGTTTGAGAAATTTATGAACTTTAGTAACGCGCTTTACTTCTACGTCATACACAATCAAAATATACATCAACTCACCACCACGCTTTGAAACCTTTATACGGCTCGTCGTTGACCAGATGTTTGACGAGCTTGTAGCATTCGAGACGAATCAATCGCTCATAACTGACTTTTCGCTTTAATCGCCGGTGTTCGATAGTCGTTTGCAGACGGTCGTTCCAAACCTGCAAGACCTTTTTGCGCCCCGATTCTTTCAGGTAGCAGCAGTTCAAATCCTGCGCGAAATCTTTATTTGTTAACTGTTTCGTGTTGAGCATTTTGAACAGCAGTCGGTCGGCAAGAACGGGTTTGAAAATCTCAGCTAAATCGAGCGCCAGGGAGAATCTGCGGTAGCCCGGCTCGTGCAGAAAGGAAATGGTCGGGTCGAGCTGCGAGCGATAGATTTGAGTTAAAACAGCCGTGTAAGTCAGACCGTTGGCAAACGACATCAGCGCGTTGACCATATTGTTTGGCGGGCGGCGAACGCGCTTCGAGAAGTCGCCCGAATCTTTTAGAATCTCGGAAAACGCGCTGTAATAAGCGGTGCGGGCGCGTCCTTCGAGTCCCATCAGTTCGTCAATTCTTTTCACCTGCGCGAGCCGAAAAATCTCCGATTGTAGCGTTTCGGTTTGCGGCAGGACATTTGCGCCGCGCGAGCCGTAATAACGCAGATTTCGCATTATATTATGCAGCCCGGCGTCGATAAATTGTTTGGCGATTCCGACACGCAGGCGTTTGTTTGAATAATGCCGAACCTGACGGGTTAAAACGAATCCGGCTTGCAGATATTCGCGCGGGTAAAACGTTCCGGCGTAAAAGCCGTAGTAATTGAAAAAATGAACGGGAATTTTATTCTGCGCGAGAAAGACGAGAGCGCGGGAATTTACATCGAGTTCGCCGAAAACCCATAGAGCGTCAACGTCTTCGATTGGAATCGTTCTCCGCTCGGTTACGCGCACCGGCTTTTCCGATTCGCTTTCGTCTTCTTTAATCGCAAACTGTTCGGCTGGAGAATCAAAACTCAAATCGCCCAATTCGTTTCCGTTCGATAAATCGAGCAGGCTCTCGCTCAACTCCAACGGCGCGCTCAAACCAGTCTCGGTTTCAGTTTCCTCAAGCGTCGCGCCGGTTTCCGCAGTTTCTGTCGTTTCCTTTTCGGCAGACGGCTCGAAGGCGAGCGTCTTGTCCTTGCGCCGTAATCTGCCCGCCCGCGTGAGATAATAATGTCTCGCCATATTTCGATTTTAGATTTTGGATTTCGGATTTAAATTCGTTTCATCCCTCATCCTTCAAGCGTCATCCTTTCAATTCAGCTCCAGCACAATTCGGCATACGCGCAGGAATTGCAGATTTTCATAAACTCCACTTGAGGCGCTTGCTTTCGCTCGATAATCGTTTGTATTTCCGCCAGAACTTCGATTAACTCGGCTTCCTTCTCCGGGGTTAAAAAAACTTCCTGCGTTTGCCGCAGCTTTGGATAATCAATCTGCCCGCGCAAGTTTTCGACGCCTTTCTGTTTGAGATAAAAGATGTAGTAAAGCAGTTGAAATTCGTGCGCCGATTCCATTTTGTCCGAGAGTTTGACTTCGTGAATCACGCCGTCTTCCTGCCAGTCCAACACGATTTTGTCGTCGATGGTGATTTCCTTTTTCTTTCGCGCATAAGCGTTTTCGTGAACGATTTTCCCGATTTGCACGCGCTCGTTTTCGCGCTCCATCTGGGCACCGTTGTGAAACCACCACAATTTCTTTTTGCAGATAAAGTAATATCCGACCTCGGTTCCGGTAAAATTTATGAGTTCGTTTTTATTTAAATCTTCACTCATGCTTTTCCACGTCTATCCGGCTTTGAGATGGTAGACGGTCGAACGCGCCCGACCGTTCTGTTCTAGAAAGTTATCGCGCACAAGCTCGCGCAGTCTGACTTTCAAAGTGTTGCGGTTGGCGCGCGTCAGAGTTTCGATTTCGCCGATGCTCAAGGGAGCGTGTTCTTTTAATAAACCCAAAATTTCGGACGACAATTTCGAGAGACTTTGCGCCAAAATTCGTTCGCGTTCCAATTTCGCCGAGAGTTTATCTTTCTGTTTTTTTAACGAGCGCAGGAAAAATAGTGTCCATTTTCCCCAGTCCCTCTTTTCTTCGCGCAAAGTTTTTTGCGTCTGCCGCAGAGCTTTGTAATACAAATCCTTGTTATCTTCGACGACGCTTTCAAGCGATGAATACGGCACATACTCGTAACCGAAACGCAGCAGAAGCAAAGTCGTTAAAATCCGCGAGAGTCTCCCGTTGCCGTCGGCAAAAGGATGAATAGCCAGAAAACAAACCGTGAAAACCGCAACGATTAAAAGCGGATGCAGCGTTTTGTCTTCAGCGCTGCGATTCAGCCAATCTACTAATCTTTCCATCTCAATCGGCGTCTCAAACGGCACGGCGGTTTCAAACACGACGCCGATTTCCTTGCCGCCCGCGTCAAAAGCGACGACGTTATTGGAAAGTTTTTTATAACGCCCGCGATGCGACGCGTCTTTACCGGAAAACTTCAGCAGAACCGAATGAAGCTGCTTAATGTGATTTTCAGTCGGCGGCATTTCACGCCACGATTCAAAAATCATCTCCATCGCCTCAGCGTAACCGGCAACTTCTTCCTCGTCGCGCGATTTGAAGGAATACTCTTTCAAATTAGAAAGCAGCGTTTCGACTTCTCTATCGGTCAATTTCACGCCTTCAATTCTGGTTGAAGACCCGACGCTCTCAATGGTCGCCACGCGCCGCAGCGCCCTTAATCTTTCCGGCGAAAAATTCTGCAAAACCGTCCATTTCCCTTTAAACTCGTCAATCTCAGCGATTAAATTGAGTAGTTCGTGCGTAACGGGAAAGTCGGTTTGAATTTTGTCGAGGGCTTCAATCATACCCGCTATTATACCCGATTATACCTAATATTTAGTGTCAAATTATGCAGCCGCTTTTTTGCGTGATTTTAATTCCCTTTTCAAATGAATAATTGGTTGAGTCGGCAAGTTTGCGGATTTTGAAAACTTCATTTTCATAGGCTGGAGTGAAATTCTCGTCTAATACCCGAAATGTAACTGTTCGAGCCGACATTTTTCGCATTAAATTTTCAATCTTAATTCGTTTTTGCATTGCTTCTTCAAAATTTCGACTGAATTTAATTTCTGAAAGTTTCTGCAAGGTTTCAAACGATTCATCCTGATTGTTTTTTGGAATGTAGTAGCGAAATTCATAACCAAAGTATTGTTCGTCAATGAGCTTGAATCTGCCGAGTTGTTCAAATGCCGCTTTATTAACAGACTTTACGAGATTTAAAACGCCTTCCCTTTCTCCGTCTTTACAATTCGTCTGTTTGTGAATTCCGAACTCCAAATATTCACCAATTTCCGTTTGGAAAAATCGCCTTTGAATCTCAAAAAGTTCCGATTCGGTAATTATTTCTTTCAGTTCTTTGCGGCAGAATTCCAGAAATCCTCTCGCTTCGTCACGATAAATCAGTTCGGAAGAAAGTTTGCCGTTGTCTTTTTGAAGGGCGAAAAAGAAAACTTCGCCGAATTCTAATTTTCCATTGCGATTACAGCGTCCAGCAGATTGAATTAAACTCGGAAGCGGACAGAAATCCCGATAAACCGTTGGAAAATCAATATCAACTCCGGCTTCGATAAGCTGTGTGGAAATCAGGATAATTTTCTTCTCATCTTTGAGTCTTTTTTGACAATATTCAATCTTTGTTTGTCTATCTTCCAAAATGAAATGAGTGTTAAGCAAAACGCATTCTTCCGAACTATAATTCTCGGACAACAAGTTATATAAATTTTTGGTATCGTCAATCGTATTAAGAATTGCCAGAGAAGATTCGTTGCGATTTTCGATATGTTCCGCCAAATCTGAAATTCTGAAATCTTCCTGCAAAAGCCTTTTCACGCGATAACGATTGAAAACCTTTCCGCTGAAATATCTGGACGTATTCAATAGCTCATCTGGAGTTTTATAGTTAAAAAACAATTTTCTTCCGGCTATATGAGTTTCAGTTTGTTGGTCTGAAAAATCGAGATGCGGCATCGTCGCGGTGGAAATAATCGCGTAAGAATCAAACTGCCGACAAAATTCTTCCAGCAGTGCGGTAAAAAACGAGTAAAGACGATAGGGCAGAGCCTGAATTTCATCTATCAAAAAAACGGCTTTAGAGAAGTTAGGCAATCGCAAAAGCGTGGCGTTGCGATTGCTCAAAAGAGCTTCAAAAATTTGGACAAAGGTTGTCACGATAAACGGATGGTCAAAAGTTGTTTCGGTGAAATTTTCCTGCAAGAGTTTTTTGACGTTCTCGGCAGTTTGTTCATTGTCGAGAATTTTCTGTAATTCCTGAATCGTTTGATTTTCAGCCCGCGAATCAATTCGCAGAACATTACCGTCAAACATTTTGCGGCAAATGCCTTCGACCTGTTCGGTAATTGAAAGAAACGGCAACGCGTAAATCACGCTCAAACCGTCGTCTTTCGCTAAAATTTCTTTCGCCAGAGCGAGCAGCATCATAGTTTTGCCCGCACCAGTCGGAGCGGTTAGCGTAAAGACCCGTTTATTTTCCGACAATTTATCACGCAAATTTGCCGCTGATTCCAAACGCATTTCGGTTCTTAAATCGTTTAACGGATTTTTTTCAGCAAACGAATTCAGCTTTTCGTCAATCTTTTTGCCGAAATTTTCTTTAAAGTAACTTTCTCGCAGAATTTGAAGATTATAAATCTCGTTATTTCCCGCATCCCGTTTATCGGCTTCGAGCAGGCAGGCGAAGCAAAATTGAGTTTCGAGAAAAAACTGAAGCGGCTGCGTGTTGAATTTTTCGACAAGTCTGGTTTTGAAAAGATTCTCTTGAAACCGATCTGAAATATCCAGAGGAAACTTTTCGTGTTGTTCGAGTATTTGAAGAAAATCCGAAATGGGTAAATCAGCATTTGCGGTCAAAAAATCCGACAGGCGCTTGGTTTCGTCTTTGTTCAAAATGCCGTTTTCAAAGTCCGGTAGGTTGCCGTGATGCCGGGCGATTATCGCCAAAAGACTAAAATAGTGTTCATCACGATTTATCCAGCAAGAAATTTTCGACTGATTTAACCTGCAAAAATTCCAGAACGCATAAGCCGAGAGGTAAGCGTGCGAAGAATACTCAGCTACTTTTTCGCCTTTTAATTTGCGTTGAAAATTCGGATTGATTTTGCCCAAATCGTGAAACAGAACGGCGATTTCGGCGAGCTTCAAATTAAGCGTTGACGAAAGATTTTCGGTGCGGTATTTCACCTTTGCCATTACGCCGCCGATGTGCGTTTGCAAAGGTTTTCCGGTGTGTGAACTAAAAGCCGTAGTTAAATCAGCGTCCATTGTGAGCCGTCCGCAAATTCGTAGAATTCGCCGTTTGCAAATACTTCCTGATTTTCAGAAGGGTATAAAACCTTTTCGTATCTGTCTGGCAAATTCCAAAAGTCGTCGTTCTGAAAAGTCGGAATTTTCTCTAAGCCGATCCGAAATTTATTTGAAGCAAGCGTTTTTCCGACATCGAATTGTTTTTCTTTGATAAAACCTTTCGTCGCAAAATTTCCGTTTTTCATTTGAAACTCGCCGACGGAAACGACTTCAATTTCGGCGGGACAATTATGCAAGCCTAAAACTGGCGTAAATTTCGCTTCGTTTTTTTGAATTGCAGAAACAAAATCGGCAAAAATCGCAACAGAATTTTCGTCTTTCAAAGCCAAAGCAATCGTGTTTTCGAGATTTTTCAAAAACTCCATTTGCTTCGGTGCTTTCTGCATTAAATCCACGACGTAACGCAGCGTGAACGCCCAGGATTCTTTTTTAACCGCTTTTTTGACGCAAACGCCGTAAATCAGATTTTCGGAAAGCTGAGGAAACAGTTTTGCCATTTCCCACCGTTCAATGCCTAAGACCGCACCGATTAAGCCAATTAATGCAGTCTTGGTGATAAAATCGTGCGTCAGCGGATTGTTATTTGTTTCAGGTTTGCGAAAATGTCCCCAATTTCCTTTTAACTCGAATAAAACGCCTTTCATATTTTCATCTCGGTAAATTTCGGAAATAATGCCAGTAGATTTTTCCAGTCTGTTTTTTCGGTGTAGAAACTAACAGCAGAAATTTTGTCGCTGTCGGCAATTTCAGTTAAAGCCGAAAAATCAAGCTGATAATCGTCGGAGCTGCGGATTTGCTCGTCGCGTTTTTCCGAAACAAGTTTGATAAGTCTATCGACGCCGTAAAGTTTTTTGTTCGGTTCAGCATAAACAATATGAATCAATAAAAGCGAGTTTTGATTAGATTTCGTGCGCGTGTTGGCGTTGTTGACGCTTTCCCAAAGCGCCTTAAACATTTCGACAATATCTTCATCGGTCAAACCTGTATGTTTTGCGGAAAATGGATTTATCCACCCGTGAATTTGATTGACTGAATAAGGAACAACCGTTGTCGTGCCGATTGCTCCTTGCTTATTCTTTTCATCAGAAATAAGTGTTGAAGTGTTTTGATGAATTCTTAAATCAGTGGTATTTAAGGAAGGATTTAACATCGCAAATTGAACTGCCCCTGTTAAGTTAAAGGCTTTCACATTTTCACCTTCCTCCTCTGTTTTCTTTTTCGCCTTGTCTTGTTGAATTGGAATTACAGCACCAAATAAACGAACATCAATGAGTGATAAAGCAAAATCTCTGGCAGTTGTATTTTTATCTGCTCTTTTTTCAAAAAGCATTTTGAATCTCTGTCCTCCAGTCATTTTGTTATCTGGGTCAGGATTCCCAACATAAATATCTTTTCCATTTTCGTGAAAGTAATCGCGGATAAATCGCTTAATCCGAACATCGCTGACCAAAACTCTTTTGGTTTCGTCGTCATAACGCTGTTCGCCCGTGAATGGATCGCCGTTCGGCATCGAATAAGTGCTTTCGTAAAGAAATAATATTTCGGATTTGTTAATCATTGGTTTTCTCCTTCTATTACAGTTTTTTCAGGTTTTTCAAATTTCGCAAAATAGCCTTCAAAAAAGCCGAAAGCGCAATATTCGCGGTGATATTCTTTGTTTTCCATCTCACTCAAAATGTCGGCGAGTTCCGTGTATTTCTCCTTCAAACTTGGATAAACTCTTTCGTGGATCGCCAGTTTTTGATTGATAAAATTAGCAAATGCAACTAAACCCTGTTTGTCGGAAATTCGTCTTGAAAGCAAACCAACATAGTTTTTTTCAAACGATTTGATTTCCCAAGAAACAGGTTGAGCAAGCCGTCCAAGCAGTTTTCCGGCGGCGTAACTCTTTGAATTTTTCATATCTTCCATTGCGGTTTCTCCGTTGTTATTTCGTATTTTGACCAAAAATTCGTAATTGAATTTCAGTAAATTAAAGTCTGATTTTTCCTGTCTGATGTTGTATTCGGTTTTTTCGATAAAAGCCGGAAGCAAAACCGCGTCTTTGTAATATGTTCCTGAATAGATTTGCGGCAAAACTCTGAGTAGATGACTCTGATATTTCTTTTTGTCTTTGGTCACGTCACCAAGAATATTTAGAAAAGACCATTTGATATTCAAAGATTTAATTTTGTCGGATTTGCCGACCAGTTTTTCTCTTTCGGCTTCTATATTTTGTCGTAATTTATTTGCACGAGTCGCAAGTTCCGCCAACGAACTGCGTTTAATTCCCGCAAGTTCGATCATATCTACATCAGGAGAAGTCATTCCGCCTGCTTTGCTGAAGACAAAATCAAACTCGACAATATCGCTCGACACATTTTCGTCAACGACGGGCGCAAACAACATATCCGGTTCATTTTTGTTTTGTTCAATCAGTTTATCTTCGGCATCGTCTGCATCTTTGAATTTTCGGCGTTCAAAGAATTCTTCAATATCTTTCGCATCAAGATTTTCACCTTTCGGCAAAATAATAATCTTGATGTCGCGCTCGGAAATTACCGCTTTCGTTGAATAATTGATAGCGTAAATCAAATCCAAAACTTCATCTTCCGATTGAAAAGTTCGCGTTTTGTATATATTTGAAGCCGAAAAATTTGGAAAAGGAAGATTTTTTTCCGGCGAAGCGAGTGTTTTATACAGATTTTTTCGCAAAACTATGGAATCGTTCTGTTTCTCTCCTATGAAGTCCTGCAAAAACTTTTTGTTGACGGCTTTTAATTCATCTTCAAACTGATACCAATGTTTTCCTTGAAAATTGAAATGGAGATAACAATTTTTTTCTTGGGAATATTTCCTCAAAAGGTTTTCAATTTGTTCTTGGTTTATATCAAATGAATGTCGAAATTTGGTGATTGCAGTTCCCACAAAAAAACTCGCATCCTTATTTGCTCTATTGAAAGCGTTTTTCGTTTTATCAATACGATAGGAACCTTGTTCTTTGCCTTTTTTGTCAACTGAATAGGATATGTCTCCCCAAAGATACTTAACTGAACTATCAGCATCCGCAGATTTATAGGCAAGATAATAAAAATTCGGAATGATATTTTCGTTATGAAAATTGTCCTCTAGATTGTCAAAATCAAACGTAAAATCTTCGCGCACCGGCAAAACAAGATAAACGACATCCGTTTTTATCGTTCCTGTTTTAGTCATTTCCGCTTTCGGCGCAGGTTTGATATAGCGGTGATGTCTAAGTCGTCCCGATTTACGGAGAGTTTTTCCGATTTGTAAAAGCGTATCAAGCATTTTCCGTATTCTCCTTTAAACTTCCAAAACAACTTCCCGTCCCGTTGCCGATGCCGACGTTCCAGGCGAAGCGGACGGCTTCGGGCGTGCCTTCGACGATTACGGGGCAGACGCTCGCCTTGTGTTCGATAAAAAGTCTCGCGCCGTCCTTGAATTTTTCGATATTTACTTTTTTGGTTTTCGGCGATTGAAATTCGCGGTCGAAGGCGACTTTGACGGTTTTGTGCTGGTCGGCGAGATTTGCTTCGTCCATTTTGTGGCGCAGAGTTGCGGTTAAAAGCGCGTCCGACTCCGGTTCGTTGAAAAGATAATGATGCGGCGGAGTGCCGTCTTCCGGGCGCTTGCCTTTGATGAAAACGGGGCTGGCGACTTTGAATTTGTATTTTGTGCCGAAGTCGGGCGTCTTTTTTTGCTCGATTTGAAGGACGCGCATTCCGCCGAACATTTCCGGCTGGAAAAGAGCGCCGTTGACAAGTCTTTCGGCGTATTGCTCTTCGTAAAAACTGACGAACCATTTTGCGCCGTTCGGGAAATGCAAGGAGCCGTTTCGAGCGAAACCGCCGTCGAGCCAAGAGAGCGAATAGAGACTGATTCGGTCGTGCAGGCTATTCTCTTTGAGCCATTTGTGAAAAACGCCCGTCAAACGGTGCTGGTAATCGAACGAAACGGGTTCTGTGTTCGGAGAGAGAGTAAAATATAATCGCATTCTCTTTTGATTTTTGCTTTTTCGGTTTTAGGTAATCAATCTTACCGACCAGTCGGGTCAAGTAGTTTCATCAATTGCGAGATTTATCGAAATTTTTAGGCTTTTGCTGATAATTTCTTCGCTTCCGTTTTTGCACCGCTTAGCTTGAGAAGCTCTGAAATCTCGGCGCGGAGTTCTGCCGGCGCGATGACTTCGATTTCCGGCAGATAGCTCAAAATAAAACGGTGCAACCCGCGCCCGCCGGCGACGCGCAGCTCGATGGTGATTTCTTCGAGATTAGCGCCGCGTTTTTGTTTTCGCTCGATTGTTTTTTGCGACGGGTGAAATTTTCGCTCGCTGAAGATGCGGGCGGTTACGCCGACGGCTTTCAGTCTGACTGTAACGGGCGCGCCGTGAATGCCGTTAAAGCAGTTTTCTTCGAGATAGTTTTTCAAGTTGAAATCGGCGGGGCGCTTAAATGTTTCGTCGAGTTCTTTGATTGCCCGGATGCGGTCAACCGAGAAGACGCGCGGCGCCACGTGTTTCGGGTCAAAGGCGACGAGCTTTAAGGTCGCGCCGTCCGGGTCGAAATAAACGGCGTAAGGCTCCAGAATTCTTGCTTCTTCTCTGTCCGTGTTAAGCGTATGGTAACGAATTTTAATGCGTTTCTCGCGCACGGCACACGATGCGAGCTGTTCGATTGTTTCGCTATGTTCGGCAAAGTCCTTAACCGGAATTGCCGCCGAGCCGTAAACGCACGCTAGAGCGTCCATTTTATCCCGGATTGAGCGCGGCAGGGATGCGCGCACTTTTGACAGTAAAGAGTCGGCAAAGACGGCATACGGCGAATGGGGCGCGGTTATTCCGATGCCGGCGACGGATTCCTGGGCGAGAAGCAGGGTGGCGAGTTCGGAAATCGAAAGCTGCGGAAACTTAAACTCGAAACCGTCGGCAAATTCGTAAAACACTTCGCGCCCGATTCGGCGCGCGACGATCGGATACTGCCGCCCGAGCGCGTCGATGTCGCGGCTGATGGTTTTAGCGTTAACGCCGAAATCTCTTGCCAGAGCTTGACGCGAGCATCGGCGCTCGGCAAGGCGAAACGGTATTTCGATTAATCGAGCGGTCAGGTCTGTGCGGTAACTCATCTAATGTAAGTTTTCCTAAGATGTAAGAGGTTTTTTGTAAAACTTTTCGATTAGTTTATAGCACAGCCAGCAAACAAAGTCAGCAAAAATTTCTATCTACAAAAAGCTGCCGTCGCGCCCATTCATCGCCGATATATTGGATTCAATCGGCGGAGGCGAGTCGCCTGTTTTCCGGCACAGATAAGGTCTTGAATCGTTTATTTACTCCTTGCGGAAAATCACGAAAACCCGTGTAGCTTTTCCAACGAGGAAGCCGTTATCAAATTGCTCTAGCCTCTACTTGCAAAAACGCGGCGAAAAATAATGAAGTTTGACGATCAATCAAATGGCGGTATTTTTGAGGGCAAAATGCTGATTTCCGGGCTTAACGGAAAACTCGATTACACAAGCTTCCTGGTAGTCCCTGACTGCTACAAATTATCAGCCTGTTTCAGATAAACAGCTCAGCCGACACTTTGAATCTCTCTGCCAGAGCTTTCGCCTGCGCTTTGCTGATTTCGCGCGCGCCGTTTAGAACCTGCGAGATTGTCCCGCTTGAGCTGAAAATATCAACCAAATCCTTTTGTTTTAATCCCTGCTGCTCCATCAGAAACGCCAGCACGTCGCGCGGTGTTGAAGAGCTGCCGACTTCCGGGTAAGCCTTCTTCTCGAAATCTTCGACAAGTTCGGCGAGTAAAACCAGAAGCGTTTCTTCCTCGGGCGAAAGATTGTCTTCGCCTTTGCTCATCAAATTTTCGACGATTTTCAAAACGCGTTCGTTTTCTTCTTCGGTTTCGATTTTTCGCGGAAGAGCGGTCGCTAAGATTTCCGCATATTTCGTATTGTCGATTGTGCCGGTCATAAAATTATTCTCCGTCTTAAATTACTCAGCGACGGCTTTCAGCAGCCGCAATCTTTTTTCCACGCTTCCCTGTCGTTTTCTTTGTGCGTTAGAACGTGCAGGATATAACACCGCTGCGTCCGAAAATTTATGTAAGCGATGATTCTGAATTTGTTGCCGCCCACATTAAAGACCGTGCATCTCCCGACCAAATCGGCGTGCGGAAAAGTTTCCCGCAAATCGGAAATGTTACGCCACTCGCCTCCGTCCATCGCTTTATACCAGGCGTCGAGAACTGCCGTCGAGCCGGTATTTTCTTTCTTTTCCCAAAACTCGCGTAATTTTCTACGGCTGATTGTGTACATATTCTAATTGTTCAACCGTTACATTCTTGCATTTTGCAAGGAGCAAGGCAAGTTATTTCTTGCATTTTGCAAGTTTTCAAAATAAACCAACAAAAAATATTTTTCAATAGTCTCCAACTAACTCAGGGAGCTGTATTCGCTAATAAAAATCAAGTTTCTCAAAAAATAGTTTTAAATATATTTATTCGTATAACTGCCTTGGGTCTGATAAAAATTAAATAATAGGTAGGAGCAAATTTAGGCTAGTTTGGAAAGAAAACATTAATAGTTACAGGGATGACAGAAAATTTTAACCGAAGTTTGTGAGGAGATATGCTATTAGCATTATCAGACTCATTTACATAGCGTTACTTCTTTGCACTTCCGGATTTTTTGAGTCGTTTATACTGCTCGGTCAATTCTTCCAATTCCGTTTTCAACTCTTCTTCGGTCGCGCCTAAGCGATCGCCAGTTTCATCAACTTCCCCGCCCAGCGCTTTGATGGCTTTAACCGCGTTGGCAATGCGCGTTCGCAGCTCGGGACTGGACGACGGTGGAGCAACTTTAGGTTGCGGCATCTCGTCCGGGGTGTTGTCAGGTTTATCGTCCCGCTTTTTTTTCGGCTCTGCTTTTGATTCTTCCGGCTTTTGAGCTATTTCATTTGTTTCGGCGCTTGCTGCGGATTCTTTCTCGTCGATTGGCTTCTCGCTCCGGGCGGTTTTCATATCGAATAAAACGCATTCGAGAATGCCGATAAGGGCGAATTCCGACATTCCATTGTTTTGTATTTCATATGCACCATCCCGCTCGGTGATTGTTATCGTTTTTTCGCTCATAATTGTCCTTTGCGTCAATTTTTCCCGAATAATCCTTCCCTGTGTATTAACTCGCTCTGGAATTTGCTCTGAACGTCTCTTTCTTTGATTCTGGATTTAGCTTGCGGTTATCAACTGAGGGTCAACTAAACTTCCCTTGTTTGGAAATAAACGCATTCTTTTGTTTTCGCATCGACGACTTCGACCTGAGCGAAAGATTTTAATAATTTATCTGCTTTCTTTTTCGCCGCCTCGAAATCATTCGACTGCCCTTTTCGTTCGAGCGGCTTTGAATCTTTGACTTCTCTTTCGCCGGCGTTGATAAAATACATTTAATTTTTAATTTCTAACTGTTTGATTATCCAGTTCCAATCTTCTTCGGTATACCATTTTTTATAACCGTCAAGAAATTCGCCGTCGTCTTTGAACTCGCGCAGGAAATCGACTGCCGCTTCTTTGGATTCGTCGCTCAACGGTTTTATCTCGTCGTCTTCGGGATAGTATTTGCCGACCGTATCCGTTTTGGTGCCGGACTTTGATTTTGAAATTCGTTCGACCGGTTTTTGATTGAGCAGCTTCGAGCTTAAAACTTTCGTCAGAAATGCCGGAACAGATGAAATTGGATTACTGGCGTGTCTGCTCGCGGTTTCCAGTTCCAGAACGAGCAGGTCGGCGAGACGCCCCCATTTGTCGCGCTCGTATCTGGACAGTTGCGCCCCCGTTAGTTTTGTTGCTGCTGTTTGGAATTTATCGATGAAATCTGAGAATAACGCGGTAGCGCTCTCATCATCAGTTTTAGTATTGTCTTTAAAAGAAGTCTTAGCATCGCCGTAAGTGTCTTTATTTTCTTGCATTTGACTAACCCCACCCACCCCACTTTCTACGGGGGGTAGTGTCCCCACTTTCTGCGGTGCGTAGCGT
>MWVV01000367.1_pt1 | contig 16629 bp, 16 predicted proteins | sample 1047281 | NCBI WGS metagenome assembly MWVV01 (sample SAMN06349986, study PRJNA376086) | soil metagenome | isolation source: PT-2 sample Antarctic (ecotone) soil | place: Antarctica | collected 2015-01-13 | reverse complement strand
ACGCGGATTTGACTTTAGAATGGGACGGGCCGGAAGAAGGACAGCAAAAAATTACCGCGATTGACGAAAGTAAAGGCGGTTTTGTTATCGAATCAAACCAGGGCAGCATCGATGGAAGGCGACGACGCGAGACACAGTAACAATGACGGTTCGCGTTCCTGCCGCAAAATTTAGTGAAAGTTTGGACGAGATTCGCAAAATGGGAAATCGAGTTATTGTTGAAACCGTAAAAGGTCAAGACGTAACGGAAGAATTTATTGACATCGAAGCAAATTTGAAAGCGAAAAAAGCGCTCGAAGAACAATTTCTGGAAATAATGAAGCGCGGAAACACGGTTCAAGATGCTTTAAATGTCCAACGTGAAATTGCGAACGTGCGCGGCGAAATCGAAAAAATCGAAGGTAGAAAGCGATTTCTGGAAAACCAAGCGAGCCTTTCGACGATTAAAATAAAACTGCAATCGCCTACTGCTTTTGCCGGAAATTCGTCCGGTTTCTTTTATCAACTCGGTCAGGCAATCAGCACGGGTTTGAATGGCGCGTTGAGTTTTATTTTAGTTTTCGTTACGGCGCTGATTGCGCTTTTGCCGTTTTTGCTGTTCATTGTTTTGCCAATTTATCTATTGATACGTTACTTTTTATCAAAGAGCAAAAAGCGAAAACTAGCCAGTGAAATTGCGCGAGAAGAAATTAGAAGCGAATAAAAAGCAAAAAAGAAATGGAAAGATTATTTCAAATTTTAGCGGTGATGCTTATCGGAGTCGCCGCATATTTTTTGTGGCACGAGAATAACGACGGCATGTTTGTAGCGGCGGTTCTCGGCGCAGTTTGTTTCTTTTTGAGCGTTCGCTTTCAGGTTAAAGAAAGATTAAAAAGCCGAAACGAAGAGAAGCAGAAGGATAATTTCACCACCGAGACATAAAGTCACAGAGATTTTGAAAAAGATTCGACTGACGGTAACCCGAATGAAACTTAATAAAAATACTTATAATTTTCTTTCTCCGTATCTTTATTTTCCGGTGAAGAAATTGATTTTATGGCAAAGATAGTTTTATCAACATTCGGCTCGCTCGGCGATCTTCACCCGATAATTGCGGTTGGAAAAGAACTTCATAAGCGCGGACACGAAATTGTTATCAATACTTTAGAAGTTTATCGGGAAAAAATTGACGCGCTCGGTTTTGAATTTTATCCGCTTCGTCCCGATCTCAATCCCGAAGAAGATAGAGAACTTGCCCGCGAAATAATGGACGCGAAAACAGGCACGGAAAAACTTTTGAGAGAAATTCTACTGCCCAACGTGCGTCCGATGTATGAAGATTTGATGAAGTCTGTCAGAGGCGCAGACGTTTTAATTAGCGGAGAAGTCGTCTATCCGGCGGCGTCGGTTGCCGAAAAAACTCAAATCAAATGGATTACAACTTCACTCGCGCCCGCTTCTTTTCTCTCGCCGCACGACCCGTTCGTTCCCCCGACGGCGCAGTGGCTTAAGCATTTTCGTTTTCTCGGCGCGGGCATTCACAGCGTGATTTATTCAGCAATTCATCGCCTTGTCGCGTCCTGGCTTGAGCCTTACCGCGCGTTCCGGCGCGAAATCGGTTTAAGTGAAAATCACGACCCTGTTTTCAAAGATAAATTCTCCAATCTTCTTCACCTCGCGCTTTTTTCAAAAGTTTTGGGAAAGCCGCAACCTGATTGGCATCGCCCGACTTTGCAGACCGGTTTTTGCTTTTACGACGGACAAGATGATTTGGGAAAAATGCCGGACGAATTAACTGAGTTTTTGGAAAACGGCGAGCCGCCGATTGTTTTTACATTAGGTTCAGCTGCCGTAATGGACGCACGGGATTTTTTTGAAGAAAGCGCGAAAGCCGCTAAACAATTGAATCGCCGCGCCGTTTTGCTTTACGGAATTTTTAATGAAGCTCCGAGAAACTTAGACGAAAACATTGTCGGTTTTGATTATGCGCCGTACTCGTTAATATTTCCGAAAGCCGCCTGCGTCGTGCATCAAGGCGGAGTTGGAACGACGGCGCAAGTTCTGCGTGCCGGAGTTCCGCATCTCGTTATGCCGTACAGCCACGACCAGCCCGACAATGCGGCTCGCTGCGAGCGAATTGGCATAGCGCGAACAATCTCGCGCGAAAAATACAACGCCGGAAATGCGAAGCGGACATTGCGCGAGCTTCTCGGAGATTTAAGTTACAAGGCAAACGCCGTAGAAATACAAAAAATTGTCAAAGCAGAATGCGGAACGCAAATCGCGTGTGATGCAATCGAAGAAGTGCTAAAATAACAGGTAAATTGTGAGCAAGCTGGAAAATCTTTTAGAAAATAATAAACAGTGGGCGGAAAACGTCAAAAAAAACGATCCGACATTTTTTCAGAGGCTTTCTACGCTACAAGCGCCGAAATACCTTTGGATTGGATGTTCCGACAGCCGAATTACTCCAGCAGCCAGCATCGGGCTTTTGCCGGGCGAACTTTTCGTGCATCGAAATATCGCCAATTTGGTCGTTCATACCGATATGAATTGTTTGTCCGTCATACAGTTTGCGGTTGAGGTTTTACAAATCAAGCATATAATCGTTTGCGGTCATTACGGCTGCGGCGGCGTGAAAGCGGCGCTGGAAAATACGCGCTTCGGTTTGATTGACAATTGGCTGCGGCACATTCAAGATGTCGGGCGCGATTATGAAATTGAACTGGAAAAATCCGAAAATGATGAAGAAAGGCTGGACAAATTGTGCGAGATTAACGTCATCGAACAGGTGTTGAACGTCGGCGATACGACCATTTTGCAAGACGCTTGGCTGAGAAAACAAAACATTCCTATTCACGGCTGGATTTATTATTTAACCGATGGAATTTTTCGAGATTTACAGGTTACCGTTAACAGTTTGGGAGAATTGATAAATTTACGGGCGAAAATGCTTGCCAGGCAAAAAGGAAACTAGAAAAAGAAACTAAAAGATGAAAAGCTCAAAAATGTTATTCGCTTTTTCACTGCTGCTGATTATCAGCGTTCCAAGCTTTGGGCAGATGGCGCGAAAGCCCTCACCAACACACGAACGGGAAAGAATGAAAGCGAACAAGCCCGATTCGGTTATACGCGCCTTGAACGAAATAAAATCGCAGGCGGATTTTGACCAAATGGCGCGCGTTTATCATCAAAATACGCCTTACGCTCTGCCGCACGCAATGTTTGTCATTGACCGCAAAAACAAGAACAAAATTTATTACGTAAATTCGCAAAAATATCGTTTTCACAAGGATTTTCTGCTGGCAAATTATTTGGTTGCGCGTGGCGAAGATGTTTTTGAACCGATTTATATCAGACAAGACCGCAGATTTATTGTCGGCACAATTGCGTGGCAAAAACCAATCGAAAAATTTACGTTCGAGCTTTGGGAAGGTGATTTGGCTTCCGCCGAATTGATTAAACTTACTTACGACATTGTAAACAAAACTTTTTTTGAACCGGTCGCTTTTAAGCCGAATTCGATTCGGCAGGACGAATTGACGGAAAATCTCGCTATCAATCGCGTTTCGGCGGACGAAATTTCAAAAAATCAGGAATATCTCGCTTTAAATACAGGCAAAGCCGTCGGACGAATTCATATTATTGAAAAACTCGACGACACGGTTGAAATTGGCGAAAACGAAATTTTAGTTCTTAAAGAGCTTCCGCAAAATTTGCCGCCCGTGCGCGGAATTATCGTTGCTAAACCTTCGACGCCGCTTTCGCATATCAATATTTTGGCGAAAGGCTGGGGAATTCCGAATGTTTATATCAAAGACGCCGACAAACTTTTGAAAGAGTTTGACACTTATTGGATTGAATTCGAAGCAACTTTAACCGAACCCAAATTTAAACGCGCCGACACGGAAACAATCGAAAAGACTCTGACTGCAGAAGAATCTATCGCGCCGTCGAATTTAGAAATCAAAAAACTCGCCTCGCTGCGTGAAATGCGAAAAAAAGACAGCATTATTTACGGCTCGAAGTCAGCAAATTTGGGCGAGATAATAAATGCCAAGATTCCGAACATTATCGTTCCATCCGGTTTTACCGTTCCTTTCTACTGGTACAACAAGTTTATGAAAGACAACGGTTTCGACAAAAAAGTTGATGAATTTTTAGACGACAATGATTTTGTTCACAACCCGCGAATTCGCCGTCAGAAATTAGCAGAGTTTCGTGCGAACATTCAAAAGGGCAAGTTTGATAAAAAGTTAAGAGCCGAAATCGTTCAAAAATGGAAAACGGAACTTGGCGCACGCGGTGTTTTCATCCGCAGTTCGTCAAACTCGGAAGATTTGCCGAGCTTTTCCGGCGCCGGACTTTATAAAACGGTGCCGAATGTCAAAACCGAAGATAATCTTATCGAAGCGGTAAAAACGGTCTGGGCTTCTCTCTGGAATTTCGACGCATACGAAGCCCGCGTTCGCAATTACGTTAATCAACACACGGTTTATATGTCGGCTTTAATTCAAGTCGGCGTCAATATGAACAGCGGCGGAGTTTTATTCACGAAAGACCCGTTTGACCCGGACAACAAAAACGCCGTTTATATCAGCGCGGTTTGGGGGCATAACGACCCGGTAACGGGAAATAAATTCCTACCCGAACAATTGCTTTTTAATCCGCAATCGAATGCCGTCCAGGTTTTAACTCTTTCGCAACAGGAAACAGTCTTAAAATTCGGAGAAAACGGCGATTTGGTGGAAACCGATGAAACACCGCAAAGACGGGTTTTGACCGATAAAAATGTGCGCGAGTTGGTCAAAACGGCTTCGCGCGTCAAAAGCGTTTTCGGCAATAAAAGAGAACAAGATATTGAATGGGGAATTATGAAAGGCAGAATTTATCTGCTGCAATCGCGTCCGTATTTTGAAAAATGATTTTTTGAATGCGGATTCGGTTGATTATGCTATTTTGCACGGATAAATCGAAGAAATTTTTAGCAATTTATTTAACAAAATAAATCTGCGTCAATCCGCTAAATCAGCCTAATCCGCGTTCCAATTTTTTACTGAATTAGAAAAATTATAAAATGAAGAAAATTCTAAGTTTAAGTTTTTTTGCTTTAACTACCATTGGCTGCAACAATACGCCGCAGCAAGTTCGACAATCGCAGCCAATGGCGAATACAAATGTTTCCGTGCAGAAGCAAAACGACTCGGCTACAGTTTCGAGTCATTCGTTTAATGCGGCAGAACCGAAAAATACAAAACCGGCGCAAACAAACCAGCCATCTTCAAACGAATCGTCACCGATGGCAAAAGCAGTTGACGTTGAGGAATTGACAGCGGAAATAGAGCGAAGCGAAAAAGCCTTTAAACAAAACCCTAAAGACGAAAAAGTTAAAGAGGCGTTAGCGCGAAGCTATTTTGAGCGGGCGTTTGCTTTGACAGATGCGGCGCAGTATCGCGCCGCGCTCGGCGATTTTCGCAAAGGTTTGAAATTAAATCCAAATGACCAGGAAGCCAAAAATATGCACGACGAAATTCTGCGAATTTTCGCCTCGATAAACCGTGAGCCGCCGAAAGAAGGCGAAGAACCGAAACCAATGCCGTTTGAAAAAAAGGAAACTTAGAGAAATGCGAAAGGTAACATTTGGCGTTGCTAATAGTCTCGATAATTTTATCGCCCGCAAAAATGACGCGGTTGACTGGCTTTTGTGGAGCGATGAAGCGAATTCGGCTATCGCAGAATTTTGGACAACAATTGATACGGTTTTAATGGGGCGCAAAACTTACGAACCTACACTCAAACACAACAAAGGCAAGAGCAATCTTTATCCGGACATGAAAACTTTCGTCTTTTCGGGGACGTTGAATGAAAGCCCGGACAAGAATGTTGAAATTATTTCGACCGATGCCGCCGAGTTCGTTCGAGACTTGAAAAATCAGGAAGGCAAAGATATTTGCGTAATGGGCGGCGGGTTGCTGGCAAAATCGCTTTTCGAGGCAAACTTGATTGACGAAATCGGTTTTAACATCCATCCGGTTTTGCTCGGTTCCGGAGTTCCGCTTTTCCACGAATTGAAACGGCAAATTGATTTGGAACTCATCGAATGCAAAACCTTCAAAACGGGCTGCGTGCTGGTTTCTTATCGCGTGAAAAAGTAGCAACGATTAACGAATCGCTTTTTCATACCAATCTTTCCAAAAAGATTTTTTTCGCAAAGTCAGAAGAATAAATACTGGATGCGTCAACAAAAAAGTTTTCCACAAACTCATTTTATCAAATCTTCGGGAGGAAGTTACGACTTTCGGATTTTCAATAAAATGTAAAAAACCGCCGTCTTGCCGAGTAAATTTGGAAAGTTTCCAGTAAAACATAACGTCTTCGCCCACAAAAATACTTTCGTCAAAGCCTTGAAGTTCAATAAAAATTGATTTCCGACAAAATTGCGCCGCGCCTTGTTTCATATTAAAAAGCGTTCCCCAAAACTGCCAGCCGAGCAAATAATACTTCATCCATTTTCTTTTGAATTGCTCGTAATCAACCGCTACAGCGCCGCCAAAACATTTTTCGTTTGTCATCACATCGGCAATTTTTTGAAAAAGTATTTCGGGAATCAAAGTGTCTGCGTCAATAAATATCAAAACCTCGCCGGTGGCGCTTTTCGCGCCCGTGTTTCTGACCTTTGCAATGTTATGTTCTTTTTCTAAAATAACTTTTGCGCTGTAACTCTCAGCAATGAGTGCGGTTTTATCTGCGCTTTCGTTGTCAACAACAATTATTTCTGCCAGAGAGTTAATTCGAGCCGCGGCGATTTTGATTGCCGCCAGCGTGTTCGGCAAATAATTTTCTTCATTGTAGGCGGGAATAACGACGGAAAACTTCATCGGTGTATTTTGCTTGATGACTAGACAAATCTCCAAATCAAAAATTAAACTAGAAACTTTGTAAATACGGACAATTTTTAATATACGGAGATAGTAAAAAATTTTATGGCACTTTCGGCAAACGAAATTCGTAAAGGCATAGTAATACTTTTTGACGGAGCGCCGTGCAAAGTGATGGAATTTCGCCATCACACGCCCGGCAATCTTCGCGCGATGGTGCAAACCCGTCTGCGTAATCTTTTAACGGGAAACTCGTTCGAGCATCGCTTTCGCTCGGTGGACACGCTCGACCGTATCACGCTCGAACAGCACGAAATGGAATATCTTTATTCGGATGGCTCGCATCATCATTTTATGAATTCGGAAAACTACGAGCAGGTTTCATTGACCGCGGAGGAATTAGGCGACGCGGCGCAATGGTTGATGCCGGGCTTGAAAATCGAAGTCGAATTTTACAACGGCACGCCGATTGGCGTTCAACTTCCGGCTTCGATGGAATTAACCGTAACCGATACAGAACCGATAATGAAAGGCGTCACCGCATCAAATTCCAACAAACCCGCGACGCTGGAAAACGGCGTAACTCTTTATGTCCCGCCGTTCGTTTTGCCAGGCGAAAAAATTCGCGTTAACCCGACCGAATCGAAATATATGGAAAGAGTTAAATAGAAAACTAAGTCTCAAGTCTCAGGTCTCAAGTCTGTAATTGTCATTTGAGGCTTGAGACCTGAGACTTGAGACTTAAAAATGTTCTTCCTTTACAGCTTTCTTTACACAATCGGTTTTCTCATTTTGCTGCCGCGTTTTCTGTTTGATGCAGTGCGAAAAGGGAAATACGCGGCGGGCTTCTGGCAGCGTTTTGGATATTTGCCCGAATTTGAATCTGAAGGAAAACCAGTTTTGTGGCTTCACTCGGTTTCGGTCGGAGAAACAAATGCCGCGCGTCCGATTGTCAAAGAACTTTTAGAAGAATTTCCCGATTACAATTTAGTCGTTTCCACAACAACCAATACAGGTCAAACACTAGCGCAAAATCTTTTTGCCGACGAAGCCAAGTTGGTTTTCTATTTTCCGTTCGACTGGAGTTTTACGGTTCGCCGCGCGTTGAGAAAAATTAAACCGAACGTGGTTTTGATAATGGAAACTGAGCTTTGGTTTAATTTTCTGCGCGAGACGCATAAAAGCGGCGCGAAAATCGCCATTGTTAATGGAAGATTGTCGGAAAAATCCGCCAAGCATTACTTATACATCAAAAAATTAATATCAAGTATTTTGCATTATATTGATTTAGCTTTAATGCAAGGACATAGAGACGCGAAACGCTTGATGCAGCTTGGCATTCGCGCTAGCAAAGTGAAAATTACCGGAAATGTCAAATTCGATCAGGATTTTGACGAAATTGAAAGCGGTTTAACAAAAGAATTACGTGAGCGTTTCGCCATTTCAAAAGATGCGCCGCTAATAATAGCGGCAAGCACGCACGCGCCGGAAGAATCAATCATTTTGCAGGCTTTCAGAGAGACTTGGGAAAATTCACCCGACATATTGCCGCGTCTTTTAATTGCGCCGCGTCATCCTGAAAGATTTAAGGAAGTTGCCGATTTGGTAAAAGATACCGATTTCGAATCGGCGCGTCGCTCTGAAAAAAAATCTCAAAAAGACAAACTTGCGCAAGTAATTTTGCTTGACAGCATCGGCGAGCTTCGCGCCGTTTTTCCTTTAGCGGAAATTGTTTTTGTCGGCGGAAGTCTTATTCCGCATGGCGGGCAAAATATTTTAGAACCGGCAGCGGCGCGAAAAGCGATTGTTACAGGTTTTTACACAAAGAATTTCGAGGCAATTGTCCAAAAATTTATCGAACCAAATGCCATCATTCAATTACCGCAATTAGACGAAAGAGAAACGTCAAAAAAGCTCGCTGAAGTTTTTTCACAATTGCTGCAAAACGCGAACATGCGTGAAAAGTTAGCCGAAAACGCTTTTGCGGTCGTCCAGAAAAATCGAGGCGCGAGCCGTAAAACAATCGCTCATCTTAAATCCCTTATGAATGCTGGCGAAAATTTATGACATTTATTTTCTATTTTTTCGCCGCAATTTTGGTTTTTCTCGGTTACAAATCTTTGCGCGGCGGAATCAATTATCTCAATTATTTCAAAAAAGAATCGGTCAAACCCGAATCAAATTTTACGCCGTTTTGTTCGATTATCGCGCCGTGTCGTGGACTTGATGAAGATTTAAGTGAAAACCTTTCCACCCTTTTTCAACAAAATTACCCGAATTATGAAATAGTTTTCGTGGTTGACTCAGATAAAGATAAAGCTGTTTCAGTAATTGAAGAAGTTTCACGTAGAGACGCAAATCACGCAATGTCAAACCTTGTAGTTGCCGGTAAAGCAATCGAAAGTGGACAAAAAGTTCACAATCTTCGACAAGCGGTTTTGGAAGTTTCCGACGAATCAAAAGTTTTTGTGTTTGTTGATTCGGACGCGAGACCAAACGAAGATTGGTTGAGAAATTTAATTGCTCCTTTGCAAGATGAAAATTTAGGTGCGACAACAGGTTATCGTTGGTTTGTTTCAAAACGCGGCGGATTTTCTTCAGCTTTACTTTCGGTTTGGAACGCTTCGATTGCTTCGGTTTTAAGCGAAAATACGGAAGGTAATTTTTGCTGGGGTGGCTCGATGGCAATTCGACGCGGGACATTTGAAAAACTCCGAATCAGAGAAAAATGGTGTGGAACGCTTTCCGATGATTTTATCGTTACATGGGTTATGTATGAAGCAAACTTACCAATATATTTTGTGCCGCAATGTTTGACGGCTTCAATTGCGGATTGTTCTTTTACGGAATTGCCTGAATTTACAACCAGGCAAATAAAAATTACGCGCGTTTATGCGCCGCGTATGTGGAAAGCGTCCTTTATCGGTTCAATCCTTTTTACTTTTACATTTTGGACTGGTTTCGCGCTTTTATTTTTCACTCCAGCTTTTCATTTTTGGCTGTCATTAACGTTTTTGGTAGTAATTTTCGTGCTCGGCGCGGCAAAGGCGTGGCTTCGTTTGAAGGCAGTAAAAATTGTTTTGAAAGATTATCGAGTAGAATTGAATCGCCAATTCTTACCCCAGATAACGCTTTGGACACTTTCGCCGATTCTTTATTTTTACAACTGTTTTTGCGCTTTGCTGTCCCGAAAAATTGTCTGGCGCGGCATCGAATACGAATTGAAATCGCCAAATAAAACTGTCATTATAGCGGATAATGCCGAATAAAATTACAAAATTGCTAAAATCTCGTTTGCGGGAAATCCCGAAAAATTATTTAAAAGGGAGAGTTGGATATGATTAAAAATTTGCTTGAGCAAGACGAAAACCAGCCTTCAACAGAAAGTAAGCCGGACGAATTGCAAAATAAATTTAAAAGGGAATTTACGGTTGAAGAAAATAACCAGTTCATAAACAGCGAACAATTCGGAAAAACCGCAGACGAAGAGATAAAAATCCAAGATTCTCTGAGCGGAGGAAAAAAAGAAGAAACCATTTTTCAGGTGGACTTTAAGCCCGAATCAAAAGCGGAAACCATTCGTAAAAGCGGTCTGGCTTATGCGGCGGCGATTACGCTTTTCGGTGCAATCGTATTTATGTTAATTCTCGGCTGGTTTTTCGATTTACTTGTCGGAACTTCACCGTGGGGAATGATAGGCGGCATTATTTTAGGCGCAGTTATCGGCTTCTTTCAATTTTTTCGGCTGACTTCGCAAATTATTAATAATAAAAAATAACTCGGTGAGTTGTTTTTATTCGCCAGCTCTTTTAATTTGAGAAAACTTGCACAAACCCTTCTTGTGTCTTTGAAATTTCCGGCTTTACTTTGTAAAATCTATGTTTCGCAATGAGCGAGGATAACGAACCTATTGCAGCAGAACAGGAAAACCTGGCGCCGCTAACGCATCGGCGCATTTTGACCCTCATGGCGATTGTCGCTATTTTAAGCGGGTTGGCAAGTTTTGTGCTTGTTTCGTGGCAATTCGGTTTAGGCGTTTTGTTTGGCGGAATTTTGTCTTTTGTAAATTATTACTGGCTGAAATTTTCGCTCAAAAAAATTTTTGAAAAAACGGCTTACGGCGAGAGACCAAGATTCTTAGCGGTTCGTTATACATCTCGTTATTTAGTTTTAGGCGGAATTTTGTTAATCGTTTTTCTGACGAAAACGGTTCCGGTTGTTTCGGTTATTTTAGGTCTGGCGAGTTTTGCTTTTGCTATTGTGATTGAAGGTTTTATACGTTTGTTTTCATCTTTTTTTAATAAAAAGGAAATATAAAAAATGTTTTTATTTGCAGAAGGTGGCGGGCATCACATGCCGCTGATTGTCGAGTTTATTAATCATTATTTAGGCGAGCCGGTTTTAAGATTTCAGATGGCTTTTACTTATCCGGCTTGGCAATGGTTATTTGATAGACTGGGAGTTAAAGCCACGCCCGAAGCCATCTTTGGCGAATACACGGCGGAAAACGCAATTCCGTGGTACACGATTATGTTCGTCATCGCTTGTCTTTTGACAATGCTCGCTATTTGGATTTTCAAAGGAAAACTTTCCGAAGACGACCCGAAACCCGGGCAACTTACGCTCGAAGCTGGCTTTCTGGCGTTAAAAGATTTGATTACAAATGTTGTTGGCGAACACGGCTACCGGTATTTTCCGGTTGTTGCTACTTTTGCGGTTCTGGTTTTGATTTCCAATCTGATGGGGCTTTTCCCGCTCTTTATGGCTCCGACCGCTTCGGTAAATGTAACATTCGCGCTTGGCATTTCGTCTTTTGTCTATTACAACTCAATTGGAATCAGAGAAAACGGAATCGTTAATCATTTGAAACATTTTGCCGGACCGAAACTGCCTTGGTATATGTTTTTAATCACGCTTCTGATTTTTTGCATTGAAATTGTCAGTAATATGATTCGCCCGATCACGCTCGGCGTGCGGCTGTTCGCCAATATGTTTGCCGACGAACAAATTTCGACTCAAATCTCAGGTTTAGCTCCGCCGTTTTCGCAGATTTTATTACCCGTCGCATTATTGCCGTTAGCGGTTTTTGTGGCATTCGTGCAGACATTAGTGTTCACGCTGCTTTCGATGATTTATATCAGCGAAGTATCGCACGCGCCGCACGAGGAAGATCACGGAGGAGAACATTCGGAAGCGACCGGTGAGGCAATCGCTACGGCGCACCTTTAATCAGGTGAGAACTGAGAACTGAAAACTGATAACTATTCTCAGTTTTCAGTTCTCAGTTATAAAAAGTTTTTTGAAGACTAAAGCAGAATTTTATTTAAAAACTTGCATTTTATAGCAGATATGCCCGCACGCAACAGGAGCCTCGTCTCTACGGAGTCGAAAACGAGCGCATACCGGAAGTGAGGCGAAATTATAACCCGACGCAAGGTTTGCAAATGAGTTTTTGCCTAGAGTCTTCGTAATTTAAATAATAAAAATTAGGAGACAAAAAAATGAGTAAATTTAAATATATTTTCTTTTCGGCGCTTGCGCTTTTCGTAATGGCGATTCCGGCTTTCGCGCAGGGCGCGGACAATGAATCAACGGTTGCTTCGAGCCGGGCAATCGCAACCGGTTTGGGTGTGATTGGCTTTGGCTTGGCGGCGGGACTTGCCGGTATCGGTCAAGGTCTGGTCGGCTCACGTGCGGCGGAAGGCGCGGCTCGCAATCCGGGCGCGGCGGGAACTGTTCAAACGCTGATGATTATTGCTCTGGCGCTTATCGAATCGCTCGTGCTTTTCGCACTGGTTATCGTTTTCGTTAAAATAAATTTCTAAAACCACAGATGAAAGCAGGTAAACACGAATAAAAATTTATTTGTGCGGCTTGGTATTATTTGTGGAAAAACTTCTTGCGGACAAAAGTCTTTCGGCTTTGTCCGCATTTTCTTTGTTTCGGGTTTTTACGCTTTGTGTGTTACAACTTATTGCAAGAATTTTGAATCGAATCGTTAGTTAAAGCGTGTTTATTATTGCTGTATTTACATAAAACTTTTCAATTATAACGAATAAAAATGTTAGACCAATTTATCGGACGAACTTTAGCGGACAAATATCGAATCGAAGAAGCGATACGCGAAAACGGTTCCGGCACACTTTACCGCGCTACGCATCTTTTAATGGAAAAGCCGGTTGCCGTCAAAATTCTCTCGCCCGAAACAGCAGCCGACGATGAAATTATTAAGCAGTTTTCCGCAGAAGCCAGAACCGTTTCACGACTCTCGCATCCGAACATCTTAAACGTAACCGATTTCGGCACAGACAAAAACGGCGCGGTTTTTACGGTTTTTGAAAATGCCGAAGGCGAAACTTTGAAAGAATCGCTCGAACGAGAGGGAAAATTTTCGTTTGAACGCGCCATCAGAATTGTTCAACAAATCGCCGCAGCGCTTTCCGCCGCGCACAATAATAGAGTAATTCATTCGCATTTAAACGGCGAAAACATTTTGCTTACACGCGTTACGGGCGGTGCGGAAATTGTAAAAATTTTAGGTTTCGGCTCGATTGAAAACGGCGAGCAGAATAATACGTTTGACGGAAATTCGGCTAAGAATTTTGAATATCTTTCGCCCGAACAAAACTCTTCTGTTTCTGGAACTGATGAACGCTCCGACGTTTATTCGCTCGGCGTGATTTTTTATGAAATGCTGACGGGCGAGCTTCCGTTTACCGCAGAAAACCACGCCGAACTCGAAAGAAAACAAGCAGAAAACCCGCCCACGCCCATTTCCGCTTTTCGCAGTGATTTACCCGAAGGCGTCGGGTTTGTTGTTCTAAAGGCTTTGTCGAAGAATCCTGAAATGCGCTACCAATCAATCGGCGAATTTTCCAATGATTTAAGTCGAATTGTAAAGAATTTTGGTGAAACGGAAACGATTGTTATTCCGCGAGCTAATGACAATACGAAAAACAATTTGTGGAAAACCGCGTTTGTCGTTTTGGCGGGAATCTCGCTTTTGGCTATCGGATTGATTTATGCAACATCGGTTAAGCAAACCAACGTGCAGACTCAATTGCAAACTGACGCCAACGGTCAACCCGTTCAACCGCTTAATCCGGCAACTGGAATAAGCGAGCAAGGCTTGTCAAATATGCTGCCGGCTGCGCCGGGAATGACAGGAAATGTTGCTGATATGAACGTGCCCCAACCTCTGCCGGGGGGCGACGGTTACGGCGATGGTGTTAATCCTTGGGCGCGTGGTGGTGCGCCTCCTGCAGGCGCGCCTCCTCAATATATTCCACCAAGCGGACAAATGATTGACCCGAACAATCCGAATAGTATTTTTATGCAGGACGGAACTGTTCTTGTTCCCGTTCCGGCAAACACGAATGCGAATGCGAATGTGAAGCCAAGTCCGTCACCGAGTGGTAAAGCAAGCCCTACACCTGCCGCTAATACACAGCCTTCGCCAACACCAAAAGACGGTAAGCAAGCACCACCGGCGGACGCGAAACCGACGCTGACCCCCAAAACCGAAAAAACACCGGCTGCGAAACCGGCGGAAAAACCGAAACCTTCGCCACCTGCCGCAACCGAAAAGCAGAAGCCAAGCGGGGAAGAGCAAGAATCTTAATCGGAAGCGTTGAGATTTTGCCCGCAAAAATTTGTCGTGTGGCAATCTAAAGAGATTAGCTGCGAACAAACACGAAAAATCACGAAAAACTTATTTTCTTATTTCGTGTTCTTTTGTGTTTGTTCGTGGCTAAAATTCTTTTCGCTCTCTGCGCTCATTGCAGGTAAGATACGTGAACAGCAATTAAATACGAATTTTTTCCAAAACCAGCCGCGCCGCTTCCATTAAATTTTCTTCCCGGGTGGAAACTTTCAAAACGCCGCTTGGCGAGAAGTTTGCGTTTTCATCGTTTGCCACAAATTCCATCAATTTTTCGGGCGCAACACGCGCATTTTCGTTAAGTTTAACGGCGAAACCATCTTTCGTTTTATCAATCGAAACGACGCGCATTTGTTCGGCAAAACGTCTCAGTCGCGCGTATTCAAAAAGATTTTCGACCGATTCGGGCATTTTGCCATAGCGGTCATTTATTTCCGAATAAATTTGTCGCAATACTTCTTCGTTTTCGGCGGAAGAAATGCGTTTGTAAGTTCTGAGACGCTGCGCGGTTTCGGAAATATAATCTTGCGGAATCGAAACGTCAATGCCGAGATTTATCGAAACGCTTACATCGTCTTCGATTTCTTCGCCGCGAATTTCCTGCACAGTGCGTTCGAGCATTTTTGTATAAAGGTCAAAACCGAGCGCGTCTAAATGACCGGATTGCTGACCGCCCAAAACATTACCAGCGCCGCGCAATTCTAAATCTAAAGCAGCGATGCGAAATCCTGCACCTAAATCTGAAAATTCACGAATTGCTGAAAGTCTTCGACGCGCAATCGGCGTTAATTCAAGTTCCGACGGAATAAGCAAATAAGCGTAAGCGCGACGATTTGAGCGTCCGACCCGACCGCGCAATTGGTAAAGCTGCGAAAGTCCGTAATTGTCGGCGCGATTGATGATAATTGTATTCGCGCGCGGAATATCAATGCCATTTTCGATAATCGTCGTCGCCACCAAAACGTCATATTTGTTATCAATAAAATCGAGCATCGCCTGTTCCATTTCTTTTTCGTTCATTTGTCCGTGAGCGACAATGACGCGGGCGTTTGGAACAATTTTTTGCACGTGCGCGGCAATTACGTAAATCGTTTCGACGCGGTTGTGAATAAAGAAAACTTGACCGCCGCGTGATAGCTCCAATTCAATCGCCGATTTGATAACGCTCTCGCTGAATTGAACAACCTGCGTGTGAATCGCCAATCTGTCGCGTGGCGGCGTTTCTATCAGAGACATATCGCGCAAACCCATCAGAGACATATTCAATGTGCGCGGAATCGGCGTCGCCGACAAAGTTAGAACGTCAACTTTCTTTTTTAATTGTTTTAATTTTTCCTTATGCGCGACTCCGAAACGCTGTTCTTCATCAACTACGACAAGTCCGAGTTTCGGAACACGCACATCGTTTGATAAAATGCGGTGCGTGCCGATTAAAATATCAACTTCGCCTTTTTCCGCCTTTTCGACGACTTCCTTTTGCTCTTTTTTGGAACGAAAGCGTGATAAAAGCTCGATTTTTACGGGAAAGGCGGAAAATCTCTGTTTGAAAGTTTCAAAATGCTGGTAAGCTAAAATTGTCGTCGGCGTTAAAATAGCGACTTGTTTCGAATCCATTACGGCTTTGAACGCCGCTCGCATTGCAACTTCTGTTTTACCGTAACCGACATCACCGACAACTAATCTGTCCATCGGCGTGGCGGTTTGCATATCGCTTTTAACGTCTTCAATTGTAACGGCTTGGTCTGGGGTTAATTGATACGGAAAAGATTCTTCAAACTCGTTTTGCCAGGGTGAATCTGCCGAAAAAGCGAAACCTTCGACAAGTTTTCTCTCAGCGTAAAGACGCAAAAGCTCGTCCGCCATATCGCGCATTGCACGTTTAGCTTTTGCCTTGGTTTTTAACCAGCCCAGACCGCCAAGTCTATCCAAAGTTGGTTGTGTCGCTTCGCCTGACGAGTAACGCGAAACCAAATCCAAGCGTTCGACGGGAACAAAAAGTTTAGCGTTATCGGCGTAAAATAAAAGCATAAACTCACGCGAAACACCGCCTGTTTCCAGCGTCTGTAAACCTTCAAAACGCCCGATGCCGTGGTCAACGTGAACGACGTAATC
>MWVV01000366.1_pt1 | contig 16629 bp, 27 predicted proteins | sample 1047281 | NCBI WGS metagenome assembly MWVV01 (sample SAMN06349986, study PRJNA376086) | soil metagenome | isolation source: PT-2 sample Antarctic (ecotone) soil | place: Antarctica | collected 2015-01-13 | reverse complement strand
TTGCCTGAAACTCTTCATCAGTAATTCCGGTGGCAGCAAGAAATTCTCGCGGCTTTTCCTTTAATTCAAGATATTGTAACATTTACACAGTTTATCTTATTTTGTTTATTTCAAATAATGTCTATTGAATTTAATGGAAAACGCATCGGGTGCGATGAAGGCGATGTATGGCTTGGAAAGCTATTTGGCGAAATCGTCGCTCGAAAAGAATCTGCTTCATTTATTAAAATTCCGCGTGTCGCAAATCAACGGCTGCGCGTATTGTCTGGATATGCACTCGAAGGATTTACGCGCAGCGGGCGAGACGGAACAAAGAATTTACCTGCTCGCGGCGTGGCGCGAATCGCCGTTTTATTCGGAACGCGAGCGAGTCGCGCTCGAATGGGCGGAATGTTTGACGACGCTCAATGAAAACGGCGTTTCGGACGAAGTTTATGAACGCGCCAAAAAGCAATTTAGCGAAACGGAGTTGATTGATTTAACGCTTGCCGTTGTCGCCATCAACGGCTGGAATCGCCTGAACATCGCGTTTCGCACCGAGCCGGGAAGTTATCAGCCCGGTCAATTTACGGCGAGCCAAAAGGCTTAACGTCTCTTGCAGTTGGTTCTGCCAAAGGTTCGTTCGGCGTTTCTTGTTTGCTAAACGACAAGAATTTCTTTGACAGACAATCGTGGTTTTCCCGATGTTGCTGCTTTTTAAAGACGCTCGCGCTCCTCGGTTCTCAAAGTACGCTTTGAAATTTAACGCGCTCGCGCTGGTAAACGGGCGCGGCGAAAGCCGGCGTGAGAAACCGAAATTTGTCGAAAAGAAAAGTGGTCGCGCTTCCGGGTTTTGTGAGTTGTGCGAAAAAATCAATAAAACTTTTGTGAGCGTTGGCGTGGTTGCAAAAGTTTTTGGTTAAACAGAAGTTAGGCATAAGGAGGTTTTCGTGGTTCAATTACTTCTCATCGTCGGCTCAAGCATTTTCGTGTTGCTCGGCGTAGTACATGGAGTGCTCACCCTCCAAGACATTGGCAATCCTCGCAATTTCACGCCGCGAGATGCCGGGCTTCGTACCGCGATGCAGCAGTCCACAATCGCTCTTCACCCGAAAATCAATCTGTGGCGAGCGTGGTTAGGATTTAACTTCAGCCATAGCCTCGGACTCTTCATGTTCGGCGGCGCATTTCTATACGTTGGCATTTTTCATTCGTTATTGTTTTCACAGACACCGCTTTTGCAAGGTTGCTCCATTTCGGTACCGGCGGCTTATGTGGTCATTTCGCTAAAATTTTGGTTCTCAAAGCCAGCTATTTACACAGGAATTTCCATGGGGTGCTTTATTCTGGCTGCGGCGTTGTCTTATGCCTAACAAATCGTTAAAGAGTGGCGTTAAATTTTATAAAGTTGTCGCGCTCCGCGAATTGAAGCGGGCGCATTGAAAACAAACGCACGCCGAACAATTCAATGGATGTGAGAGCGAAACAGCGACTTTCATTTATAAGGATGCGGCGATATAGAAAACTAGGAAGACATTACCCATTAGTTTGATGACTAACTAAATTAGTAGGACAAGGAAACAAGCAACAATGCCACACTTCATAATTGACTGTTCAGAAAATATCATTGAGCAAAAATCACCTGAGGAAATAATGCGGGCGGTGTATGATGTAGCCGAAGCAACAGGGTTATTTGCAGCGGGCGACATTAAAGTTCGGCTTCGTCCTTACAAATATTTTAAGTTGGGAAAAGGCAAAAAAGACTTCATTCACATTTTTGGATATATTATGGAAGGCAGAAGCACTGAACAAAAAGCGAGCCTTTCAAGAAAAATGATTGAACGACTGAACGAAATACTTCCTGATATATCAATTCTTTCAATCAACATATGTGAATTTGAAAAAGCAACTTACAGCAACAAGGCTTTGATTCATCCACTTAACATAACAAATGACAGACATTTTAATTTTGAAAACTAGATCAATGGTGTTCTCAAATAAATCTGATTGGCTATTTGAATCATTATGATTCACATTACTAATAGACAACCTTCACAGAGTTAACCTATGGGACATGCGGCATAACTTAGCGTTATGTCAAACGTCTTGTTGTGGATTTGCCAGATTTTCTTGGCGGTTGTGTTCGTTTATTCGGGTGCGATGAAATCCACGCAATCGGAAGAAAAACTCGTGGCAATGGGGCAAACCGGAATCGAGAATTTGCCGCTAAGTTTGATTCGCTTTATCGGAATTTCGGAAATTCTCGGCGTAGTCGGAATAATTCTGCCTTGGCTGACGGGAATTTTGCCGATTCCGACTCCGACGGCAGCAATCGGTTTGGGAATAATAATGATTCTCGCGGCGGTCGTGCATTTTAGACGAAACGAAAAAATGACCGTTTTGCTGAATCTTTTTTTGCTTCTGGTCTGCGCGTTCGTGGCTTACGGCAGATTAGTTTTGACCGACTGACAAGAGAGCGGTAAAGAATTCTTTTTGCGGAAATGAGATTAAAACCAATCGAAAATCCAGACAACTGGCTCGTTAAAATCGCTTATTGGTGGTCGCGTCGGGAATTCGGCAAAGTGATAATGCCGATGAAAGTGATTTATGCGAGAAAGCCGAAATTGATGTTTCTGGCGAACAAGATTTATCAGTTTCAGGAAAAGAATGTTTCGCTCGAACCTTCCATAAAGCTGCTGATTCAAACGCAGGTTTCCGCGCTGAACGGCTGCTCGTTTTGCAATGACATTTCCTTGGCGCAGGCGGTCAAGAAAAAGCTGGGCGCGGAAAAGTTTTTCGCGCTCGGCGACGACGTGGAAACGAAAGCAAAAGTCTTTACCGAAAAAGAACAAGCCGTCGTCGCGTTCGTCAGTGAATACTCCAAAAACAGAAAAGTGTCCGACGAAACATTTGAAAAGCTGAGAAAGTTTTTCAGCGAAACAGAAATGATCGAAATCGTGGCGATGAACGCTTTCGAGCAGTATTTCAATGCTTTCGCCGTGCCGCTCGAAATTGAATCGGATAATCTGCGTCGGCTGGCGGAAAATAAGAAATGAGATGAATAAGAATGATTATATTCTTCATACTGCGGATGAACTGGAAAAACTCTACGGCGAGCCGAACGAGTTGTCGGTTTTGAAAGTCAATGATTTTTTGGACGAGAATAGCCGCGCTTTTATCGAAGCCGCCCCGTTTGCCGTTCTCGCCACTTCCGACCGCAAGGGAAATCTCGACTGTTCGCCGCGCGGCGACCGCGCCGGATTTGTGCGCGTCGCGGACGAAAAAACTCTGCTCCTTCCAGACCGGCGCGGCAATAATCGCACCGACAGTTTGAAGAATATCATCGAAAACCCGCAAGTCGCCTTATTGTTTTTTGTTCCGAACGTGGCGGAAACTTTTCGCGTCAACGGCACGGCGCAAATTTCCGTCGCGCCCGATTTGCTGGAACAATTCGCCGTCGAAGGGAAAACGCCGAAAACAATTTTAATCATCTGCGTCCGCGAGGCTTTCGTGCATTGCTCGCGGGCGTTGGTTCGTTCCGATTTGTGGCATCCCGAAAAACATTTTTCGGCGGGGAATGTTCCGACGATGGGAACGATTTTGGCGCCGCATATGAAAGGCAAAATGGACGCGAACGAATACGACCGCGAGCTTCCCGAACGAGTGCGAAAAACGCTTTATTAAATTTTTCCCGCGGCAGAGCCGCGAGGAATTGAATCGGAAAATCTTTTTTCCTTATTTTCGTGGCAGAGCCACGAGGAATTAAACCTATAAGGAACGATTAAACATCGAAACAAAAACAAAGGAGAATATTATGTCGAAAGAAAACCTAGAAGTTGTCCGCCGACTTTTTGAGGCAGTCGAACGGCGCGACCTCGCCGGAGTTCTTGCCGCGTATGATTCTGAAATTACAATCCGCGAAGCCGACAGTTTGCCTTACGGCGGCGTGTATCACGGCTTCGACGGCGGGCAGAAACACGCCGCCGGTTACGTTCAAGCGTGGGGGAAATTTTCAGACGGCAAACGAGCAGAAAATGGATGCCGAATTTCTCGACGCGGGCAATATGGTCGTCGTGCTGTGGCGACAGCGAGCGACAAACGGCGAGCGGAAATTCGATTCATCGGCGGCGAGCGTTTATAAACTTCGGAACGGCAAAATCGTCGAATCGGAAATGTTTCAGGATACGGCGGCGGTTTTGCAGTTTTTGGGAAGCGAGGAATAAAAAATGCTGATTGATGAATTTCTGACGAAGTGGGACGCGCGTGAACGACACTCCATCAAAGTCAACGCTCCAATTGATGAAGTTTGCCGGGCGATGCGCCAAATGGATTTGCGGCGGGCGCGGCTGACTAATTTCTTGCACAAACTGCGCGGTATTTCTGCGCCTGCGGATTTCTCAATCGCCGATCTTTTGAAAATGCGTTTCGTCATTTTAGCCAAAGAGCCGGATAAAGAAATAGTGCTTGGCTTAACCGGCAAATTCTGGCAGCCGGACGGCAACCTCGTGCGCGTCGAAAGAGATGATTTCATTCATTTCGATAAACCGGGTTATGCAAAAGCCGCGTGGAATTTTTCGCTTTTTGAAACCGCCGACGGCGCGATTCGCCTCAACACGGAAACGCGTATTTTCTGCACGGATGCGGCGAGCCGCGCACGCTTTCGGCTTTACTGGTTTTTAATCGGCGCGTTCAGCGGTCTGATTCGGCGCGAAATTCTTTGCGTTATCAAGAAGGCGGCGGAGAGCAGTTACCGGCGGCAACCGGGCGGCTTTTAATCTCATTATTAAAATGAAAAACAATAACGTGCAGGAAAATTACGACATTCTGGCTGAAAACTACGCGGCGCAGTTTCGTGACGAAATGGACAAAAAGCCGTTCGACCGAAAGATGCTCGATTGGCTGATTGAAAAGGTCGGCGACGCGGGAATCACCTGCGATATGGGTTGCGGACCCGGGCAGATTGCCGGTTATTTACATTCTCGCGGCGCGACTGTTTGTGGCATTGATTTGTCGCCGGAGATGGTGCGGCAGGCGAGAATTTTGAACCCGGAAATTTCGTTTCAAACGGGCGATATGCTGAATCTGGATACAGTTGCGAACACATCTTTCGGCGGGATTGCGGCTTTTTATTCAATCGTAAATATTCCGCCCGAATTAATTCTTCCGGCTTTGCGGGAATTGCGGCGGGTTCTGCGCCCCGGCGGAGTGCTGCTCCTCACTTTTCACATCGGACAGGAAGTAATCAACATCGAAGAAATGCTGGACAAAAAGGTTTCGCTGGATTTTTTCTTTTTTGAGACCGAAGAAATTAAAAATCAACTCAAAACGGCGGGTTTCGAGTTAGAAGAAGTGATTGAAAGAGACCCTTACGCGGAAGCGGTCGAACACCAAAGTCGGCGGGCATATTTTTTTGCAAGAAACTGAATCGAGAAAAATAATCGCTAAAAGCCTTATGAATTGGGATAATGAAAATTATTTATAAAATCTTAATCGGTTTAATTATCGCGCTCGGCATTATTCATATTTTGACGACTTTCGGCGCATACGACAAACTTTCCGCCGATGCAATATGGTTCGCCGGCGCGGGCGCGGCGATCATTTTCGCGGGCTTTCTAAACATCGTTCTGCTGCGCTCTGTTATTGGCAAAGACAGACTCGTGCGAACTCTTTACGCGATTGCCAACCTCGTTACTTTAGCCGTGTTCGTTTTGTTGCTGCTGATTTTTCCCGCGCCGCATCTTTTCTTGGGCGCGGGATTATTCGTCGCGGCGACATTATTTTCACTAAGATTTGGGAGCGTAAGTTAGATGGTTTCACAGAACACTAAAAGGCGAAAATTAATATGGTGACAATCGGTGCTGTCGAAAGTTTGTGGCGTTATCCGGTCAAAAGTATGAGCGGCGAGCAAATGCCCGAAATCTTTATGGGATTTTCCAGCGTTTACGGTGACCGTTGTTATGCCTTCAAAAGTTCCGCCGCACGTAAAGGATTTCCTTATTTGAACGCTAATACGCAACCGCAAATGCTGCTTTATCGCCCGCAGTTTCGGTATCCTGAACGCGCGTTGAACCCGCCGAATTTGATTGAAGCGATGAGCACCGCGCCCGGCGTAACGCCTGCAAATGGGGAATCTGACGATTTGATTTTAGATGTCGTTACGCCGTCGGGCGAAACGCTTCCCATTGACGACCCGAAACTAATCGAAATGCTCGGGACGGGAATCAGCGAAAAGAATCAATTGGCGCGGAGAGTTTGTGCGCGGCGGCGCAAGGAACGATTGTTCGTCTCAACCGACCGTCTGAAAAAGGTTAAAGGCAAATCTAGTAAAAGGCTATCCGTTAATAACCCGTGTTCTCGAAGCGGATTAGCCGAATTGGTCTAGCGCGAGCAAGCAAAAGCGGCACTTGCAACTACGCTTAACTTATTTATTCTCGTAATATCGGATAATTTCATCGGCTTTTCACGACGCTGTGTAATTCGGCGTAGAATGCGAAATGGAAATCACAAACGTCACGACTTTTCTCGAATACTATGAAAAATTGCGCGGGCGAACCCTTCGGGTGATTCAATGTATTCCGCCCGACAAGTTTGATTGGACGCACCGGGCGGGCAAATTCACTTTCGCCGATTTGATTCGGCATCTCGCCGCCAGCGAAAGATTTATGTTCGCAGAAAATGTTCGGGGAAACAAAAGCCTTTATCCCGGACACGGCAAAGAATTAGCCGACGGTTATGATAATGTGCTGCGGTTTTTCAGCGAAATGCACGACGAATCAATGCAGATTTTTCGCGGGTTGTCGGACGAAGATTTACAAAATAAATGCCCCACGCCGGGCGACGCGCCGATTACAATTTGGAAATGGCTACGGGCGCTTGCCGAACACGAAATTCATCATCGCGGGCAGATTTACGCTTACCTTGGAATGCTCGGAATTCCCGCGCCGCCGCTTTACGGGTTGACTTCCGAAAAAGTGCGGGAAAGAAGCAAGTAGATTTATTATGAAAGAAATAGCCGAACATTTTATTAACGAATCGCGCGAATTTTTGAGCGCGAAATATCTGCCGAAAATCGAGCGGTGTTTAGAACAACTAACCGACGAAGACGTTTGGTGGCGACCGAACGAGGAATCGAACAGCATCGGCAATCTCGTGCTGAATCTCGAAGGCAACGTGCGCGAATGGCTTGTCGGCGGAGTCGGCAATTTACCGTTGAGCGCGTCAGGCAGCGGGAGTTCGACGAGCGGCAAATGATTTCTCGCGCTGAATTGATTGAACGGCTGCGAAAAATTGTCGGGGAAGCCGACGCGGTTTTGGCAAGTTTGGATGTATCGCTCTTGACCGAACGAAGACAAATTCAGGGGCGCGACACAACAGTTCTGCGAGCGATTTATCACGTTGTCGAACATTTTTCGATGCACGCAGGGCAAATTTTTCTGCTAACCAAAATGCGAACCGAAAAAGATTTGCGGTTGTATCCATAATATTTTGTTGCTATCGCAGTCGCGCGAAATTTATCAGTAGAAGATGAGAGTTATTCCGAAACCCGACAAAAGCGAATATCCCGAATACGCGGCAATGTATATGAATCTGTTACCCGACGACGGTTTGATTCTCAAGCATTTGGCTGACAATTTTCAGACGGTTAGAGATTTTATTTACGCATTGCCGCCGGAGAAATTGCTTTATAGATATTCGGAAGACAAATGGACAATCAAGGAAATACTCGTTCATATAGTTGACGACGAACGCATCTATGCTTACCGTGCGCTGCGTTTTGCCAGAGGCGAAAAACAGTCGCTGCCCGGCTTTGACCAGGACGAATACACAAAATATTCCGGTGCGAATGATAGAAATTTGGATAGTATTTTCGCCGAATACGAAGCCGTCAGGAGCGCGACGATTGCGCTTTACGAAGGTTTGCCCGAAGACTCTTTGTTAAGAAAAGGCGTGGGCAGCTCGACCTATCACAGCGCGACAGTCAGGGCTTTGGCGTATCATATCGCCGGTCACGAACAGCGTCATATCAACATTATTAAAGAAAGATATTTGTAAAAACAGCACTTATTCCATATCAAATTCGTTTTATGAGGTATTAAGCATTGAATCAAGCAGAAAAGGGGAAAGTTTTTCGCTCGCTCCACGAATGCGCTGGCGCATTCATCATTCCGAACCCATACGATGTCGGGACGGCTCGACTTTTGGCGCATCTCGGTTTTGAAGCGTTGGCGACGACCAGCGCGGGTTTCGCCTTTACCGTCGGACGGCGCGACAACACGGTTGACCGCGAACGGGTGATGCGGCACGTCGCCGACGTGGTTTCGGCAACGGATTTGCCGGTCAGTGCCGACCTCGGTAATTGTTTCGGCGACGCGCCCGAAACGGTGGCTGAAACCATTCAGATGGCAGCCGCGACGGGATTGGTCGGCGGCTCGGTCGAAGATATGACCGGCAATTCTGATAATCCGATTTACGATTTTGATTTTGCGGTCGAGCGAGTTCGAGCCGCGGCTGAGGCGGCACACTCGCTTCCGTTTGATTTTACGCTCACCGCGCGAGCCGAAAATTATCTCGTCGGTCGCGCCGATTTAGCAGATACAATTAAAAGACTTCAGGCTTATGCCAAAGCCGGAGCAGACGTTTTGTTTGCGCCGGGTTTAACGAAGATGGAAGACATCGCTTCCCTGGTCAAAGCGGTTGACCGTCCCATCAACGTCATTATGGGATTGCAAAGCGTTCGTTTGAATCTCGCGGAATTGTCGGAAATCGGAGTCAAGCGAATTAGCGTCGGCAGCGCGCTTTCGCGTGCCGCGCTCGGTGCTTTTCTACGCGCGGCGCAGGAAATGAAAACGCACGGCACATTCACGTTCGCCGATGAAGCTGTCAGCTTTCGGGAAATCAGCGATATGTTCAAGCCTTAAGGCGCGACGAATCCGGTCGGTTTGATTACGCTCTGTCACCACGTCGTCGTCGCAAACGGGACGTTAAGCGGTTATCATTGGGGAATTGAGCGCAAGAAAAAATTGCTGGAAAAAGAAAAACAAAAATAATTGAAACGAAACATAAATATTTCCTCCAGATTTTTTGCGGTTATTTGGCTGCAAGCAGCGGCTCGTAATTTTTCCGGTAAGCGTAAGCCAGAAATAAAAGTCCCAGAAAAAGCGGTATCGCAACCGGCAAGCCTTCCGGCGCGAGAAATGGATTCGTCCGCTCGCCGCTTATAAAAATCCGGTGCAGGGAATTCTGAAGCGATTCAAAAAATTAACCGACGAGTGGTCGGACGAAAATCTTGCGCTCAGCTGCCCGCTCAATAATCTCACGCAGGAAATGTCGGCGGTTGACCCGCTGTTTCGTGAAAAACTCCAGGCTGTAATGACGCTGTGGATTGACGAAACGGACAGATACTTGAAAAAAGCGCAAGCGGACGGTTATTTAAAAAAAGCGGTCAACACGCGCCAGCTCGCCGAGTTTATCGTCACGGCGCAAGAATCGGCGTTTGCAATGACTAAGACGATGAACGACAGACGAATGCTCAATTCGCTCTATAATTCTTTGAAAGACTACATCGAATCAAAGGCTGAAGTGAAGTCATAAAAGTTTTCGTGCAATTTTCATATGCTCTGCCGCTGTCTCGGCGTGCCGCGTCAATCAGGTGCAGAACCATTTGCGCCAGCTCGCCGAAAATAATCGGAATGGATAATTTGAGTGTTTTTCCGGCTTGTTCGCGCAGCATAAAGTTTAATGTTCACCGATTTTTGACCGGCGATTAAAATGAAAAGTCCGCAACTAAACACCGGTTAAAGCCTTCGCCAGCCTTTTGACACCGTTTCTAATTTGCCCCGCGCTGAATGCCGTGTAGCCCAAAATCAATCCGCCGCGCTGCGGCGACGGCAGCGGTTCGGAAGTATAGACCGAAAGCGGTTTTGTTTCGATGCCCTGTTCCGCCGCTTTTTGCGCTGCGATTCGGTCATCAATATTTTTCGGCAGCCAGCCGACGAGATGCATTCCGGCTTCGTCCGGCGGAACGGCAAGCAGTCCAGCTAAATCTTTTTTCGCGGCGGAAACCAAAACGGCTTGCCTTTCGGCATACAAAGCACGCATTCGGCGGATATGTCTGGCAAAGTGTCCTTCTTCGATAAAATCCGTCAGAACGGCTTGGTCAATCGAAGGCGAATGGCTGTCCATCAGGGCGCGGGCGGCGCTGAAAACGACAACCAAGTTTTCCGGCACGACCATATAACCAAGGCGCAGGGCTGGGAAAATTGTTTTGCTGAAAGTTCCCACATAGATTACACACCCGTCCGCATCGAGTCCTTGCAGAGAAGCGAGCGGTCTGCCGGAGTATCTGAATTCACTGTCGTAATCGTCCTCGATAATCCAAGCGTCATTTGCCCGCGCCCATTCGATCAGCGCGAGACGGCGCGAAAGGCTCATTACCGTCCCGAGCGGAAATTGATGCGACGGCGTAACGCACGCGAGGCGGGCGTTTTTATTTTTATGAAGCGCAAAATGCAAATCGAAGCCTCCCGCGTCAAGCGGCACGGAAACGATTTCGGCTCCGGCGGCGGCAAAAGCATTTCTCGCGCCTAAATAACAGGGATTTTCCATCCAAACCGTATCTTTTTCGTCAATCAAAACTTGCGCGATTAAAGCAAGTGCCTGCTGCGCTCCGGCGACGATGACGACTTGTTCAGGTTCACAGCGAACGGCGCGCGCCGTTCGCAGATAAGCGGCGACCGAGCAGCGCAAAGGCTCGTAACCCGCCGGATTGCCCGAACCGAAAAGGGAAGCGGACATCTTTTGCAAACGGCGCGACACGAGCCGCGCCCAAACGTCGAACGGAAACGCATCCATCGCCGGCAAGCCGTAATGAAAAGCCGCAAAGTGCGCGTCCGTGCGCGATGGGCGAAGATTAACGTGATCGAACGCCGCAAGCCGTTCGCCGCGATTGGAAAGCGTCACTCGCCGATTCAGAGATTCACCACTCTTTGGTTTGCGGCTTTTGTCTTTGGTTTCGAGTAATTCTTCCGGCAAAACCGAAGCCACGTAAGTTCCCGAACCGGAAATGCCTTCGATATAGCCTTCGGCGAGCAACTGGTCGTAAGCGTTGACGACCGTCATCCGCGAAACGGCGAGCTGCCGAGCGAGGAAGCGCGTCGAAGGCAGTTGCGATTTGGCGGGCAATTGTCCCGAGAGAATCGTGCGGCGCAGCGTTTCGTAAAGCTGGCGATAAATCGGAACGCCAGAAGTTTCAAGCGAAATGGTAAAGAGCGGCGCGGCTGTTTTTCGATTTATCGGCATTTTTAATTTTATCGAATCTCCCGAAAGCGGTCTAGCTCTGAAGCTCGAAAGCGGCACTTGTCCGAATACCGCTTTTCGTTATTATTGCATTTATCGGTTGAGAGCGAAAAGGCGGCAAAATTTTAGAAAAAGGTTTTCAACCGATTGTTTAATAGAAACGAATGACGAACAAAATCGCGCTGGCGGAATCAGACGAAGAAATCTTGAGCTGCTTTTCGGTGATGACGGAGTTGCGCCCGCATATTGCGCCCGAAGAATTTCTCCCGAAATGCAAAAGGCAAGCGGAAATTTCCAATTACCGATTGGCGTATTTGCTCGACGGCGAAGTCAAAGCGGTCGCCGGATTCAGAATCTCCGACTGGCTTTCGGGCGGCAAATTTATGGAAATAGAAGATTTCGTTTCAAAAGAGGGCGAGCGGTCGAAAGGCTACTGCAGCGCGTTATTCGACTGGCTGGTTGAATACGCAAAAGGCGAAAACTGCCGGCAAATAAAACTCGTCTCGCGCGTGACAAGATTCGACGCGCACCGTTTTTATTTGCGGAAAAGAATGAATATCGAAGCGCATTATTTCTCGCTTGACTTGAAGAATTAAATTATCAACACCATTCTCGCTAATGCTGTTCAGTCTTCCGCGCCACTCGCCATCAAGCGCGGCGATTAATTTTTAATGAGGAAATTTATTTATGGCTATCAAAGAAATTCGCGGGATAAAAATGGGATATGAAGACGCGGGAAAAGGCGAGCCGCTTGTCCTGATTCACGGGCATCCGTTCGACCGCTCGATGTGGCGCGAGCAAACGTCGGTGTTCGGCTCGAAATATCGAATCATCGCACCGGATTTGCGCGGCTATGGTGAAAGCGAAGTTTTGTCCGACAAGACGATGCTCGAAGAATTCGCCCGCGACATCGCGGCGTTGCTTGATGAATTAAAGGTTGATGAAATCATTTTGTGCGGTCTTTCGATGGGCGGGCAAATCTTGTTTGAGTTTTACCGCTTGTATCCGCAGCGCGTTCGCGCACTCATTCTCGCCGACACATTCGCCCAACTCGACGACGCGGAGCGAAAACAGGCGCGTTACGACACGGCGGAACGCATCTTGAGCGAAGGAATGCACGATTACGCCAAAGAAGTTTTGCCGAAGATGATTGCGCCGCAAACGATTCGTGAGCCGCCGGAAGTTGCCGCGCACGTCCTTTCGATGATGCGCGGAACGTCGCCGAAAGGCGCAGCCGCCGCGCTGCGCGGACGAGCCGAGCGACCGGATTACACGCCCTTGCTGCCGCAGATAAATGTTCCAACGCTCATCGTCGTTGGAAGCGCGGACGAATTTACGCCCGTCGGCGATGCTGAATTTATGCGCGATAGAATTCCCGGTTCAAAAATGGCAGTGATTGAAGGCGCGGGGCATATGCCGAATCTCGAAAATCCGGTTGAATTTAACCGAGTCGTTTCGGAATTTTTGGAAACGCTTGAATAGCTGAACTTCACCGTTTGCACGCGAGGAATGTATTGCTGCAAACTTTGTAAAAACAAAAATAAATATTATTCGGATATAAAAATAAAGGAAAACAAACAATGCGAGATTTAACTATCCGTTTGGAAAATCGTCCCGGAGCTTTGGCTGAAATGGGCGAGGCTTTGGGAAGCGCGGGTGTCAGCGTCGAAGGCGGCGACGCATTCGTCTTCGGCGGCGCAGGCATCGCGCATTTTCTGTTTGAAGATGGCACTGCCGCCCGAAAAGCTCTCGAAGAAAAAGGAATCGAAGTTCTTGCGGACAGGGAAGTTCTCGTTCAGCGACTAAATCAAGACCGGCCCGGACAATTGGGAAAAATTTCTCGTCTGATGGCGGAAGCCGGCGTAAATATAGAAGTTATTTACAGTGACCATCAAAACCAACTCATTCTTGTGGTTGATGATTTGGAAAATGGACGCGCCGTTTCTGATGCTTGGAAAAATCAGCCTGCGAAATAATCAGATTGCGGCAATAATTACGGAGAAAAATATGAATGTTGGAAGTAATTTTAAAAAGATTTGAAACGCCTGACGAAATCCGCGAGTTTGAAAAAGGCAAATTTGAAATCGTCAAAATCGGCGGGATGACAATCGGCAAAGCAAGCTACGAACCGGGCTGGCGATGGTCAAAGCACGTCAGCCAGTCGGCAGGCGTGCCGCTGTGCGCGGTCGAACACGTCGGAATGGTTTTGTCGGGACGTGCGACGGCGGCGATGCCGGACGGCTCGGTCATTGAACTCGCGCCCGGCGATTTATTTCACATTCCGCCAGAGCCGCACGATAGTTGGGTAATCGGCGACGAACCGTATGTCTCCTTGCATTTTCTTGGAACTGCCGATTACGCCAAATGAAAATTCGCCTGCGACGCACAAACGAATCAGATCTCGATTTTGTTCTCGGCGCGGAACAAAGCGCGGAGAATCGCATTTTTATCGGCGCGTGGACGCGAGAGCAACACTGGGTAGCGTTCGACGCGAAAGATTTGTCGCATCTCATTATCGAAACTATCGAAGGCAAGCCGGTTGGCTACGTCATTCTGGCTGGATTAGCTGACGCGAACGAAAGCATCGAGTTTCACCGGATAGTCATTACCGAAAAGAATCAAGGTTATGGAAAACAAGCCTTGCGACAAATAAAAAAACTCGCGTTTGAAGAATTAAAAGCGCACCGCCTGTGGCTTGACGTGAAAGAGGAAAACGCGCGGGCAAGACACATTTACAAAGCTGAGGGATTCGTCGCGGAAGGCGTTTTGCGTGATTGTCTGAAAATCGAAAACGGCTACGAATCGCTTTTCGTGATGTCAATGCTGCGCGATAAATACGAAAGCCGGTTTATAAACAAACAACCGAGTTTGCGAATCGCCGCGCCAGAAGATGCCGAAGAAATCGCCGCTGTTTTGGCTGAATCGTTTGCCGAACACGAATCTTCTTACACGGCGAAAGCATACGCCGCGACCGTTCCGACCGTTGACGAAATAAAGCAGCGTTTCGGCGAAGAAAAAATTTGGGTGGCATTAAGCAGCGACGAAATTGTCGGAACGGTTTCCATCATTGATAAAAATAAGGCGTTATACATTCGCAGTATGGCGATTTTGCCCGAAGCACGCGGAAATCGAATCGGCGAGAGATTATTAAAGGAAATCGAAAATTACGCCGTTGCTTGCAATTACCAAAAATTATCTTTAAACACAACGCCTTTTCTGAAGCGTGCGATTCGGCTTTATAAAAAATTCGGTTTTGTCCGACGCGGCGCGGGTGATTTATTCGGAACGCCGCTTCTGACGATGGAAAAATCTTTGAAATCCGCAGCCAAGTTCAAAAGGGAGATGAAGAAATAAAGATGCAGTATTACGGATTCGATTGGCTGGCGATGTTTTGCGGACTTTCGGGGATGTTTCTGCTCGGCAGCAAAAGCAAATACGGGTTCGTCCTTTGTATGCTCGGCAGTTCGAGTTGGATTGCCGTGGGATTTCTTGTGAACAGTTTCCCTTTGATTTTCGGCAGCTCGATTTTTATCGTTTTGCAAATACGCGGGTTGCTGAACTGGCACAAGCAGAGCAAATGAAAAAGCAAATTTTTATGAAAGCTGAAAGCGAAAAAACGCAAACCGAGCGGCGGCACGCCCGAAGCATAAATATGATTGACCTTAAACTAAATTATCCTTCGGCCGAAGCAGAGTCTTTCATTTTGCGCGATTATCTAAAGAACTTGTCGAATAGTGATTCAACCGGGCGATGGCGAGGTCTTGCAAAGCTCGCGTCCAATTGATGATGTTTGATGAATCCTTCGCTATTGTCGAGGTGTGAAGCAACAGAATAAATATCAACAGCATTACGCCGAGCAGAGCGGCGGCGAGCGCGGATTTTCGATTGACGATAAAACTTATTCCGGCGGCAATCATCGCCGCGCCCGTCAAATAAACCCAAAACCATCTCGCCGGAAAATACGCCGGAACTAGGTTAGCCACAAAATCAACATACCAAAAATGCTGCGCGCCGAAGACAAGCCACGGAACGCCGAATAGCGTTTGAATGATTCTGATAAATTTATTCACTCTCAAATTTTTTAGCGACGGCAAAATTCAATGTTCTGGTGATTAGTTGAGCAGTTATTTATGATTGCATATAAACAGGTTTTGTAACCGTCTATATTTAACTTGACAGTTACCCGAATACTGCTTATCTTAAAACTTCGGCAAAGTTAAAAAGAATTTACATTAACATCTTAACTCACCTTACGCAGAGATGAACCTGGTTTAAGTTTTTGAGAGTTTGAAAAGCCGACATCAAGGCTTTGAGATAAAGTTTCGATTTTAAAGCAAAATGATTTTCTTTGGTCTTGATTTTCAATCTCTCCAGTTTGATATAACCGCACAAGGCGGCGAAAAAGTGATTTGTTTGGGTCGTTTCCGTCTGCGTCGGCGATTTTTCCAAACTGACGTTTTGTTTCAATGATTTGTGATATTCTTCGACTCGCCACCGTTTTTGGTAGTTTGTGATAATGTCATCAGTTGACAATTTGGTATTACTGGAAATCAAATGCTGAACGGCGGTCTGTCCGTTTTCGTTTGTGAAAACCTGTTTGATGAGCAGCACTGGCGTTGCCAAGCCTTCCAGATAGATCAACCGAGTTTCGTTCTGACTGATTTCCAAGTTTTCCAATTTGTGCCAACGTCCTTGAAGTTTATCGGCTTTTGACAGAGCAACTTTCCGATTAGCCTTCAAAGGACAGATGAAATGTTTCTTGTGCGAGAGAATAAAGCGCATATTCTCCACACTTGAAAACCAAACATCAAATAAGACAAAGCGAAACTTGACTTTATTACGGGCGGCATATTCGATTTGGATGCGTGCCATCTCGTTTTTTGAAACTGACGAACGACGTTTCTGCTTACCATCTTTCGGGTCAATGTAATGTTCAGTTTTGCTGACCAACTCAAACCCAATCGGCAAGGAAACATCGCGGGCTTGATACAAACAACTGATAAAATTAATGCCTTTGACATTTGTTCCTTTGGAGTGGTCAAAATGCCAACAAATGATGTCATTTTCATCTGTATAAGGCTTTTCTTGAATCGAATCATCAAGTATCAAAGCGGCATCGTCGCGTTCAATTTCTCTAATTATTGGTTTGACAAACTGCCACAGGTCTTTGCTTGTTTTCAACTTACTTGAAAGAAATCGCGTGATTTTATCGTGCGAAATCTGACCGTCAAGTAAGTTGCTCAAACCTGTCGCCGTTGTCAATCCAAATGATGCGATCAAATAATCCGAGTAGATTTCTGCTATTTCGTCCATGCAAAAATTTTACTCCTTTTTCAATCATCTGCGTAAGGTGAG
>MWVV01000365.1_pt1 | contig 16653 bp, 10 predicted proteins | sample 1047281 | NCBI WGS metagenome assembly MWVV01 (sample SAMN06349986, study PRJNA376086) | soil metagenome | isolation source: PT-2 sample Antarctic (ecotone) soil | place: Antarctica | collected 2015-01-13 | reverse complement strand
CGGCCTTCCTGGCGGCGGTCAAGGAGTTCTCCATCCTGGGGGAGCACCGCCTGGCGCAGATCGCGGCGCAGATCGCCTGCATCGAGTCGGAGCACCGCGCGCTGGGCCGCGAGATCCTGGGCCGCCGCCGCAACGAGGACTTCATGCCGGCCGACAACTGGGCCTACGCGCCGGTGCTGGTGAAGAAGGTGGCCGACGCGCCCCAGCTGGTGAAGGATGCGGGGTACCTGAGCCCGACCGACGAGAATAGCTACCGGTATCGGCCAGTCAATACCGACGACGACCGCATCCTGTACCGCACACCCTTCACCGTCGCCGGGGACTAAGCGACTGCGGCGGTGCCTCCCTGTGGCCCACAGGCCACAAGGGGCTGAACACACCACATTCCGGGGCGGGCCATCATGGCCCGCCCTCTTCAGTTCCCGCGCATCACCCCGCGGATGCCCTCTTCCGCTACTCAGCCCCCCCGACCCGGCGTCCGCGAACCAGTCCACGAACGCGGCGAGGCGCAAGACGATCAGCGCGGCATCATGCCGATCCCCCGCCCGATGCAATACCGCGACCGGCAGCTGCGCGGGCGCGGCGCTGGCCTCGGCTTGGGCCAGCGCGTCGAGTAACCAGACGGGCAGCGTTGCCCGGTCTTTGACTTCCAATGATAACCAGGGGTGCGCGATATCGGGCTGGTCGCCGCGACCACGCCCGCTCACCGGGACCCGCCTACCGCCCAGGAGCGTGGCGATCTTCCGTTCCGTCGCCTTCCAACGCTTGTCACCCATATCAGGCGTCACCGGCCGCCACGTCGCCCCAGGGGTCGGCGGGTCGGCCTCGGGTACAGGGTAGGCAGCGCGGGATCGCGCCCGCCGGGGCGTAGCACGTCGCGGCACGGGTGCGTGCCGTCCCAGGACGCGACGGGCGGGGGGGTGTCCACCGTGGAAGGGGGTGCGCTGGTCCGAACCGGCGGACCGCCAATCACGGGGGGGGGGTCGGGAGATTACACAAGGTCTATCCACAGTCTTGTTTTTGTCGGGCGGCGCTAGGGGGCTATCTGCGCCGGATAGGGTCGCCCCCACCGTGGCGAGGTCCGGCGTCGGTGTCGCGGCGTCAGCGGGGGGGGTGTCCACGCTGGACGGGGTGTTGCCGTGCATGGCGGCGAGGTCCAGCATGGTCGGTATCTCGGCGGCCTCTTGGAAGCTGTATGCGGTCTTCGGTGTGCCGATGGTGCGGCGGGTCTGCGTATGGACGTGCCCGCAATCGGCGCAGCTGAGGGTCGTTGTCTCCACCGTTTTCGTCTCTATCGCCTTCTTGGTTGTCGTGCTGTTGCACTTCGGGCAGCGGCTGCCGTTGCCGCCGACGCTCTTTTCCCCTGGAGCACGCTGCCAGGTGGCGGCGAGGCGCAGGTTTTCTAGCACGGTGGCCCCCGGCAAATGGACGGCAATTTCTTTGTACTCGTTGCCGGAACGGCCGAGCTTCGTGGTGGTCGCCTTCCGCAGCTGGCCACGTTTTGCGAACTGGCTAATGTTGGCGCTCACGGTCTGGCCTTTGAGGCCGACGTTTTCCGCAATGGTTTTGCAACTCACCGGCCGCGCCTCGGGGTCGGCGTCGGAGGTCATGCCTAGCCCGGCGGCGGCGGCGACTTCGAAGGCCAGTCCGTAGGCGACTACCCGTGCGACAGGTGTCATGCCGCTATTCGTAATGAGCCGGTGGACGGTCGCGCGGTAGTCTCGCTCGGCGGCGAGTTCGGCCCGTAGGCGGGCGTTCTCTTGCTGCAGGAGGACGAGCCGTGCGGCGCAATCGCCGGTCATGCCGTCCGGTGGGGGGGTGTCCACGCTGGATAGGGTCGGGCTGGTGGGGAGGTAGAAGCGGCGTTGCTGCATCGCCTTCGTGATCGTGGCGTGGCGGTAGTCGCCGCGCTCCCACTTCGGTCGGTAGAGTCCCGATTGCCGGAACAGGCCGTCGACGCGCCCTTCGTCGCCCGTGCGGAAGGCGAGCATATTGCAGAGCGCTTGGTCGGCCGCGCTGTCGTCGCCGTTGTAGGCGCTGGTGTCACCGGCCCACAGCGGGGCGAACTTCGGGCGGTAGGTGGTCAGCCAGTCGAGCACGGCGCGGTCGTCATCGGTCGTCACGAACGCGGGCGGGGGTGTGCTCGGGGTGAGGTCCGGTCGGCCGAACGCGGCGGTATAGATATGGGCGATGGCATCCTGGCAATCATTGATCTGCAAGGGGGCGTCAGCGAGGCGTGCGCCGGTCAGCGCAAACAGGCGCTTCCCGCTGTAGATTTCCAGCTCTAGCCCGTGGCGTTTGCAGCGTGCCCCCGGTTTCTCGCCGTAGGCAATCGCCTTGACGCCGGTCCCGGACACGCTTACCTCGGCGTAGGTGTCCCCCAGTTCGGTACTCAGCACGCTTGCCGCCAGTGTGGACAGTTCCCCCGTTGCGGCGTCCCGGCAATGGTCGAGGTCAATCCCGACGAAAGGCGGGGCGAGCATGAAGCCCAGCCCGTAACCGTGCCGCAGGCAGAAAGCGCGGGCCGTGGCGAAGTCGCCCCACGTGGCCGGGTCCGTGCTCGAGGCGTTGTATTTGATCTGCTCTTGCTCGTCTTCCGTGAGGTCAGGTCGCCAATGCGGGTTCTTGGGTACCTTCGTCCGTTTCCCGTCAACCAGCGGATAGGCGTAGCCCACCCAATGCGGGGTGCGAGTCAGGGCGTCGGGGAAGGCGCTGGCCTCGGGGGCCGGGAGGGCGTTCGTCGGTGTCGTGCTCATGCTGCTTGCCCTTTGGGCCGCAACTGCGTTAGAGTTACGGCAGAGGCCTCCGAACCGTTCAGCGAACGGGCCGGGAGCTGTTGGGGGTCCGTTGGGGGGTGCTGGCAGGCTATAACCCCAACGGACTTTTCTTTGTTCTTGGCAGGATAGCACGTCTTCCCCCTCGGTCCTTCACTGTACCCCCCTACGCAACCAATACCGGGTGCCGCGCCGACTTCCGCGCGTCCAACCGTTCCCGCAACAATGTGATGTCAGCTTCGCTATAGAGGCGCACGCCCGACGCTAACCGGCGGGGGAATGGGAGCACATGCTGTTGCTCCAACTGGCGTAACCGGGCAGGCGATAATCCCACCTTCGCCGCGACCGCGCCAATGCTGTACAGCCGCTCGGTTCCGTCCATGCGTCACCCCCTTTAAAGCAAAAAGGCCCCACTTCGCGGCGTTGCAGCCGAAGCGGGGCTCAAAGGCCCGGTGTATTCACTTAATGCCGCCTGTACCGTCATAACGCCAGCTCCGCGTCGTTCTCACGTTCGCGGGCACTGGCGCAGCGAGGTACGCGCGGGCCACTGAGTAAAATCCTAGCAGTGAACGTTCCCCCTTGTCAAGCTACATATAGTCGTAGAGGGCCTGTATTGGCCGGAGCGCGATCTGTGGCCCGTAAGGGTAGATTCCCGCGTGCCTGCCACGGGCGCGTTCAGGGTAGTAAGGATTACACCAGGTGCAACGTGTTTACCGGGATGCGAGAATAGCGAAAGTGACGGGCGGCTTCCTGCTCAAGCCCTCGCTCCCGCCGATCGCCAAGACGCGGGTGCAGGCGCTCTGGCCTGCGAGAGTTGTAACCATAAGGGAGGGAGCGTGTTTAGGAATATCTTCAAGCGATCGGCAAAGCTACTGGGAAAACATTTCCTGCCCTGAGACGCTTCCGAACTTTTCAACGAAGTTATCGAAGCTGTGAATACCGCCCGAATATTTGGGGGGCGGCTCGACGAAGTCACGATACTTGAACTCCATTCCGAACGTCCCCAGCGCAATGTGCCTCCTACGCAATACGCGACGATCATCTATGGCGGCACTGATACCCTATTCTTCTTGTCTGACTCCACCGTCGCCAAACATGGCGACGGCATCCTTCTAAACTTACACGATCCCCAAATCCTGGGATTACAGAACGGCCGCGACATCGAAACGGCGATGCGGGCGAACCGGCTCTGGGTCGACTTCAAGCGAGAAGGAGATGTTCAGGAAGATAGCTGGCTTCAGAACGTTCTTACCCTGACGGAAGATGACCCTTGTAGCAAAGTAGGGGTTGGGCTCTGCACCCTTCTCAAAGTCCGCGACCCAAAGGGAATCCTCTTTCGCCTACTTGTCTTCCCGAACATTGACTGGGATATCGAGCCGCGAATCATTCAGATCGATTGCCGCGACTTGGCACGTGGCCCCCAGTTCATCCGCATCGATCCAGCACAGCACGCCATATACGAAAAGCTGCTGTGAGCGCCAAACGTTGTGGATAAGTCTGTCGAAAAGGGTGTGAGCGGCAGAGGTGGGGCGTCTGCTATTCTGCGCGCTCACAGGCGGCACCAGGGCGGTACCGGCACAGCGGGGAGGGCGGTACCAGTGACGGAACCGGGCGGTACCGTGTGGCTCTCGGTCCCTCAGGCAGCGCGGCACCTTGGGATCAGCGAACGGGCAGTCAGGAAGCGGATTGCTGCGCAGACAATCCCCGCGCAGCGTGACGGGTCCGGCCCTTGGCGGGTGAGGGTTGGCACCACGGGCGCGGCGGTACCAGAACCGCCCAAATCCGGCACCACGGAACCGGACACGGCACCGGTCCCCAGCGCGCTCGCCACTGTGAGTGACGATTGGCGAGCGGTCTTGGCGGCGAAAGATCAGGTGATCGCAGCACAGGCGGAAACGATCAGCGCGCAGGCGCAGACGATAGCGGCACTACTCGTCACACGGGTCGGGGCAATGGAGCAGGAGCACGTGCAGGAAGGGCCAGGGACGCCGGAACCCTCCCCGATGGCACGGCACGACGCCCCCGGTGTGTGGGGGCGTGTGCGGCGCTGGTGGCGAGGCTAGGGCGGTAAAGCCTTTCAGCGTCAGGCACGCCCCCGCGCGCGGCGGTAGGCCCCTACATTCGCCCGTGCGCCTTTGAACCCCGCGCGCAAGGTGGTGAGGATCGTCAGGGGTGGATCGGCCGCGCACCGGCCGACGTGGGGTGCTACGCGGGCCAGGGCGGCACGAATGGCGGCATGATCGTCGGGATGCTCCATGAGTAGCTCCATGACCGGGTCAATGGCCTCATCCCAGGGGGTCCGTGGTTGGGCGTCGAACCAGGCGCAGAGTTCTGCGCGGGTGCCGTTGACAGGCATAGCGACCGCGACTAATCGGGCGAACTCCCGTGCATCGGCAGCAGGCTCGCCCGGGTCGGCTAAGAACCACGGGTGGAATTGGCGGCATGCTTCGGTGAAGTGGTCCCGTTCCAACCGTCCAACGCGGGTGCTGACGCTCATACAGTCCGTGCTCCTTCCCGCTGGTCTTCCAGCGCTTGCACTCGTTCTTCCAGCACGCCCACACCATACGCCTTCGTGATCGCGCCGGCGAGGCTCGCCATAGCGCTGGCCTGCCTGGGGTCGAGCGTGCCGACGTGGACCTCGTCGAGCGCGTCCAACAGGTTCCCGATCATGGGCCGCAGGGTGGCTGGGACGAGCCGGTCGAGGCGGGCGCGGGTTGCGGTGTTCATCCCGCCCTTTCGGCGCGCCTCATCCCGCTCAGCGGCTCTGGCGGGGTCGTGCGCGTAGCACAGCGTCCCCGGCCCCATGACGGCCGCGCCGCAGGGGGTGCCGTCTTTGCGTGTCCCGGTGCAACGCTTCGCTTCGCTTCGGTGCGCTTCGGCCATGGTGCCCCCTCTCGCATCGCGGTCTTGCTGTTATGCTGTCGCGGGCACGGTAGCGAGCGGCACAGCAGGGGGCTCTTTATCTTGCTCCCCCCCCCCCGCGATGGGGGGGCGACTCGCCCCAGACGCGATCCATTGAGCGGCCTCCGCCATCCCCCTGGCCCCGCTCCGAAGGCTGATCCCGAACATGGCGTCTGCCTATGGCAAAAGCCTGTGCACTAGAAGCCCCGCAGCGAAAGAACCCAGTGCCCTGCTCCCATCAAAAATCTCCCCCACCTCGAAGGATATGAGGAAGAAGCACGCATAGAAGGGGAAGCGGTAGCATTCTTCGGCCCGAAGAAGCGACACAAACAAGCGCCGCGGGCCACTATATCTATTGCTCAGATACGTGACAGTAACCGTTCCGACCATGCCAAGCAGCGCCCCGGCCAGGATATCGGTCGGATAATGGAACCCCAGATACAATCTGGGCCAGAGGATGATGACAAGCACATAGAGAGTAGTGATGTATCCGAATCGTCGGGAGATGAAGAAGAGTCCACATACGAGGCCGGAGAAGAGTGCAGCATGATCGCTCGGGAAGGAGTTTGTCATCGGCACGCTCGCGAGCGCCTCGCTCCCGACGGCGGGCCAGGCGAAGGTATCGATCAGGGCGTAGCGAGGCCGTGAGCGGAACGGTAGGAGATGCACCAACACCCGCACCAGGATCAATGCCAGGCCCGATCCGAAAAACGCCGCGAGGATCGCCGCGCGCACGTTGTAGATTGTCTCGTGCCCGCCGGAGGTGAACCATACCCCCCAGAGGATCGCCATGATCACCCCGCCTTTGGCGAAGTGATTCGAGCTGAGCGCAATCATCAGCTGATCGAAGACGACGGAACGCCCGGAGAGCCAACTAAAAGTGCTAATCAGGGTCCGATCAAAAGAATTCACCGCGCTCCTCCATGCTGTGATGCTCCTGTCAGGGTGATGGTCCGCGCATCCACCGGGGTTAGCCCGTTGACACGGACAACATAACGCTAGGCGGGTAGATGAGGCAACGCTAGGCGGCTAGATGAGGCCTAGTCATAATTCGATCGAGGCGTGGCAAGGGCTCCTGGCCCATCGCCATTCTCCAGAAGGTCTTGGTCGACCGCGCCGAAACCGCGATGCCACGAATGGCGGCGGAATGCGGCAAAGTAAATTATGACCAGGCCTCGGCTAGATGTGGTTGGGTCTCAGCCCCGGCGGCTATTTCCGCCCAGGTGCCCGCAGCGGGTCCACCGGCCGCGACCACGTCGGCACGGTCGCGGCGGTCGCCGCCGCGACCCCTCCCGGCGCGTCCCGGTGCAACGCTTCGGTTCGCTTCGGTGCGCTTCGGCCACGATGCCCTCCCGCCACCACGATCACCAAAAACATATCGATCACCAACGCCGTAGTTTTATCGGCGCTTCCTCGCCGCTATCTCGGCGTTGCCGTTACGGGCGCTCACCCCGCACCGGCGCTCTCTACCCACCGTCCCGCACCAGCCCCAGGCTGCTATGCTGTCGCGAGCGCGGTGGCGAGCAGCACAGCGGCGCCTCCAGCAATGGGATCATCCATCCGCGATGGGCGTGCGACTTGCCCCAGCCGCGCCCATTCTGTCCCGCGCCGCACACTCGGCGCATATAGCCGTTTTTCCGTATCCCGATAGTATAAACCCTGACTAGTGATAAGCGCACCTTACCGCTAGCCAGCTGGCCGTCCCGGTGGCCCTCGCGCGCGCTGAACAGGGTTTTACGCGTCTTGCCGAAGCCCGGCGAAGCTCGCACGTGCGGCGGCCGGGGCACCTATACTTGGCTGCCGTCGTCCGTGATCCCAGACCATTGATCCAACGGGCACGGTCTTACGTAGTGCTTGGTACTGGTACCGGAGTACCGGTTGGTCTAGTACTCGCGTACTCGCAGTACCGCAGCCGCCCGAGGAGATGCCACCATGCAGACCCCCGCTAGCCGCGCCGCCCTGGCCGCCTTCCTTGTGCCGGGCGACCCGCTGCCCCCGCTCCCGCCGGCCCCGAGTTTCCCCGATGTGCCCCCGGGGCACCCCTACCGCGAGGCCATCGGCGTGCTGGCGGACGCGGGCGTCATCCGGGGCTACCCCGACGGGCGCTTCGGCCCCGACGACCCGACCCTGCGCGCGCAGATGGCCGCGCTGATCTGCCGGGCGATGGGCTGGGACCGCGAGGATCGCGCCACCCCGTTCCCCGACCGCGGCGACGTCGATCCCGCCCTCTGGCGCAACGTCGGCGCCCTGGCCGCCCGCAGCGTGGCCAAAGGCTACGCCGACGGCACCTACGCCCCGACCGCCGACGTCCTCTACGCGCAGACGATCAGCTTCATCGCCCGGGCGATGGTCGCCAAGGGCTACTGGGTCGCGCAACCGGACGACCCGGCGGTCTACCCCAACGTGCCGGCCAACTCGGGGCACCGAGAGGATCTGGCGACCTACGTCCACTACACCGGGCCGGTGCCGACCACGCGGCCCGGGGACCGCTGGGAGTCGTGGGACCAGCCCGCCACCCGCGGCTGGTTCGCCCAGGCGCTCTACCTGGCGCTCGTCTCGTGACCACCGCCGCGGCGCCCGGGGCAGGCCCGGGCGCCCGGCAGTGATAGAGTGCCCCGCAGCGTGCGCTGCGGGGCGGAACCATGAAGGAGGGGGACCATGAAGGAACACACGGACACGCGCCGCTCGGGCACGCTCGCGACGCCGGCCTCGCGCCGGTACTTCCTGCGGACGGCGGGGGTCGCCGGACTCGCGGTGGCGGGAGCCGGGCTGTTCGGCGCGCCCACTGCGGCGGCGGCCGACAACGCGGAGGCGGTGAAGGCGATCCTCACCGTGGCGCGCACGGCGGAGCAGCTGGCGATCACGTTCTACCGCACCGGCCTGGAACACGCCGACGAATTGGAGCTGCGCCGGGTCGACCGGATGAACCTGCGCGCGGCGGTGATCGAGGAGCAGCTGCACCAGCAGTTCTTCACCGCCGGCGGCGGCGCGTCGCTGGCGGACACCTTCAGCTTCCCCCAGGGGGCCGACACCTTCACCGACCTGGAGACGTTCATCAACACCCAGCAGCAGCTCGAGGGCGTCTTCGACTCGGCCTTCCTGGCGGCGGTCAAGGAGTTCTCCATCCTGGGGGAGCACCGCCTGGCGCAGATCGCGGCGCAGATCGCCTGCATCGAGTCGGAGCACCGCGCGCTGGGCCGCGAGATCCTGGGCCGCCGCCGCAACGAGGACTTCATGCCGGCCGACAACTGGGCCTACGCGCCGGTGCTGGTGAAGAAGGTGGCCGACGCGCCCCAGCTGGTGAAGGATGCGGGGTACCTGAGCCCGACCGACGAGAATAGCTACCGGTATCGGCCAGTCAATACCGACGACGACCGCATCCTGTACCGCACACCCTTCACCGTCGCCGGGGACTAAGCGACTGCGGCGGTGCCTCCCTGTGGCCCACAGGCCACAAGGGGCTGAACACACCACATTCCGGGGCGGGCCATCATGGCCCGCCCTCTTCAGTTCCCGCGCATCACCCCGCGGATGCCCTCTTCCGCTACTCAGCCCCCCCGACCCGGCGTCCGCGAACCAGTCCACGAACGCGGCGAGGCGCAAGACGATCAGCGCGGCATCATGCCGATCCCCCGCCCGATGCAATACCGCGACCGGCAGCTGCGCGGGCGCGGCGCTGGCCTCGGCTTGGGCCAGCGCGTCGAGTAACCAGACGGGCAGCGTTGCCCGGTCTTTGACTTCCAATGATAACCAGGGGTGCGCGATATCGGGCTGGTCGCCGCGACCACGCCCGCTCACCGGGACCCGCCTACCGCCCAGGAGCGTGGCGATCTTCCGTTCCGTCGCCTTCCAACGCTTGTCACCCATATCAGGCGTCACCGGCCGCCACGTCGCCCCAGGGGTCGGCGGGTCGGCCTCGGGTACAGGGTAGGCAGCGCGGGATCGCGCCCGCCGGGGCGTAGCACGTCGCGGCACGGGTGCGTGCCGTCCCAGGACGCGACGGGCGGGGGGGTGTCCACCGTGGAAGGGGGTGCGCTGGTCCGAACCGGCGGACCGCCAATCACGGGGGGGGGGTCGGGAGATTACACAAGGTCTATCCACAGTCTTGTTTTTGTCGGGCGGCGCTAGGGGGCTATCTGCGCCGGATAGGGTCGCCCCCACCGTGGCGAGGTCCGGCGTCGGTGTCGCGGCGTCAGCGGGGGGGGTGTCCACGCTGGACGGGGTGTTGCCGTGCATGGCGGCGAGGTCCAGCATGGTCGGTATCTCGGCGGCCTCTTGGAAGCTGTATGCGGTCTTCGGTGTGCCGATGGTGCGGCGGGTCTGCGTATGGACGTGCCCGCAATCGGCGCAGCTGAGGGTCGTTGTCTCCACCGTTTTCGTCTCTATCGCCTTCTTGGTTGTCGTGCTGTTGCACTTCGGGCAGCGGCTGCCGTTGCCGCCGACGCTCTTTTCCCCTGGAGCACGCTGCCAGGTGGCGGCGAGGCGCAGGTTTTCTAGCACGGTGGCCCCCGGCAAATGGACGGCAATTTCTTTGTACTCGTTGCCGGAACGGCCGAGCTTCGTGGTGGTCGCCTTCCGCAGCTGGCCACGTTTTGCGAACTGGCTAATGTTGGCGCTCACGGTCTGGCCTTTGAGGCCGACGTTTTCCGCAATGGTTTTGCAACTCACCGGCCGCGCCTCGGGGTCGGCGTCGGAGGTCATGCCTAGCCCGGCGGCGGCGGCGACTTCGAAGGCCAGTCCGTAGGCGACTACCCGTGCGACAGGTGTCATGCCGCTATTCGTAATGAGCCGGTGGACGGTCGCGCGGTAGTCTCGCTCGGCGGCGAGTTCGGCCCGTAGGCGGGCGTTCTCTTGCTGCAGGAGGACGAGCCGTGCGGCGCAATCGCCGGTCATGCCGTCCGGTGGGGGGGTGTCCACGCTGGATAGGGTCGGGCTGGTGGGGAGGTAGAAGCGGCGTTGCTGCATCGCCTTCGTGATCGTGGCGTGGCGGTAGTCGCCGCGCTCCCACTTCGGTCGGTAGAGTCCCGATTGCCGGAACAGGCCGTCGACGCGCCCTTCGTCGCCCGTGCGGAAGGCGAGCATATTGCAGAGCGCTTGGTCGGCCGCGCTGTCGTCGCCGTTGTAGGCGCTGGTGTCACCGGCCCACAGCGGGGCGAACTTCGGGCGGTAGGTGGTCAGCCAGTCGAGCACGGCGCGGTCGTCATCGGTCGTCACGAACGCGGGCGGGGGTGTGCTCGGGGTGAGGTCCGGTCGGCCGAACGCGGCGGTATAGATATGGGCGATGGCATCCTGGCAATCATTGATCTGCAAGGGGGCGTCAGCGAGGCGTGCGCCGGTCAGCGCAAACAGGCGCTTCCCGCTGTAGATTTCCAGCTCTAGCCCGTGGCGTTTGCAGCGTGCCCCCGGTTTCTCGCCGTAGGCAATCGCCTTGACGCCGGTCCCGGACACGCTTACCTCGGCGTAGGTGTCCCCCAGTTCGGTACTCAGCACGCTTGCCGCCAGTGTGGACAGTTCCCCCGTTGCGGCGTCCCGGCAATGGTCGAGGTCAATCCCGACGAAAGGCGGGGCGAGCATGAAGCCCAGCCCGTAACCGTGCCGCAGGCAGAAAGCGCGGGCCGTGGCGAAGTCGCCCCACGTGGCCGGGTCCGTGCTCGAGGCGTTGTATTTGATCTGCTCTTGCTCGTCTTCCGTGAGGTCAGGTCGCCAATGCGGGTTCTTGGGTACCTTCGTCCGTTTCCCGTCAACCAGCGGATAGGCGTAGCCCACCCAATGCGGGGTGCGAGTCAGGGCGTCGGGGAAGGCGCTGGCCTCGGGGGCCGGGAGGGCGTTCGTCGGTGTCGTGCTCATGCTGCTTGCCCTTTGGGCCGCAACTGCGTTAGAGTTACGGCAGAGGCCTCCGAACCGTTCAGCGAACGGGCCGGGAGCTGTTGGGGGTCCGTTGGGGGGTGCTGGCAGGCTATAACCCCAACGGACTTTTCTTTGTTCTTGGCAGGATAGCACGTCTTCCCCCTCGGTCCTTCACTGTACCCCCCTACGCAACCAATACCGGGTGCCGCGCCGACTTCCGCGCGTCCAACCGTTCCCGCAACAATGTGATGTCAGCTTCGCTATAGAGGCGCACGCCCGACGCTAACCGGCGGGGGAATGGGAGCACATGCTGTTGCTCCAACTGGCGTAACCGGGCAGGCGATAATCCCACCTTCGCCGCGACCGCGCCAATGCTGTACAGCCGCTCGGTTCCGTCCATGCGTCACCCCCTTTAAAGCAAAAAGGCCCCACTTCGCGGCGTTGCAGCCGAAGCGGGGCTCAAAGGCCCGGTGTATTCACTTAATGCCGCCTGTACCGTCATAACGCCAGCTCCGCGTCGTTCTCACGTTCGCGGGCACTGGCGCAGCGAGGTACGCGCGGGCCACTGAGTAAAATCCTAGCAGTGAACGTTCCCCCTTGTCAAGCTACATATAGTCGTAGAGGGCCTGTATTGGCCGGAGCGCGATCTGTGGCCCGTAAGGGTAGATTCCCGCGTGCCTGCCACGGGCGCGTTCAGGGTAGTAAGGATTACACCAGGTGCAACGTGTTTACCGGGATGCGAGAATAGCGAAAGTGACGGGCGGCTTCCTGCTCAAGCCCTCGCTCCCGCCGATCGCCAAGACGCGGGTGCAGGCGCTCTGGCCTGCGAGAGTTGTAACCATAAGGGAGGGAGCGTGTTTAGGAATATCTTCAAGCGATCGGCAAAGCTACTGGGAAAACATTTCCTGCCCTGAGACGCTTCCGAACTTTTCAACGAAGTTATCGAAGCTGTGAATACCGCCCGAATATTTGGGGGGCGGCTCGACGAAGTCACGATACTTGAACTCCATTCCGAACGTCCCCAGCGCAATGTGCCTCCTACGCAATACGCGACGATCATCTATGGCGGCACTGATACCCTATTCTTCTTGTCTGACTCCACCGTCGCCAAACATGGCGACGGCATCCTTCTAAACTTACACGATCCCCAAATCCTGGGATTACAGAACGGCCGCGACATCGAAACGGCGATGCGGGCGAACCGGCTCTGGGTCGACTTCAAGCGAGAAGGAGATGTTCAGGAAGATAGCTGGCTTCAGAACGTTCTTACCCTGACGGAAGATGACCCTTGTAGCAAAGTAGGGGTTGGGCTCTGCACCCTTCTCAAAGTCCGCGACCCAAAGGGAATCCTCTTTCGCCTACTTGTCTTCCCGAACATTGACTGGGATATCGAGCCGCGAATCATTCAGATCGATTGCCGCGACTTGGCACGTGGCCCCCAGTTCATCCGCATCGATCCAGCACAGCACGCCATATACGAAAAGCTGCTGTGAGCGCCAAACGTTGTGGATAAGTCTGTCGAAAAGGGTGTGAGCGGCAGAGGTGGGGCGTCTGCTATTCTGCGCGCTCACAGGCGGCACCAGGGCGGTACCGGCACAGCGGGGAGGGCGGTACCAGTGACGGAACCGGGCGGTACCGTGTGGCTCTCGGTCCCTCAGGCAGCGCGGCACCTTGGGATCAGCGAACGGGCAGTCAGGAAGCGGATTGCTGCGCAGACAATCCCCGCGCAGCGTGACGGGTCCGGCCCTTGGCGGGTGAGGGTTGGCACCACGGGCGCGGCGGTACCAGAACCGCCCAAATCCGGCACCACGGAACCGGACACGGCACCGGTCCCCAGCGCGCTCGCCACTGTGAGTGACGATTGGCGAGCGGTCTTGGCGGCGAAAGATCAGGTGATCGCAGCACAGGCGGAAACGATCAGCGCGCAGGCGCAGACGATAGCGGCACTACTCGTCACACGGGTCGGGGCAATGGAGCAGGAGCACGTGCAGGAAGGGCCAGGGACGCCGGAACCCTCCCCGATGGCACGGCACGACGCCCCCGGTGTGTGGGGGCGTGTGCGGCGCTGGTGGCGAGGCTAGGGCGGTAAAGCCTTTCAGCGTCAGGCACGCCCCCGCGCGCGGCGGTAGGCCCCTACATTCGCCCGTGCGCCTTTGAACCCCGCGCGCAAGGTGGTGAGGATCGTCAGGGGTGGATCGGCCGCGCACCGGCCGACGTGGGGTGCTACGCGGGCCAGGGCGGCACGAATGGCGGCATGATCGTCGGGATGCTCCATGAGTAGCTCCATGACCGGGTCAATGGCCTCATCCCAGGGGGTCCGTGGTTGGGCGTCGAACCAGGCGCAGAGTTCTGCGCGGGTGCCGTTGACAGGCATAGCGACCGCGACTAATCGGGCGAACTCCCGTGCATCGGCAGCAGGCTCGCCCGGGTCGGCTAAGAACCACGGGTGGAATTGGCGGCATGCTTCGGTGAAGTGGTCCCGTTCCAACCGTCCAACGCGGGTGCTGACGCTCATACAGTCCGTGCTCCTTCCCGCTGGTCTTCCAGCGCTTGCACTCGTTCTTCCAGCACGCCCACACCATACGCCTTCGTGATCGCGCCGGCGAGGCTCGCCATAGCGCTGGCCTGCCTGGGGTCGAGCGTGCCGACGTGGACCTCGTCGAGCGCGTCCAACAGGTTCCCGATCATGGGCCGCAGGGTGGCTGGGACGAGCCGGTCGAGGCGGGCGCGGGTTGCGGTGTTCATCCCGCCCTTTCGGCGCGCCTCATCCCGCTCAGCGGCTCTGGCGGGGTCGTGCGCGTAGCACAGCGTCCCCGGCCCCATGACGGCCGCGCCGCAGGGGGTGCCGTCTTTGCGTGTCCCGGTGCAACGCTTCGCTTCGCTTCGGTGCGCTTCGGCCATGGTGCCCCCTCTCGCATCGCGGTCTTGCTGTTATGCTGTCGCGGGCACGGTAGCGAGCGGCACAGCAGGGGGCTCTTTATCTTGCTCCCCCCCCCCCGCGATGGGGGGGCGACTCGCCCCAGACGCGATCCATTGAGCGGCCTCCGCCATCCCCCTGGCCCCGCTCCGAAGGCTGATCCCGAACATGGCGTCTGCCTATGGCAAAAGCCTGTGCACTAGAAGCCCCGCAGCGAAAGAACCCAGTGCCCTGCTCCCATCAAAAATCTCCCCCACCTCGAAGGATATGAGGAAGAAGCACGCATAGAAGGGGAAGCGGTAGCATTCTTCGGCCCGAAGAAGCGACACAAACAAGCGCCGCGGGCCACTATATCTATTGCTCAGATACGTGACAGTAACCGTTCCGACCATGCCAAGCAGCGCCCCGGCCAGGATATCGGTCGGATAATGGAACCCCAGATACAATCTGGGCCAGAGGATGATGACAAGCACATAGAGAGTAGTGATGTATCCGAATCGTCGGGAGATGAAGAAGAGTCCACATACGAGGCCGGAGAAGAGTGCAGCATGATCGCTCGGGAAGGAGTTTGTCATCGGCACGCTCGCGAGCGCCTCGCTCCCGACGGCGGGCCAGGCGAAGGTATCGATCAGGGCGTAGCGAGGCCGTGAGCGGAACGGTAGGAGATGCACCAACACCCGCACCAGGATCAATGCCAGGCCCGATCCGAAAAACGCCGCGAGGATCGCCGCGCGCACGTTGTAGATTGTCTCGTGCCCGCCGGAGGTGAACCATACCCCCCAGAGGATCGCCATGATCACCCCGCCTTTGGCGAAGTGATTCGAGCTGAGCGCAATCATCAGCTGATCGAAGACGACGGAACGCCCGGAGAGCCAACTAAAAGTGCTAATCAGGGTCCGATCAAAAGAATTCACCGCGCTCCTCCATGCTGTGATGCTCCTGTCAGGGTGATGGTCCGCGCATCCACCGGGGTTAGCCCGTTGACACGGACAACATAACGCTAGGCGGGTAGATGAGGCAACGCTAGGCGGCTAGATGAGGCCTAGTCATAATTCGATCGAGGCGTGGCAAGGGCTCCTGGCCCATCGCCATTCTCCAGAAGGTCTTGGTCGACCGCGCCGAAACCGCGATGCCACGAATGGCGGCGGAATGCGGCAAAGTAAATTATGACCAGGCCTCGGCTAGATGTGGTTGGGTCTCAGCCCCGGCGGCTATTTCCGCCCAGGTGCCCGCAGCGGGTCCACCGGCCGCGACCACGTCGGCACGGTCGCGGCGGTCGCCGCCGCGACCCCTCCCGGCGCGTCCCGGTGCAACGCTTCGGTTCGCTTCGGTGCGCTTCGGCCACGATGCCCTCCCGCCACCACGATCACCAAAAACATATCGATCACCAACGCCGTAGTTTTATCGGCGCTTCCTCGCCGCTATCTCGGCGTTGCCGTTACGGGCGCTCACCCCGCACCGGCGCTCTCTACCCACCGTCCCGCACCAGCCCCAGGCTGCTATGCTGTCGCGAGCGCGGTGGCGAGCAGCACAGCGGCGCCTCCAGCAATGGGATCATCCATCCGCGATGGGCGTGCGACTTGCCCCAGCCGCGCCCATTCTGTCCCGCGCCGCACACTCGGCGCATATAGCCGTTTTTCCGTATCCCGATAGTATAAACCCTGACTAGTGATAAGCGCACCTTACCGCTAGCCAGCTGGCCGTCCCGGTGGCCCTCGCGCGCGCTGAACAGGGTTTTACGCGTCTTGCCGAAGCCCGGCGAAGCTCGCACGTGCGGCGGCCGGGGCACCTATACTTGGCTGCCGTCGTCCGTGATCCCAGACCATTGATCCAACGGGCACGGTCTTACGTAGTGCTTGGTACTGGTACCGGAGTACCGGTTGGTCTAGTACTCGCGTACTCGCAGTACCGCAGCCGCCCGAGGAGATGCCACCATGCAGACCCCCGCTAGCCGCGCCGCCCTGGCCGCCTTCCTTGTGCCGGGCGACCCGCTGCCCCCGCTCCCGCCGGCCCCGAGTTTCCCCGATGTGCCCCCGGGGCACCCCTACCGCGAGGCCATCGGCGTGCTGGCGGACGCGGGCGTCATCCGGGGCTACCCCGACGGGCGCTTCGGCCCCGACGACCCGACCCTGCGCGCGCAGATGGCCGCGCTGATCTGCCGGGCGATGGGCTGGGACCGCGAGGATCGCGCCACCCCGTTCCCCGACCGCGGCG
>MWVV01000364.1_pt1 | contig 16672 bp, 12 predicted proteins | sample 1047281 | NCBI WGS metagenome assembly MWVV01 (sample SAMN06349986, study PRJNA376086) | soil metagenome | isolation source: PT-2 sample Antarctic (ecotone) soil | place: Antarctica | collected 2015-01-13 | reverse complement strand
CGTGTGCCCGCTATCGTCCGCGAACTTCTTGATGAGATACTCGTAAGCCACGCCCAACTCATCTTCGGGGACGTTCGCCACCGAGAGCGTCAAGGTCGAAAAGTGCTCGATGATGTCGCGCAAAGTCGCGTCAGACAGGCGATCCTTGTTCGTCCACTGCGCGTCGCCGAAGATGCCGTAGAGCAGCTTGGGATTGGCCTTCTCAACGGCGCGCATAGCGTTCTGCAACGCCTGCCCGACATTGGTTGACTTCGAGCGCACGTCGCGCCAGTGCCCCCCGTCAGGAATCTGGAAGCGATGCTGATCCGCAAACTTTGCATAATCCGCATCGCCTCCCGATTCGGCAAGCGCCTGCTCAAACTCTTCGTCGTAAACGTCGCTCACGCGCTTGAAAAACAGGAGCGGAAAGATGAACTGCTTATAATCGCCAGCATCAATCACCCCGCGCAGCAATGTGGCGGCACCCCACAAATAACTTTCCAGTTGCGCTTGAGTGATTCGCGACCGGCCCGTTGTTTCGGCGGGGGCAACGAATAGTGACCTCTCCGTCGCCCCCTCTTTACGTGTTCTCATTGTCAGAGTCCTGCAAAGTAAAGGCGACGGAGCGACCGCGGGTCGCCTAGGGCGAAATAATTCTTCTGCCAGTCAGCAGCTTTGGGTTCAAGGTATTTAGGCAGCCATTCCTCTCCGTTATCACGCGCGATTTTGACCGCCTCCCTGAAGGCGAAATGCGTGTAGAGGCGCATGAACTCTCCGAGGTAAATGTCGGCAACCCTCTGATGGTTTCGTATGACGAGCATGTTCTCGTCGTTCTTGTCAGTGCTCGCCCCACTCCAATTGGCCGAACCTGTGACCACCGTCGGCTCGTCGCTCAACGGGTCAACGAGCATGTACTTTGTGTGAATCCATTTGACGTGCGCGTTGGGCGTCGGCTTCGGCAATTCCTTCAGCCAGCGGTCGAACGCATTGAGAGGCAGGCTGTTTCCGAGAGCGACGATTGCGTTAGGCAAACGGCGGATGCGCCGGATGTCTATCTTCCCCTGCGCTAGCCCCACGCCGTTGCCCTCCTTCTCCATCAGGGCGAACCTGAGAACCCCATCGTTCTGCTCATACACCTGCTGGAAATTCTTGTGCATCCCGAAGGCGAAGGTCATGAAAAGCCCCCGCTTCGCGCCGCCGGCGATTTCCCCGTACCAGTCAAGCGCGCCGAGTCCGCGATGCGGGGAGAAGACAGGCGTCGTCTCCTCGCTCCACGGGTTCGGGGGCACCGGATTCTGTTCCTCGATCCAGTCCTTACCCTCGGCGGTGGTGGGATCGCCCTTTAGCTGTTGCCAGTAATTGAGGTAAGCCGCCGCAACGTCCTTGTCCTCCACGATGTGACCGCAGTTCGAGTGGCCGAAGATGCCGTTCTCGGTCAGATTCGTCGAGCCAGTCCAGACGGCGACGGGCTTATCATTTTTCGTGAGCACGAAGAACTTATTGTGCATCAATGTTCCCTTAGCGAGAGGCAGGCTGTTTCCGAGAGCGACGATTGCGTTAGGCAAACGGCGGATGCGCCGGATGTCTATCTTCCCCTGCGCTAGCCCCACGCCGTTGCCCTCCTTCTCCATCAGGGCGAACCTGAGAACCCCATCGTTCTGCTCATACACCTGCTGGAAATTCTTGTGCATCCCGAAGGCGAAGGTCATGAAAAGCCCCCGCTTCGCGCCGCCGGCGATTTCCCCGTACCAGTCAAGCGCGCCGAGTCCGCGATGCGGGGAGAAGACAGGCGTCGTCTCCTCGCTCCACGGGTTCGGGGGCACCGGATTCTGTTCCTCGATCCAGTCCTTACCCTCGGCGGTGGTGGGATCGCCCTTTAGCTGTTGCCAGTAATTGAGGTAAGCCGCCGCAACGTCCTTGTCCTCCACGATGTGACCGCAGTTCGAGTGGCCGAAGATGCCGTTCTCGGTCAGATTCGTCGAGCCAGTCCAGACGGCGACGGGCTTATCATTTTTCGTGAGCACGAAGAACTTATTGTGCATCAATGTTCCCTTAGCGCGTTCGATGGTGAGTCCCTTGATTTTCGCATCGGTTATGGCATCGATATTTTTCTGGCGCGGCTTCTGTTCGCCCGGGATGGCATCGAAGATAATGCGCACGCGGGCGCCCGTGCCGGCAACTTCTTTGAGGGCTTCCAGAACCGCTCCCCACTGGAACTCATACACCGCCCCGTAGATGCCGTAACTATCGCCTTGCGCGCGGCTAATAAATGCCAGGAGAGCTTCAAGCAAACCGCGTGAGAGCCACACGTAGGCTCGGGGGCCGACCTCGCTCGGATAGCGGTTCTTGAACTTCCGGGCATATTCCTGCGATGCAGCGGCGCCGCTGTTGAAAAACACAGAATGCCGTTGCCCGAACTCCGGCTCCGTCTGGACACGCACGCCTACTGCATCCCCATCCGTCAGGCTCTTCGGCGTGCCGTACAGGGGGACGACCGTGTAGGTGTAGTCGTACCCGGGCTTGGCGCTGTAATCAGCCCAGAGGAAAGTCTGCACAGGATGCTCTCGCGTTGAAACCTGTTCTCCGAGATCGGGAAAAGGAAGCGTCGCCTCGAAAGTTTTCATCCCGCGCATCCAAATTCGCTCGTCCTCGGTGTGATCCTCGCGCTGGATAGCAAATCCGAGACATCCTTTGCGCTTTGCGTCGCTGAGGTTGAGGCCTAATAAAACAACATGGGTGCCGGAGATGGCGTTAACTGTCAGCCCCGCACTGGTTTGCTTTTTACGCATAGCTGTTTTCTCCTATGTTTAGGTCAGGCCGGCAAAAGCAGGCATTTTGCCGGTGAGGTTATTATGAGGGTCTCGATGTTCCCTCGCGCACTGAGCGATAGACTTCGGCAGTTCGAATGGCTTCCAGTTTTCACGTTAATCGCAGCGTCGGAAGCACACGTATGCCCGGCACCTTAGCTCATTTCAGCCGTAGTCAGACAGTTCTAGGGGCTAGGTTAAACTCCAGCACTTACTGGTTTAGTAAAGGCCGGAAGCTTTCAAGAGTCCTCGCAGCCGCTCTTCTGCGTCGTATGCCTCTTTCAGCGAGCTATTCAGGTTTGCCAGCGCGTCTTCCACGGAAAATATCTCGGCCTCGGCTACGGGCTCGACGTACCGTGGGATGTTAAGGTTCCATTCATTTTCAGCTATCTCGTCCAGCGTCGCGAGTCGTGCCAGACCCTCGACGCTCTCGTAATTCCGGTACAGAGCGTAAATCTGCCCGGCGCGCTCCGGCTCCAAAGTGTTTTGGTTGCGCCCGCGCTTGAAGAGCCGCGCGGCGTCAATAAAGAGCACCTTCCGTTTGCGCTCTGCCGCTTTCCCGGCCCGCAGGACGAGAAGGCACGCGGCCAGTCCCGTGCCGTAAAAGAGATTCGGCCCAAGGCCGATCACCGCTTCGAGCGCATCCATCTCCAAAATATGCCGTCGAATCTTTCCCTCCACGCCCATACGGAAAAGCGCGCCGTGCGGCAGTACGACGGCCATGCGCCCTGTTCGCGCAGCCATTGACTTAATCATATGTTCGACCCACGCGAAATCACCGCTCTTGCGCGGCGGCACGCCCGCGAAGTTGCGCCCGTACGGGTCATTCACCCAAACATCTTCTCCCCATCTCTCAAGTGAGAAAGGCGGATTTGCAATCACACAATCGAATGTCGAAAGATGATCCCCCTCGAAGAAAGCAGGTTGGCGCAGTGTGTCGCCGCGCTCAATGCGAAAGTCTTCAACGCCATGCAGGAACAGGTTGATGCGGGCGATGCCGGAGGTTGTCAGGTTCTTCTCTTGCCCGTAGAGTTTTCCCCACAGGCTCTTGATGTCGCCGCCCGACTTTTGTACGTGATGCACGGCTTCCAGGAGCATGCCGCCCGTACCACACGCCGGGTCATAAATTGTCTCTCCCTCTTTCGGGTTGAGCATGTCAATCATCAGCCGGACAACGCTGCGCGGCGTGTAGAACTCGCCGGCTTTCTTGTTCGTCTGATCTGCGAATTTCTTGATCAGGTACTCGTATGCCTGGCCGAGCACGTCCGAAGCGATGTTGTTGTTTGAGAGCGGCAGCCGCGAGAAGTGATCAATCAAGTCGCGCAGTAACTCATCCGAGAGGCGTTCCTTATTCGACCACCCCGCATCACCGAAAATGCTGTAGAGGGTGCGAGGGTTAGCTTTCTCGATCTCACGAAGCGCGCGTTGCAGCGCCGCGCCGACGTTATTTGTTTTGGCGCGCACGTCCCGCCAGTGGCAACTTTCCGGTATCTGGAAACGATGGTTCTCCGGGAAGAGCGCGTAATCCCGATCCCCCTCTGACTCTTCCAGCGCGGCTGTCACCTCCTCATCAAACACATCGCTGATGCGTTTGAAGAACAACATCGGAAAGATGTAGCTCTTAAAGTCAGCCGCGTCCACGGGGCCGCGCAGGATATTTGCGGACTCCCAGAGATGGCTCTCTAAAGTTGAGAGACTTATCTGCTTCTCAGCTTGCATGAATTACGGTTATATCAGTTCTTGTGAGACTAAAGTAGGTTAAGCAAGTGTCTTCGCGCCTAGATTTGCCTCAAGATAAATGACTGAATCAATTTGTTTGAGGTTTAGCCACAACGCGGTTTGGCGCGGCTTCAACTTAATTGTTTCTTACGCAACTGGCGGCTCAATAATTTGACAACAATACCGATAGGTTTCCTAACACGTCAAGTATGCTACACATCTGGTTCCGCGCATTTTGACCTTCTTAACCGTATAGATGAGGTCGCTGCCTCCAACATTCGCATACTCGATTCTGACTCGAAGCCCAGGTACAAGTGGATAAGCAAATACATGGGGGAATCTCATGATCGCCTGCTCAGAATCCAGCACGTCTACTGGTAGGTCTTTGGCCTTCTCAAATAGCTGTCTGATCTGCTCCACCGTCGCAGTCTGCTGCGCTGGCCTCAGCTTCAGGATTTTAGAATAGGCATACGCCAATTCCAGCCATTGCTGTCTCTCTTGATAAGAACTGACTTTCCCTCGATGCTCGTCAACGAGAACAATGAACTGACTCATCATGTCCATCACGGAATCTTCCGGCGAGATCGAATTCAATAATTTAGCAGCAAGTGATTGCGGCTCCTTGGTCCGCTTATTGCTGTCAACGACAACGCGACCCGTACGGCTGCTCACCGCTTTTACATCTACTCCCAAGGCGATAGCTATTGCGTCAACTCTAGTTCGAGGCGGCAGCCGGTGACCTTTTTCCCACCTTGACCATGTATCAACAGTTACCGCCTGCTCCTGTGGCATTCTTGCCACCGCCTCCGCTTGATTCATCTTCTTCACGTTCTTCCTGTAATTCTTAAGCCACCTACCAAAACTCTTAGCTCTCTTATTTTCTTTCGCCATGTAAAGTTCCTCTCAAAACCAACGAGCAATGATTATCATAATGCACAAAAAACGTCGAGAAAAACGTCGAATCTGGCGGAGAAAGCAATAGACTTTTCAAGCATTTACCGTCAAACTCTTTTTCGTGGTTCGGCATGGATTAGCCAGTCGAACCGAGCGTTAGCCCTCCTTTTTCTCACCTAACAATTTTGACTGAAATTACCTTCAAGGTAGAAAGGGTCACTCAGATGGCACACGTGCGAAAAGCAAAAGAGCCTGCTACGTTAACCGGGGCATGGTTCGCTACTATTCCCTATGAGCGGCCTTTCAAAGTCGAGTGGATTAGTATCAAAAAAATCGCAGTCGGCCCGCGAATGAGAGGGCTGTCAGTTCCTCATATTGAGGAACTGAAAATTAGCATTAAGCTAATTGGCCTAATCAACCCACTAATCATTACGGAGAATTTTCGATTAGTTGCAGGTCGGCATCGCCTCGCCGCGTGTGACCAATTGGGGTGGGAGAAAGTGCCGGTCATAATTATTGCTGACAACAAGCTGCTCAATGACCAAGAAGAGATTGATGAAAACTTGTTTTGTTGTCACCTCACAGTCTTGGAGCGTGGCGAGCATTTGAAACGCGGAAAAGAGATTTTCAAGCAATTAGCTGAAGAGGCTCGAACTCAGTCCGACCAGAAACGAAATTATTTCGCCGATGCTACATCGTATGCGGAGTTTGCGGCTCAACAGAGCGCTACTACACGACGTTCAATCCAGCAGGAGATACGAATTGCCACCTTAATCTGCCACGAGGCGAAAACTTTAATCCGCGATCAGCCCTTCTCGGATAGAAAAGTCGACCTACTTAAATTCTGCCGCATGGGCCACGTGGATCAGATAAAGGTCGCGAAGGTGATCAACGCGGGCATTGAAACACTTGAAGCGGCTCTCGCGCTGCTTGCCTCAACTGGCGAGCCCAGCAGCGGATATAAATGCATTAAAAGCCCTCACGCTAAAGATTTAGAAAAACTGTTGCAATTTGCCTCTCAAGGCTTATCTCTCGAAGATTTCCCGGACGCGGTAGAAGTTGATTTTATTTTTCAGAGTTACGCTGATTTCACGCAGCACATCGTTCGCGCCCTTCAGTCCATTCTTAATCGATTTGGCCACAATTGCGGAACAAAACAGGCCAGGCAACGACCAGCCAAGGACAGGATAGAAGCCGCTCCTCCGTTAATCCAACTTATAGCCTCCACCGAAGCACCTAAATAGTCTGGTTCGATTCTGTGTCACAATCTCGTATCTCGACACCCTTCTTCTAACCCGCCTAAATAATAGCCATGCGACCACCAATCAAAACGACCAATGCCCGCCGCGTAACTTTTGACATGCGCTACCAGCCAACCGGCTTTCTTCGTCCTCATCATTCAATCTGCTGCTGCGCCCTTACTTACCCACAAACACCTGGGCTAATGTCCGCTGCCCTGTCGCACATTGGACTTAAAATACTCCTTACAATGTCTGCCAATTATCCAAACTTCATTCACTTTCTCACGTACAATTTATTCCGACCCGCCCCTGCAATCAATACATACATCTGGCTATCCAGACTCGCGTAATCGAGTAGTGTTGTTGTTATCAAAAATTAGCCCTACCAAGGCAGCACCGATATGGAAAACGATCTGAATCAGTCTCCCAAGAAAAAGCGGTGGAAAGGGGGCCGTCCACGCAAGGCCACCCGTGAACGCCGCTCGGCGCAGCAAAACACTCGACTTTCGTTTGAGCAAAGAGAAGGCTTTATACAAAAAGCAAACTCTCTCGGACTCAAACCGGGTGACCTCGCTCGCCGTCTGCTACTTGGCTTCAAGATGCCGCAGCCCATCCCTAAACTAAACCAACAAGCGTGGCAGGAACTGGTACCGCTAGTGAATGACCTGCGCTCGCTCATTCACCTCATAAAGTCCGGGCAACAAACCGGCATCGACCAGAGCCTGATAGAAAACCTTCTTGAGTCTATAAGACAACTTCGACGAGAACTGAGGGGTGAAAATTGATAATCACAATAAGCCATGGCGCGAGTTTCGCCCAGTCCCACAGGTATGCGCTGGAACAGAAAAAGGGGAAGAACCGTGACGCAGAGAAAGATCCTGAGGGCCGCACTGATCATTTAAGTCGGGACTGTACTCAGCCTGAGAATAATGCATCCGGCAAAGACCCGCCGCAAGACAGAATAAAAGGGCAGCACATGCCGCTCCTCCCCCGAGGGAAGATCATCGGTGGTAATGCCACCGGCACTAACCGCAAGGAGTTGGCGCGCGAATTCAACGGGCAGCGGCTCTTACGCACCGATGTCAAAAAGCCCGTCCTCCAGATCAGCGGCAGCACCCCTCGGGGCGAGATGCCTACCGATGAGCGCAAGCGTGAGATCGCCGAGTCTCTGCTGAAGAAACTAGGTAAGGAGTTAAGCCGCAAGACTGGCAGGAAAGTAAATTTTGAGAAGACAACTTACGCCATAATATCCCATGCCGATACAGAGCATGATCACTTCCATATAATCGTCTCGCGTATCTGCTCCGACGGCACTCTTATTCCTGATGCCTTCGAGCGATATCTGGGGCAAAAGGTCGCACGGAAGATCGAAAAAGAATTCCACCTCAAACAGCTTCAGTCCAGCAACGAAGTCAGGAAGAAGGGATTATCGAGAGTCGAACTTCACCGATACCTGCAAGAAAAAGAACACTATGAAGAGCAACTTGCTGCGGGACATGCGACGAAAGCAGATGAGCCTCTCCTTCCGGTCAAGCTGCGGATACAGCAAGCAATTGACCTGGCGGCAACAGAAAATCCGACACTAACCCGATTTTTCCAATGCCTGCAAAAGTGCGGTTGCGATCCGATTCCACGAGTTGATGAAAATGGCGATCTGATCGGCATGAGCTACCGGATGGGTGAGGCGGTACGAAGAGGCTATAACCTGGGCGCTAATTATACGGCTCCGGGTTTAATTGAAAGAGGAGTTAGCTATGAGCAAACTAGAGATAGTGCAGCAGTCCGTCGAACAATCGAACAGGAAGATGCTCGACGACTTAATGCGGGTGGAGCAGGCAGAAATGTTGACGACGCTCGGCAGCCAGCTCGGGGCTTACCTGGAGGAGAAGCTGAAGGCACAATTAATCGAGGCTCAGACCCAGAGCGAGGCGAAGATTCACGAGAAACTCGACCATATCGAGAAGAATTTGATTCTGCAACAGCCCAGCGTGAGGGATTTTACCAAGCAGATCTACCCTCACATCGAAGCGACAATCAAGCGTTGCGAGACGACGGAAGAGCGGCAGACCAAGCTCGAAGAGTTGCTTCGCCAGACGGATTCAATATTCGCGGACTTCGTAGCCGCAACCGAAGAAACGCTCGCCAAACAGCAGAAGGAGAACAACGATCTGTTTCTTCTAACGCAGACCAAAATCATCAAAGAATACCAAGGCTATCAACAGCTAATTCATTCGGACTTGGAGAAGCTGCGGCAGACGGAGAAGTCCTGCCAGGAGATGGTCGCGGAGTGTCGGAAGATGTCGGAGCAGTTCAACCGTCCTTACGAGGCAGCGAGCAAAACGCTGCAAGAGCTAACCGAGACGGCCAAGGCACAGCTTCAGGAAACCAAGGAACTGGCGATGAAGACGGTGGAAGAGTCGAGAACAAAATTCCTGAAAACCTTCCGGCGGTTGGACACAGCGCTCACCGCTCATCCGCTCCTGCTTTTCGGGGGCATACTCTTAGTGACAATCGTACTGAGCCTCTTGATGAATCTCGCGGTCAACCGCTGGATGACAGAAAAGATGTTGTCCAACTCCATCGAGGTGTCAGCAAAGACCACAGAGGAGAGTCTCCAACCTCTCCTCGAAACGATTCAGGAGCAGACAAAATCTCTCAACCAGACTTACCAGCAAAGCGAAAACTGGGAGTTCTACCTTTCGACGCTTCCTTACGATCAAGCACAGAAGCTGCGCTGGAAAGTCCAGCAGCAGGTGATCGAGCAGAAGCAGAAAATAGCCAGTCAAAACCTCAGGGAGCATCAGTAAACCGGGATGAGAGTGAAGCTCTCGATTCTCTGCAACGGTTGACTGGAGTACGAGCGGTGGCAGAGCGGTCGTCCACCGATGAGCTGGCGCAGATCACAAAAGTTGCTCCTCATTCCGGTAAGACAAAAACCATCGATTCTCAGCAGGACATAGACCCGCTCAAGCCCCCTTCGAATCTGGAGGATCGCTCAAAGACCGATTCCCCTGCTCAAACCAGGCCGGATACCCCTGCCTCACAACAACGATCCAGTTCCGGCAGGCAGCGGTAAGCTTGACTAAAACCATCCTTCGGTCGCCGGTATCGTCCCCGCCTCCTTGCCCCGCCAAGTCAAAAGGTTAATGGAAGGAAGAACTGGGTCAGTATTTTCAATAATCATGTAAGGAGATAGAAGATGAGTAGTCTTAATCCATACGGCACTTTTGCGGGTGTCTTCGTCCCTCACTTCGTGTTGTCCTCCCGTCGAGTCTCACCCGCGGCGAAGATTCTTTACGCGCTTCTAGCTTCAGGGGCCGACATCTGCGGGGAGTCGCTTCTGAATCCGGTTCTTCTGGCTGCCAAGATGGGGGTGGAAGAAAGGGTCGTACTCAAGCTCGTTGATGAACTCGTCAGCGCACGGCTTATCAAAGCACGTCAGGACCCGGCATGCGCTGAGTTACTTGGTTGCCATTTTCTGCCCAACGCCTGGCAGAAAGATACTCAGCCGCTCGCCGACAGAAAGGGTGAGGCAATGCCCAAGACAGTTCCTCGCTTGGTAAAGTCGCCCGCCTCCACGACAGGAAAAAGCGATTTCGCAGATGTCTCAAGCTTTTCTGCTTGCGCACTACAACCTGAGAAGCAGGACATTGACGACGTGCATAGTAAGAAGAACACAGCTTCTTGCTATTCGAAGGAAGTGTGTATCGAGTATGCCAAAGCGCGTCAGCAGGCGAAGGGGAACATAGATAATCCCTATGCTTTGGGGACAGCGATGGCGAAAACGACTGAATACGATGAAGAGATAAAGTTGTGGCTCCAGAGCCACAACCCCAATGAGATCGTAGCCTGAGTAGTCAGCAGTTGTTTCCTCGCATAATCGCCCTTAACCCATCGAACCACAATGAAATCCAGAGTACGAGAGAAATGCTTTATTAGTGGCAGCCAATGAAACCACGATCCAGACAATTGAATCTACCTATTCTTAGCGATGGAGATTTCCGTTCGTACGGCGACCTTATGTGTTCAATTAATGAACGTGTGAATGTTGCCGCCGGAGTTCCGTCATACCGGATAGCGGTTCTTGGAGGCGCTGCGCTTCGGGGCTACTTGCTTCCGAAGCGCAGCGCTTTTTTTATGAGGTAATCAACCACGCAGTTAGAGTTGCCGGACAAGCAGCCCGGACTGAGGAGGAAAGGGGATGAGTGAACCAATCACAATCGAATCTCTCATTAACCAACATATCAAGCATCAACTTGACGAGAAGTTGCCAGGAGTAGTGTCCGAACAGTTGAAGCAGGTCGCGCCGCCGCCGATCTGGATGACGGAGAAGCAACTGGCCGAGTACTGGCAGCTAAGGACGCCAGACGGGGAGGTCACCATACACTCAATCCGCAAGTGGACGGCGCGAGCGGAGAGTGAGCATCCCCTGCCCTGCGCGTCAATGGGGGAGATGCGCCGCTACCACCGCGAAGAGGTGGATCGGTGGGCCAGAGAAGAAGCCGCGCGGCAAAGAAAGAAAAGACACCACGAGATGCAGATCGTAGAGAAGCGCGCAAGCTGAATCTTTCCCGTCCAAATACCATGTGATATGCTTCGTCCTGCTTTGACGGCTGCCATCACAGGAGAAAGAAAACATGGCAGTCTACAAACGCTTCAACGGTAAGCGAATCAAACCCAACGATCCGAACTGGGAACGCGGCACATGGGTGGTCGAGTTCTCGCTTCGCGGTCATTACGTCAAGGAGGTTGTACCAGAGGCCCGCACGAAGAAACAGGCCGAGCAGGTCGAGGTGCAGATCCAGCAGGCGATCTTTGACAGGAAATACAACCGCGCATCCGCCGTCACACGCTTCTCGGATTTCGTTGACGGTGTATTTCTGACTTGGGCGCGCGAGAACAAGCGGAGTTGGAAGGACGACGAGCAGAGAGCGGGGAAGCTTAAAGAGTTCTTCGGCTATCGGGCGATGAGGGACATCACGCCGATGCTCATAGAGAGGTTCAAGAGCGAACTGCGCAAGTCTGACAGCAGATATGAGCGCCCCTATTCCCCGGCGACCGTCAACCGCTACCTCCAGGTGCTCTCGCGCATCCTCTCGATGGCCTATGCGAACGGCATCATTGACAGCAATCCGATGTCGCGCGTCAAACGCCTGAGAGAACCTGAGCCCAGACAGCGTTACTTGAATCAGTATGCGGAGGATGAAGAGGAAGGGTTGATGAAGGCTCTGGCGGTATACGGCGAGCATGTAATTGCGCTCGCGGAGTTAGACTTGGAGGTGGGAATGCGGCTGGGCGAATTACTGAATGCACGGTGGACGGATGTAGATGAAGTTGGTCAGCATATCCTTATCGTGAAGACCAAGAACGACAAGCCGCGTCTGGTTCCTTTAACTGCGCGAGCGCTCGAAATCCTTAAGCGCTTACGGCAGGATGCGTCTGACAATGAGCTTATCTTTGACTCGACGCGCACAGGGAGGAAACGCCGCCAGTTGATGGTATGTTTCAAGCAGGCAGTTCAAGAAGCCGGGATCGGCAATTTCCATTTTCACGATCTCCGGCACACCTTCGCCACGAGGCTCAGGGCAGCGAATGTGCATGAGTATGACATCGCCGATTTGCTGGGCCATTCGACCACGCCGGGTGACACTCGCAACACCAAGGTCACACGAGGCTACGCGCATGGCATTCCAAAGAGACTGAGGGATGCGGTTAACAGTCTGGACAGCGGAAAGCTCCTCATTCTGGAGGGCGCGCCAACTTCGCGCCAAGTGGCGCATAGCGCATGAGAAGTGGAAAAAGCGTCAACTTGCTAAATAGTTGAGCTTGAAAAAGATGTGGCGGAGAGGGTGGGATTTGAACCCACGGTGGAGTTTCCCCCACTCCGGTTTTCGAGACCGGTGCACTAAGCCACTATGCGACCTCTCCGCAAAGCCAAGAGGTTAGAGATTAGATAAGAATCACTTCTTGTCTTTAACTAACCTCTGACCTCTGTTTTTCTACGGGCACGGAAGAATGCTTGCATCACTGCGCGGCATTCCGTTTCGAGCACGCCCGCCGTTAATTCTATTCGATGATTTAAAGAACTGTCGTCGCAGATGCGAAAGATTGATTCGACCGCGCCCGCGCGTTCGTCTCGCGCGCCGTAGACCAGACGCCGCACCCGCGCCTGCACGAGCGCGCCCGCGCACATCGCGCACGGCTCAATCGTCGAATAGACGACCGCGCCCGTCAGTCTATAATTATCAATTGCCCGCGCCGACTCACGCAGGACAATGATCTCGGCGTGCGCGGTCGGGTCGCAATCGGTGCGCGTGCGATTGCCCGCGACGGCCAAAAGCTGCCCATCGGCGCTCACAACGCACGCGCCGATTGGCACTTCGTCGCGCCTCATTCCGGCCTCGCGCGCCGCCTCCAAAGCCACACGCATCCAGTGTGAATCGGCGTCTTCCACTGCCTCAGACTCAAACATATCGCGCCCAGACGCTTTCAATCAGCAAGGGAACAAAAACTGACTATAGGCACGCCCGCGCGCTCTGTCAAGCGAGCACACTTTGTCGCTCCGTGCCGCTTTCCGGTGACACTTGAGAGCCTGCCGTACTTATCCATAGCTGCCTGTTTGCCCTTTGATGTCGCGCCTCCGGCACGCTTTCGGTGCAGTGGCAAAGTCTGCCCTGACAACCAGGCTTGACGATGAATGAGCGCGAAATTTGTGCGTTAATGCAAGAGCAGCGGCGCAATAGCGGAAGGAGCGTTGGAGTGCCCGTCGGTCTTGGAACACACTCCCTTTTCTCATTGGCCTGTACACCGGAAGTATCACGCTCAGAGCAAAGCGCGTGTTATCATCGGAGCAACGCGGGAGAGAGAGGCCGATACGCCGCCAGAGCGCGCGAAAGAAGACGACCGATTGACACGATGAAACCTGAGATGCGCCCCAGCAGAACCCCGACCGGCTCACTGTCCGGCGGCGAGCGAACCAACACCGGCAGTTTTCGCCCTCCCGTCACGCAAACGAAAGAGACGCCGAACGCCACCACTGCTACAACTACTGCTCCCGACAAAACGCCCGACTCTTTCACGCTGCTCGGACGCAAAATCTCGCCCGCCGAGTTCAACACCGCGATGGTGCATTTTTATCGCGGCGAAGTGCAACGCTCGAACACCTGGCGCAACCGGCTCGACACGACGACCAACTGGGCGGTGCTGACGGCGGGCGCGACCCTCTCCTTCGCCTTCAGTTCAGCCGAGAATCCACACTTCGTCATCCCGATCAACTCCGTCCTCGTCGCTTTCTTCCTCTTCATGGAAGCGCGCCGTTATCGTTATTACGAAATCTGGGCGAGCCGCGTGCGCGTCCTTGAAACGGGCTACTTCGCGCAAATGCTTTCGCCGACGAACACGCAGGATCACGAATGGGCGGAGCACCTCGCGGCGGACATGCGCACGCCGCACTTCACCATCAGCGAATGGGAAGCCGTCGGGCGACGCCTGCGACGCAACTATCTCTGGATTTTCGTTCTGCTCGCGGTGAGTTGGAATCTGAAGGTCTATCTGCATCCGTTTCCCGCGCGCGGTTTCGACATGTTCATCAAGCGCGCGGCGATTGGTTCGCTCGACGGCGAGTTCATGCTCATGCTCGGCGTCGTCTTCAACGCGGTCGTCTTTATCTTCGCCTTCGCCACTGTGCGTCTGAAACAGGCGACGGGCGAGGTGCTGCCGGATCACGAATTTCCCTTCCACCCGATCCGCCGTGTGACGACGACCATCTCGCGCGCCACCAAACAACGTCAAGTCACCGAACGCCGCACCAAACGCGCACGCCAGCGCACGCGCGGCACACGCCCCGGCGGCGGCGGCAACACCGGCAGTCTCGCCGGAGGCGTCAGCGGCGAGTGGAAACGACCCGACACGGGCGAATTCCGACACGCAGACCGCGACGAGCCGATCACAGAAGAAACACTCCCTTAAAGCCGTGATAGTTGATAAGCGATAGGCGATAAGTCCCTCTGATCATCTCTCACTCATCAGCTCTCACTTGTCACCATGATTGAACTGAACGGACAGACGCTGTCGCTGGAACAGATCGCGGAGGTGGCACGCGGGCGCGAGCGCGTCACGCTCGCGGCGGCGGCGCGCGTTTCGATTGCAGCATCGCGGGCGCTGGTCGAACGGATCGTCGAAGAAGGGCGTGTGGTTTACGGCGTCAACACGGGCTTCGGGAAGTTGTCCGATTATTCTATCCCGCGCGCGGAGTTGCAGGAGTTGCAGTTGAATCTCGTGCGCAGCCACGCGTGTGGCGTCGGCACGCCGCTCCCGGCAGAGGAGACGCGCGCGATGATGCTTTTGCGCGCCAACGTTCTGGCGCTTGGATACAGCGGCGCACGCGCGGTCGTCGTCGAAACTTTGATCGAGATGTTGGAACGCGGCGTTGTGCCCGTCGTGCCGGAGAAGGGTTCGGTCGGGGCGAGCGGCGATCTCGCGCCGCTCGCGCATCTCGCGCTCGCGTGCATCGGCGAGGGCGAAGCCTTTTATGAAGGCACGCGGATGGCAAGCGCGGAGGCTCTCAGGCGCGCCGGAATCAAACCGCTCACGCTCGAAGCCAAAGAAGGTCTCGCGCTTTTGAACGGCACGCAGGCTCTCACCGCCGTCGGCGCGCTCGCGCTCCGCCGCGCCGAACAACTCGCGCACGCGGCGGACATCGCGGGCGCGATGACGCTTGAAGCCCTGCGCGGCACGCCCGACGCCTTCGATGCGCGCATCCACCGCGCGCGTCCGCATCCCGGTCAGATCGCCGTCGCCGCTCATCTGCGCGAACTCCTCCGCGAGAGCGAGATCAGAGACTCGCATCGCGAAAACGACCCGCGCGTGCAGGACGCCTATTCGCTGCGCTGCATGCCGCAAGTTCACGGCGCGGCGCGCGACTGTTTCGGGCACGCCCGCGCCACCGTCGAAATTGAAACCGGCAGTGCGACCGACAACCCGCTCGTCTTCACAGACACCGACGAAGTGATCTCCGGCGGAAACTTTCACGGCGCGCCGCTCGCGCTTGGGTTCGACTACGCGGCCATCGCGCTGACCCACCTGCTGAACATGAGCGAGCGCCGCACCGAACGTCTCATCAACCCGGACCTGAACGAAGGACTCCCGGCGTTTCTCACCGCGCATCCCGGCACGTCCTCCGGTTTTATGATCGCGCACGTCACGGCGGTCGCGCTCTTAAACGAGATGAAGGTACACGCGCACCCGGCGACGACGGATAATTTGCCGACCTCCGCGGGCAAAGAGGATCACGTCTCGATGGGCATGACCGCCGCGACGAAACTTCGCTCGATGGTCACGAACGCCGAATACGTTCTCGCCATCGAACTGCTCGCCGCCGCCGAAGGACTCGAATACCGCGCTCCCCTCAAACCCGGTCTCGGCGTCCGCCGCGCCTATGAACTCGTCCGCACGCATGCCCCACGCCTCACGCGCGACCGCTCGCTCGCGCCCGACATCGAACGTCTCGCCGCCGTCATCCGGCAAGGCGAATTTGATTTCTAAAATATCCCGATAAAATTTAGTTTCTTCCCTTTGCGAGCTTTGCGCCTCCAACGTGAGATGATTTCACGCAAAGGCGCAAAGCTCGCAAAGAAAACTTTCAACTTTTAGCATGGCTGGCGTTTAATCTTCCCGTTGCGGGCGCGCGATGAAAACGCATGTTATGCCGCTTATAATATTCGATGGAATGCTGGTTAGCAAAAAAGTGAGGTCTACTTTAAAGTGTTGTGAGTTTGAGGAGGTGGAGAATGAATATTGGATGGAAACCTATTGCGCCTTTATCAGAACAAGATAAGAACATCGATCTAAACGATGTGGAGTCTTTGAAATCTGCTTGGGTAGAAGTGCGAGCTAATCTGGCAGAATCCAGCGCCTCAAACTTAGAGGATTTCAATGAGAGGTTGGCAAGGCAATGGAGTATAGAGACAGGCATTCTTGAGAGAATCTATGATCTTGATCGAGGCACCACACTTGTACTCATCGAAAGAGGCT